>ERZ778025.867-NODE-867-length-32919-cov-7.029363_pt1 | contig 32919 bp, 32 predicted proteins | sample MGYA00375755_ERZ778025 | MGnify/ENA primary metagenome ERZ778025 (study PRJEB29350, sample SAMN05389825) | bioreactor metagenome | isolation source: Thiocyanate bioreactor | place: South Africa: University of Cape Town | collected 2014-03-17 ... | reverse complement strand
TTTGTACTGATCCAGTTGCTGCACTTAGCGGTGGCCACAAAACAACCGGCCATGCCCGCGCCCGCCATGGCGGCCAAGCTCAAGGAGCTCGGCACCGGCGACGCCATCGAGTCGTTCGTGGACGAGATCACGCACCTGATGCGCTCGCAGGTCGCCGCGGTGCTGGGCAACGTGCTGGTGGTGTTCCCGGCGGTGCTGGGGCTGGCCGCGTTGATCGCACTGGCCACGGGCCACCCGGCCATCAGCGCGAAGCAGGCAGAGCATGTGTTCGAGTCCCTGCACCTGCTGGGGCCGTCGCTGTTTTTTGCCGCCTTCACCGGGGTGCTGCTGTTTGCGTCCAGCATCATCGCCGGCTGGACGGAGAACTGGTTTGTGCTGCACCGCATGGACTCGGCCCTGCACTACAACCCGCGCATCACCGGGCTGCTGGGCGCCGAGCGCGCCGCGCGCTGGGCGCGCTTCCTGCGTGAGAATCTTTCGGGCTTTGCGGCCAACATCTCGCTGGGCTTCATGCTCGGCCTGGTACCCGCGTTTGCTGCGTTTTTCGGGCTGGGGCTGGATGTGCGCCACGTCACCCTGTCCACCGGGCAGATGGCGGCCGCCAGCGCCACACTGGGGCTGCAGGTGCTGCAGATGCCAGCGTTCTGGTGGGCCATGGCCTCGCTGCCTTTCCTGGGTGCGTTGAACGTGTCGGTGAGCTTCTACCTGGCCTTCAGCTTGGCACTGCGCGCGCAGAACGTGAGCGGTGTGGACCGCGCACGCATCTATGCCGCCATCCGCGCTCGCCTGCGCACCGCGCCCCTGAGTTTTTTTGTACCCGAGCGGCACCGCCCGGTGCCCACACCGGCACAGGGTTGACGCGCCAACCGCCGCCTCTGTCCTACAAGGGCGGAGTGTTTCCGCCTGTAAATTCGGGGCACCAACGCTCCGGCCCACACCGTCCCGCCTGCGGACGGCCCTTGTGCCGGAGTCTCCACAGCGACGGGCGCCGCCCGTCTGACGCAGAGGTCTGATGACATGAATGAAATCCTGAGCTTTTGGGCGCAGTGGCTGCGCCCGTCGGCCGGGCTGCCCACGGTGCAATGGTCACTGCTGCTGGCGGTGGCGGCCATGGCGGGTTATCTCACCCAGCGCCACACGGGCCTGCCCAAGGTCGTGGGTTATTCGCTCGTCGGCACGGCAGCGGGCCTGGCGGGGTTCAGCGGCGCGGTCTGGCCCCTGCAAGGCATTGGCCTGTTCCTGCTGGAGCTGGGCGTGGCCATCGTGCTGTTTGAATGCGGCGGCCGCATTCCGCTGCGCTGGTTCCGCCACAACCCCATGGTGCTGGTGCAGAGCATTGCCGAATCGGTGCTGACCTACTTTGCCGTGTACTGGGTGCTGGTGTGGCTACAGCTGCCGCCTCAGGCGGCAGGCCCGCTGGCGCTGGTGGCGCTGGCTGCATCGCCTGCAGTGCTGACCCGCGTGGTGGCCGACACCCGCGCGGCGGGCCCGGTGACGGAGCGCGCCATCGTGCTCACCACACTCTCCACGCTCTACGCGCTGACTTTGGGCAGTGCCAAGGCAGAACTTATCAACCGCCAGAGCCTCACCCTGCTCGAAACCATCTCGCCCGTGGTGGTGGTGCTGGGCGTGTCCATTCTGGTCGCCGCCGCATTGTCTCTGGTACTGCGCCTCGCGCTGCGCTTCATGAGCCCCACGAGCGAAAACACCTCCATGCTGTTCCTGGCCCTGGTGGCCGCTGGCACAGCGGTGGCCGCGCACATGGGCGGGTCGGCGCCTCTGGCTGCGCTGCTGGGCGGCATGATGCTCAAGCAGCTGAACCCCCGCCCCTGGGCGTGGCCACGCCAACTGGGCAACGCCTCGTCGCTGCTCACCATGCTGATGTTTGTGCTGGTGTCCACCGTGGCGGCCCAGGCCGACTGGAGCGCCCTCGTGGCCGGCGTGGTGCTGGCCCTGATTGCTGTACGCCTGTTGGCCAAGGCGCTGGGCGTGGCACTGGGCAATGTGGGCAGCGGCGCCAGCTGGAAGCAAGCCCTGTGGGTGGGCTGCGCGATGACGCCCATGTCCTCCATCGCCCTGCTGATTGCCTCGCAGTTCGTGCTCGCATCCCCTTCCACCGGCCATGTGATTGCGGGCGTGGCCCTGCCCGCCATCTTGCTGATGGAAGTGTTCGGTGCCGTCATTGCCACCGTGGCCATTTACCGTGCGGGCGAAAGCTCCAAACCCTGGGCGCCCCTGACGCGCAGCAGCAACAACGGAGAAAACAGCCGTGAGTCTTGAAGCCTTCAACCATTCCGAGCCACTGACGCTGGGCGTCGAGCTGGAGCTGCAGTTGGTCAACACCAACGACTACGACCTCGCGCCCTATGCCGAGGACATGCTGCGCCTCATGAAGAAAACCCCGCTGCCCGGCAGCGTGGTGCCCGAGATGACGAACAGCATGATCGAAATCTCCACCGGCATCTGCCACTCGGCCAGCGAGGTGCTGGGCCAGCTCACGCCCATCCGCGATGCGCTGGTCAAGAGCGCCGACAAGCTCAACATCGCCGTGGTGGGTGGCGGCACGCACCCGTTCCAACAGTGGCATGAGCGCCGCATCTACGACAAGCCACGTTTTCGCGAGCTGTCCGAGCTGTACGGCTACCTGTCCAAGCAGTTCACCATCTTCGGCCAGCACGTGCACATTGGCTGCCCCGATGCCGATGCCGCGCTGCTGATGCTGCACCGCATGTCGCGCTACATCCCGCACTTCATTGCGCTGTCGGCCTCCAGCCCTTACGTGCAGGGGCAGGACACGGCGTTTGATTCGGCCCGGCTCAACTCGGTGTTCGCGTTCCCCTTGTCGGGCCGCGCCCCGATGGCGCTGACCTGGGACGACTTCACCACCTACTTCAACAAGATGACCCGCACCGGCGTTGTCAAGAGCATGAAGGACTTCTACTGGGACATCCGCCCCAAGCCCGAGTTCGGCACCATCGAGATCCGAGTGTTCGACACGCCGCTGACCATCGAGCGTGCTGCGGCCTTGGCGGGCTACGTGCAGTCGCTGGGCGCGTGGTTCCTGGCCGACCAGCCCTTCATGCCCGAAGAGGACGACTACCTCGTCTACACCTACAACCGCTTCCAGGCCTGCCGGTTTGGCATGGACGCGGTGTATGTGGACCCAGCCACGGGCGACCACATGCCGCTGCGCGAGCACATCCTGCGCACCATGGACAAGATCGCGGGCCATGCGGCCGTGCAGGGGGCGTCGAGCGCCATGCACATGCTGCGCACCGAGGTCGAGGCGGGGCAAAACGATGCCCGCTGGCTGCGCCAGCGCCCGAGCGAAGAGCAACTGCTGGCCGAAGTGAGCCGCCAGGCGGCGCAGCGCTTTCGCGGCGCGGCGGCCTAATCCGCACGCCAGGCGCTGATCGCCTCACGCGCTCGCCAGCTCACGCAGTCAGCGCCAATCTGCGCGCCTGCTGCGTACGCCCGCCATAGCCCCAGTCGCTGGCGGGCAGCTCCCGCACCACCACATAGCTGGCAGCCGCCAGCGCGCCATCGCCGGCCAGCTGGCGCTGCAGCTCGGCAAACGCGGCGGCGATGAAAGTGGCCTTCTCTTCCTCGGTGTTCGTGCCCTGGGTGATGCTGATATCCAGCAAGGCCGTGGGCTGCGCCACGGGCGCACCGCCGATGTGCCAGCGCGCGGCAGGCAGGTCGTCGATGACCACGGCCGTCACCTCGCGGCGTTTGCCCAATAGCTGGACCGTGAGGTCCGTCAGCGCACTGGCCAACGCCTCGTAGCGCTCGGGGTTTTGCAGCGGGGTCAGTTTCAGGACAAGGGTGGGCATGGCGTATTCGCTTCCAGGGTGGATGGGTGGGAGGGTGCGGATGGGGTCCGCATTGCATGAAGAACCCGTCGGGTCAGGCGCACAAGCCCCCGGGCCACCCAGGCATGGGCTTCGCGGATCGCCTCCTGGCGCAACTGCAGAGCGTGACACCTGGCGGCATCGCGCAGGCGCTGGTAGTCGTCGGTGTGCAAGTCGGGAGGCAGATACGGACTCATGGCATTCCTTTCGGGGTGGAGCCACTGTAGGCAGCACAGGGCGCGGCGGAAACGGCCGGTGGTGCAAGACGGCTTTGCGCGGACTGCAAAGCCCCCCCGTTACCATTGCCCGATGCGCGACATCCGCTTTGAAGACATGCACCTGTTTGCCCGCGTGGCCGACCTGGGCTCGCTGTCGGCCGTGGCGCGCGAGCGCGATGCCCCGGTGAGCCAGGTCTCGCGCGCGCTGGCGCGCATCGAGCAATCCTGCGGCGCGCGGCTGGTCCACCGCAGCACGCACGGCCTCACGCTCACGGCCGAGGGGCAGACCTTTCTGGACTACTGCCGCCGCGTCACCGGCGCACTCGACGAGCTCGAAGGCGAGTTCGCCCAGCAAAGCAGCCAGCCCAGCGGCTGGGTGCGCGTGGCCTCCAGTTCGGTGGTGGCCGAATACCTGCTGATCCCCAGCTTTGACAGCCTGCAACAGCAACACTCGCAGCTGCGCGTGGAGCTGGTGGTGGACGACCGCATGGCTGACATGGCGCGCGATGGCATCGACATCGCCATCCGCACCGGCCCGCCACTGACCGACACCGTGGTGGCGCGCCCAATGGGCACGCTGGCCCGTGCGTTGTACGCCACGCCCGGCTACCTGCAAGCCCACGGTGTGCCGCAGCAGCCGGGCGACCTGCGCCGGCACCGGCTCATCACCAACAGCGCGGTGACCTTTCTGAACCACTGGCCGTTTCAGATCGATGGCGTGCCCGAGGTGCTGGTGGCCGAGGGCCATTGGCGCTCGGGTAGCACGGCCATCACCGCGCGGCTGGCGTTGCAGGGCCTGGGCATTGCGCGGCTGGCCACGGTGGTGGCCGATCCCCTCGTACGCCAAGGCCTGCTGGCGCCCGTGCTGGCCCACTGCGTGGACCTGCAGCCCACGCCCATCCACGCCATCACCCTTACGCGCAGGCACCGGCTGCCCAAAATTCAGGCCTGCATTGACCACTGGGCGACGTGGTTTTCTGCGCAAGCCAGCGGTGCTGGATACCCATGACGCCTTTTGACCTTTTCTGGATTACCAACCACTGCCATGGGTGAATTCGACCTGATTGCCCGCTATTTCACCCGCCCTGTGCGCAAGGCGGCCCTGGGTGTGGGCGACGACTGCGCACTGCTGGCACCCGCGCCCGGCATGCAACTGGCCATCTCCAGCGACATGCTGGTGGAGGGTCGCCACTTCTTTGCCGACGTGGACCCCGAAGCCCTGGGCCACAAGGCGCTGGCCGTGAACCTGTCGGACCTGGCGGCCTGCGGCGCCAAGCCGCTCGCGTTCACCCTGGCCCTGTCACTGCTCCGGGTGGATGAAGCGTGGCTCGCAGGTTTTTCGCGCGGGCTGCTGGCGCTGGCCGATGCCCATGGCTGCGAGCTGGTGGGCGGCGACACCACGCAGGGCCCGCTCAACATTTGCATCACGGTGTTTGGCGAGGTGCCCACCGGCCAGGCCCTGCTGCGCAGCGGTGCGCGGACCGGCGACGACATCTATGTGAGCGGCACGCTGGGCGACGCCCGGCTGGCGCTGGAGGCACTGCTCGGCCACATTGCCCTGCCCACCGAGGTGCTTGCCCGCTCGCGCCAGCGGCTGGAGCGCCCCACCCCGCGCGTGGCCCTGGGCCTGGCCTTGCGCGGGGTGGCCAGCAGCGCGATGGATGTGAGCGATGGCCTGCTGGGCGACTTGTCGCACATCCTGAAAGCCTCTGGCGTGGGGGCCCGCATCGACACCTCATTGACTACTGATTTGATAGCGGAAAAGGCATATTCGACTAACGCATCTGGCGTATTCGACGCCAAATTGCTCCACCAATGCACGCTAGCGGGCGGTGACGACTACGAGCTGGCCTTCACCGCCCCGCCCGCGCGGCGCGATGCCGTGGCTGCCGCGTCGCAAACCAGCGGCACGCCCGTCACCCGCATTGGCACGGTGCTGGCCGAGCCCGGCCTGCAGTTGGTGGATGCACTGGGGCACGTGGTGGAGAACCGCTATGCCTCGTTCGACCATTTCGGGTGATGGGTGGTGGACGGCAAAAATTTTTTCAACCCATGAATCCTTTTGCGCAAACAGCGGCTCTTGGTGGTGAAGGCGCCCTGTGCTGGCACCTTCGTCACCCCACCAAGGAGCTTTTCACCATGCTGTACCGCAAGAACATTACCCGCCCCGAAAGCCTGCTGCGCGTTGCGGGGGGCGTGGCCCTCATCGCCGCCGGGCTGTGGTGGCTGGCCGCATCGCCCCTGGGCCTGGTGCTGGCCGCCTCGGGCGTGGGCAGCATCCTGAGCGGGGCGTTCGGCTACTGCCCCGCCTGCGCCATGGTGGGCCGCAAGCCGGTCGAGTGAGCGGCGCCCCATGACAGCAACGTCCCCGCCCCTCACCGTGGCCCAGCTGCTGCCCGCCGCGCGCAGCGGTAACGCCGATGCGATGGAGCAGCTGCTGCGCCTCACCCGTCCTGACATCCGCCGCTATGCGCTGCGCCACTGCGCGGCCACCACCGCGACGGACGACGTGGTGCAGGAGGCCCTCATCATCGTCTACCGCCGCGTGGGCGCACTGCGCGAGGTGGCGGCGTTTGGCGGCTGGGTGGTGCGCATCGTGCAGCGGCTGTGCATGCGGCCCATGCTGGCCTGGCTCAAGGGCGAGCCGCTGGCGCAGGTGGAGGACAGCCTCGCCTGGTCACACCGCCCCGACCACGAGCTGCGCCACGACCTGGCCCTGGCCATCGACTCGCTGCCGCCCCTTTACCGCGAAGCCCTGCTGCTGCGCGACTTCGAGGAGCTGACCATCGAAGAAATGGCGCAGCGGCTGGGCGTGACACGCGAGGCCGCCAAAAGTCGCCTGCACCGCGCGCGGGCCCTGGTGCGCGAATACCTGGTGCCCACGGACCAGCACGCGACAAGCTAGGCCACGGACAGGTGCAGGGCCTCTGCCCTCAACGCATCTGGAACAACTCCTGATGAAAGCGCGCAGGCGAGCGCCCCAGCTGCTGCATGCCCTGCCGCACCGCCTCGGCAAAACCCTGCGGCCCGCAGAACCACACATTGGCCGCCGGGCTGGTGCCTGCCAGCAGCGCGGCCGGAGTCACGGGCCCGGCATCGTCGCTGTAGTGGATCTCCAGCGTCACACTGGGCAGACGCGCGCACAGCGCGGCCATGCGCTCGGCAAACACGGCCTCGCCCGCATGGCGCACGCAGTAGTGCAGGTGCACCCGGGGCGCCAGCGCGGGCGTGGTCTGCAGCGACTCCAGCCAGGCCATGAACGGCGTGGCGCCGATGCCCGCAGCCACCCACACCTGCTCGGGCGCGCTGTCGCGGCGGAAGTCGAAGCAACCATACGGCCCCTCGATGTCCACCCGCTGGCCCGGCTGCACTTGCAAAGGCAACTGTGCCGTGTGATCGCCCAGCGCCTTGATCGCAAAGCGCAGCATGCCGTCGCCCTGATCGGCATTGAGCAGGGTGAACGGGTGCGCGCCTTCTGCCTTGCCAAACGTGACAAACGCAAACTGCCCAGCCGTATGCCGCCAGGCACTGGCGGGGCGGACCTGGCAGGTCACCTCCAGCACGCGGGCCCCTTGCGGCGCCACGCTCACCACGCGGGCCGCATGTCGGCGGCTGCGCCCGATGGCCCCGGCTAGCGAGCGCACGGCGCACAACACCCCCACCAGCGTGCACAGGCCCACCAGCACGCCCGCAGGCTGCGCCCACCAGGCGGGCGGCGTCAGCACCACAGCATGAAACGCCAGCACCAGGTACACAACGGCCAACAATTTGTGCAGGTAGCGCCAGACGTGGTACGGGAACCGCTGCCACAGGGTGATGACCAGCATGGCCGCCAGGAACCACACCGCCCATTCCCCCATCTCCTCAGCCAGGTGGCGGAAGGTGTTGAGCCACCAGTCCGCACGCGGCGCGCGTACCGGGCGCCCCACCCAGGCGGCCAGCAGGCTGCGCGACAGTTGCAGCCCATAGTGCAGCAGCGCCAGCACGATGGCCCCGATGCCCGCCCACTTGTGCAGGCGGTAGCTCTTGTCCAGGCCATCCAGGGGCTTTTCCAGCCACGCGGGGCGCACGGCCAGCACCATGATCAGCGACATCAGCGCCCAGGCCGACACCCCGGTGAGCAGGATCAGCTGGTTGCGCCACCACCAGACATCGCCCCACGCAGGCGGCGCTGGCTGCGGCCCCCACAGTGCCATCAGCCAAGCCGCACCTGCCAGCGCCAGGGCGCCCACCAAAACCTTCTTCCACATCACCAGTCACCATTTATTGCAATGCAGCAACTGTAGAAAACTGCGATGAACGCCACCTGAACGGCGTGTGAAGCGGCGGCAAAGCGCGGTGGTTTGTGGCTGAAGGTTGATTCACCTCAACGATCCAATGCCCCTCCTAATTTGCAAAGACGGTTATGCAGGTCCGGTTTGCAGATTCACGAATGCAACTTGGCTTGGTGCGAAGCCCGTGTTGCCTAATCACACTGCACCAAGCTGCGCGTGATCCAGGTCAGTGGGGCTTGGATACCAGCAGGTAGCAGCGTTCACCGGCTGCCAACACCATCCCCACCGTGCACCGCGGCGGGTCGCGGGGGTCGCGGTCGTTATGCGCGGGTGTCAGGGTGATACCCGTGATGCGCAGCGACTGGGTTGTGGTGTTGCACACACCGTATTGGTGCATGAAGTCGGCAAACGCAAGGTCCAATGCGGCGTGGTAAGGAATATCCGCACTACCGCCCGCCGGGTTGTCCAAGACCACATCGACCTCCACCGGCACAGCGTCCGCATCGCGACTCCAAGATGTCATCAGCATCACTGCCGTCAAAAAACCAGGGCCAGCCGCCCATGCCCAACACCCCATACGCCCACGGGCTGCGCGCCATGCCACCGGGACCATCGACAGCGACAAGATCACCAAGGCCCACTGGGCCATGGTGGGCACTGGTTGTGCGGCGCCGGCCAGAGCAGCCGCGAACGTAATAGTCCCCACCGGGGGCTGCGCCTGGGCCCATGCACATGGAGCACCTGACGCGGCGACGACAGTCAGGAATCTGGACAGGGAACGGTATGGAAGCAAAGGGAAGTGATTCATCGGGATTGCCATAAAAAACTCACCGAAGCGGCGCTCCGAAAAGAGGCCACTGCTGGTTGAGGAAAGAAACAAGCCCAGCAGCTCCGGACATTCGGGGCCTGTGGGCTTGGCAGGGAACGGTGGCTCAGCGCATGGCAGAAAAGCAGAAACTGAGGTCTTCACCCGCGTTGATCGTGCTGCCCACATCCACCGTCACCAGCAGGTCTATGAACGAACTAGTGGTGCTATACGTGGCCGCCAGGCTGCGGCCTGTGCTGGTGCGTATGTCCAGCAGCGCCGTGAGGTTGGTGCCGCCAGGACTCTGGTCAAAGAAGATGAAATAGGTGCGGGTCTGGCCACCGCCATAGGCGGGGTTCACCGTGTAGCCGGTACCACTCAAGATGGTGGCGGGCGCCAGCGTGTTCGACAGCGGGTCCTGAACCTTGAAACAGCCATGGCGCAGAAAAGACACACCCGCCACCGTACCCGCAGGCCCTGCAGGGCCTGTGGCTCCCGTAGCACCTTGTGGACCTGCCGGACCGGTCGGCCCCTGCGGACCTGGGGAGCCCTGGGCACCAGTCGCACCGGTACTACCAGGATCGCCCTTGGGTCCCTGAGGCCCCGGAGGACCTGCCGGACCCACAGGCCCCGCCGCATCCACAGAAAGAACCCCTTGGGCATCAGCACGCACGAAGCCCGCCCCGGCGAGCTGGGGCAACCTGACCTTGCCGTCGTTATCGAAGGCGGAGATGGTCTGCCCGGAGGTGGACGACTGGATGACTACGCCGCCAGCGCCTGACAGGGTGACTTGCGCGAAGGCCGTACTGGCCACCAGAATCGTAGAAGCGCAGAGGAAAGAGATCGTCTTGAACATAGATCGGTCAGGGAGATGGCGCTCAGTGCGCTTGTCTATCGAACGGCGGCATGGCCGTGGTGCGCTGCGCCCGCAACCGGCGCCCACCCAGCAGTCCGGCCATCGCTGACAGCAGCAGCAGCAGACACCATTGACTGAGCGTGGGCACTGCCACAACGGATGGAGCGGCAGGAGCAGCCAGCGCAAACCAGCCAGGTGCATTGCCGCCCACCAAACCGTTCTGGCCGGTAGCCGCCAGCCGCTGGCCACGGGAGGCATCGACGTCCGCCACACCAACCGTGCCGATTTGCTGAACGCCGCCAGGCAGCAGGGTGACGAACGCAATCCCCCCCTGGCCTTGCAGCGTCACATCGTTCAAAGTCAACGTACCGGCCACCTGCTGTTCGCTACCCGCCGCAAAGCGCAGAGTCTGTCCGGCTTGCACAGCACTCAGATGGACAAATGTGGTGTTCCCGGTGATGTCTGCAGTGCTGCCCGTGCTACAGCGCCCCACCACCGCTACGGTGCTGCCGGAGCCTGAGAAACCGGCAGGTCCCGCCGCGTTATGCCAGCCGGCACCCAGCTCGATACGGGCGCCGGCGGCTGCTATGGAGTCTGCTGCGCTGATGCGTACCCGCCCCACCCCCGTGAAGAGGGCGCCCGATGCGTCCAGTGGGCCATTGACTTCCAGGTCGTCGCAAGCCAGATCAATGGTGCCGTGGTACGCCGCGCCTCCCGCCCCCACGGTGAATGCAGCAGCCTGCACGAGAGGCGAAGCAGCAACGCCGAGCACCGCCCATGCAATGTGCCAAGCGGGAGCTATGCCTTGCAGGAGCGCAGCGATGGAACGAGAGCGTCGCGAAGCCATGGAAATAGGCGCCTGAATCTGTTGTTGTCGGAGCCCACGGGCTCTTGTTTCAGCAGCTGCCCAAAAGCCCACGCCGCATGCCAGAGATGGTGCGGGCAAGACGTACCCGGAGATTGACCTGGCGTTTGCCTTGCGCTTGACTGCGCGTTTGCGGGGCCGTTGGGCCGTCAGCACATCACCTGCTTCAATAGCTGGAGGAAACGCTTCGCGAAGATGGTTGTCGCCCCGCTCCCGCTCGGAGGCGCCTCAGAGATTCGATGGGAGAGGAGCCGCGGCGCTTCTCAAGGTGCCGAGCTGCTGAACGATCAGACCCGGCAGGTCGCCTGCAGTCTGTCAGAGACCGAGCAACCAGTCCGCGTACTCGACCGACGCAGCACTGGGCATGGTCGGCGCCTGGCCATGGCTGCGTGCGGAGTCGGCCGCAGCCCGCACGTCGCTGGGTGTGTGGCCAAAAGTATGGCGGAAGGTACGGCTAAAGTGCGCTTCGCTCGTGAAACCAAGTCGGGTGGCTACGTCAGACACGCGCAGATGCCGATACGCCGGGTTGGACAACATCTGGAATGCACGCTGGAGGCGACGCTGCTGCAAGTAGCGCGCCACGCCCCCCAGAGGCTCAAACAGCTGATAGAGGCGGTGGCGCGAAATACCGAAGGTGCGACACAGCGCCTCGGGAGCGAGCGGGTCGCCCAGATGTCGGCCAATGTGGCGCTGTATGCGCTCTAGCGTGACGGCATGCACCTCTGCGCGGGCCTCTGCCAGCGTGCGCTGGCTGGGTCGTATGCATGCCGCCAGCATGTGCGTAGTGGCCCGCACCACGTCGTCAGCCTGGTCCATGCCGATGGAGGGCAGGCGCCGGTGCAGCGCGTTGAGATGGTCCGCCAACAGACCGCCAAAGATGCTGTCTGACCGAAGCACCGTGCCATGGGGATTGGCACCGCCTGCGAAGGCCTCGTCGCCCAGCGCGCGCGGCACGATCAGCGACAGCACGTGCGACCCCTGGGCAACGGTTTGCTGGGTTCGGGCCATGTCAAACACCACGACATCACCCGCGCGCACACGCAAATCGTCCTGGTCACTGTGCTGGCCGATGAAGCCCCCATCGCGGTACCACTGCACCAGGTAGTGGTCCAGTCCGTCCTGCGCAGCACGGGCCTGGTTGCGCGCGAAGCGCTGTGCCCCAAACCGCAAATCACCCAGCAGCAACTGGCCTAAGTGCACGGCCTCGACCCGCGCCTGAAAATCCTCCAGCGGTGCGCTCTGCGTCAGCGGAGCCACATCGAAAAGCACAGAGATCCCACTGCGCCAGGCTTCAAAGCGATCCTCGCCCGACGACTGGGTGGTGGCGAAAGCGGTGGATGGGAGAGGCTGGGCGGGAGGCGACATGGCGCCGCGATGATACGGGCTCTTGTCGACTGCAGGCTGTCACAAGCACCGCTGCATGGCTTCGCGTGCGTACGCTCCTGCGGATGAAGTTGGCAGTGCTGCAGAACACTCACTGAGCATCGCTGATACAGCGCAAGTTTTGCAGTGCTCTTGCACGCGGTCACACCTGTACAAATTTCGCGAGCGGCCTGCGCGGCGTGGCGGGCGCCGGGTCGGGTGCGTAGCCCATGCGGCAGAACATCTGCACCGTGGCATCGTGCGGCGTGCGCGGCGCGGGCTGGCCCAGCACCAGCTGGTGCACCCGTTCGTAGTGCGGCGCCATCTCGGCAAACTCCTGCAGGGCCTGGCTCATGGGGTGCATGTCCACGCCCAGCGCGGTGGCCTGCAGCTGCAGGCGCACATAGGCACGCCCGGCCTGGACCTGGTCGCTGCGCGTGTTGGGGCTGGTGATCCACAAAAACCCCATGGCCGTACGGCTGTGGCCCTCAAAGCGCCCCATCGCGCTTTTGTAGGCGGCGCTGCCCTCAGCCGGGGGCTGGGTGCGATCGAACAGGCCCAGCGCGGCCACGGCGCGCACAAAGGGCGAGTTGATCGAGATGCCGTCGCGGTGCTGCAGGATCTCGGACGGTCCCACGCGGGTGAGGTGGATGCTTTCCATCATGGTGCGCGGCGTGAGCAGCTCGACCTGGGCAGACTCCCAGCACAGCGTGCGCAATGCGGGCAACTGCTCGGCCGCCACGGTGCCGCCCACGCGCAATGCGGTCTGCCCGGAGGCTGGGGCGCTGGCCAGCAGGCGGGCCAGCAGTTCGGGCGCCACGGGGCGGGTGGTGTCGAAATCGGTCTTGGGCGTGCGGCGCAACAGCACCTGGGCAAACAGTGGGTCGGGCTGACCACCGGGCTGCAGCGTGATGCGCGCCACCGGGCGGTCGTCCCAGTCTTTCGGCGCCAAGGGCAGCTCACCCTGTGGCCACAGTTGCACCTGGCTGGCCACGCCCTGCTGGGCCAGTGCCATCACCAGCAGTTCCAGAAACGCGCCGTGGCCGATCAGGATCTGGCGGCCCAGCGGGTCGGTATGGGGCAGCACGCGCTCACGGTCGGTGCGCAGGGTGATCACGCCCTGCTCGCGCAGGTCCACCAGCCAGGGCTGCAGGTTGTGCGGGTTGGGCGCGGTGATGGCGTAAGCCACGGCGCGGCGGCGCAGGTCGGTCTCGCCCACCGGGCCGTTCCAGGCCTCCACCGCCTCGGCGGGATAGTGCGAGCCCAGTGCGCCACAGGCAGCCAGCGAGCCTGCCGTGTCAGCGGCGATGGTGCCGCCACCGGCCAGGCGGATGAAGTTGCGACGGTTCATGGGAGTGCTCCAAAGGGTCAAAGTGGGTGGGGCCCGGCCAGCGCGGCCCGGGGCGTGTGAATGGCCACCAGCCCTAGGTCCGCCAGCGCCTGGCGCACGGCCTGGTCAAACGGGGTGTGGACTTCGTCGCCGATCAGGGCGCGCAGGCGGGTTTTGTCCAGCCGGTGCGGCGTGCTCCACAGGTAGCGCATGTCCGCCAACGCGGCGAACGTGGGTGCCACCAAGCCGGCCAAGCGCAGCAAGGGCCAAGGCAACTGCCCCACCCGCAGCGCGCCGGTTGTGGGCAGCCAGCCCTGCTCCGCCGCAATGGCCGTGAAGCTGCGCAGCCACTGCTGCGCGGTGACGTGGTGGCCCGCGAAGTGCAGGCACTCGAAGGCGGCCAGCCGGTGCCGCTCCTGCGCCACGCGCACCAGCGTGCGGGCCAGGTCGGGCAGGTACGCCCAGGGCGTGGCCACGTCCAGCGGGCCGGGCCAGGTGATGCGGCCCCGGGGCAAGTCCTTGGCGATGGCCTGGTCGATCCAGCTGCCGGTGCCGCTGCCAAAGAAGTCCCCGGCGCGCAGCACCACGGAGCGCATCTCGCCCCCTTGCGTGGCGGCCTGCAGGCGCTGCTCCAGCTGCACCCGCATGCGGCCCTTGAAACCGGTGGCGGCCTGGGGCGTGTCTTCGCGCAGCACGGGCGGCATGGATTCGCCAAAGTTGTAGACGTTGCCCGGCAGCATCAGCGTGGCGCGCAGCTGGCGGCTGACGGCAATGGCCGCCTCCATCAATGCGGGTGCCTCTTCGCGCCAGGCCTTGTGGGTGTAGGCGGGGTTGAGCGCATGCACCACCACCTGCGCCCCTTGCGCCTGGGCAGCCAACGCGGCGGTGTCGTCGACCGCCACGGGCATCCACCACACCCCGGCGATGGCAGGCAAGGTGGCGCGCTGCGCACCGGGCCGCACCTGGGCCAGCACCTGCCAGCCCGCTTGGGCAAACGCACGGGTGGCGGCCATGCCCAGGCGGCCCCGGGCGCCCAGGATCAACACGATAGGCGGCTGTTCGCCAGCGGTAGGAAGCAAGGGTTGAGGGGTCATGCCAGGGCTCCATTCATAAGGGATAGAGCGATTGTGAAAACGCAGGCACCGTTACACAATTGGCTAAGCATTCATACCAGCAATGCAAATATGAATACCACCAACCACCCCGCTGTGGTCCTTTCGCAGGCACGCTATCGCCATGAACCAGACCTTTGACTGGAGCCTCGTGCAGTCCTTCCTGGCCGCGCTCGACCAGGGCAGCCTGCTGGGCGCCGCACGCACGCTCAACGCCAGCCAGCCCACCATCGGCCGCCACATTGCCGAGCTGGAATCGCAGCTGGGCGTGGTGCTGTTCGAGCGCACCGGGCGCGGCTTGCTGTCCACGGCCACGGCGCTGCGGCTGGCCGAGTCAGCCCGCGCCATGGAGATGGGCGCCCACCAGCTGGCACGCAGCGTGTCGGGCGCCGAGGAAGGCGTGACTGGCACCGTGCGCATCACCGCCAGCCAACCCGTGGCCTGTGTGCTGCTACCGCCCGTGCTGGCGCGCATGCGCCAGGCGCTGCCCGAGGTGCAGGTGGAGCTGGTAGCCAGCAACCAGGTCACCAACCTGCTGCGGCGCGAGGCCGACATTGCGCTGCGCATGGTGCGCCCCGACCAGGCCAGCCTGGTGGCCAAGCGCATCGGCGCCGTCACGCTGGGCGCCTACGCCCACCGCGACTACCTGCGCCGCAAGGGCACACCCCGCCAGCCGCCCGACCTGCTGCAGCACGAGCTGGTGGGCAACGACCGGCACGAAGACATCCAGCAAGGTTTTGCCGCCATGGGCTACCCCGTGGAACGCCAGCACTTTGCGTTTCGCACCGACGACCTCATGGCCTACTGGGAGGCCGTACGCGCCGGGCTGGGCATTGGCTTTGTGGGCAACTACATGGCCCGCACCGACCCGAACGTGGTGGCGGTGCTGCCCCAGTTACCGCTGCCTGATCTGCCCATCTGGCTGACAGTGCACCGCGAGATACGCACCAGCCGCAAGATCAGGGCGGTGTATGACTTTCTGGCGGCAGAGGTGCCCTTGGTGCTGTAGAGGCCGTGTCAGGTGTGCTCAGGCTGCGGCTGCCCACGCACGATGAAATGCCGGGTGAAACCTACAGGGCGGCTCACGCCTGTGGGCTCCGACCACAGCGGAATACGAAAGCCCGGCTCGGGGAGTACCTGAACGCTCCAGTCAGTGTCGCCGATGAACCGGAAGCGGAATGTGTCCAGTTCAGCCGACTCGAGCGGCGAGAACGATCCCGTCGCGTAGATGCCGCCCAGCGTCGCGGAATCCAGCAAGCGCAGATTAGCGTCCAGCAGGTGGATGTGCAGCAGCTCTTCAAACGGCGTGTCGTCGGTGGTGAACAACAGGTAAAACGACTGCCACTGAGCGGCCATCTCCAGCACAGCGCCCGGCACCAGGCATCCGGACGCCCGGCCGCTTCGCAGGATCTCGCACTGGGGTGGAGCGTCTTCATCGGGTGTACGGACGCGTAGCACCGAGAGGTCTGCGGTAGACACGATCTGCATGTGAAAAGCCCCCCACTACCAGAAGAAGTCCACGCCAAACGCAGCCAAAGCGCCGCCTACAAAAGCTCCCACAGTGACACACACTGGAGCTCCCGGGCCACATGCCAGGCCCGCCACCGCACCGCCTGCAATACCACCGCCAATGCCTGCGCCCGTTACCGCCAGTTCGCGGCGCGCAGCACTGGCTTTGTCTTCGGCATTGGCGACGGAGTACACCGAGATAGCGATGGACACCACCAGCAGACCGCGCCCCGCGCGCGAAAGGTTGCGCATGGTGGCCGTCACCCGGGGATTGGAGGTGCCTGCGGACTTGACGATCTCCGCGTACACCGCATTCTTCTGCGTAGCCGACAGCCGGTTGAAGTCGGCGGACACGCCATGCAGTTGCTGCGTCTTGCGTGCAATCAGTTCATTGAGCGTTTTGCCCTCCCGCTTGAGTCGCTCCGCCATGGCGCGGCCTACCGGGGTGCTGCGCCCGCGGATGACTTCCATGATCGCGTTGCGCGCCTCTTGGGCCTGCTGCGCGGCTTGCGCCCATGTCATGCGCCCGCTGGCCACCTGGCCCCGCAGTTCGTTCGCCATGACCTGTATCTGCATCGCATAAGACTGCCGTGCTGCGGCATCGATCGTTAGGTGGGTGCCAGCGTTGGCAATCTCGAACTCCAGCGCTCGAATGGCGGAATCAAAGGCACTCTTGTCCTGGGTGTCCTGCACGCGGTGTCTCCAACAAAGGCTAGGAAGGAGTGAGCGAGCTCCACGCCCGCGTCGGCATTTTTAAACGCCAAGGCACATCACAAGGCAGATTGCCCCGCAGAAAATGGTTACAGGACGTTGGGCAATCCTTGGGACGTCGCGCCCTCGTGCCAGCCGGGCAAGAGACGGGCCCCATCCCCAATGGCAGCAGTACGTGCGGCTGCTAGCATCCGTGCACTCTGCGCATCTCAGGAGCCGCTCATGACCATCACCCCTGCTGTGACCCGCCCCGCGTTGGCCAGTCTGGCACTGTTTCTTCTGGCGACCTTTCCTGCCCAGGCCCAAGACACCTCCCGCATCGCCCGCGTCACCGTCTACCCTGGCAGCGCCACGGTGGAGCGTGTGGCCAAGGTGACCGCTGGCGCGCGCAGCCTCACGCTGGCCTGCCTGCCCGCCTCGCTGGATGTGCAGAGCCTGCAGATCAATGCCGACCCCGCCGTGCGCGTGGGCGAGTTCAATGTGCTCACCGAGGACCGCGATGTGGCGGCAGGCTGCGCCAGCCCGCTGGACGGCCGCATCCGCGAGCTGGAGGATCAGATCGCCGGGGTGAAGGCCGAGGCCTCGGCCCTGCAGCTAGTGGATGGCTACCTGCGCAGCGTGGCCCAAACCGGCGCGGGATCGGAGGCGCCAGCGCCTGCCAGCACCGCCGCCCGAGCCGCCACGCCAACGCCCGCACAGATTACCGCCACCGCCGAGGTGCTGCGCAAGTCCGGGCAGGACAGCGCTGCGCGCGCGCACCAGCTTCAGCGCAAGCAGGAGGCGCTGGAACTGGCCCTAAAACCCCTGGTGGCAGAACGTGACCGCGTAGCCAGCCAACGCGCGCGGGTGGTGTCGGTCACCATCAACCTGGCCACGGAGCGCGAGGCCGAACTGCGCCTGTCCTACCAGGTGCGCGGCCCCGGCTGGCAGCCCAGCTACCGGGCGACGCTCGATGCCAACAAATCCACGGTGCTGATCGAGCGCCAGGCCTTGGTGGCGCAGAACAGTGGTGAAGACTGGGGCAACGTGCAGCTGACTTTGTCGACGGGCCAGCCCGGGCGCGCCACACAAGGACAACTGCCGCGCCCCTGGTGGCTGAACGTGGCGCCACCGCCTCAAGGCTCGCCTGCACCCGCCATGGCGATGGCACCAGCGCCCGCACCAACCGTTGCGTCACTGTCCCGGTCCCGCAATGCCGCCGAAGAGGCCATGCCCACGTTTGACGTGAGCGCCCTCGACAAGGGGTTTGCCACCGAGTTCGCCGTGCCCCAGCGCATCACCGTGCCTTCCAGCGGCCAGCGCGTGACGCTGGCACTGGGCAACTACAGCGCCCCCGCCACGCTTATCACACGCACGGCACCCGCCATGGAAGAAGCGGCCTACCTGGTCGCGCAGATTGCCCAGCCGCCCGGCGTGTGGCCTGCGGGCGCAGCGGGTCTGTACCGCGACGGCGCCTTTGTGGGCAACGGCCGCATCGACTTTGGCACGCCCAGTGCGGGTGCCCCGGCCGGCAGCACCAGCCTGTCGTTTGGCCGCGATGAACTGGTCACCGTGCGGGCCGAGCCCGCGCAGGATCTGACGGGCAGCAGCGGCTTCACCGGCTCGCGCGTGGAGCGCAAGACGCGCCGGGCTTACAGCGTGGAGAACCGCCACAAGACAGCCATCACACTGCAGGTGCTGCATGCCGCACCGGTCTCGCGTAATGAAAAAATCGAGGTCGAATCGCGCTACCAGCCCCAACCAGCAGACACGGCCTGGAACCGCACGCCCGGCACTGTGGCCTGGCAGCAGCCCGTGGCCGCAGGGGCCACGGCACAGTTCAGTGCCGAGTACACCATCCGTTACCCCAAGGACGTGGAGCTGATCGAACGCCAGTGACCTTGGAGACACGGTGACTGGCCCTCTGAACGCCCCGCGCAACAGCGGGTCGGTCACAATCCGTCGCAGCGCCCGCCAAGGCGCCACCGAGCCCCCAGGAGCCCGCCACCATGAGTTACCAACACCTCCTCGTTGCCGTTGACGGCAGCCCCACCGCCGACCACGCCGTGAACGAAGCCACGGGCCTGGCCAAGGCCACGGGCGGACGCATTCGCCTGCTGAACGTGATGGACCCTTTGGCCCACATCAGCGGTTTTGAGCGGCCCGATGTGTACAGCCAGGAGGTGCTGCCCCGCCTGCGCCAGGCGGGCGAGGCCTTGCTGCGCCGCGCCCAGGAGCGCGTGGCGCAAAGCGGCGTGCCGGTGGACACCGTGCTGATCGAAAACCTGGACGCCCGGGTGGCTGACTTGGTGGTGGAACACGCCCAGGCCTGGGGCGCCGACCTGATCGTGCTGGGCACCCACGGGCGCCGTGGCCTCGCCCGCGTGCTGATGGGCAGCGATGCCGAGCAGATCGCGCGCACCGCCCCCGTGCCCGTGCTGCTGGTGCGCCTGCCCGCCGGGGCAGACGGCAGTGCCGCCACTACCGCCTGCGCCTGACCCTTTTTCTTCCGTGCCATGACCGTTTCCGAGCCCCAGCCCAGCCTTGCCCCCCTGCGCCCCAGCGTGCGCTTCATGCTGTCCCACCCGGCCCACTTCATGGCGCTGGGCTTTGGTGCCGGCCTGGCCCCCAAGGCACCGGGCACCGTGGGCACGCTGTGGGCCTGGCTGGCATACCTGGTGCTACAGCAGTGGCTGAACCCGCGGCAGATGGGCCTGCTGATCGCGATCAGCACCTTGGTGGGCTGGTGGGCCTGCACCACCACGGCACGCCACATGCGCGTGGCCGACCCCGGCAGCATCGTATGGGACGAGGTGGTGGCCTTCTGGCTGGTGCTGTGGCTGGCCATGCCCATGGGGCTGTGGGGGCAGGTGGTGGCGTTTGGGCTGTTCCGCTTTTTTGACGCCGCCAAACCCGGCCCGGTGGGCTGGGCCGACAGCCTGTTCAAAGGCTTTGGCTGGCGCGGGGGCTGGGGTATCTTGTGGGACGACTTTGTGGCAGCCTTCTGTACCTTGCTGGTCATTGCACTGTGGAGGTTCTGATGGCACCCACATCACTATCAAAAAGTGAGCTACTAGCGCAAGAATTACAAGCGCTTGAGGCCAATTTGACGCAAGTATCGCTGCGTTTGCTGGCCCGCCGCCACCTACTGGCCACTGCCGAGAGCTGCACTGGCGGCATGATCGCCGCCGCCTGCACCGACCTGTCGGGCTCCAGCCAGTGGTTTGAGCGCGGCTTTGTGACCTACTCCAACGAGGCCAAGGCCGAGATGCTGGGCGTGCCCCCCGGCCTGATCGATCAGCACGGTGCGGTGAGCGAGCCCGTAGCGCGTGCCATGGCCGACGGCGCCCTTGCCCACTCGCGTGCGCAGGTCAGCCTGGCCGTGACGGGCGTCGCGGGCCCCACAGGCGGCACCGAGGCCAAGCCGGTGGGCACCGTGTGGTTTGCCTGGTGCGTGGGCGGCGAAACCCACAGCGAAATGCAGCACTTTGCCGGGGACCGCGCCGCCGTCCGCACGGCCACGCTGCGGTACGCGCTGAAGCGGCTACTGAGCCTGCTGCCTGCCTGACCTTTCCGGGCAACATGCCCCGGCATGGGTAGCCGCTGTCGTCCACAAGACAGGGCTTCCCCCGCCCCTTGCCACACCATACGGCCATGACAACGACACCCTCCTGGTTTGACAGCTTTGCCACCCAGCGCATCACCACCTCGGGCGCGGAGATTTTTGTGCGCACCGGGGGCACCGTGGGCGCGCCCCCGCTGCTGTTGCTGCACGGCTTTCCACAAACGCATGCGCTGTGGCACCGTGTGGCGCAGCAGCTGGCGCGCGACTACTGCCTGGTGCTGCCAGACCTGCGCGGCTATGGCGACTCATCCCACGCGCCCGGCCTGCCCGACCACAGCAACTACAGCAAACGCGCCATGGCACAAGACATGGCCGAGGTGATGACCGCCCTGGGCCACGACCGGTTTCACCTGTGCGGCCATGACCGGGGCGGACGGGTGGCCCACCGCCTGGCGCTGGACCACGCCGCGCGCGTGAAGAGGCTGTGCGTGATCGACATCGCCCCCACGCTCGACATGTACGCGCGCACCGACATGGAGTTTGCGCGCGCCTACTACCACTGGTTCCACCTGATCCAACCCGCACCGCTGCCCGAAACCATGATCGGCGGCAACGCGCGCGCCTACCTGCACGCCAAGCTGGGAGGCTGGGGCAGCGCAGGCCTGGCCCACATCGAGCCCCAGGCCCTGGCCGACTATGAGCGCTGCTTTTGCACACCCGAAGCCATCCACAGCGCCTGCGAGGACTACCGCGCCAGCGCAGGCATCGACCTGGACCATGACCGCGACAGCCGCACGCGCGGCGAGAAAATCGCCTGCGACACCCTGGTGATCTGGGGCGCGCACGGTGTTGTGCACCGGCTGTTTGATCCGCTGGCGCTGTGGCAGGCGCAGTGTGCAGGCGTGGTCACGGGCCAGGCCGTGCCGGCGGGGCACTTCATTCCTGAACAATTGCCCGGCGAAACCGCCGAGGCACTTCGCAGCTTCATGCGCTGACGGCCCGGTCCCATTCGGCCCGAAGGGGCAATCGAAAGGGCCTGCCGTGCATTTGTTCACGCGCTGCGCAGGCGCCATGCTCCGTGCAGTGCGCACAGGGGCCTTCGCGTTCCTAGAATCCGCCGCTTCGCACGCTGCGGAACACTTGGCCAGCACCGGTGGCTGGCCAGCCATCACCTTTCGCAGCGCCTTCACTGTGCCTTGCCCATTGCGTGACCATGCCTCCCTTTACCGCGACCCAGAACCAACTGCTCACCGAGCACCTGCGCAACTTTCTGCCAGGCATCGAGCCCGAGGCGCTGGAGCTGCTGCGCGCCCAGCTGGAATGGGTGGAGGTGCCCGGCGGCAGCACGCTGATGACCCAGGGCGAGCCCGGCGAATCGATGTACCTCACCGTCAGCGGCCGCCTGCGCGCCTATGTGCGCAGTGACGACGGCCACAGTGGCACGCAGCGCCGCGTCGCCGACATGGGCCGGGGCCAGGTGATTGGTGAGATCAGCCTGTTCACCGACGCCCCCCGCGCCGCCACCGTGGTCGCAGTGCGCGACTCGGTGCTGGTGCGCCTGACCAAGGACGTGTTCAAGACTCTGCTGGCCAGCAGCGCCCAGGTGTCGATTGCCCTCACACGCCAGATCATCCAGCGCCTGCAGTCGGGCACCGCCGCCCACACGGCCGCGCAGGAGCGCCCCGTGGCCATGGGCCTGCTGCCCGTGAGCAGCGGCGTGGACCTGCAGGCCTTTGGCCAGCGCCTGGCGCGCCACCTCGGCACGGTGGGCCGCGTGCGGGTGGTGGACTCGACCACCGTGGATGCCGAATTGCACGAGCCCGGCATTGCCCAGCGTGAAGGTGCCGACGCCACGGCCAACCGGCGCATCGCCATGCTGCTCGACGAGATCGAGGCGCGCAATGACTTCGTGCTGCTGCTGGCCGACCCCGAGCCCACGCCCTGGACGCGCCGCGTGAGCCGCCACTGCGACGAGTTGCTGCTGCTGGCCGACGCACAGGCCGAGCCCGCCATCCACCCCATCGAAGAAAACTGCCTGCTACGCCGCGCGCCCCTGGCCGAGGCCGCCGAGATTTTGGTGCTGCTGCACCCGGAAGGCACCCAGTGCCCGCGCGGCACCCAGCAATGGCTGGACCGCCGCCCCGTGGCCGACCACGTGCATGTGCGCCCTGCCCTCGACCGCGACATGGCGCGCCTGGCCCGTATCCAGAGCCGCACCGCCGTGGGCCTGGTGCTGGCCGGTGGCGGCGCGCGCGGGTTTGCGCACCTGGGCATCTACCGCGCGCTGCAGGAAGAAGGCGTGGAGATCGACTGCGTGGGCGGCACCAGCATCGGGTCGGTGATGGCCGCGTATGTGGCGTCTGACCAGCCGCTGACCACGGTGATGGGCAACGCCCGCGAGGCGTTCCGCACCAACCCCACGGGCGACTGGAGCCTGCTGCCGCTGATGTCGCTCATCAAGGGCCGCCGCCTGCGCCACATCCTGCACGACGCAGTGGGCCAGCTGGTGGGCTTTCCGGCGCAGGTCGAGGACCTGTGGAAGAACTACTACTGCGTGGCCACCAACTACTCGCGCGCCAGCGAACAGGTGGTGCGCCGGGGCAGCCTGGTGAAGTCGCTGCTGGCCAGCATCTCCATTCCCGGCGCGCTGCCTCCGGTGGTGCACGAGGGCGACCTGCTGTGCGACGGCGGTACGTTCAACAACTTTCCCGTGGACGTGATGCGCAGCAGCATGCGCGGCGTGGGCACGGTGATTGGCGTGGACCTGAACTTCCGCAAACCGCGCCGCATCGAGCTGGACGACATCCCCAGCAGCTGGGCCCTGCTGCGCGACAAGCTGCGGCCGCGCGCGCAGCGCCGCTACAAGCTGCCCTCGCTGGCCAGCTACCTCATGCAGGTCACCATCCTGTACAGCATGTCGCGGCAGCGCCAGTCGCAGCAGCTCACCGACCTGTACTTCAACCCGCCCATGGACCGCGTGGGCATGCTGCAGTGGAACCGGTTCGAGCAGATCGTGCAGCAAGGGTATGCGCACGGCATCCAGGTGCTGGACGCCTTGGACGACACCCAGCGGCGGCGCATTGGCGGGCTGCGCACCAGCTGAAAGCACGTTGCCGCGCCGGTCCCGCAGGGGGCAGGCAGCGCAACGGCCCCGGTGTAGCATGGGCGCCCTTGAGGAGGAGAACCCGTGCACCCCAACGCCCAGACCCTGCAACGCTTCTACACCGCGTTTGCGCAACTGGACCATGCCACCATGGCCGCCTGCTATGCCGCCGACGCCACGTTTGACGACGAAGCCTTTTCCCTGAAAGGCCGCGAGCAGGTGGCCGGCATGTGGCGCATGCTGTGCACTGCGACGAAAAAGCCCGGCGCCGCCGAGCACTGGAAGCTGGAGTTCAGCGGCATCGACGCCGATGCGCAGGGCGGCAAGGCCCACTGGGAGGCGCACTACCTCTTCAGCGCCACGGGGCGCAAGGTGCACAACATCATCGACGGCACCTTCACCTTCACGCCCGAAGGGCTGATCGCCACCCACCGCGACCGTTTCAACTTCTGGCGCTGGGCGCGGCAGGCACTGGGCGCACCGGGGCTGCTGCTGGGCTGGTCGCCCTCGCTCAAGCGCAAGGTGCGCAGCACGGCGGCGGGGAATCTGAAGAAGTTTCTGGCGCAGGGCGGCTAGGGAGCGAGCGGGCTATTGGGCCAGCGCTGCATCGCCCGCCAGGCGGTCGATCAGCACCGCACTGGCTTCGTTCAGCCCCAGCACTTGCACCGTGCAGCCGTGGTGGCGCAGGCGCTCCACCACCTTGTCGAGCGCAGCGACGGCAGTGATGTCCCAGAAGTGGGCGTGCGTGACGTCGATGACCACCGGGCGGACCTCGGCGCCCAGCACGTCGAAGGCTTCGATGAACGCATCGGCTGAGGCAAAGAACACCTGGCCAGAAACGCGCCAAGTGCGTTGGCCAGTCTGGGCATCGTCGTGCACATGCACATCGAGCATGCGCGAGACCTTGAACGCAAAGAACACCCCGCTGAGCACCACGCCCACGGCCACCCCGGCAGCCAGGTTGTGGGTGGCGATGGTGACGGCAACGGTGGACAGCATGGCGGCGCTGGACAGGCGCGGGTGGCGCACCAGGGCGCCGAGCGACTTCCAGTCAAACGTCTCGGCCGACACCATGACCATGATGGCCACCAGCGCAATCACCGGCACCTGCGACACCCAGGGCTTGAGCGCCACCATGAGGATGAGCAGGAACACCCCGGCAAACAGCGTGGACAGGCGCCCGCGCCCGCCGTATTTCACGTTGCCCACGGCCTGGCCGATCATTCCGCAGCCTGCGATGCCGCCAAAGCAGCTGGCCGCGATGTTGGCCACGCCGAGGCCCGCGCATTCACGGTTCTTGTCGCTGGGGGTGTCGGTCAGTTCATCGACCACGGCGGCGGTGAGCACGGATTCGAGCAGACCCACCATGGCAATCGCCAGTGCGGGCAGCAGGATGATGCGCAGTGTGTCCAGCGACACGGGCACCTGCGGCAGCGCAAACACGGGCAGCGCATCGGGCAACTGGCCCAGGTCTCCCACAGTGGGTAACTTCAACCCCAGTGCGGACGCCAGCACGGTGAGCACCACCACGCAGATCAGCGGTGACGGGATCACGGACAGTGCTGGCCACGCCAACCGCTGGCCCAGCCACGGCAGGCCGTAGATAAGCGCGAGCCCCAACGCCAAAGCACCCCAGGTGGCTGTAGTGGCCCCGTGCAGATGCGGCAGCTGCGCGGCAAAGATCAGGATGGCCAGTGCATTCACAAACCCGGTGCGTACCGAGCTGGACACAAAGCGCATCAGCACCCCCAGCTTCATCAGCCCAAACGCCACCTGCACCACACCGGCCAGCAACCCGGCTGCCAGCAGGTAGCCCAGCCCATGCGACTGCACCAGCGGCGCGGCCACCAGCGCCACCGAGCCCGCCGCAGCAGACACCATGGCCGGCCGCCCGCCGGTGAAAGCAATCACCAAACTGATGACAAACGAGGCAAAGAGCCCCACCGAAGGGTCCACGCCCGCCACGAAGGAGAAAGCGATGACCTCGGGGATGAGCACAAACGTGGCCACCGCGCCAGCCAGCAGTTCGCGCGGAATGCTGGGCGCCCATTCGGCGCGCAGGCGGGTGAGGAATGATCGATTCATGAAAGGTGCAAAGCAAAGCGCGCCCGAAGGCGCGCTGCGAGGGGTTTCAGACAAAAACAGGCTCTAGCGCTTATCCATCAAGCGCAAAAAGCTATCAAATCAGTAGCAAATTTTCCAACGGGATCACGCCCCGTGGCACTTCTTGTACTTCTTGCCGCTGCCGCAGTGGCAAGGGTCGTTGCGCCCGGGCTCGGGCGCCTTGCGCACCGTCTCCACGCGCGGGCCCATGCTCTTCCATAGCTGGCGCAGGTCGTACACGGCCCAGATGGCTTCGCCGAAGGCTTCCACGCGCGCCTGGCTGGTGCTGGGTGGGCCGTCTTCGTCGTACATGCAGACCTCGGGTTTGCCGGTGTCGTCTTCGGTCAGGGCCACGATGCGCTCCAGCGCATCGTCCAGCCACTTGGCGGCTTCCTTGTCGCGCGGGGCGGCCCAGTCTTCAGGCCAGTTTTCCACCGCAAACATGAAGCCCAGCGCCCACACTTGGCCGAAGGATGGAATCTCCTGGTCGTCGCCCATCTCGGCGCGCTGTTCGTCAGTCAGGCTGGCCACCGCGCCGCGCATGTCCATGGCTTCGGGCTGGAAGGTGCGGTCGTCGTTCAGGGTCTTCACGTCGGTGTCGAGCTGGGCCACGATCTCGTTCCAGCGGCGCATCCACAGGTCCATGAAGCGGGCTTGCTGGGCGGCGTCGGCAAACGCGGACAGCAGGGGCAGCGGCTCGCCCTCGGCCACGTCCAGCTCGGCGCCGTCGCCCAGCAGCATGGGCAGGTATTCGGCCGGGCCGATGGGGCGGCGGCTGCAGATCAGCGCGGTCATAAAGCCGTCGCAGAACTCCCACTGAGGGATTTCCTCGCCGCGCGCGCGCAGGTCGTCGAGGATGTTGTCCATCTCCTCCAGCTCGTCGGGGCCCAGTGCGGCAGCGGGCGCAGCGGAGGCGTCGAGGTCGTCGTGAGCGGGAGTGGGCGATGTGGGTTCGGTCATGGGAGGCTCCGGTCGTCAAGCGAGAAAGCGGGGGCAGTAAAGCGATGTTTTACTTTTATGATGCGCTGGCCTTGTGCTGTGGCGCTCGTCAGCGGCAGATGCAAGGCGGCCCAGGCAAGGCCAGGGCGTGAAAAAAGAGCCGCGCGCAACATGGCAACCCGATAAAAAGGCGGTCAGTGTAGCCCTCCCGCGCCACCGCCCAGAACCAGGACCCCCATGATCCACCAACTGAACTCCCTGTACCCGGTGCGCTACACGGCCTTTGCGCTGTGCGTGTTCGGGCTGCTGCTGTCGCTGTTTGCGCTGGTGGCGTTTGGCGTGGGCCTGCCCGTGGTGCTGGTGTTTGCAGCGCTGGTGGCCCTGGGCGTGTACGACCTGCAGCAGACGCGCCACGCCATCCTGCGCAACTACCCGGTCATCGGCCACATCCGCTTCATGCTCGAATATGTGCGGCCCGAGGTGCGCCAGTATTTCATCGAAAGCGACAGCGAGGCCGCGCCCTTTTCGCGCGCCCAGCGCTCGCTGGTCTACCAGCGCGCCAAGGGCGACCCGGACAACCGCCCCTTTGGCACGCACCTGGACGTGGGGGCGCAGGGCTACGAATGGGTGAACCACTCGCTCGCGCCCACGCAGCTGCCGTCGCACGACTTCCGCGTGTGGATCGGCGGCAGCCCCGATGCGCCCTCGCAGTCGGTGTCGCCCTGCACCCAGCCCTACCACGCGAGCGTGTTCAACATCTCGGCCATGAGCTTTGGCGCGCTGTCCGCCAATGCCATCCTGGCGCTCAACCAGGGCGCCAAAAAAGGCGGCTTTGCGCACGACACCGGCGAGGGCAGCATCAGCCAGCACCACCGGGTGCATGGCGGCGACCTGATCTGGGAGATCGGCTCGGGCTACTTTGGCTGCCGCAACCCCGATGGCACCTTCAGCGAAGAGCGTTTTGCAGCCAATGCCACCGACCCGCAGGTCAAGATGATCGAGCTGAAGCTCAGCCAGGGCGCCAAGCCCGGCCACGGCGGCGTGCTGCCCGGCGCCAAGGTCACAGCCGAGATCGCGGCCGCACGCGGTGTGAAAGAGGGCGAGGCCTGCATCTCGCCCGCCAGCCACAGCGCGTTTCGCACACCAGTGGAGATGATGCAGTTCATCGCCCGGCTGCGCACCCTGTCGGGCGGCAAACCCACGGGCTTCAAGTTCTGCCTGGGCCACCCATGGGAGTGGTTTGCCATCGTTAAGGCCATGCTGGTCACGGGTATCACGCCGGATTTCATCGTGGTCGATGGCGCTGAAGGCGGCACAGGTGCGGCGCCGGTGGAGTTCAGCGACCATGTGGGTGCGCCGCTGCAAGAAGGCCTGCTGCTGGTGCACAACACCCTGGTGGGCGTGAACCTGCGCGACCGCGTGCGCATTGGCTGCGCGGGCAAGGTGATCAGTGCCTTCGACATCGCGCGCATGATGGCGCTGGGGGCCGACTGGTGCAACGCGGGGCGCGGCTTCATGATGGCGCTGGGCTGCATCCAGGCACAGAGCTGCCATACCGGCCACTGCCCCACGGGCGTGACCACGCAGGACCCGGTGCGCCAGCAGGCCCTGGTGGTACCCGACAAGGCGGCGCGCGTGGCGCAGTTCCACCGCAGCACGCTGCACGCACTGCAAGAGCTGGTGCAGGCCGCCGGGCTGCGCCACCCCAAGGACATTACCGCCCACCACATCGTGCGCCGCATCAGCGACACGGAGGTGCGTCTGCTGTCCAACTTGATCACCCGCATGCAACCCGGCGCGCTGCTAGGCCCGCTCGACGCGCAGCACAACGTATTCCGCCTGTACTGGCCGCTGGCCAATGCCCACAGCTTCCAGGCCAGCGAGCCTGCGCTGGAGCCCTCTGTGCCCCACCATGTCGAGCTGGCGCAGGCCGCCGCCGTCGGCACCGCCGCAGCAGTGGCTGGGGATGCCCCCGTATGACTTTGCCGATGGACAGCACCACCGCCGCCCCCGACTACGCCGCCTTTTTGCAGCAGCAACTCGCCACCCAGCCGCACAACGTGATGGCCCATGTACTGGGCAACGAACAGATCTGGATCAAGCGCGCAGGCGCCCCCCACGGCACGGGCCGCTACCGCGCCATGGCCGTGCTAGCCGCCCTGCTGCGGCTGGACGCCCTGCGCCCCGTGCCCAACCCCGGCGGCCCCACGGCCATTGCCACCGAAGTGCAGCGCCTGCGCGACCTGGCCGCGCGCGGCATCCGCGTGCCCGTGGTACTGGCCGCCTCCACCCATGGCTTTGCCATGCGCCATCTTGGCCACACGGGCGAAGAAATCCATTCGCTGGGCAACGAGATCGACCACGCCGTGCAGGCGGGCGACACCACCAGCGTGCTTGCCCTGTGGCAGCAGGGGCTGGATACCTTGGCCCATGTGCACCGCCAAGGCACCTGCCTGAGCCAGGCCTTTGCGCGCAACCTGGTGCGCTGCCCCGATGGCGAAGTGGCCTGCATCGACTTTGAAGACGACCCCGCCGCCGTGCTACCCCTGGCGGTATGCCACGTGCGCGATGCGCTGTGTTACGCGCACTCCACCGCGATCTACCTGCACACCAGCGGCACGCTGACCGAGGCGCGCGCGCGCTGGGCGGCGTGGGTGGCGCAGGGCAGCGCGGAGATGCGGGAGGTGCTGGTGACCAGCGTGCGGCGGATGGGGTGGATGCGACATCTGCCCACGAATCGCAAGCTGGGGCGGGATTTGCAGCGGGTGCGGGCGGCGTATGACTTGCTGGCCTGAGGGCCAGTCAGCCAGAAAGTCGGTTAGCCGCAGGCGCAACCCGACAGGCCCTGTCCGATCAAAGCCGTCGGGTTACGCTGCGCTAACCCGAGCTAAGGGACTTATTGCTCATCCTCAGGCCTCAGCGGCGAGTATGTCCAGGGCCAGATTTCCAGAAGCTCTTTAGCGTCATCATCAAACTCCTTTCTGTAGTGGTGCTGATGCGGAAACGAGATGGTTGCATCGCCGTGAACAAACCCAAGTTCATCCAACGATGAACAGTACTTTGCAAGAGGACCGTAGGCAAAAAGTTGGTTGTGCCTATCCCAGACCACCGTACCCCGACTTGCAGCGGAATGGACCCACATATCGAATCTCGCATCGGATGACAAGTACGAGCTGAACCGGCGTACGAATCCGAGAAACTCATCCTGAGACACCGCAGGGCTTTGATAACGGCCAGCTTCCCCCTCGCCCCGTGGCGTATGCAGTACGTACAGCAGAAAGTACGGAGGCTCAAGGTCACTGACCAAGCCCACAAATGCTGCGGACTCCCCGTTTGGAATCCCTGCCATAACCCGCTCACCGTGTTCCAAAGGCACAACGCTGTAAACCGCAGCGTGTGAGTGCGGAGCCCAGCCATCCGCGACCGCATAAGACAACTTGTGCATATCAGGCCCTCGAGTACCGATTCAGAATGGCCACTACAAACGCGGATCGCGCACAGGGTGACAAGTTTGCTGTGCGCAATTCAAGCCAAGGCAGAAGCAGCAGCTTCGTTCGCAGGCGCCCACACCACCTCTGTCGCCACATCCGCCCCCAGATTCACCAGCCGCTTGCGCATGCAGATCACCGCCTTGTCCTTGCTCAGCAAGATCGCCCGGTGCGCCGCCGCCAGGTCGATGAACTTCTGATCGTCCGCGTCCTTGCACACATAGGCCACCTTGGGCGCGATGCCCACCAACTGCGCCTGCGCATCAAACGCTGCCAGCACCTGCGCGGCACCCACGCGGTAGTAGTCCATGCGCTCAGCGATGTGCGGGTAAGCCAGCACGCGCTCCAGCTCGTCGCGCATGACTTGCGTGGCGATCCAGGCCAGGCGGCCCTGGGCCAGCAGGGTGCGCAGCGGCACGGTGCGCGGGTCGCTGAAGATCAGCAGGTCGAGCGCCACATTGGTGTCCACCACCACGGTGCGTGCGGGCTCGTCCGCTGGCACCTCGGCGGGCAGGCGCAGTTCAACCTTCATGGCGCGGGCCACCGTCGGGGGCGGCCTTGGCGGCCCGGTCGCGCACGGCGCCCTTGATCATGTCGAAGCGGAACATGCGGCATTCGATGGGGCCGTTCCACATGGGCACGCGGCGCGATTCCTTCAGGCGCATCTTGCCGGGAAGTTTCAGGTCGGGCGTGAGCATCCAGGCCGTCCAGCCGCTGTAGTTCTTCTTCCAGTGCGTGGCGAGCTGGCTGAAGAACTCGCCGCCGTATTCGGTCTGCGCCTCTTCGCGGCCCACAGCCAAGCCCTGGGCGCGGTCGGCCGCGCGCTCGCTTGCGTTGCGGCCTGCGGTACCGGCTGCGGCAATGCGCTCGCCGTAGGGCGGGTTGAGCAGCATCACGCCGGGTTGGTCGCAGGGCGGCATGCGCTGCAGGGCATCGCCACCGCGCAGCTGCACGGCCTGGGCCACACCTGCGCGCTCGGCGTTGCGCTGCGCAAAATCAACCATACGGAAGGCCACATCACTGCCAAATATGGGTACAGCACTAGTACATATTGCGCCTTCAGCTTCGCTTTTGATAGCAGACCAAACGTGCGCCTGGAAGGGCAGCAGCTTCTCGAACGCAAAGCGGCGCAACATGCCTGCCGCGATGCGGCAGGCGATCTGCGCGGCCTCGACCACGATGGTGCCGCTGCCGCAGCAGGGGTCGTACAGGGGCTGGGGGTTGTCGCCGTGAGGGTCCCAGCCGCTGGCGGCGATCATGGCGGCGGCCAGGGTTTCCTTCAGGGGCGCATCGCCCTTGTCCTCGCGCCAGCCGCGCTTGAACAGCGGCTCGCCGCTGGTGTCGATGTAGAGCGTGGCCTCGTCGGTCGTCAGGTGCAGGTGGATGCGTACATCGGGCCACTGGGTGTTCACGTCGGGGCGCACGCCGCTCTTGTGGCGGAAGCGGTCGGCCACGGCGTCTTTCACCTTGAGGCCTGCGAAGTTCAGGCTCTGCAGCGGGCTGTGCTGGGCTGTTACCTCGACCTTGAAGGTCTGGCGCGTGGTGAACCAGATCTCCCAGGCCACATCGCTGGCCATGTTGTAGAGGTCGTTCTCAGACCGGTACGGGCGGTGGGCCAATTGCACCAGCACGCGCTGGGCCAGACGGCTGTGCAGGTTGAGCTGCATGGCCTGGCGCCACGAGGCGCGCAGCAGCACACCACCCCGGCCCACCAGCAGGTCTTGCCCCGTGAGGCCGGTGATGCCATGCACCTCGTCGGCCAGAAAGCCCTCGACGCCTGCGGCGCAAGGGAGAAAAAGTTGGAGTTGGTTCATGTCGATGGGGAGGATACGCGCTCAGACAATGCGTGGGAATCCGGCGTTCCCGCGCGGGCCAGCAGCAGCTGGCGGATGGAGTCCGGGATGGGGGCGACCTTGCGGCTGGCCTTGCCGATGAAGACGATGCCGATCTTGCCGCGCGCCACTTCACGGCCCGAGGCCTTTTCGGTCATGCAGAAGACGAGATCAAAGCCGTAGCGATTGAAGTCTGCCGGCGCCATCTCCACCCGCATGGTCTCGCCGTGGAAACCTTCGGACTTGTACTGCGCCACGATGTCGCCCACCACGATGGACAGGCCGCCCACATCGGCCTCGGGGTAGCCCAGCGACTGGAAGAAGCGCACGCGCGCTTCGGACACCAGGCTGAGCAACTGCGCGTTGTCGAGGTGTCCGCCCTGGTTCACGTGGCTGATGTAGATCTGCAGCTCGGTGGCGAAGCCGAAGTGCGCGGGGAGGTCAAAGACGATGCGGGCCATGGTGGGCTGCGGTAGGTAATACGGAAACAACAGAAAAGGTACGGCATCGCAGGCGCGCCGTGCGCCAGCTGCCGAGGCGGCTACAACGCCTTGCGCAAATTCGCCGGCGCGATCTTGAGCGCCTCGCGGTACTTGGCCACGGTGCGGCGGGCGCATTCAATGCCCTGCTCCTTGAGCATCTCGGCGATCTGGCTGTCGGATAGCGGCTTGGCCGGGTTTTCCGCCGACACGAACTGCTTGATCAACGCGCGCACCGCCGTGCTAGATGCATTGCCGCCCGTTTCGGTACCCAGGCCGGAGCCAAAGAAGTACTTCAGCTCGTAGGTGCCAATCGGCGTGGCCATGTACTTGGCGGTGGTGACGCGGCTGATGGTGGACTCGTGCAGGCCCAGTTCGTCGGCAATGTCGCGCAGCACCAGCGGGCGCATGGCCAGTTCGCCGTGGGTGAAGAAGTTCTTTTGCCGCTCGACGATGGCGCGCGAGACGCGCAGGATGGTGTCAAAGCGCTGCTGGATGTTCTTGATGAACCAGCGCGCCTCCTGCAGGCGCTGCTGCA
>ERZ778025.850-NODE-850-length-34272-cov-4.500541_pt1 | contig 34272 bp, 26 predicted proteins | sample MGYA00375755_ERZ778025 | MGnify/ENA primary metagenome ERZ778025 (study PRJEB29350, sample SAMN05389825) | bioreactor metagenome | isolation source: Thiocyanate bioreactor | place: South Africa: University of Cape Town | collected 2014-03-17 ... | reverse complement strand
GGTCAGCATGATGGCTTCGCCGCCGAGCTGGCGCATGCCGACATCGAACGACACGCGGGTACGTGTCGACGGCTTGTCGAAAATCATCGCCAGCGTCTTGTCGGCGAGTGGCTTGTCGGTGACGTCACCGGCCTTGCGCTTCTTCTTCATCGCCACGCTGGCATCGAGGATGGTGCGCAGTTCGCTGGCCGGCACGTCGAACAGGTCGAGGAAATGACGCGGTGACTCGCTCATGATGCAGCCCCTTGCCGCATCTGCGCCTGTGTCAGTTTCGCGCACGCGCGCTCCACACGTGCGATGCCGTCCTCGATCTCGGCTTCGCTGACGATCAGCGGCGGCAGCAAACGCACCACGTTTTCACCGGCACCGACGGTCAGCAATTTCTCGTCGCGGAAGGCCGCGACAAGATCGCCGGCCGGCACCACAGCTTTCAGACCGATCAGAAGGCCATCGCCGCGCACATCCGACACCACGTCAGGGTAACGATCAACGATCGATGCGAGCTTCTGTTTCAGCAGCAGCGACACGCGCTGGACATGCTCGAAGAATTTCGGCGCCAGCATGATATCGAGCGTGGCATTGCCCGCGGCGGCGGCGAGCAGATTGCCGCCGAAGGTCGAGCCGTGGGTGCCCGGCGTCATGCCGACCGCAGCTTCGACCGTTGCGAGGCACGCGCCCATCGGAAAGCCGCCGCCAAGTGCCTTGGCCAGCGCCATGATGTCCGGCTTCACCCCGGTCTTCTCATAAGCGAACAGCGTGCCGGTGCGGCCCATGCCGGTCTGCACCTCGTCGAATACCAGCATGAGCTTGTTGTCGTCGCAGAGCTGCCGCAGCGCGCGGAAGAAGGACGGATCGGCGGCGCGCACGCCGCCTTCGCCCTGCCAAGGCTCGATGATGATACCGGCGGTCTCCGGGCCGATGGCCTTCTTCACCGCCTCGATGTCACCGAGCGGCACCTGATCGAAACCTTCGACACGCGGGCCGAAGCCTTCGAGATACTTCTGCTGACCGCCCGCGGCGAGCGTCGCCAGCGTGCGGCCATGGAAAGCGCCTTCAAACGTGATCAGCCGGTAGCGCTCCGGATGGCCGCTCGCAGCCTGGAATTTCCGTGCGGTCTTGATGGCAGCTTCCATCGCCTCCGCGCCGGAATTGCAAAAGAACACCACGTCGGCGAAGCTCGCATCGCACAACCGCGCCGCCAGCCGCTCGCCTTCCGGAATCGTGAACAGGTTCGAGACATGCCACAGCTTGGCGGCCTGCTCCTGGAGCGCGGCAACAAGATGCGGATGCGCATGGCCGAGTGCGTTCACCGCCACGCCGCTGGTGAAATCGAGATAGCGCTCGCCGTCGGTTGCGATGAGCCACGGCCCTTCACCGCGCTCAAACGCCACGTCCGCGCGGGCGAAGACCGGCAGCATGTGGGAGGCGAGATGCGGTTTGGCGGTGTTGCTCATGGCGACCTGACGAAATTGAGGGGCCAACAGCGCTCACGGCGTATCCGCGTCAATTGCTCGTTGCCTGCCCCGGAAACGAAAACGTGCCGCCCGGAAAGGCGGCACGTGCATGCATTCTATTGGCGGGTCCTTCCGTGTCAATCCACGCGAACCCTACGCTCATCCCGCCCATTGTCATTGCGAGGTCATAATCGGGCGTTTTGGTCCCTTTTTTCCGGTTCCTGACCGGAAGCGCGGGAGCAAAAGCCGCATTTGCGAGGTCGAATAAAAAGCGAATTTATTTGCTTTTTATTCGGAACATGTGGACGCGCAACCGCCGACTCTTGCGCGTGAGTCGCGCCATATTGTAGCGTCTCTGTCGTTAGGTACGATATCTCGTGCGGCAGTTCTGATCCTCGATTGTCTTCGGTACGGCGTTAACGCCCGGCTCGCTCATCATGCAGCCGGCGAGGGCTAAGGGATTCTGCCAGCAGGGATTTCGGGAATTTTGAAAACGCAACGCCAGGCCAAATGGTCGGTGCGAGACAAAAGGAAGAGTGCGATGACGGTAATCAGCTGGACCGACGATCGCGTAGAACAGTTGAAGAAGCTCTGGGAATCTGGCCTTTCGGCCAGCCAGATTGCCGCCGAGCTTGGCAATATCACCCGTAACGCCGTGATCGGAAAGGTCCATCGGCTGGGCCTGTCGGGCCGGGCCAAGAGCCCTTCTTCCGCCGCGCCACGTCAGCGCAAGGTGCGTCCCGCGCAACATATGATGCGGATCAGCCGCCCGGTATCGCGCGGCAATACCGCGCTCGCCCATGCTTTCGAAGTTGAAGTCGAGGCCGATCCGATCGCCTACGACAACGTGGTGCCGATGAGCCAGCGGCTTACCCTGCTCGAACTGAACGAGAGCACCTGCCACTGGCCGGTCGGCGATCCGGGCAGCCCGGACTTCTTTTTCTGCGGCGGCAAGGCGCTGACCTCGCTTCCCTATTGCGCGCACCATTCGCGCGTCGCCTATCAGCCGGCGAGCGATCGCCGCCGCGCCTCGCGGCCGAGCACGAAATAAGCGAAGCTGTTCTAAACGCTACGAAAAAGCCTCATCGGACCGATGAGGCTTTTTTGTTACCGGATTGCATCAAACCTGGCTGCAAAAGGCGGCTTTGTGGCCATGCGGCGAAACCGCGATCCCGCCGTTTCGCGCTCACTCCTTCACCGAAACCGGCGCGCCGGGAGCCGCGGGCTTCATGACCGGAAAGCATGCGGTGAAGGTGGCGCCGTGACCCGCAACGCTTTCGATCAGAAGACGTCCGCGATGACGGTTGAGGATGTGCTTGACCAGCGACAATCCGAGGCCCGTTCCGCCCTGCGCGCGGCTGTCGCCGACATCGACGCGATAGAACCGCTCGGTGAGACGCGGCAGATGTTCCGGCGCGATGCCGGGGCCGAAGTCGCGCACCGCGAAGCGAACCTCGCCGCCCCCCTCGCCTGAACTTGCATCGGCCAGCGACACCACCACACGTCCACCGGAAGCACCGTACTTCAACCCATTCTCGATCAGGTTCTCCACCAGCCGCAGCAGCTCTTCGCTGTCGCCGGCGACGATCACCGGCTCCGCTGGAAGCTCGGCTTCGATCCTGACCTGACGCTCGCGCGCCAGCGGCTCCAGCCCGTCGATCACCTGACGCACCAGCGGCACCACGTCGATCAGTTTCTCGGGGCGCACATGGGCGCTGAGTTCGACGCGCGACAGCGACAGCAGGTCGTCGATCAGCCGCGCCATGCGCGAGGCCTGCGCGTGCATGATGCCGAGGAAACGCTCGCGCGCCTTGGGGTCGTCGCGCGCAGGCCCCTGCAGCGTGTCGATGAAGCCCGACAGCGCCGCCAGCGGCGTGCGCAGTTCGTGACTCGCATTGGCGACGAAGTCCGCGCGCATTTCCTCGACCCGGCGCAGCGGCGTCTGGTCGTGGAAGGTCATGAGGATGCAGTATTCGGTGCCGCCGAACGCGGTCGGCAACACCAGCGGCGTGATGATCAACTCCATCCAGCGCTCGACGGGCGCGCGGTCCACATAAGCCGCGCGCTGCGGCTGGCGAGTCGCGATGGCCTCGCGCAACGCCGCAATGATTTCCGGCGAGCGCAGCGCGAACAGGGCCAGTTCGTGCCGGCGCAGCGCGGGTGCCAGTTGCGAGGCAGCCTGGTTGAAATGCAGCACCCGGCCGGCGCGATCCAGCAGCACGGCCGCATCCGGCATGCCGCCGACCACCGCCTGCACCACCGGCATCTCGGCAGGGCGCGCGCCGACAAGATCGTCGGCGACCGGCGCGGTATGCTGCAGATGCCAGGGCACCAGCGCCGCACCGGTGATGACAAGAAACACCGCAGCTGCCTGCACGACGGTCAGGCCGCCGAACATCGTCACCCCGGCCAGCACCAGCGCCGCTGCGATCAGCACGATCGCCGACCGGCGCAGCCGGTCGGACCACGGCGCAAAACCAGAACTCGAAGATGCGATCGTCATGCGTGGACTCTGTTCAGCGCGCGCTGGCCTGGCACAAGGCGCTTACGCAACCGGAGATCCCGAACCTTGCGCGGGCCCCTGCGATGTCGCGGCCTCGTCGAGCCGCTGCAGCGCCGCGGCGACTCGTTTTGCCCGAAGGCCGACAATAAGCTCGCGAAGCGAGAGCAAGATGACGGAAATGATAAAGGGCACCAGATAATACAGCACCCGGAACAACAGCATGCCGGCCAGCAGTTCTTCGCGGTCGAACTGGAACAGACCCACCAGCATCGCGGCGTCGAACACGCCGAGCCCGCCGGGCGAATGGCTGGCGAAACCGAGCAGCGTCGCCGAGACGAAGATCACCGCCACCACAACGAACCCGACATGCGGCTCGTCGGGCACCAGGATGTACATCGCGAGCGCACAGAAGCCGAGATCCACGATGCCGATCACGATCTGCAGCAGCGTCAGCGGGCCGCCCGGAAGCGTCACGGTCCAGCTTCCGCGGCCGACCTCGCGCGGTTTCATCCAGACCCATGCGACATAGCAAAACAACGCGGCGAGAAGGCAGAGCCCCGCGGCGCGATTGACCCCGACCGGAAGCTTATCGATGGAGGCCGCCGCCTCCGGATGATAGGCGACGCCGAGGCCCAGCACCGCGGCATTGCCGAGCCAGAACGTGAGGCCCGCAAGGAAGCACACCTTGGCGACATCGACCGCCGACAGGCCCCATGCAGAATAGACGCGATAGCGCACCACGCCGCCGGTGAAGACGCTGGCGCCGACATTGTGGCCGATCGAATAGCTGGTGAAGCCCGCGAAGGCGGCGATCCGGTAGGGCACGCCGCTCTGACCGATGGCGCGCAATGCGAACAGATCGTAGAAGGTCAGCGTGAAATAGCCCGCCGCCACGCACAGTCCCGCCAGCACGACGGTCCGGATTTCGGTGTCGCGCAGCGCCTCATAGAGGTCGTCGACATCGAGCCCCTTGAGCATGTGATAGAGGATGTAAAAAGCCGTCGCGATGATCGCGATACTGACCGCGACACCGAACTTATGCAGGATCTGCTTCTCGCGCATATACGCGATGGCCCCGCGTAGTGTCTCCAGCATCAAGACCTCAAATTGGATCGATCGCGTTGTCCCGGGTCAGGCTGTCCTAGCAGACCGGCAAGGCGACCGCGAGGCCGACGAGTCAGTTTAGCTGCCGAAAGGGCCAAAATAGCCTTAAAGCGGGAGTCTCACCGCACCGCACCTATGTCATGGCGACGCCGTCCGCCAGACTTGCAGCATCGGCTTGCGGCATCAGGCCTCAGGCGGAGGGCGCGGGCCGCGAGACCACCAGACTGCGCAGCCACGATCCCACGGCGCAGCCCACAACGTAGGCAGCAAACATGACAAGACCGAGATCGAGCCAATAGCCGGGACGGCCGGGGGCGAGATGGAACACCGAGGCCAGGATCAGCGCCGCCACGAACACCGCGACCTTGCGCATGGTAACGCCGGACCAGCCTTGTCCGTGCTGCACCACTGCGATCCATCCCATGGCCAGGCCAAGCAACGCCGCCGCCAGCAGCCAGCCCCAGTTGAATGTTGCGAGATAGATCATGACGATTTGTCCTTATCACCACCCGTCATTGCGAGGAGCACTTGCGACGAAGCAATCCAGCTTCTGCTGTTTCTCAAAGCTGGATTGCTTCGCTTCGCTCGCAATGACGGCTTGATCGCAGCGGCCAATCTTTCGGGGAGATAGATGCTGCGCTGCATGCTCACTTCACCACAAAATCGATGCGCCGGTTCTTGGCCTTGCCTTCTTCCGTGTCGTTGGTGGCGATGGGCTGCTGGCTGCCATAGCCGACCGCCTTCAGACGATCGGGCGGCAATCCGGCCTTGACCAGATAATCCGCCACCGCCTGCGCGCGCTTCTCGGACAGCACCTTATTAGCGTTGTCGTCGCCATCGCTGTCGGTGTGGCCCGCGACCTCGATATTGGCGCTCGGGCAACGCAGCGCCGTCTCGATCAGGCGGTCGAGCAGGCCCATGGAATCCTTATCGATCGAGGCCTTGCCGGATTCGAACCTGATCCGGGCCTTGCCGAGCAACTCATAGAACAGTTGCTGGCACACCGTCGCATCGACGCTGCTGGCCACCGGCTTCACCGAGACTTCGGCCTTCGCGGTCCAGCCCTGCGGCAACTGGCCGCCGAGCCCGTCGCGAATCTGGTCGGCTGCGACGGCGTAAAGCGCATCGCCCGACAGCTTGACCTCGCGATCCGACATCACCAGCGATCCGGTGGACACCCGCGACAGCGCGCCCAGCGCCGCGATCGCGGCGTTGGCGAATCCCTGCGGCGCGCCGGCACTGGCCTTCAGGTTGTCCACCAGCTTTCCGGAAAAGAACTTCCGCCCTACCGCCGCGACAATGGCGGCATGCGCGGCGTTGTCCGGCACATAGCCCGCCAGCGTCACCGTGTCGGCCACCGGGTCCTTGTTGGCCTGGAAGATGTAGGGCGGCGCCTTGATCGCATTTCCGGTGACCGAATAGCCTTCCGGCAGATTGCGCAGAGCCGCCGCAATGGCCTCCCGGCTTCCGATCTCCCGCGCCATGCCTTCCAGTTTGACGCCGGTATCGGTCAGCGTGATCTTGCCGTCCTTGAGCTTGCCGATCTGCTCGATCAGGAGCAGCGCGGCCGCATCGAACCGCGCCGGCGCGCCCCGCGCCATGCCCATGCGGTCGGCCACTTCGGTCCCGGCCGCCGCGGCGCGCGTGGCCTCGGCCAGACGCGCCTTGCTGGCGGGCAACGGCGCATTGCCGCCGAGCGTGATCCGGACCACATCGCGCTCGATGGTCCAGACGAACGGCTTGGCTTCCGGAACGAGGCGGGTCTCGTCGTTCACAAGCCGCACGCCGGGCACGGCCTCGACCTGCGACGTTGCGCTGCGCCGTCCGTCCTCCGAGAAGGCCTCGGCCGAAAGCGTGACGTCACGGCCGGACACCGAAATGCGGGTCTTGTCGAGAACGGTGCCTTTCAGAGCCGCGGTGGACCTGGCCGCCAGATTCGCCTCAAGCGGCGCGGTCCCGTGCCAAATCGCAACGATCCAGAGAATGGCCAGTGGAACCAGTCCCGGCCACCATTTGCGCGCCCACCCCGACATTCCGTTCATCCCGGACCTTTTATTTGCTAGGAATGCAGACAAAACAAACCCTTGCGCGGGTGTCAAACGCGAAATGAACAGGGACCTTGCGACAAAAGACGCAGGTCCCAACCGCCGTCTTAGCGGTAGGATCGGGCGATTTGGCTAACCTTTTTTTCAACAGTTCTGACGCAATCTCCGGTTCCGGACAGCATGATCGGTTCCCGCACAAGTTTCATGAAACAGCTTCGCAGCAACGTCATTCGCGCCGCCATGGACGCGCTGTATTTCAGCGGCGCGCACCATCTTCTGCGGCCGTTGCTGTCAGGTATCGGCACCATCTTCATGCTGCATCATGTCCGCCCGGCCCGTGACGACCTGTTTCAGCCCAACCATCATCTCGAAATCACCCCGGACTTTCTCCGCGCCGTGCTGGATCATGTGCGCGCGCTGGACGTCGATATCGTCTCGCTGGACGAGGCGCACCGCCGCCTGACCGAACAGGATTTCGCCCGGCGCTTCGCCTGCTTCACCTTCGACGACGGCTACCGCGATAACCGTGATCATGCGCTGCTTGCGATGCGCGAGCACGATGCGCCGTTCACCGTCTATGCCGTCAGCGACTTCGCCGAAGGCAACGGCAAGCTGTGGTGGATCGCACTGGAACGCGCGATCGCCCGCGCCGACAGCGTCGACATCGTGCGCGACGGCGCGCCGGTCCGCTTCGACACCAGGAACGCCATCCTCAAGCAGGACGCATTCGATCACATTCACGACTGGCTGCGCACACTGCCGACCGATACCGATATCCATTGCGAGGTCAGCGCGCTGTGCGCGAAGCACGGTGTCGATGACGCCGCCATCGCCGGCGAACTGTGCATGTCATACGACGAGTTGCGGGACTTCGCCGCCGACCCGCTGGTGACCATCGGCGCGCACACCGTCAGCCACTGCAATCTGGGGCGTGAGAGCGACAGCGATGCACGCCAGCAGATGAGCGCGAGCCGCGCCCATCTCGAAAGCCGCCTGCAAAGACCGGTGCTGCATTTCGCCTATCCCTACGGCGACAGGGGCGCAGCGGCCGGGCGCGAATTCGCCCTCGCCAGCGACCTCGGCTTCAAGACCGCCGTGACCACGCGGCCGGGCATGATCTTTCCCGAGAATGCCGGACACATGATGGCGCTGCCGCGCATTTCGCTGAACGGCAATTATCAAAACACCCGCTTCCTGTCGGTGCTGACCTCCGGCGCCGCCACCGCGATGTGGAACGGCTTCCGTCGCGTCGACGCGGCGTAAACGAAATCACAGAAGGATCGCGATGTGCCCCGGACGCGGTGCGGCATAAAATGCCGCTCCGCTGAGCCGGGGCCGTCGCATAACGTGCGTTTGGCGGTCCCGGTTCTGCGACGCAGCGCTGCGCGCTGCATCGCGCCCGGGACACGTATCGTCGCGCATCTCGTTTCAAACACCCTCGCAGCCTCGCCCTTCCTTGACTCCGCCTTCGCGGCTGGCGCTATATCGCGCCAAAGCAACAGGAGGCGTCATGTTCAAGGATCTGTTTTCGCTCAAGGGCCGTGTCGCCCTTGTCACCGGCGGCTCGCGCGGCATCGGCAAGATGATCGCCGGCGGCTTTCTCGCCTATGGCGCATCGAAGGTTTACATCACCGCGCGCAAGGCCGGCCCCTGCGAGGAAACCGCAAAAGAACTGACCGCCGCCTATGACGGCGAATGCATCGCGCTGCCGATCGACATGTCCACCGTCGAAGGCTGCAACAAACTCGCCGACGAGATCATGAAGCGCGAGCCGAAGCTCGACATTCTGGTCAACAATGCGGGCGCGGCCTGGGGCGCGGCATTTGACGAATTCCCGGAGACCGGCTGGGACAAGGTGATGAACCTCAACGTCAAGTCACTGTTCTTTCTGACCAAGGCGCTGGCCAAGCCGCTGCGCGCGGCAGCCACGAAAGAGAAACCCGGCAAGGTCATCAACATCGCCTCGATCGACGGCCTCTCCGTCAATCCGCTGGAGACTTACTCCTATCAGGCGAGCAAGGCGGCGGTGATTCACCTGACGCGGCGCATGGCGGCGAAACTGATCAAGGACAATATCAATGTCACCGCGATCTGCCCCGGCGCGTTCGAGTCCGACATGAACACCGCGGCGCGCGACCACGGCGATGCAGTCGCAAAAGCCATTCCGGCAAAGCGCATCGGCACGCCGGAGGACATGGCGGGCATCGCGATCTATCTCGCCTCGCGCGCGGGCGACTATGTGATCGGCAACTCGATCGCGGTGGACGGCGGCATCGTCTACGCCAATCTCAGCCTGCCGGTGGCGGGGGAATGACGCGTAAGCTGTGTCCCGGGCGCAGCGCAGCACGCTTGTGATGCGCTGCTGAACCGGGACCGTAACAGACACGCATCGTCACGATTTTGAACGGTCCCGGCTCTGCGAAGCAACGCGGCCGCGTTGCATCGCGTCCGGGACAAGAGCCTGTAGCAAACTCAATACGTCTCGACGTGATAGCGGCCGTTCTCGCGCATCGCCGGCTTGATCGCGCTCCAGTCCAGCGACGCGGCGCGGCAGGCATCCGCGAAGGCTTCGTCGACGCCGGTCTCCATGCCCTTGAGGCCGCAGATATAGACGTGAGTCTTCTCGTGACGCAGCAGCGTGGCGACCTGCGCCATCTCGCTGCGGATGCGGTCCTGCACATAGACGCGCGGCTCGTCCGGCACGCGCGAGTAGCAGAAGTATTTCTCCAATAGCTTCGACGGCACTTTTTGCAGCGGGCCGAAATACGGCAGTTCTTCCGGACGGCGCGCGCCGAAAAACAGGAACAGCTTGCCCGCCGCATCGGGCATGGCGCGGCGGCGGCGCTCGGTAAAGCCGCGGAACGGAGCGGAGCCCGTGCCGGTGCAGATCATGATGATGTTCGCGGCCGGATCGTCCGGCATCAGGAAGGTCGCACCGAACGGCCCCGTGACCTCGACCTTCGCGCCGCGCGGCAGGTCGCACAGATAGTTGGAGCAGACGCCGCCATCCTCGCGCTTCACGGTCAACGCAAGATTGTTGGTGTTGGGCTTCTCGCCGCCGCGCGGGGACGCGACGGAATAAAGCCGCGCCACATGCGGCTTGCCGTCGGCATCAAGGCCGGGCGCGACAATGCCGATGCTCTGGCCTTCCAGCACCGGGAATTTCTGGTCGCCAAAGTCCAGGATAATGTGCCGCACATCGGAGTCGGCATTCGCGTCGGTGAGACGATAGTTGCCGGTGACGGTCGCGGTCGCGGGCTTGCCGCGGTTATAGAGATTGACCGTGGGCTTGCTGGCGGAATGCGGCGCGACCGGCTTGCCGCCAAGACCCTTGCGGGCTTCTTCGAGCAGCGCGCCGATCTCGTCTTCCAGCGCCTCCACCGCGCCGCCGTCGCCACCCGCCGCGATGTCTTCCTGCTTCGGCAATTCTTCCCACGAATACTGTTCGTCCAGCGTGTAGGCGCGCGTCACCACGCGCCAGTTGTCGATCGAGCCGGTAGGACACGGCGAGATGCAGTCCATGCAGTGATTGCAGATACTGGCATCGACCACATAGTTGGTGCCGTCATGCGTCACCGCATCGACCGGACAGGTCTCCTCGCAGGTGTTGCAGCGGATGCAGATCTCGGGATCGATCAGATGCTGCTTGATGAGGTCGGTGTGCATGGTCATGACCGGTCAACATCGTCAGTCGTCATCACCGGGCTTGTCCCGGTGATCCCGATCCAGCGAGCACAGTGCCCTGTTGATCGGGATGGCCGGGACAAGCCCGGCCATGACGGATTTGAAATCATCACGCCGCGATCTTCACGTATTCGAAGTCGCCGGGCTTGTTGTCGATGCCGACCTTCGGCGGCGCGATCCAGTTCGCGAACTGGCCCGGCTCGCTGACCGGCTGCATCAGCGACTCGATGAAATCGCCGTCCGACTGCGACGGCAGGTGATCGTTCCTGATCCTGTCCCATTCGGCGTCACTGATGATGATGCCCTTCGGCGTCGCCTGCACATTGGCGAACTCGCCGATCTGACGATGGAACGCGGTGTGCGGCAATTCGAGGCGGAAGTTCACGCCCGCCTTCTCGATCACCTTGTTCCAGCGCTCGACGCCCTTGGCGCAGTCCTCGGTGTAATCGTCGCGCAGCCGCATGTTGAGCGCGGTCAGCGCTGGCTCGTCCACCATCGTGATCTGGCCGTTGACCAGCTTGAGCACCTTGTAGACATCGTCGGTCAGACGGTGATCGTCGTCGATCTTGGTTTCCTGGAAGCGGCCCTTGAGGCCCGCATTGTAGAAGTTCGCCGCATTGGTGGAGACTTCGGAGCCGAACAGATCGAGCGACAGCGAGTAGTGCAGGTTCATCTTCTTGCGGATGGTCGGCAGGTCGATGACGCCGAGCGCGCGGACCTTCTCGATCTCGTTCGGGTCCTCGATACCGGCCGCCTTCATCGCCTCGCAGGTGCGCTGAAGAACTCGACTCACGCCGGTCTCGCCGACGAACATGTGATGCGCTTCTTCCGTGAGCATGAAGCGGCAGGTGCGCGACAGCGGATCGAAACCGGACTGCGCCAGCGATTCGAGCTGCATCTTGCCGTCGCGGTCGGTGAAGAAGGTGAACATGAAGAACGACAGCCAGTCCGGCGTCGCTTCGTTGAACGCGCCCAGCATGCGCGGCGCATCCTCGTCGCCGGAGCGGCGGCGCAGCAGGTCATCGGCCTCCTCGCGGCCGTCGCGGCCGAAATATTTCTGCAGCAGATAAACCATCGCCCAGAGATGGCGGCCTTCTTCCACGTTGACCTGAAACAGATTGCGCATGTCGTAGAGCGAGGGCGCGGTCTTGCCGAGATAGCGCTGCTGCTCCACCGATGCAGGCTCGGTGTCCCCCTGGATCACCACCAGACGGCGCAGCATGGCGCGATATTCGCCGGGCACTTCCTGCCACGCCTTGTCGCCCTTGTGCTGGCCGAAATTCACGAGGCGCTGTTCGTCCTGCGGCGCGAGCAGCACGCCCCAGCGATATTCCGGCATGCGAACGTAATCGAACTTGGCCCATCCCTTCGGATCGACGCTGATCGCGGTGCGCAGGTACACCAGCGATTCCTGAAAACCCTCGGGGCCCATGTCGTTCCACCAGTCGAGGTAGCCGGGATGCCAGCCTTCCAGCGCTTTCAGCACCTGCCGGTCGGAGGCGAGATCGACATTGTTGGGGATCTTGGTGGTGTAATCGACGTTCATGATGTTCATCGCGTGCTCCTGCTGCGCACTGTCTATCTTCTGTCATCACCGGGCTTGTCCCGGTGATCCCGATTGATCGAGCATTGTGCCCACGTGATCGGGATGGCCGGGACAAGCCCGGCCATGACACCGAAACCGTCTAAACCCGCGTCATGTCGAACTGCGCTTTCACGCCGGTGCCGTAGCGCTGCAACGCGCCGGTCTCGCCGACCGCGTTGGGCCGCTGGAAAATCCAGTTCTGCCACGCGGTGAGGCGCGAGAAGATTTTCGATTCCATGGTCTCGGGCCCGACAAAACGGAGGTTCGCTTCCATGCCGGTGAGACCGTCCGGCGAGAAGCTGGCGCGCTCTTCCAGAAACACGCGCACCTCGTCGTCCCAGTCGATGTCGTCGAGCGCGAAGGTGACAAGGCCGAGATCTTCGGCGCTTCCCGCATCGATCGCCTCGCCGGTTTTCGCTCGCGCTGTTTCAAGCTCGGACGGATCGGCCTGAAAGCGCGACTCGAGCCGCGTCAGGCCATGGCTCATCGGGTAGGCGCCGAAATTCGCGGCTGTGAGAACAATCTCGGCGGGCGCGCGGTTGTCGCCCTGGCGCTGGCCGATCAGCATGTAGGAGCGGTCGGCGGCGAACACGAGTTCGGCCAGCGTGCCCGCGAAGCAGGACCCGGGCTCAACCAGCGTCACCAATGTGCGCGAGGTGACGTCGATGCGCTTGAGCACGCGCTTCCAGGTATGGCGAATCTCGTTGACCAGCCAGTGCGCCTTGTTGGCCTCGATGAAATCGTCATAGGCCACGACGCGCGCGCCCTCGCCCACCGACTTGAACACCAGCATCGCGATTTCAAGCTCGTTGATGCGCAGATGCAGAATCGCGTCGTCAAGTTCGCGCGCCACCTGCAGCGGCCAGAACGATGCGCCCTGCGCGCTCATGCCCGCGACATCGGCCGGCGGCTCGCCTTCGCTCGCCTTGATGGTGATGGTGGCGATGCGCGCATCGCGGTTGATCTCCACATCGACACAACCGTAGCGAAGACCGTTGTCGGTGATCTCTCGTGTCAGCGGCGTCAGCGCGATGCCTTCGCCCTCGCCCGCGCGCTTCGAACCCGCGGCGAATTCCTTGGCGCGGGTGGCGACCTTCGCTTCCAGCCGCGAGTTTGGCACGATCTCGTCCACCAGCCGCCACTGCACGGCGCGGCGGCCCTTGATGCCTTCCTCGATGGTGCAAAAGAAATCCGCGTGATCGCGGCGTACCTTGCGCTTGTCCACCACACGCGTCAGTCCGCCGGTGCCCGGCAGCACCGCCAGCAGCGGGACTTCCGGCAACGCGACCGCGGCCGCGCCGTCGTCCGCCATGATGATGTGATCGGCCGCGAGCGCGAGTTCATAACCGCCGCCCGCCGCGGTGCCGTTGACCACGCAGATGAAACGCTGGCCGGAATTCGCGCTGGAGTCCTCAAGACCATTGCGGGTCTCGTTGGTGAACTTACAGAAGTTCACCTTGTGGGCATGGGTCGAGCCCGCGAGCATGCGGATGTTCGCACCGGCGCAGAACACGCGATTCTTGCCGGAGCGCAGCAGCACCACCTTCACGCCGGGATGCTCGAAGCGCAGCCGCTGCACGGCGTCGGCGAGTTCGATATCGACGCCGAGATCGTAGGAGTTCAGTTTGAGCTGGTACCCCTCGAACAGGCCGCCGTTCTCGTCCACGTCCATGGTCAGAGTGGCGGTATCGCCCGCCACATCGAGCTTCCAGTGCCGGTATTTCGACGGCTCGGTCTGGAAATCGATAAAGGTCGCACCGTTGGCGAGCTTTCTGCCGTCTAGAGCCATGGAGCGTCCTCGATCCCGCTAAATCTGAATTATAATGCAGGATAATTCGGGATTTTGAGGCTGTCTAGCGCTATAATGCACTCAACATGCATTTTGTTGCATGGTGAGGGCGTTTTTCGCCCGATGTCATCACCGGGCTTGGCCCGGTGATCCCGACCTATTTAATGCTGTGCTCAAGTGATCGGGATGGCCGGGACAAAGCCCGGCCATGACAAGGAAATTGCGAGAGGCTTACCCCACACCCTCCACCGCGCCCTCGCCATGGAGCGACAGCAGCCGCTCAGTGAAATCCGCCACCGTTTTCAGGGTGACCTCGGGCGCCTCGCGGTGCGGGGAGTGGCCCGCGCCGGGAATGATCGCAGGCTCGACCGGGCAGTAGCATTCCTCCTGCGCAATCTCGAGATGACGCAACGTGCCGTACTGATCGTCCGCGCCCTGCACGATCAGCAGCGGCACGCGCAGATAGGCGAGCGATTGCGAAATATCCCAGTTGCGGAAATCCGGATTGAGCCAGGTGTCGCTCCAGCCGTTGAAAGCGATGTCGACGTTCTTGTGCCAGCGCGCGAGTTTCGGCTTCAGGTCGCCGTTGCGATAGGCCTCGCTTGTCTTGCGGATCGAGGCGAGGCCGAATTCCTCGACCATGAAGTGCGGCGCGATCAGCGCGACGCCGCGCACGCGATGATCCTGCACACCGCCGGCATAGATGGCCGCGATCGACGCGCCGTCGGAATGGCCAAGCAGCAGGCCGCGGCGGAAACCGATGGCGTCCAGCACCTTCGGCAGCACATCAAGCGCTTCGCGCTCCATGAAATCCAGCGGACGCGGCAGCGCCGCCGGTGACGAATTGCCGTAACCGGCGCGCGAATAGACGAACACGCCCGCGCCGGTCGCCGCCTGCAGCCGTTCGGGAAAATCGCCCCACAGGCCGACGGAGCCGAGGCCTTCATGCAGCATCACGATGGTCGGCGCCTTGTCGGGCGAGGGACCGATCATGCGGTATTCAAGCTGCGCATCGCCGATGGTCAGCATGCCGGAAGGCTGGAGGGTGGTCATCGTCATCTTCTTCTCAACACTCACTGCGTCGTCCCCGCGCAGACGGGGACCCATACGATCTCTGCGACACACACCGAAATCGCGTCATCCTGAGGCGCGAGCCGCACTTGCGGCGAGCCTCGAAGGATGCGCGGCCGCACTGTCGTCATCCTTCGAGGCTCGCAAGCGCTCGCACCTCAGGATGACGAGACTCAGCGCCCGGCATCTATTGAATCCTGCCATCCCGCAGCTTGAAGCGCTGGATCTTGCCCGTCGCGGTTTTCGGCAGGCTCTCCACCACCTCGATCCAGCGCGGATACTTCCACGGCCCGATCTTCTGCTTGACGTGCTCTTTCAGCGCGCCGTTCAGATCGCCGGGACTCACGTCCTGCTTCAGCACCACAAAGGCTTTCGGCTTGAGCAGGCCGTCGGAATCCTCCGCGGGCACCACGGCGGCCTCCAGCACGGACGGATGCGCAATCAGCGCGCTTTCCACCTCGAATGGCGAGACCCAGATGCCGGACACCTTGAACATGTCGTCGGAGCGGCCGCAATAGGTGTAACGGCCCTCCGCATCGCGCGTGTATTTGTCGCCGGTGCGAGTCCAGTTGCCCTCGAACGTCTGGCGGCTTTTGCTGCGCTGATTCCAGTAGCCCTCGCCTGCAGAGGGCGCATTCACCAGAAGCTCGCCGACTTCGCCGTCCGGCACCTCCGCGCCGGTGTCGTTGACCAGACGCACGTCATAACCGGGCACCGGCTTGCCCGAGGTGCCGTACCTGATGTCGCCCGGCGCATTGGACAGAAAGATGTGCAGCAGTTCGGTGGAGCCGACGCCGTCGAGAATGTCGACGCCGAAACGCTGCTTCCAGCTTTCGCCGACAAGCTCGGGCAGCGCCTCGCCCGCCGAGGTGCAGACCCTCAAACGTTTTGTGCGCGGCTCGTTCCTGAACGCCTCATCGTGGAGCATCGAGGCGAACAGCGTCGGCACGCCGAAGAAGATGCTGGGATCGTGCTTGCGGATCAGTTCGAACATCACCTGCGGCGTCGGACGCTCGGGATTCAGGATTGTGGTCGCGCCGACCGACATCGGAAAGGTCAGCGCATTGCCGAGGCCATAGGCGAAGAACAGTTTCGCCGCCGAGAGGCCGACATCGTCCTCGCGGATGCCGAGCACTTGTCTGGCGTAGGTTTCCGCCGTCGCTTCCAGATTGGCGTGCAGATGGCGCACGCCCTTCGGCATGCCGGTGGAGCCCGACGAATAGAGCCAGAAGGCCGGCTCGTCGCGATGGGTCGCGGCGGTGTCGAATGCGTCGTTTTCCTTCGCAAGCTCATCTTTGAACGACAGATGGCCGTTCGGATTTTGTCCCGACACCACGACATGCTGCAGGTCCGGCAGGCGGCCGAGCACATCCTTCACCACCGGCAGCAGCGCCTCCGAGATGAACAGCACCCGCGCGCGGCAGTCCATCAACACATAGGCATATTGTTCGGCGGTCAGCAGCGTGTTGAGCGGCACCGGCACGATTCCGGCGCGGATGCTGCCGAGAAAGACGATCGGGAAATCGATGGTGTCGAGCATCATCATGGCGACGCGCTCTTCGCGCCGCACGCCGAGCCGCCGGAGCAGGTTGCCGAGCCGCCGGGTCTCCACCTCAAGCCCGCCATAGGTGACCTCGGAGACGGGATCGCGGAACACCACCTTATCGCCGCGGCCGGCCGCCACATTGCGGTCCAGCAAATAGGTCACGGCATTGTAAGCACCGGCTGAATCGCTCATGACATGAATCCGGAGCTGGTGCCCCGCCCACCCTCAAACCGCATGACGTCCACTCCAGCGTTTCTATTTAGAATTATAATTCATATAAAGTCATCGCCTGAGCTTGCTGTCAACAATTTCCGGCACTATGTTTCAGGTTAACCCGTGAACCGAACCGAATGACCCAGCAGGCAGAGCCGGAAACCCAGTTCCTCGAACAGCTTGGACAGCGCGTCCGCACCATGCGGGCGATGCGCGGCATGTCGCGAAAGGTGCTGGCGAAAGCGTCGGGGATTTCGGAGCGCTACATCGCGCAGCTCGAAAGCGGCAAGGGCAACGTCTCCATCGTCCTGCTGCGGCGGGTGTCAGCGGCGATGGACAAGCAGGTGGAGGATCTGATCCCGGCCGCGGAAACCTCTCCGGACTGGCCGGTGATCCGCGACCTGATCCGCACCGCGACACCGGCGCAGATCGCGCAGGCGAAGGACATTCTCTCCGGCGGCGACGCGGCGCGCGCAAACCGCGAATTCGCAGGCATCGCGCTGATCGGCCTGCGCGGCGCGGGCAAATCCACGCTCGGCAAATTGCTGGCGAAGAAGATCGGCTGGCCGTTCGTCGAACTGAACAGGGAAGTCGAACGGATCAACGGGCTTTCCGTCGCGGAAATCATGGCGCTCTACGGCCAGGAAGGTTTCCGCCGCATGGAGCAGACCGCGCTGACGCAGGTGCTGACCAACAGCGAGCCGGTGGTGCTCGCCACCGGCGGCAGCATCGTCTCCGAGCCGGTGACCTTCGATCTGTTGCTGTCGTCGTTCTACACGGTATGGCTGCGCGCCAAGCCGGAGGAACACATGGGACGCGTGCGCAAACAGGGCGACATGCGGCCGATGGAAAGCGACCGCTCCGACATGCAGGAACTGCGCACCATCCTGCTCAGCCGCGAACCGCTCTATGCGCGCGCGGCGGCGGAAGTCCACACCGCCGATCTCACCATCGATGAAGCCGCCGCACGGCTCTACGACGCCGTCGCGCCGATCGTGGCGAAGCAGTCGCCGATGCCCCGCGCCGTCGCCATGCGATGAGCGACGGACTGGCCACTGTTCTCCTGTCCACGCAAACCCTCGCGGATCTGCTCGCGGCCCGCGGCCTCGATGCGGCGGGCATGGTTGCCGTGCACAACACGCTGCATCCATCGGATATGTGCGGTGACTTCCGCACCATGGACGACGTGATCGCGGCGGGCGCGCTGGCGCTGCTCGACCGCATGCAGGACGGCCCGCGCATTCCGCACGACGCATTGGTGCTGTCGTTTGCCGCGCTGGATCACGAGCGCGCGCGCCTCACCGGCTTTCGCCGTTTCCTGATGCGGCGGCAAGGTATCGTCCCCACCGACATCGTCTACGACTACGACGCCGCGCATCTGCTGCACGCCTTCATCGCCCGCGCCGAGACGCCGGTGTTTTACGACGCGTTCGATGAGGACGGATTGAGCGACCTGATCGGCAACCTAGTTGTGCAATGGCCGCAGCCGGTGACGCGGGATGTGATCGGCGCGGATGACGCGGGATTGGTCGCACTCACTCCATAAATGATGTCATCACCGGGCTTGTCCCGGTGATCCCGATCAGTTGAATGCAACGCCATTAAGTCGGGATGGCCGGAACAAGTCCGGCCATGACAAGCAACAGCAATACGATGTGTCGCAGTTTGCCGCGTCATTGCGAGCGAAGCGAAGCAATCCATTCTTCTCTTTCCAAAGATGGATTGCTTCGTCGCCATAGCGCGTCGAAGACGCGCGTAAACGCGCTAATGGCTCCTCGCAATGGCGGTCACACCCCCAGATGCTGCTCCAGCAATTGCGGCTGCTCCGCCAGCGACGCGGGCGCGCCGTCGAACACCACCGTGCCCTTGGACAACATCACCATGCGGTCCGCGATCCGTGACAGCGAGCGAAAATCCTTGTCCACCACGATGGTCGCAACGCCTTCGCCGCGAATGACACCCAGCGTCGTCCAGATGTCCTTCGCCACCAGCGGCGCGAGGCCTTCGGTCGCCTCGTCAATCAGAAGCAGATCGGGATTGGTCATCAGCGCGCGGCCGATGGTCAGCATCTGCTGCTCGCCGCCCGACAGTTGATGCCCGCCATTGCCGCGCCGCGCATGCAGACGCGGAAAAAGCTCGTAGATTTTTTCCAGCGTCCACACCCTGCGCCCGTCGATACCGGGCCGCGCGGCCATCACCAGATTCTCCACCACCGAGAGCGAACCGAACACGCCGCGTCCTTCTGGCACCAGCGCGACGCCCGCCCGCGCGATCGCTTCCGGCGCCGCGCGCATGATATCGCGGCCCGCAAGATCGATCCGTCCGCGCCGGTCGTTGACCAGCCCCATCAGCGAGCGCAGCAACGTGGTCTTGCCCATGCCGTTGCGGCCGAGCAGTGCCACCTGCTCGCCGCGCGCGACGGAAAAGCCGATGCCGTGCAGCACCTGCCCCGCGCCGTAAAACGCTTCGAGATTCCGCACATCGAGAAGCGCGCTCATGCCGCATCCTCCTCGGTGCCAAGATAGGCGAGGCGCACGGCGGGATCGGCGCGCACGGCGAGCGGCGGACCGCTGGCGATGACGTGACCGTCCGCCATCACCGTGAGGCGATCCGCCAGTTCGAACACCGCGTCCATGTCGTGCTCCACCACCAGCACGGCGCGCGCCTTTTTCAGCGAGGCGATCAGGTCGACCACCTTGCGCGCTTCGGACTGCCCCATGCCCGCGAGCGGCTCATCCAGCAGGATGATGCGCGGCTGCGTCGCCAGCACCATCGCGATCTCGAGCTGGCGCTGTTCGCCGTGGGACAGATGCGTGGCGATCACGCGCGAACGCGCCGCCAAGCCCGCCTGCTCCAGCGCCTCAACCGTGTGACGGTTAACCAGCTTGTCCGAAAAAACATTGCCGAACATTTTCAGAGGCGACGCGGCGTGGGCCTGCGCGGCCAGCCGCACGTTTTCCTGCGCGGTGAACTGCGGGAAGATCGTCGTCTTCTGGTAGGAGCGCCCCAGCCCCGCGCGGGCGCGGCGATCCGGCGCAAGGCGCGTGACGTCGCGACTTTCGATCAGGATTTCGCCGCCGGTCGGCGTAAGATCGCCCGAGAGCAGATTGATCAGCGTGGACTTGCCCGCGCCGTTCGGCCCGATCACCGCATGGATTTCGCCCGCATGCACATCGAGCGAAACATCGGACACCGCCGTGAGGCCGCCGAAGCGCTTCTGCAATCCGATGGCGCGAAGCGCAATGGAGGATGCCTCAGTCATGACCGGCCTCCCGCCGCGGGGCGAGCAGCCCGAGAAGATCGCGCACGCCGTTCGGCAGCGCCAGCACGATCACGATCACGATGATGCCTTCGACCAGCTTCCAGTATTCGGTGGCGGCCTTCAGTATTTCCTCGAGCCCGATCAGCACCAGCGCGCCGAGCAGCGGCCCCGTCACGGAGCGCAACCCGCCGATCAGCACCATCACAAGCACCGTCGCGGACAGATGCCAGCCCAGCATCTGCGGCGCGACAAATCCGAACTGCGCGGCGGCGAAGTAGCCGGCGACGCCCGCAATGGCGCCCGAGATGATGAACGCGGTGAGCCGGATGCGGAACACCGGAAAGCCCAGCGCGCGGGCGCGGCGCTCGTTGTCGCGCGACGCCGCCAGCGCATGGCCGAACGGCGAGCGCACCAGCATGGTGAGCAGCGCGATCACCGCCACAAGTGTTGCGAGCACCACAAAGTAATAGACGATCGGCTTTTCGAGGTTGAGCAGCACGATATCGCCCAACATCATCGACGGCTTGTTGTAGACGAACGCGCCGTCGGAGCCGCCAGCAAATTTTGAATCGTGAAACAGGAAGAACAGCATTTCGCCGAACGCGAGCGTCACCATGATGAAGTAGACGCCCCGGGTGCGCAGCGCCAGGGTCCCGATCGCCGCAGCGGCCGTCGCGGATGCCGCCACCGCCAGCGGCAGGGTCCACCACAGCGAGGCCGCGTCGTATTTCGGCGAGGCCAGCGCCAACACATAACCCGCGATACCGAAGAACGCCGCATGGCACAGGCTGACAAGTCCGCCGTAGCCCACCACGAGATTCAGCGCCATCGCCAGAATGCCCATGATCAGCGCCTTGCTGACGAACTGCACATAATATGTCGGCGCAGCGAACGGCAGCGCGATGGCGAGCGCGAGCAGCAGGCCGGAGAGCAGCCACGCGCGCGAGTTGCGATGTTCGGCCTGCGGATTCATATCTTAAATTTCCCGCCGGCCGAGAATGCCGTTCGGACGCCAGAGCAGAACCGCCGCCATCAGCACATAGATGAGAACGCTCGACACGCTCGGAAAGAACACCTTGCCGAACGTATCGGTGAGGCCGATCAAGAGCGCGCCGATGGCCGCGCCGCCGATCGAGCCGATGCCGCCGAGGACCACGACCACGAAGGACAGGATCAGCATGCTGTCGCCCATGCCGGGATAGACGGTGGAGACCGGCGCGACCACGATACCGCCGAGCGCCGCCAGCGCGATGCCGACCGCGAACACATAACGATTGACCCTATCGAAGCTGATGCCGAGCGTGCGCGTCATCTCGCGGTTCTCCGCGCCCGCGCGCACGATCATGCCGATCTTGGTGCGCGTGATGACCAGAAAGATCAGCGCCGCGACGATCAGGCAGAAGACACAGATCGCGAGGCGATAGACCGGATAGGACAGGTTCTCGGTCAACTGGATCGCGCCGCGCAGCCCTTCCGGCGGCATCACCGAATGCACGTCCTTGCCGAACAGCAGCTGCCGTGCTTCGTCGATCACCAGAATGAGCCCGAACGAGAGCAACACCTGCGCCAGATGATCGCGGCCATAGAGCCTGCGGATGAAGACATTCTCCAGCAGCAGCCCGACCGCGAACGCAATCGCGACCCCGCCCACCAGCGCGACCCAGAAGCTGCCGGTATACGCGGCGATCCAGTACGCCAGATACGCGCCGAGCATGTAGAACGCGCCGTGCGCGAGATTGATGACGCCGAGAATGCCGAACACCAGCGTCAGGCCACTGGCGACCAGAAACAGGACCGCTCCATATTGAATGGCGTTCAGCAACTGCACGCCGAAAGTCAGGAAGTCCATTTGAAAAAATCCCGGCATGGCAATCATCGCAGCACAGGCTCGCAACAATGATAAACTGTCATTGCCGGGCTTGACCCGGCAATCCATCTCTTTCGCTGATCCATCATTTTAAAGGATGGATGCGCGGGTCAAGCCCGCGCATGACGATCTTTCTCCTGTCATCCTTCGAGGCTCACGCGCCAAGCGCGCTTCGCACCTCAGGATGACGTTCCTCCGCTTTCTTCGCGCTGTATACACGTTGCCGTCACCCTGAGGTGCGCGCTCTTGCGCGCCTCGAAGGGTGACGGCTTGCACACTCCACGCCTCGCCTCACGCCAGCTTACAGCCGCGCGCCGGATCATCGACATTGGCCTGCGCGATCGAGACCATTTCGTTCCGCCCGTTGCGCACCTCGCGCAGATAGATGTTCTGGATCGGATTGTGCGCCTTGTTGAAGGATAGCGGCCCGCGCGGCGAATCGATCTTGGCCGCGCCCATGGCCGCGATCATCTTGTCGCGCGCCTTGGCGTCGCCGCCGACCGCGGTGAGGCCGATATCGAACAGCGCCGCGGCGTCAAAGCCCTGCACGGCATAGATATCGCCGTCCTGCCCGGTCTTGGCCTTGAACGCCTTGAGGAAGGCCAGGTTGGCCGGATTGTCGAGATTGTCGGCGTAATGCAGCGTGGTCTTGATGCCGTTGGCGGCCTCGCCCTGCGCCTGAAGCGTGCCGTCGGTGAGGAAGCCCGCGCCATAGAGCGGAATGCTCTTGTTGAGGCCCGCGGCCGCATAGTCCTTGACGAACTTCACCGCGCCACCGCCCGCGAAGAACGAGAACACCGCGTCGGGCCGCAGCGTGGCGATGCGCGTGATCAGCGCCTGGAATTCCACTTCCGGGAACGGCAGCGTCAGATCCTCGACGACCTTGCCACCGTGTTTGGTGAAGTTCTCCGTGAAACCTCCCATCATCTCCGCGCCCGCGGTGTAGCGCCAGGTGATGGTGACGACGTTCTTGATGCCCGCATCGACCAGCACCTTGCCGGCGGGAAAGGTGGTCTGCCAGTTGGAGAACGAGGTGCGGAAGATGTTCGGCGCACACATCGGGCCGGTGGCGTCGTTGGCACCCGCATTCGGAATGATCATCATGGTGTTGGTGTCGCGCGCGACCTTCACCATCGCCATGGCGACGCCGGAATGCACGGTGCCCACCACGAGATCCACTTTCTCACGGCCGACAAGGCGATTCATGTTGTCGGTGGCGGCTTCGGGCTTGGATTCGTCATCGACCTGCACGAACTCGATGGCGCGGCCGCCGAGCTTGCCGCCTTTCTGCTCCGCGAACAGCTTGAAGCCGCTGTCGATGAACTGGCCGAGTTTGGCGTAGGTGCCGGTATAGGGCAGCATCAGGCCGACCTTCAGCGGCGCGTTCTGCGCAATCGCGGGGCTGAACAGCCGCGGCGTCACGGTGAGCGCGGCGGCGCCCGCCGCGCCGGACAGCAACGTTCGGCGGCTGACCTTCAGGATCTTGTCGGACATGAGCGCGTCTCCCTCTTTTCCCTGTGTTGATGCGGCGTTCAGGCCGGACAGCCGATCCAGTCGCCGCTTGTGTCGTCGTTGAGTTTCGCGAGCTGATCCGCACGCCGCGACAGCACCGCGCGCTGGTTGATGTAGCCCTTGTCGGTGATCTCGCCGCCGTCCACCGACGGCAGTTCCGCCATCAGCAGCGCGCGCGTCGCATGGGTCGAAGAGCCGCCGCCATTCGCCTTCAGCCGCGCAAGGCCCTGCGCGATGCCGTCGCGCACGACCCTGGAATTCAGCACGTCGGCAACATCGGCGTCCGGCATCTGCGCCAGCGCGCGGCAGGCGGCGATGTTCGGAAACACCAGAAAGCGCACTTCATTCGTGTCGTGGCCCGCGACCACGATGTCCTGCACCAGCGGCGCGAGCGCGGCGATGCCCGCGATCCGCAGCGCGCCGACATTGACCCATGTGCCGGACGACAGCTTGAAATCCTCGGCCACGCGACCGTCGAAGAACAGGCCAAGCTCCGGCCGCAACGGATCGGCGAACGCCATCGCATCGCCCATCAGATAAAAGCCATCGCTGTCGAACGCTTTCACTGTCTGCTCCGGCGCCTTCCAGTAACCGGGCGTCACGTTCGGACCGCGCACGCGCACCTCATACTTGCCGCCGGACGGCACCAGCTTGATGTCGGTGCCGGGAACGGGCACGCCGATATTGCCGGAGCGCTGCGCCTGGAAATGACAGTCGGTCGCCAGCGGCGCGGTTTCCGTCGAGCCCCACGCCGACACCATCGGCACCGCATGGCCAACGGTGGCGATGGAGATTTCTTCCAGCGCGTCCCACAGGTTCTGCGGTAGCGCCGCGCCGGCATAGAACATGAACTTCACGCCGCTGAAGAAGCGGCGGCGCAAATCGTTGTCCGCGCGCATCGCCGTGATCAGCATGTCGTAGCCGCGCGGCACGTTGAAATAGATGGTCGGGATCACATCGCGCAGGTTGGCCAGCGACAGCGCGAACAGGCCGGGCGCAGGCTTGCCGCCGTCGATATAAAGCGCGCCGCCGTTGCGCAGCACGCAATTGAAATTGTGATTGGCGCCGAAGGTGTGGCTCCACGGCAGCCAGTCGAGAATGGTCAGCCCGCCGTCGTCAAGAAACGGCCAGACCTGCGCCTTCGCCGCCTGATTGGAGGTCATCATGCGCTGGGTGTTGATGACGGCTTTCGGCATGCCGGTCGAGCCGGAGGTGAACAGCAGTTTGGCCACCGTATCCAGTGTGACGCGCGCAAAGGCGCGCTCGACGGCATCGCTGTCCGGCGTCGCCGTCACGTCCGCGAAGCTGATTGCACCACTAAAGCCGCTCGCATCGCCCGCCACGATCATCGCGCTGTGCAGCGGCGCGATGGCATCGAGCGCGGGCGCGAACGGCGTTGTATTGGACACATAGATCGCGCCGGGATCGAGCAGCGCGATCATGCCTTTCAGCTTGTCGAAATCCTTCGACACCAGCGAATAGGCCGGCGAAATGGAGGCCGCAGGGACGCCGACATGCATCGCGGCCAGCATGAAGACCGCGTGATCGATCGAATTGTCGGACAGGATCGCGAGCGGACGCTCTGCTGTCATGCCCTGCGCCAGAATCCAGCTCGCCGCCGCGCGTACCTTCTGCAGCGTGTCGCGATAGGTCAGCCGGGTCCACGGCACATCGGCGCTGGCGCGCTCAGCGAGAAACACCGCATCGGGCGTCTCCCGCGCCCAGTGCTCGAGCCAGTCGCCGGCACAGCGCGCATGGGATTGCAGCGGCACCGCCGATTTCAGCCAGATGCTGCCGTCGGGCTTGCGTTCGGTAATGATGTCCGGCGTGGCGAACAGCGCCCGCGTGTCGTCGCGCCGATGGGCGGCGGCCGCAGTCACAGGTCACCCCGGCACGGCAAATGGCATGCGGCAACGGCAAGCGCGGTCACGGTCCCCTCCCGAGGCGGCATCGTTGTTTTTAGAATAATAGTGCATTATGCGCACTGTGATGCCAGATTATCTGAATTATAATGCATTATCACGGCAGGCTGTCAATCACCCGAAAGCCCTGGGGCATTCCTTGGGGCATTCGGCTGGACAGGCCGGATCTGCTCACACGATCCCCCTCTCCACGCCGGGGAGAGAACTGGGATGAGGGGCACTCGATCCAACGATGGATTCTACGCCCTCACCCGGCGCTACGCGCCGACCTCTCCCCACGGGAGAGGTGAAACCGAACGCATTTCGAAGGACAGCGGCTGACAGGCCTCATGATCCGAGGCGCGCGGCTGACGTCTCGCGCCTCACCATGAGCCATCACGCTTTTGCGGCGCTACAGCTCCGCCCATTGGCGCAGCAGGTTGTGATAGACCGCCGTCAGCGAGACGACCGACTTGTGCTCGGGATGATCGCCCGCCAGCCGCATGATCGACATATCGAGATCGAACAGCATGGCGCGCTTGGCTTCGTCGCGGATCATGCTCTGGGTCCAGAAGAAGCAGCCGATCCGTGCACCGCCCGTAATCGGCGTCACGCGATGCAGCGATGTCGACGGATAGACGATCATGTCGCCCGCCGGCAGCTTCACCGCATGTGCGCCATAGGTGTCGTCGACGATCAGTTCGCCGCCGTCATAATCTTCCGGCGCCGAGATGAACAACGTCGCCGAGACGTCGGTGCGCATCCGCATGCCGGTGCCGGGCACGCCGCGCACCGCGTTGTCGACATGGTTGTCGAACTTCATGCCGGTCTCGTAGCGATTGAACAGTGGCGGAAACACCTGCTTGGGCAGCACTGCCGACATGAACAGGTTCGAGCGCGCCAGCGCGTCCATCACCATGTCGCCAAGCTCACGCGCCTCGGGCGAGCCTTCCGGCAATTGCAGATTGTTCTTCGCCTTGGCGGCCTGATGACCCGACGTGACATTGCCGTCCACCCACGCGGCGCGCTCCATCACCTCGCGGCAGCGCGCGACCTGCTCAGGTGTCAGAACGTTCGGAACATGAACCATCATGGGCAGGCACTCCTTGCAACGCGAGAACTGGCAACTCAACAAACAGAACGGCAGCGCGAAGGAATCTCCCGATCGCGCTGCCGCAACATGTCAAAGACAGGGACTGATGCCCCGCCGCGATCCGATCAGAACTTCGTCCGCAGCGAAACCGTCATCGTCCGGCCAGGCGCAGGCGTCGCCCAGTTGCTGTAGGCGGAGTCGTAATAGTACTTGTCCGCAAGATTGAAGACGTTGAACTGCAGCGTCGCGTTCGGCGCGAGCTTGTAGCTGGCCATGGCGTCGAACCGCCACCAGGACGGAATGCGGGTGGTGTTATCCACATTGCCCCAGAGCCCATCGACGTAGTACGCGCCGCCGCCGATCGTGAAGTCCTGCGTGATCTTGTAGGTCGTCCACAGCGAGAACGCATTGTTCGGCGTCTGGATCAATTCCTTGCCGAGTTGCGAAGCCGTGGTCGTCGACACAATCTCCGACTTCAGATGCGTGTAGCTCGCCATCAGCTCCCACGCGTCGGTGATATGACCCTGCGCGCTGATTTCAAAGCCTTCGACCCGTGCCTTGCCGTCGAGAATGTTGACTGCCGTGTTGTCCGGGTTCGGCACGCGCATGTTGGTCTTGTCGGTGCGGAACACCGCGGCTGCAAGACTCAAACGCTTGTTCAGCACATCCGCCTTGGCGCCGAATTCAAGGGTCTCATTGCTTTCGGGCCCGAGATTCGCGTTGGCCGCCGTGATCGTCACGAATTCCGCCGACGGATTGAACGAGGTGCCGTGCATCACGTAGAGGCTGCTGTTCTCGGTCGGGTGGAAGATACCTCCGACGCGATAGCTCCACATATTGTCAGTCTGCGAGTAAGTCAGCGGATTCGGAACAGTCGCCGAAGATTGCGCGCGCGCGGTTGCGCCGTAGTTTTCAAACCGGACGCCGCCCATCACTTCAAACCAGCGGTTGATCTGGATCTGATCCGCGGCATAGACGGCGGCAGAGCGCCCAGAAGCTTCCGCGCCGGGCAGCAGCGCAGGCTGCAAGGTGCCCGGATTGGTCGGATACGGATCGGGATTGAGTACATTGTAGCTGCTCAGGCCGGTGATCGACTGACGCACCTGGGTGCGATTTTCACCGCTGAATTCGACACCCGTGGCCAAGGTATGCAGCAGGCCCCAGGTCTGGAACTTGCCGACCACATCGGTCTGGTTCGCCCACAGGTCGTTGTGAACGTCGAGCTGCCAGCGGTTGCGGGCCACGTTGACATTCACATTGGTCGGCGTCGTGCCGGTGCCCGACGGCTGGTTGATCCGCATGAAGCGATCCACGTAGGAATATCGCGTCGTGTTGGTGATCTTCCACTGGTCGTTGATGTCGTGCTCGACCTTCAGCGTCGCGATATGCGCGTCGTTGGTTTCCATGTCGGAGAAACCCGGCGTCAGCACGTTGTAGATATTGCCGCGCGGTACCGGCACCGGATAGCGCACGCCGCCCGGCGCGGAGGCGACGAACGGCACGCCGAATTCCGGCACCTGATCGGTGTGCTGGTAGATGTAGCTCGCGGTGACGCGAGTCTGGTCGTTGACAATGACCTTGAGCGACGGCGCGACGCCCCAGCGCTTGGATTCGATTTCCTCACGGCCTGCCTTCGGCAGGTCCTGCCCCATCACGGCGATGCGCGCCGCGACGTTTTCGTTGAGCTGGCCGTTGGCGTCGAGGGTGGCGCGCAGGCCGCCGGGGGCCTGGATCGACGTCTCGTTTTCAACGAAGTTGCGGAATTCCGGCGTCTTGGTGGTGGCGTTGATCACGCCGCCGGTGGAGCCGCGGCCGAACAGGAACGACGACGGTCCCTTCAGCACCTCGATCTGCTGGGTGGCGAAGGTGTCGCGGGTGTACCAGCCCGGATCGCGCACGCCGTCACGATAGATGTCGTTGCGCGCGTCGAATCCGCGAATGTAGGGATTGTCGCCGCCATTGCCGCCTTCGCCGGCGCGGAAGGTGATGCCCGCGACGTTGCGCAGCGCTTCGACATAGGATGTCGTGCTCTGTTCCTGCATCACCTGCTTCGGAATCACGGTGATGGACTGCGCGGTGTTGAGCAGCGGCACCGGCGAGCGCGCGATGGTCGATTGCGTCTGTTGATAGCCGTCGCCGCTGGACGTCGTCGCATTTTCCTGCACATCGATGGTCGGCAGCGTTCCGCCGTCCTGCGGGGCGGGCTGCTGCGCGGTCTGCGCCGCGACGGAGGTCGCCGTGGTCGCCAGCATCACCGATGCAAGGCTGATCACGGCCGGATGAGGCTTGCCGATCGAAGCGCGGATGAAGGACGGCGCGTCATCGTCCATCAGATTCAGTGCATCCAGTGCACCGGATGCCTTGTCAGTGCTCGCCCCGATTCCGTATCCGCTCATTGCTGCCCCACAGTCCGATCATTACGGCGCCGTCATACTCACGGCAGTTTCGAGGCACCTTTTGAAAAATGCGGTCCGTCGAGGCAAGGGTTTGCGATTAGAACTTCTTCAAGTTGGGGCAACCGCGCGCATTAGGAATTGCAGCACGACGCGCTGTGCGACTAGAAGAATCGCACGTCAGAGCTCTGCGCCAAAGCTTTTTAGAATAGCTCCAGACTGGCGGCGTACTTTCAATCTCTCAATCTTAGAACAGGTCTAAATGTCCGAAGCCTCCTCAGCGCCCAAGCGTGGAATCCTGAAACGGTTCTGGCGCAATGTTCATCTGTGGCTCGGCATCGGCCTCTTCATTCTTATCGTTCCGATCGCGCTGTCCGGCGCCACGCTGGTCTATCACGAGACCATCGACGCATTCCTCCGCACCCCGAAGAACGCCGCGACGTCGGCAACGCCGACAGATCTGGGGCTTGCCGTCAGCAATGCGCGCAAGGCCGCGGGCGACGGCTTCACACCGATGTTCGTCGGTTTTCCCGATGACAGCCGCGCGCCGCTGACCGTTGCGCTCCGTGGACCGGCGCAGAAGGGCGAGCGGCCGGTGCGGCTATCGGCCTATATCGATCGCAACGATGCGCGCGTGCTGGAGATCGTGAACAGCCGCAACACGTTCTTCGGATTCATGCACGTCTTCCACGAAAACCTGACGATCCCGTTTTATTATGGCCGCGACATCGTCGGCTGGGGCGGCGTCGCGATGCTGACGCTGGCGCTCACCGGCCTTTACCTGTGGTGGCCGCGTCACGGCCAGTGGTCGCGCGCCTTCGCATGGCGGCGCAGCCCGGCGACATCATCCAACCTGCATTACCTCGCCGGATTCTGGGTCTGCTTTCCGCTCGCATTTCTTTCGCTGACGGGAATCTATCTCGCATGGCCGCAGCAGGGACGCGCGGTGCTGTCCTCGGTCGCGCCGATGACCGAGCAGCGCGGCGGTCCGCGCGGCGCGCTCATGGCCAACCCGCAACGCACGGCATCCGAGATTTATGCGATCGCGGCGGCCCGCCCGAATGCCCAGATCGACACGATTTCCTTCCCGGACCCGGCAGGCATCTGGCGCGTGCGGCTGTACGAAGACAACAAGGCTGCACCCGTCACGCTCGCCATCAACGATCGCAGCGGCGCGGTGAACACAGTCGAACCGTTGTCCGGCGATCGCACGGCATCGTGGATTCGCTGGCTGCATGAAGGCAGCCATGCGGGACCGATCTGGCAGTTCGCCGTCTTCGTCACCGGCCTGATGCCGGCGGTGCTCGGCATTACGGGAATTTTGATCTGGCTGCGCCAGCGCCGCCAGCGCGCGCTGATGCAGGCGAAGGCTTCGCCGTCCGCCGCGAAGATCCGGAGCGTTGCCGCAAGCGACGCTGCTCCGGCGGAATAACCGCAGACCGAGGCTCTGCACTTTCGCACGGCGGCCATCCCGCGCTGCCCTCACGATATATCCCGACAGGGCCCGCGATCCGGATCGCGGGCCCTGTCAATTTGTCCCAGGCTAGATGCCCAGACTCTTGTTGCTAATCATTCGCATTTGCATTAGCAACAAAGCGGATGGCCGGGGATTGCTCAAAAATGCACGTGAGATCATGGGTTTCGACGGCGGGAATCGGATGCGCGGCGATCGGCTTTATCGGAATTTCCGCACCGAACGCTCAGGAGGCTCTGCCGGAAATCGCGGTCTCGGCTCCCGCGATGCCCGCAACCTCATCCGGGGAACTGCAACGCGCCCCATCCAGCGCCATCGGCACTACCTTTCAATCGACAAGCGCCGTCACCGGCAGCGACATCCAGCGCAGCAACGCCGCATCCCTCGCCGACCTGATGTCCGGATTGCCCGGCGTGTCGGCCTCGACCTTCGCGCCCGGTGCGAGCCGGCCGAACATCCGGGGCCTCGACGACTATCGTGTGCGCGTGCAGGAAAACGGCATCGGCACGCAGGACGCGTCCGACTTCAGTCAGGATCACGGCGTGTCGATCGATCCGCTCAGCGCAGATAAGGTTGAGGTGATCCGGGGGCCTGCGACGCTGCGCTACGGATCGCAGGCGATCGGCGGCGTGGTCAGCGCCACCAACAACCGCATTCCGGAAACACCGACGCCCGGCGGCTTCAGTGCGCGATTTAAAGGCGGCGCTTCATCGGTCGACAACGGCCTCGACGGCGCGGTGAGTCTCGACGCCAGCGGCGGCAATTTCGCGATCCATACCGATGCTTATGCGCGGCGTGCGGGCGATTACCGCATTCCCGGAGGCGTTCAGGCCAACACGCGGCTGCAGTCGGAGGGCCAATCCGTCGGCGGATCGTATCTTTTCGACGGCGGCTATATTGGCACGGCGATCCAGCACATCACCAGCCTCTATCATATCCCCGGCGTGATCGATGCGCGGGAGAACACGCGCATCGATCTCGAGCAAACCAAATGGACCAGCAAAGGCGAATGGCGCGCGCCCACCGCAGGCATCGACGCCGTGCGGTTTACTTTCGGCGCGAGCGACTATCACCACAACGAGCTCGGCATCGGGGCGGATGGCATCGACGGCGTGCAGAACGTGATCAAGAACCGCGAACTGGAAGGCCGCCTTGAGCTTGACCATGCGGCAGTTGCCACACCGCTCGGCGTGCTGACAGGAACGTGGGGCGGACAGATCGGACATCGCGAACTCGGCACCGCCGGAAATCTCGGCGGCCTGCTCGCGCCGACAAAAACAGATACCGCCGCGGTTTTCGGTTTCGAGCAGATTCAGCTCACTGATACCCTTAAATTGCAGGCGGCAGGCCGTATCGAGCACCATCTCGTCAAGGGACTTGCGCCATCTTTCCCCGCCGACTTTCTGCCGCCGCCGGACACATTTACGGAAGAAGCAGGCCGGCGCTCATTCGCGCCGAAAAGCGTCAGCGTCGGCGTGCTTAAAAATCTGCCGTGGGACATGGTCGCAACTCTGACGGCGCAACGCGTGCAGCGCGCGCCGGCGGCGCCGGAGCTTTACTCGCGCGGCTCCGACGATGCGTCGGGCACTTTCGTGATCGGCAATCCCAACCTGACGATCGAAACCGCACAGACCGCCGAGATCGGCCTCAGGCGCACCGTGGGACAACTGCGTTTTGAGAGCAGCCTCTACTATACGCTGTACAAGGACTTCATCTTCAAGCAGGTCACCGGCCATTTCTGCACCGACACCTTCGCCACCTGCGGCGCGACGGGTCCGTTGATCCAGGTGGCCTATGGCCAGCGCGATGCGGTCTTCCGCGGCGCTGAACTTTCCATGCAACTCGACGTGACGCCGCTCGGCGACGGCATCTTCGGCATCGACGGCCAGTATGATGTCGTGCGCGCGACCTTCACCGACGGAACCAACGTGCCGCGGATTGCGCCGATGCGCCTCGGCGGCGGCGCATGGTGGCGCAGCGCCGAATGGTATGCGCGCGTGGGGCTATTGCACGCGTTCACGCAGAACGACATCGCTCCATTCGAAACGCCGACGGACGGCTACAATCTGCTCAGGGCAGAGCTGAGTTATACGCATATGTTCAACGCAGCCGACAACGGCCCGCGCGAAATCACCATCGGCCTTGCCGGAGACAATCTGCTCAACGCGGCCATTCGCAATCACATTTCATTCAAGAAGGCGGAAGTGCTGCAACCCGGCCTCGGCGTACGCCTGTTCACGAATGTGAGATTTTGACGGCGAAGAAATCTGGAATCATTCCAGTTTTGGCCAAATCTAGCTAACCAAGGGCGACAAGCACGGCGCAGTGCACTAAAACGACCCAGCTTTCGATCGGACAGTGACACGCGCGCAGACGCTGCGGATTTCTTCGACGAAGGTCTGGAACCAACTGATGCAGCCCCCGGAGATCTGACGTTGTTGCGATGTCGGCTGCGAAAGCGATTTGAAGAAGCGGAGCGCATATGACCTTTATCAAGAAGAAGACGGCCGGATCGATGGTCTTGTTCGCCGCCGCTACGTTCTTCGCCGCGCAGTCAATGGCGCAGACGCCGAATGCAGCAACCGCGCCACAGCAAGTGCCGGCCGTGCAACTGCCGATCGCCGCCGCGCCTGTGGCACAAGCACCCGCAGCGCAGACGCCCGCCGCTCAACCCGCAGCAACCTCCGCGCCTGCCGCCGCCGATGCCCCGGCGGCGCAGGCTCCGAATGCGCAGGTACCGAACGTGCAAGCGACCACCGCGAAAAACCCGGCGCTGCCACACAATCTGTCGCCGTGGGGCATGTTCATGGGTGCCGACATCGTCGTGAAGGCGGTGATGATCGGTCTTGCCTTCGCATCGCTGCTCACCTGGACGATCTGCGTCGCCAAGATGCTCGAACTGCGCGGCGTGACCTCGCGCGCCAAGCAGCGCATCGAAGTGCTCGGCAACGATATCTCGCTGGCCGATGCCGAACGCGATGCCCGCGACGGCAAGGACGCCGTCTCGCTGCTGGTGCAGACAGCCGCCACCGAAGCGGCGCTGTCCGATACGATCAATGATGAAGGCTTCAAGGAGCGCGTCGAGCTTCGCCTGAGCCGCGTCGAAGCGGCGATGTCGCGGCGGATCGCGCGGCACCGGCATGCTCGCCACCATCGGCGCGACCGCGCCGTTCGTCGGCCTGTTCGGCACGGTGTGGGGCATCATGAACTCCTTCATCGGCATTTCGGAAGCCCACACCACCAACCTCGCCGTGGTCGCGCCCGGTATCGCCGAAGCGCTGCTGGCCACCGCCATGGGCCTGATCGCCGCCATTCCCGCGGTGGTGATCTACAATCATCTCGCGCGCATGGTCTCGGCATACCGCGCCCTGCTCGGCGATGCCTCCGCGCAGGTGATGTTGCTGATCAGCCGCGACCAGGGCCGCCGCTCGCTGCGCGTCGCGCGCGCCGCGGAGTAAGATCATGGGCGCACGTCTGGGTGGAAAGGCCGCCGGAGCGGACGACGATCTCTCCGAGGTTCACGAAATCAACGTCACGCCGTTCATCGACGTGATGCTGGTGCTGCTTATCATCTTCATGGTTGCCGCGCCGCTGGCCACGGTCGATCTCGGGGTCGAACTTCCCGCATCGACCGCGACGCCGCCGCCGCGTCCCGACAAGCCGGTCTTCATCACCGTGAAGCCGGATCTCTCCGTCGCCGTCGGCGAGGACATCGTACCGCGCACCTCGCTCACCAGCACGCTCGATGCCGCCACCAGCGGCAAGAAGAGCGATCC
>ERZ778025.843-NODE-843-length-34748-cov-5.040440_pt1 | contig 34748 bp, 28 predicted proteins | sample MGYA00375755_ERZ778025 | MGnify/ENA primary metagenome ERZ778025 (study PRJEB29350, sample SAMN05389825) | bioreactor metagenome | isolation source: Thiocyanate bioreactor | place: South Africa: University of Cape Town | collected 2014-03-17 ... | reverse complement strand
GGTGTCCAGCACCAGCTCGGCCCAGTAGTTGGTCCGCGTGGTGGACATCCGCGCAATCGCATCCACAGCTGAACGAACGAGGTTCTGCTTCATCGTTGCACTTTCTTGCCAGGCGCCATGCCGGTGTGCAGGCTCATGCGTGCATTCTCCCATGTCGGCAACCACAATCCATCATGTTTTCCCCCGCCGGCTGCCGTGGCGACCGGTTCCGTTCAGTGCGACAGCGCAAAACCGGTGAGTATCTGCGCCGTCGTCTCGGGCTTTTCCAGCATCGGCAGGTGGCCGCAGCCGTTGATCGTGCTGGTGCTGATCGCGCTGGCGGCGGTCAGTCCGTTGCGCAGGCTGTCCAGCGCCGAGATGTCGGTGATCCTGTCATCGTGGCACCACAACCCCAGCACCGGCATGGTCAGCCGGCCCAGCCGCTGCTGCAGCGCCAGCGGCTGCGCGTGCCAGGCCTGGAACGTGCGCTGGATGAAATCGCGGTCGCGCCGATTGCGCTCGACCAGCACGTCGACGAAGCGGCCGGGCCGGTCGGGCGGCTGCGCGAACTCCAGCGCGGCCAGCTGCGCATAACCGGCGCGGTCCCCGAACAGGTAGGGGTTGTTGCCCGCGCGTACCAGGCGCGTCAAGTCGCTCTCGCCGGCTTTCAGGCCGTACGCATCGAGCAGGGCCAGGCCGGCCACGCGCTGCGGCTGGTCGGCGGCATACGCGGCGGCGATCGCCGCACCGGTGCCGTGGCCGGCCAGCATGAAGCGCGGCAGTCGCAGTGCCTGCACGAAGGCGTCCAGTCGCGCGGCCTGCGCGTCGACGTCGTAGTTGCCCTGCGCCACGCGCGAGGATTCGCCCCAGCCGGGCAGGTCGGGGATGACCAGATGGAAATGTGCACTCAGCAACGCGGCTACCGGCAACCAGACATCCTTGTCGCCGGCGAAGCCGTGCAGCAGCACGATGGTCGGGCCTTCGCCGCCTTCGTAGTACGACCAGCGGGTGTCGCCGACCTGCACGCTGTGTGTTTCCAGCTTGGCCGCCATCGCCTCGCGCAGGTGCCCGGCGCGCATCAGCCATTGCGGCGCGAACAGGTAGCTGCCGCCCAGCACGATGGCCAGCAGCGCCACCAGCCAGGCAAGGAACTTCAGCCGCCGTCGCAGCATGCGCTTCCACAGCGGCGTGGTCGTATCGGTGGGCGAGGTCGGGCTCACTCAGGCTTGTCCGCCTGCTTCGCCTTGGCGAGGATGCCCTCCACCACCTGCTGGGTCAGCGGGTGGTAGCCGGCCTTCGCCTTGGCGTAGACCTGTTCGGCGAAGGCCAGTCCTTCCGGCGTTTTCACGAACGCCTTGTACAGCGGCGTGGTGAGGTAGATGCGGCCGATCCGGGTCATGTGCTCGGCGGCGGCATCCCACACCGCCTTGTCGCCGGCGGCAATCGCGTGGCTGTACCAGCGCATGCCGATCTCCGCGTTCGGCGTGCCGGTGAGGTGCCAGGCGGCGTCGAGCTGCTGCATCCTGTCCAGCGCCGGCGCGTCGGGCAGGCGGTCGAGGAAATACATCCACTCCTGCGTGTTCCATCCCTTCGCGTCGAGCTTGTCGGCCGCCAGCGTGCCGGCAAGAAATTCGCCGCGCTGCCTGTCGATCGCGTCGAAGCTCGGCGACTCGGGCAGCGGTGCATCCTTGGGGATGCCGCTGCCGTAGACCCATTCGCGCACCTCCGCCCAGCCCATCTTGCCGGGGTACTTCTCGATCAGGTTCGGCTTCATGTAGTCGAGCATCTGCTCGGTGGTGATGCTGTGCCAGGCGAAATGCTTGAAATAGCCCTTCAGGTAGGCATCGAAATCGGCGCGACCGAAGCGTTGCTCCAGCGTGCGCAGGAACCACGAGCCCTTGTCGTAGGCCACGTCGGAGAGCGAGTCATCGGCGCCCACGCCGCGCGGGTCGGGCGCCAGCTTCTGCGCGTTCTCGGCCATCGCGCCGATGCTTTTCTGCAGCGCGCGTGCCGACAGCAGTGCCTCCTCGTCGGCCTGGCTCTTGCCGTACACCGCCTCGGTGATGCGGCCCTGCACGTAAGTGGTGAAACCTTCGTTGAGCCAGATGTCACGCCACGCCGCGGCGGTGACCAGGTTGCCCGACCACGAGTGCGCCAGCTCGTGCGAGACCAGCGAAACCAGGCTCTTGTCGCCCACCAGCACGGTCGGGGTGGCGAACGTCATGTTGGGATTTTCCATGCCGCCGAACGGGAACGAGGGCGGCAGCACCAGGATGTCGTAGCGGCCCCAGGCGTAGGGGCCGTAGAGCTTCTCGGTGGCTTCGATCAGTTTCTCGGTGTCCTCGAATTCGTGCGCGGCCTTGGCCACCACCGAGGGTTCCGCGTACACGGCCGAGCGCGGGCCGGTTTCCTTCACCGCGAGGTCGCCGGCGGCGATCGCCAGCAGGTAGGACGGGATCGGGTGCGGCTGGTCGAACCTGAAATCGCCGTCAAGCGGATGCTGCGCGTCATTGAGCGCGCTCATCACCACGCGGATGTTCTTCGGCGCGCTGACGTGCGCGTCGTAGGTGAAGCGGATCGCCGGCGAGTCCTGCAGCGGCACCCACGAGCGCGCGTGGATGGATTCGGACTGCGAGAACATGAACGGCGCGCGCTTGTCCGCCGTCTGCGCCGGGGTCAGCCACTGCAGGCCGGACGCGGTGGGTGCCGTGCTGTAGACGATGCGCACCTGCGCCGGATGCTTCGGCGCGGTGATGGTGAGCTTGCTGCCCAGCTCCTTGTCGCGCGGTGCCAGCGCGTATTTCAGCGGCGTGGCCTTGCCGTCGGCGGCCAGCGCCTCGACCCTGGCGATCTTCAGGTCGCGCGTATCCAGCACCAGCGACTGCGCCTGCGGGTTGCGCCAATCCAGCTTCAGCGTCGCCTGGCCCGCGAGCTGCTTGTGCGGGAAGTCAATGTTGAGGTCGAGATCCAGATGCGTCACCCGCACCTGGTCGGGCTGGGCGTAGGAGTTCGGATCGTTGGCTTGGGCAGCCACCGGCAACAGCAGCGTACCGAAGGCAAGAAGCGGAAACAGGCGCATGGGCGGGAGATCTCTCGGGCCGGGAAACCCCGAGTATGCCACCGCCGCGCTGGCTGCCGCCTGTGACGAAAGCTCAGGGCAACTCGCCTGCCGAATGCGGGTCGCTCGCGTACGGATGCATGGTGGCGAGAAAGCCCGGTTGTGCCTCCACTCGGGCGATCCAGGCGCGGATGGCGGGATATTCGTCGAGCGCGAAGCCCGCCTCGGCCGCGCGGCTGCCGTAGGCGAACAGCGCGATGTCGGCGATGGTGTAACGCTCGCCGGCGATGAAGTCGCGCTCCGACAGCTCGCGCTCCAGGATCTCCAGCGTGCGCTGCGCCGCGTGGCGCTTCGCCTCCACCAGCGCGGGTGCGCGTTGCGCCAGCTTGCCGGTCAGCGTCCAGTGCCGCAGCGCGCCGAGCACCGACTCCACCCGCTCCTGCTCGAAATGCAGCCACTGCTGCACCTTGGCGCGGCCGAACGCATCACCCGGCACATACGGCGTGCCATCGGCCAGGTACATCAGGATCGCGTTCGATTCGGCCAGCGTGCGGCCGTCGTCCAGTTCGATCGCGGGCACCGTGCCGGTCGGGCTGATGCGCAGATAGCTTTCGCTGCGGCCCTCGCCCTCGAAGATGCTGACCTCCAGCGTGCGATACGGCCGGCCGAGGTGATGCAGCAGCTGGCGCACTTTCCAGGCGTTCTGCGAAGGCAGGTAGTCGTAGAGGGTCAGCATCGGCAACTCCATTGAGGTGAGGCGCGCATTCTGGCGTCACCGCGCCGGGCGCGCCATCCGCTTCTTGCGCCGACGCGGTTCCGGTCCGAAACGGCGTGCCGTCAGCAGTACCGATCGGCCAGCGCGTCAGTGGCCTCGACCAGGCGGTCGACGATGGCCGGGTCGGCCGCGCTGTGGCCGGCGAGCACGAAGTGCAGGGTGGCTTCGGGCCAGGCCTGGGCGAGGTCCCAGGCGCTGACGGCGGGTGCGCTGCGCGTCGCGCAGCAGCTGGTCCGGTTCGAGGAACAGCGCGTGACGGAAGTAGTGGGCTTCCATCAGCGCCAGGCTGACTGCGTGATGCGGGTCTTCGAAGATGCCGCCGGCGTCGGGGTCGTGCACCAGGGTGGTGCTGCCGCCTTCCCACGCGCTCCACGCCTGCGCTGCGGCGAGGCGGGTGGCTTCGTCGGTGCTGTTCAGGCGCTGCCAGTAGGCGTCCAGCATCTCGCCGCGCTCGTCGCTCGGAATGAAATCGCGGAAGCGCGCCCAGCGTTCGGGGAAGATCTGCCGTGCGCCGCCATCGAGTTCGTTGAACCAGCGCAATTCCTGTGGCCGGCCGAGGAAGATGCCGCGCAGCACGATGCCCAGGCAATGCTGCGGGTGGGCCTGGCTGTACGCCAGCGCCAGGGTCGAACCCCAGGAGCCGCCGAACACCACCCAGTGCTCGATGCCCAGGAAGGCGCGGATGCGCTCGATGTCGGCGACCAGGTGCGTGGTGGTGTTGTCGGTGAGTTCGGCGAACGGGGTGGACTGCCCGCAGCCGCGCTGGTCGAACAGCACGATGCGGTAGCGCGCCGGATCGAAGAAGCGACGGTGATAGGTCGACAGGCCGGCGCCCGGTCCGCCGTGCAGGAAGATCACCGGCAGGCCCAGCGGGTTGCCGCACTCCTCCACGTGCAGCGTGTGCAGCGCATCCACGGGGAGGCGATGGGTCTGGTACGGCTCGATCTCCGGGTACAGCTCGCGCATGGTCGGTGTTTCCTGCGGGGGTCAGGCGCTGGCGAACTGCAGCGCGGCGGTGAGGTCGCCCGGCGGCGGGCCGCCGGCGGCGATCATCGATGCGTCGCGCAGCTTCAGTCCGGGCAGCAGCTTGAGGTCGAAACGGCGGGTGAGGAAACGCAGGATCGAGCCGGTGTCGTAGATCGTGTGGTCGACGAAGCCCCGCTTCGCGTGTGGCGAGATCACCAGCGCCGGCACGCGCGTGCCCGGGCCCCAGCGATCGCCTTTCGGCGGCGCCACGTGATCCCACCAGCCGCCATTCTCGTCCACCGTGAGCACCACCAGCATGTTCGGCCACTGCGGACTGCGCTGCAGCGCCTCGACCACTTGCGCCAGGTGCTCGTCGCCGGCATCGAGGCTGGCGTAGCCGGCGTGCATGTTGAGATTGCCTTGCGGCTTGTAGAACGTCACCGGCGGCAATTGGCCGGCTTCGACCGCGGCAATGAAATGGTTGCTGTCGGCGCGGCTGCCGGTGCCGGCGTCGCGCAGATGCTGCGCACGCGCCGCCGTGCCCGGGGCGAACTGGCGGAAATAGTTGAGCGGCTGGTGGTGCGGCTGGAAATCCGGCACCTGCGGAAACTCGCTGTGGTCGCCTTCGCCCTTGCCGTCGAGCGCCAGCTGCCAGGCGCCGGCATACCAGGCCCAGTCGATACCGGCTTGCGACAGCACGTCGCCGATGGTCAGGTGGCTCTGCGCGGGCAGCGTGTTCGGGCTGGTCGCATCCGCCAGCCGCGGATCGCGCGGGTCATGGCTGAAGCCCGGCGCATAGGCCGGCCCCATGGTGTTGACCGCCCAGAAGTCCGGCGTCATGGCATCGCGCGAGGCCCATTCCGGGCGACCCTGCATCGCGCTCGCCGGAGAGCCTTCGGCGAACTTCGGCAGGATGCCGGTGGGGTCGTCACCCTGCACCTGGGCGATCTGCAGTTTCGCCGGGCTCTGGTCGGCGTGCGGGAAGTACGGCGGCTGCGCGGCGACCAGGTACTGGTGGTTGAGGAACGAGCCGCCGAATGCGCCCATGAAAAAGTTGTCGCACAAGGTGTACTGCCGCGCCAGCTGCCACAGGCGCAGGCTGCGGGCCGTGTCGGCGTAGTGGCCCATCGGCATCGCGCCGGTGTTGCTCCAGGCCACGAAGCCGTCGTTGCGGCCGCCGTTGATCTGCAGCTGGTTTTCGTAGAAGCGGTGCACCAGGTCGCGGGTGATCACGCCGTGCGGCAGCAGCTCGCCATCGGGCGTGCGCAGCGCGAAAGGCCGGTTGGGCAAACCGGTGATGGCCTGCTCGTCGATGAGGTAGCGGCGCCCGCCGACCACCTGCTCGCGCGGCACCATGCCGCTCCACACCGGCGGCAGCGTGGTGAGCAGACTGCCGTCGCGGTCGCGCTGGCGGTACTCGGGCGAGTCGAGCGCCTTGAGCGGTTGCGCCAGGCCGGGGAAGCCGGCGAACAGGTTGTTGAAGCTGCGGTTCTCCGCGTACAGCACCACCACGTGCTGGATATGCTGCCGCAGCAGCGCGTCGAGCGCCGCTTGATCTCCCGTCGGCGCACTGGCGTGGCGTGCGTCGTCGATGCGACAGCCGGCCAGCGTCGCGGCCGCACCCGCCAGCGCGATGCCGCCCAGCACGCGGCGCCGGGCAGGGTCGCGGGGTGCGTTCTCGTCGGCGTCGGGCGGTGCGCTCGGCTTGTCCGTCATGGCTGGGGAGACTCCGTCAGGGCCGCGGTGCGGCCTCGTCGTAGAAGCGCGCCAGATCCGCCTTCACTTGCTTCAAGGCGTCGACATCGAAGTAGATCATGTGACCGGACGGATAGAAACCGTACTCGATGTTCTTGCTGATCGCCGGGTCCAGGCTGAGGTGGCCCAGGTCGAACTCGGTGGCGTAGAACGGCGTGGCCAGGTCGTAGTAGCCGTTGGCGGAAAAGACCTTCAGATGCGGGTTGCGCCGCATCGTGTCGGCCAGGTCACTGCCCACGTACGGCGCCTGCGGGAAGCGCTGATGCTCGCGCTTCCAGTCCCAGTTGCGGTTGATGACGCCGTAGTTGTTGGGCAGGTAGGCGTGGTCGCCGGTGTAGTTCAGGGCGCTGGTGGCGTACTGGTTGAAGGCGGCCAGGTAGGCGCCGGTGGCGGCATCGCTGGCGGCGTCGCCGTCGGGCGTCTCGCCGGCGGCATCCGGGTCGATGCCTTCGAAACGGCCGTCCAGACGTCCAACCGTGCGGCGCTGGTCGCGCAGCAGCTCCTTGCGGAAGCGGCTGGGGTCGATGCGCAGGTTGGCCTGCTTGATGTACGTCGTCGACAGGCCTATGTACTGGCTCAGCTGCGTGGCGATGCGGTCGGCCTCGGCCGGCGTGATCGCGTCGCCCCTGGCCAGTGCCAGGGTGTAGTCGGTGCTGGCGAACTGGCGCACGGCGGCGATGAAGCCGGCCAGGTCGGCGGGCTTGTTCGGTACCTTGTTGTGGTACCAGGCGATCGCGGCCTCGGTCGGCAGGTTGACGATGTAGCCGTGGTCGACACCGGTGTTGGCCCACACGCTGAAGTCCAGGATCGAGGACATCAGCACGATGCCGTTGAGCTCCATGCCCTGGTCCTGCAATTGCTTGGCCAGCACCGCCGAGCGGGTGGTGCCGTAGCTCTCGCCGAACAGGAACTTCGGCGAGTTCCAGCGGTGGTTGTCGCCGACGTAGCGGGTGATGAACTTCGCGAACGCGTCGGCATCCTGATCGATGCCGTAGAAGTCCTTGCCCTTGGCCGCGCCGACCAGCTGCGAATAGCCGGTGCCGGGCGCGTCGATGAAGACCAGGTCGGACTTGTCGAGCAGGCTGTATTCGTTCGGCACCGTGCTGTACGGCGGCGGCGGGATCGGCTGGTCGCCCGCGTTGGCCACCCGTACCGGCCCGACCGAACCCATGTGCAGCCACATGCTGGAGGAGCCGGGGCCGCCGTTGAACAGGAAGGTGACCGGCCGCTGCGCGGCCTTGCCGTCGCCGACGGTGTAGGCCACGTAGAACATGCTGACCGTGGGCTGGCCCTTGTCGTCCTTGATCAGCAAGGTGCCGGCGGTGGCCTTGTAGGCCACGTTGCGGCCATCGATGCGCACGCTGTGCGAGGTCACCACCTTGCGTTCGGGCGGGATCGGCAGCGTGTCCTTCTTGGTGTCCTTGTCGGCCTGGGACTTGCTGTCGTGCGGGTTGCTGTCGGCCGCATGCAGCGGGGCGGCAAGGCCGATGGCCAGGACGAAGGCGAGCGGGGCGATGAGGGAATGGCGCATGGCGAGAGGCTCCGTATCAGCGCTGCGGCGCGGCAAGGTCGTAGAAGCGGGCGAGATCGTGCTTGAGCTGCTGCAGCGCCTCGGTGTTGAGATAGATCATGTGCCCGGAAGGGTAGTAAGCGAACGACAGATTGCCGCGCAGCGAAGGGTCCAGATTCATGTGCGCCAGGTCGTACTCGGTGATGAAGAACGGCGTGGCGAAATCGTAGTAACCGTTGAGCGAGAGCACCTTGAGGTTCGGATTGGTGCGCATCGCGTGCGCCAGGTCGCCGGCCACGTACGGCAGCGGCAGCGCGCGGCGCATGCCCGGGACGGCGTGCTTCCAGTCCCAGCCCTGGATGATCTTGCCGTAGGTGGGGCGGTAGTCGAGCTGGCTCGGGTAGTCGAGCTGGTCGGCAAGATAGTCGTGGAAGGCGCTGACGAAGGCGCCGCTGATGCCGGTGTCGGAGGGGTCGTACTCCGGCGTTTCGCCGGCGGCATCGAGGTCGGTGCCGGTGAAGCGGGCGTCGTAGCGGCCCAGGATGAGACGCTGGTCGCGCAGCAGTTCCTTGCGGAAGCGGCTGGGGCTCACGCGCAGGTTCGCCTGCTTGATGTATTGCACCGGCAGGCCGGTGAAGCCGGCCATCTGCGTGGCGATCGCGTCGAACTGTGCGGCGGGCAGATCCTGCCCCAGTGCCAGCGCGGAGGCGTACGGGCCACGCGCCCAGGCGCGGGCCCGGTCGACGAAGGCCTTCAGCTCGGCCGGCTTGTTCTGGCCGCTCTTGGAAGGCACTTTGTCGTGGTACCACGCGGCGGCGGCGAAGCTGGGCAGGTAACCGACGTAGCTCTCGTCGTAGCCCGGCATGCGGATCGCGTAGTTGAGGATCGAGGACATCAGGATCACGCCGTTGAAGGCCATGCCCTTGTCCTGCAGCGCGTCGACCAGCGCGGCCGACCGGGTGGTGCCGTAGCTCTCGCCGTACAGGAACTTGGGCGAGTTCCAGCGCCGGTTGAGCGTGACGTAGCGCTCGATCGCGCGGCTGAAGGCGGAAATGTCCTGGTCCACGCCCCAGAAGTCCTTGCCGGTGGCCTTGCCCAGCGGGCGCGAATAACCGGCGCCGACGGCGTCGATGAAGACCAGGTCGGTCTTGTCGAGCAGGCTGTCGCCGTTGGCCACCAGGTGGTACGGCGCCGGCGCGGTGGCCTGCGGGCTGGCCGTCTCGATGCGCACCGGGCCGAGCGAGCCCATGTGCAGCCACACGCTGGAGGAACCCGGGCCGCCGTTGTAGAGGAAGGTCAGCGGGCGCTGCGAGGGCTTGCCGTCGTCGACGGTGTAGGCGACGTAGAACACGCTGGCCTGCGGCTGCTGCTTGTCGTCGCGGATGATCACCGTGCCGGCGGTGGCGGTGTACCTGATCGTGCGCCCGCCGATGGCGACGCTGTGCTGCGTGCGCACCGCCGTTTCATGGGCGGGGATGCGCGGATCGGTGCTGTCATGGGTGGCGCTGGATGACGCGTTGGCCGGCGCCGCGTCGGCGGCATGGGCGGCGGGCAGGCCGGCGAGCGCGATGGCACTGGCCAGCAATAGCGAAGCGAGGCGGCGCATGGGGTTCCCCTGAGTTCGAGCAGCGTTCGAGTATGCGACGCCGTGTCGATGCGCGACCGTGACAAAAGTACTGGTCGCCCCGCGCGACCGGTGGATCAGTCGCCCGACATCGCCATCGCCGCGTTCCACATCGCGCGGGTCAGGGGCCGGTTCTCGTGCGGCGTCTGCAGCACGATCAGGGTGGTGGTGCTGTTGCTGGCGCCGGTCTTGAGCAGGCGGTCGAGCACCGACTCCAGGTGCCCGGTGGACATCGCCACCACGTGCAGCAGGGCCGAGTCCTCGCCGGCCAGGCGGCGGCATTCGAGCACCTCGGGAATGTCCTCGACCAGGCTGCCGATGCGCGCGCAGGTGGCCCCGTCGCAGCGCAGGCGCACCATCGCGCTCAGCGCATAACCGAGCCGGCGCGGGTTGACCGTGGCGTGGTAGCCGCTGATCACGCCGGCATCCTCCAGTCGCCGCACGCGTTCGGCCACTGCGGGCGCGGACAGGCGCACCAGCCGGCCGAGTTCGGCGAAACCGAGTCGCGCATCGCGCTGCAGCGCCTCCAGCAATTGCCAGTCCTTGCCGTCCAGTGCGGATCGGCCATCGGTCGGTTTCGATTCCAAGGTGACAACCTCTTTCATCATTTCGATCAGCGGCGAAACATCGCGATTCCGCCGCGATGCATTATTCGCGATGCATTATTCACCGGCGCCATCGCCAGGACTAGGATGCGCGCTTCCCCGCCGGAGAATCCCCCCATGGATACCGCTCAACGTCTCGATGGCCGTGCCCTGCTCGCCATCGCGATCGCCCTGCTCACCTGGTCGTCGGCGTATGCCGCGATCGCCTATGCATTGCCCGCGTTCACGCCGGGCGAGGTGGCGTTCGCGCGGCTGCTGATCGGCTCGCTGTGCTTCGCCGTGCTGCTTTGGATCAGGCGCGTGCCATTGCCGGCGCTGCGCGACTGGCCGCAACTGGCCCTGCTCGGCGTGCTTGGCCTGACCGTGTATCACCTGTGCCTGAACTACGCCGAGACGCGCATCGCCAGCGGCACCGCCTCGATCCTGATCTCGCTGGTGCCGGCGGCCACGGCGGCGGTGTCGGCGCTGTGGATCGGCGAACGGCTGGCCGCACGCACGTGGCTCGGGCTGGCGGTGGCCCTGCTCGGCACGGTGCTGGTGGTGTTCGCCAGCGGGCAGCGCGTGGAGGTCGATCCGCACGCCTTGCTGGTGCTGGTGTGCGTGGCCGTCTCGGCGGTCTTCTTCGTCGGCCAGAAGGCGCTGTTCTCGCGCAGCAGCATGGTCGGGGTCACCGCGTTCGCGATGTTCGCCGGCACGCTCGGCGCGTTGCCGTTCGGCTGGCATCTGCCGCAGGCGCTGGCAGCGGCCTCGTGGCCGCACATCGGCGCGCTGCTGTGGCTGGGCATCGCGCCGACCTTCGTCGGTTACCTGGCGTGGAATCTGGCGGTGAACCGCTCATCGGCCTCGCAGGTCAGCAGCTTCATCTACCTGTCGCCGCCGATCGCGCTGCTGATCGGCTGGCTGTGGCTGCACGAGGTTCCCGAGGTGCTGGTGCTGGTCGGTGGTGCGATCACCATCGGCGGCGTGGTGCTGGCCAACGCACGGCGGCGGCCAGCGCCGCCGGCAGCCAGCCCGGCGCTGCCGGTGTCCTCGTGCGAGCAGTCGTGAGGACGACCGGCGCGCTTCAGTGCATCGGTGGGTGGTCGAGCCGGGTCAGCCGGATCACGTCCGGGTCATCGGCGTGTTCCAGCAGCAGGCATTGCACGCGCTCCTGCCATGCCCGACCGAATGCCGCGCGCTGTTCCGCGCTGGCTGCCGGATCGAGTGCGCCGCCGAGCAGCGGACGCAGGTTGGCGGGTGCGGGCACGCTCGAGAGATCCAGCTCCACCGCCACGCTCGCGCCGGTGTCGCGCCGGCGGACCCGCACGGCGGCGTGCTCGGCCGTGTCGGCATAGCTCAGCAGCGACTCGCGCGCGTAGCGTCCGGCAATGCCGTGAAAGCCGTTGGCGCCGGCCGCCCCGGTGATCAGGGTAAAGACCTGGCCGATCACGCCGTTGACGCCCTCGCTCTCCGGCCCCGGTATGAGCACCTCGACGCCCCCGCGCTCGGCGGGGCCGTCCGGGTACAGCGCGTGCAGCGCGGCACGCGCCATCAGGTACGCGCCGGCGACGGTGGGGCAGGAGTGTCCGGCCAGCCGCACCGCGTCGATATAGCGGTAGTCGAGCAGGCCGTCGTCGGCCGCACCCAGGAACGCCGCCAGCGGATCGCGCATCGGGATCGGCGGCGCCTGGTCGAAGAAAGCCGGGGTGCCCATCACTCGTCCGGCAAGCCGGTGATGCCGAAGTCGATCACGATGGCACCGGGCTCGCGCTGGCGGTAGGCCACGGTGAGGTTGTCGCCGAGGCGGTCACGCAACTGCGCGATCAGCGGCAGCGGGTCGTGGTCGTTGACGAAGCGCATGGTTTCGCCCGAACGCAGCACGCCGATCGCGCCGAAGATCGCGGAATGGCGGAAACGGCGGGCCACGCCGCGGGCATCGAACAGGTGGGTGTTGGGCTCGGTCTCGATATCGAGGGGCATGACGGGACTCATGGTGGGAAAGACCGCCCCAACATACGCCGTCGATGGCCATCGGCCACTGACCTGGATCAGGCGCAAACCCCGTGGCGCGCGATGCTCAGAGCCGGCGAAAAAAACCACTTCCTGGGGTTTTCTTCCATTGCGAGTCCGGTACAGGCCCGGACTCGCTCGCATGAGCAGTCACTTGCTTGACTGCTTCTCAGAACTTGTACGCGCGGTGGATCGCCACGATGCCGTTGGTCAGGTTGCGCACCTCGACCTTGCCGAAGCCGGCGCGCTCCATCATGCCCTTGAGCGTCTGCTGGTCCGGGTGCTTGCGGATCGATTCGGCCAGGTACCGGTAGCTGTCGGCATCACCGGCGAACAGCTGGCCCAGACGCGGCAGGACCTTGAAGGAGTGGAAGTCGTAGAGCTTGCCGAACGCCTCGCTCTGCACTTTCGAGAACTCCAGCACCAGCAGCCGGCCGCCGGGCTTGAGCACGCGGCAGATGTCGGCCAGCGCCTGATCCTTGTCGGTGACGTTGCGCAGGCCGAAGGCCATGGTCACCGCGTCGAAGGAGTTGTCGGGGAAGGGCAGCCGTTCGGCGTTGAGCTGGGCCCAGCGCAGGCTGGCGACCAGGCCGCGGTCGGTGAGCCGGTCGCGGCCGACGTCGAGCATGGCTGCGTTGATGTCGCCGACTACCACCTCGCCCGTCTCGCCCACTACCGGATGGAGCAGCGCGGCGATGTCGCCGGTGCCGCCGGCCAGGTCCAGCACGCGGTCGCCGCGGCGCACGCCGCTGGTCGCCACGAAATGGCGCTTCCATAACCGGTGCGTGCCGAACGACATCAGGTCGTTCATCAGGTCGTAGCTGCGTGCGACCGAGGTGAACACCTGGCCGACCAGCTTCTGTTTCTCGCCCACCGGCACGTCGCGGAAGCCGAAGTGGGTGGTGGATGCGGGCGGGGACTTCGGCTGCTCGTTCATCCCTGCAATGCTACAGCAAGCCTTGGCCTCAATAAGATCAGCGCGCCTTTTGCCTTCGCCTCCTCTCCCCCTCGGGGAGAGGGGGCAAACGCAGGGAGCGAGGTCATTTTATTGAAGCGGGCCCTGCTTGTAGATCACGCCGTCCTTCATCACGAACTCGACGTGCTGCATGACGGTGATGTCATCGAGCGGATTGCCGGGTACGGCGATCACGTCGGCGCCGCGGCCGACCGCGATGCGGCCGAGCTGGTCGGACTTGTGCAGCAGTTCGGCGGCGTGGGTGGTGGCCGCCTGCAGGGCGAACATCGGCGGCCTGCCGGCTTGCACCATGTAGGCGAACTCCTTCGCGTTGTCGCCGTGCGGGAACACGCCGGAGTCGGTGCCGAAGGCGATCTTCACGCCGGCCTTGTACGCCTTGCCGGCGGTGGCCATGATCACCGGGCCGACTTCCTCGGCCTTGCGCGCGACCTGCGGCGGATACCAGCCCTCGCGCGCCTTCTCCATCACGTACTGGCCGGCGATGATGGTGGGCACGTACCAGGTGCCGTGCGCCTTCATCAGTTTCATGTCCTCGGCATCCATGAAGGTGCCGTGCTCGATCGAATCGACGCCGCCCAGCACCGCGCGACGGATCGCCTCGGCGCCATGCGCGTGCGCGGCCACGGTGAAGCCGTAGTCGTGCGCAGCGGCGACCACGGCCTGGATTTCCTCCAGCGTCATCTGCGGGTTTTCGGAGCTGGAGCTTTCGTCCAGCACGCCGCCGGAGGGCATGATCTTGATCAGGTCGGCGCCGTCCTTGTAGTGCTGGCGCACGGCCTTCCACGCGTCGGCGGGCGAGTTGATGATGCCATCCTTGGGACCGGGGTCGCCCTGCAGGTTCCAGCGGAAGCCATTGGTGGGGTCGGCGTGGCCGCCGGTGGTGCCGATGAACTTGCCGGCGCTGAAGATGTGCGGGCCGGGCACCAGGCCGGCGTTGATCGCGTTGCGCAGCGCGAGCGAGGCATTGTCGTCGTCGCCGAGGTTGCGCACCGTGGTGAAGCCGGCGAGCAGGGTGCGTTTGGCGTAGACGGTGCCGCGGATGGCGTGGTCGGCCGGATTGAGGCGGAACTTGTCGCTGTAGGTGCTCTTGCTGAACTGCATCGTCAGGTGCGTGTGCGAGTCGATCAGCCCCGGCATGCAGGTGGCATCGGCCAGCCGGGTGAAGCTCACCGTGTCGGCGGCCTGGCGGTACGGCGCGATGTCGACGGTGCCGGGATGGATCTCCTTGATGCGGCCGTCCTCCACTACCAGCGTGGTCTGGCCCAGCATCTTGCCGGCGGCCGGGTCGAGCAGGCGCGCGCATTCGATCACGCTGACGCGGTGGTCGCCGGCATCGGCGCGGGCCGGCGCGTCGGCGCCGGCAGCCAGAGGGAGACATGCCACGAGGGCGGCGAACAACAGGTGGCGAGTCGTGGTCATGGTGGTTCCCCCGGGTGACAGTGTGCTGATCCTACTCGGCGCCTTCGCGGCGCGCGGGCTCCTGTGTTGCAGCGTCGCCCTGGCGGCGGCCGATGCCGGTGCGCCGCTCGTGTTCCTGCTGCTCGGTATCCACGTGGCGCTGGTGCAGGTCGGATGCCGACGCGTCACCGGGCAGCGCCGCGGCCGGCTCGCGATCGCCGCCCGGCGTGATCTTCAGGATCGAGTGGCGCACCTCGCGCGACAGGATCACGCGGGCGTCGCGCACCAGATCCTCCAGCGCGCGGTCGTAGTCGAGCTTGCCGTTCTCGTCGGTCCATACCACCTTGCGTTCGCGCAATTTCTGGATGAAGCCGCGGAACAGCGCCTTGTCGAAGAACTCCGGTGCGGACAGCTCGTTGAGCAGGCCCAGTCGCTGCGCGGTGAGCGTGCAGGCGTTCTCCAGCTCGCCGCCGGTCAGCGTGTGCGGGCCATTCTTGGCCAGCGCGGCGATGGTGATGTAGTAGCGCTCGAACGCCTGGATCAGGCTGCGCGCGATCACCCGCAGCTGGAAGGCGCTGTCTTCCTGACCGGCGCTGCGTTCCAGCGAGCGGCCATGGTTGGTGGATTCGAGCAGGCCGCGGCGCACCAGGAAGTCGATCGTCGCCTTCAGCTGCTCCTTGAAGCCGTCCTCATCCCACGGCAGGAACAGTTCGCCCTGGATGAACGGATACACGATGCCGCCCAGGCGCAGGATCGCGTCACGCGACATGCGCCGGTTGTTGAGGAAGCAGCAGGCGACCCATGCCGCGCTGGCCATCAGGTGCAGCACGTTGTTGCGGAAATAGCTCAGCAGCACGGCCTTTTCGCCGCTGACGGTGAGCACGTCGCCCAGCGGGTGCTGCACCCGCTCGATCCAGCCCATCTGCTCGCCGTAGGCGATGATCGCGGCCGGGTTCATCGGAGTCAGCGTGACGCGGTCGGAGTACGGCAGTTCCTCCAGCAGCGCCTTGCCAAGGTCGAGCTGCACCAGCAGGTCGTTCTCGGCCATCGCGTGCTTGGGCGTGGCCAGCAGGGCCAGCGCCAGCAGGTTGATCGGATTGACGTCGGCGGCGCGGTTGATGTTGACCTGGATCTTCTCGGCCAGCTGGCTGACCACCGAATTGAGCCACTCGGGTTTCGCCTCCGGGTCGAGCCCGGCGCTGCGCCAGTCGCTGCTGGCGGCGTCGAGCAGCGGGGTCAGCTCGATCGGCTCGCCGAAGTTCAGCGCCACGTGGCCGTAGCGCTGGCGCAGCACCTTCAGGCCCTTGAGCAGGCCGAGCAGGGATTCCTTCTCCTTCGGCTTGCCGGAGAGCTCGCCGATGTAGCTGTTGCCCTCCATCAGTTTCTCGTAACCGATGTAGACCGGCTGGAACAGCACCGGCCGGCGCGGCGCGCGCAGGAAGGCGCGCACGGTCATCGACAGCAATCCGCCGCGCGGCGACAGCAGCCGCCCGGTACGCGAGCGGGTGCCCTCGGTGAAGTACTCGATCGGCACGCCGCGGTCGATCAGCTGCGCCATGTATTCCTTGAACACCACCGAGTACAGCGGGTTGCCGGTGAAGCTGCGGCGCATGAAGAACGCGCCGCCGCGGCGCAGGATCGGCCCGATCACCGGCAGGTTGAGGTTCACCCCCGCGGCAATGTGCGGCACCACCACGCCGGAGACGTGCAACTGGTAGCTCATCAACAGGTAGTCGGCGTGGCTGCGGTGGCTGGGCACGTAGACCACTTCGTAACCCGGCGCCACCGCGCGGACCTTGTCGAAGTGGTGCATCGCGATGCCGTCGTACAGTTTGTTCCAGAAACTGGACAGCACGAACGATGCCGAACGCACCACCGGATGCGAATAGTCGGCGGCGATCTCCAGCAGCATCTTGTGCGCCTTGCGCCAGGCCTTGGCGTGGCTGGTCTTCTCCTTGGCGGCATTGGCGGCGATCGCCGCACGCACCGGCTCGGCCGCGAGCACCGCGTCGACCACGGTGCGCCGGTGCGACAGGTCCGGCCCGATCACCGCGGCGCGGATGCGCCGGAAGTGGATGCGCAGCACCCGCGCGATCTTGCGCGCGAAGCGCTCCGGCCCGATCTCGCCGGATTCATCCAGCACGCTGCGCAGCGATACCGGCGCGGAGAAGTGCACCACCGTGTCGCGCCCGTTCAGCAGCAGCGCCAGCAGGCGGCCGAAGCGGCCGACCATCACCCAGTTTTCCGAGAACAGCACGCGGAACCAGCCGGTCTCACGGCTGGGTGCGCGGCCGACGTAGATCGCCACTGGCACGACCTGGACGTCCAGGTCGGGCACGCCCTCGAGCGAGCGCACCAGCTGGCGCAGCGGTTCCCCGGCGGCGCGCTTGCGGCTGCGCCCGAACAGCCAGCCGTCGCGGCGGGTCAGGGCGAACACGGAGCGGCGCCGGCGGGTGCCGGCCAGCGGCTGCATCGGGTTGGGCAGGCCGGCCTCGCGGCAGGCGCGCTGCAGGATCAGCGCGTCGGAGAAGCCGTCGCGCTCGATCACGTAGCACACCGGCACGCCCGGTTGCAGCAGCGCCGCCGGCTCGGCGGGGTCGCGGCGGATGCGCACCCAGGGCTGCAGCAACTGCCCGGCCAGGTTGAACCACCAAGGGGCGCGGCGACGTACGGTGGAGTCCACCATTGTGGTATTCGGCATCGGGCCATTCTACCCGGCCGCGTCGTCCAATCCGCGCCGATGGCGGTCGGCGGCGCCGCGGGGGCGGCCATCCGGACCGCTTGCCGGGGGTTCCTCGGCCCACGGCGGCAAGGGGTGTGGGCGAGCCTCGTGCCGCATCGCGGCGTGAAGGTCAAAGAAAACCCCGCGGGCCGAGGGCCTCACGGGGCAATCCGGCAGAGCCGGAAGGGAAATGGCCTTGCCCGCAAGGAATCCCCGGCAGGCGTTGGCGGAGCAAATGTTACCGGTTCGTCAAAGTTTAGGCAATACTTGCCGTTTGTCTTGCAGAGCCATGATTTTGTTGACGAATATTATTCAGAGCGCAACGCGTCGATCTTCTGTCGCCGGCGTTCCGCCGGTGGCGCGCTCCAGTCATTGTTGAACAGTGCCGGTTCCCATGACCCGTAGGTGGGGTTGGGCAGCACGAACCAGCGCCGGCCGATCCAGTCCATGTAGGGCGCCATGGCGCGGTGGCGACCGGCGGCATTGTTGGCCAGTACCGTCACGAAGTCGCCGATCTGGTCGCCGAACTGCATCAGCACGCGGTACTTGCGGCTGACCAGCTGGCGCCGGCAACCCTTCTCCGTGCCGATCTGCTCGCAGCCTTCGACGAAGGTGCCCAGGCCGAGGAAGGCCTCCGGCCCGGACACCGGCAGGCCGGCCTTGCGCAGGTTGGCCAGGGTGGCCTGGTCCAGATCCTTGGCGCGGTTGGAGATGTAGATGACGGCGATGCCATGCCGGGCGGCGAAGCGGGTGAACGCGACTGCGCCGGGCAGCGCGCGGGCGGCCTCCTCCTTGCACCAGGCGGCCCAATCGGCCTCGTTGTACTCGCCGCCGCTTTTGACCAGGCGCGCCTGGTAGGGCGAGTTGTCCAGCACGGTCTCGTCGATGTCCAGCACCACGGCCGGCTTGAGGCCGCGAAGCGGCGCGGCGCGGTCGTCCTTGGCCAGTGCATCCCAGCCTTGGTCCTGCAGGGCGGCCAGCAGGCCCGCTTCGGCATCGCGATAGGTCTGCAGGTAAATCAGGTCGTGCTCGATCGCGGTCTGGGTCCACGCCACGGCATTGAGGTTGTCGTTGGCGGCGACGGTCGCGGGCGCGGCAGGAGAGGAGACGACCTCGGGATGGCGGAGTGGGGTGGCCGCACAACCGGCCAGCAGGGCGAACGCGAGCAGGCTCGCGGGCAAACGAAGTGGCATGCGCAGATCCTTGGGGCGGGGCGACGTGGGCAAGCGCCCGAGTTTACGACAGCCACATGACGGTTTCGGCGGGGCTGGCAGCGGCCGCGGGCTGCTGACAGACTGCCTGCTCTCCCACTCTGGTTTCGTCTCGCATGGATTTCCCCAAGCCCGCCTTGCGCGATCCCTCGAACGTCATCAGCTATGCCAGCTACCTGCTGGTGGCGGTGGGCCTGCTGCTGGTCATCGACCTGCACCTGCTGCCGGCCCTGCTCGCTGGCCTGCTGGTGTTCGAGCTGGTGCAGTCGATGGCGCCGCTGCTCGGCCGGCGCATTTCCGGTGACCGCGCGCGACTGGTGGTGGTGGCCGTGCTGGGCGCCATCGTGGTCGGCCTGCTGCTGTTGCTGATCCTCGGCGCGATCAGCCTGTTCCGGCACGAGCTCGGCAACCCCGAGCTGCTCTGGCAGCAACAATTGATGCCGCTGGTGGAAAAGGCGCGCCAGCAATTGCCGCCGGCCCTGGTCAACAACCTGCCCGACAGCGTCGACGACCTGCGCGTGGGCGCGATCGAGCTGGCGCGCAAGCATGCCGGTGCCCTGCAATTGGCCGGCAAGGGTGCGGTGCGGGTATTCGTGCACATCCTCATCGGCCTGGTGCTGGGCGCGATCGTGGCGCTCGGCCGCGCGCGGCCGGCGCACCAGATCGGCCCGCTGGCGGCCGCGCTGAGCCTGCGCTGCCTGCGGCTGGCGCAGGGGTTCCACAACATCGTGTTCGCGCAGATCAAGATCTCGCTGATCAACACCGTGTTCACCGCGATCTTCCTGCTCGGCGTGCTGCCGCTGCTCGGCGTCCACGTGCCGCTGGCCAAGACGCTGGTGGTGGCGACCTTCATCGTCGGCCTGCTGCCGGTGATCGGCAACCTCATTTCCAACACCGCCATCACCATCGCCGGGCTGTCGGTGTCGCTGGGCGTGGGCATCGCCGCGCTGGCGTTCCTGATCCTGATCCACAAGCTCGAATACTTCCTCAACGCCCGCATCGTCGGCACCCAGATCCATGCCCGTGCCTGGGAGTTGCTGTTGGCGATGCTGCTGATGGAAGCCGCCTTCGGCCTCCCGGGCGTCATCGCCGCACCGATCTACTACGCCTACCTGAAGCTGGAGCTGGAGGCGTGGGGGTTGGTGTGAGGGGTACGGTCCCAGCCGTTCGAGGGTTGAGGGTGGCGTGAGAACCTGCGGCTAATGTGAAGAAAATGTTGCGTCTCGTTGCGCAAGCATGCTAGAAACATGTATAGAGTCCAGCCCGATGACAAAAATCAACAGGGTGGCCTCGTGTGCATCGCCGATTCGGCCGATTGCCTGACGTTTGAGCAGGCGGGTTTCAAGAGCTCAGGTCCAACAAGACTCTTAAAAGGGGAGTTTCGAAAAATGATCAAGTCCAAAATCACCATGGCCGTTGTGGCGGCCTTGGCCTTCGGCTACGGCACGGCCTATGCGCAGTCGGCTCCGGCAGATGGTGCGTCCCAGTCCCAGCAAAGCAGCGCCGAGCAGAAGCCCGATGCCAGCAAAGCGAAGCGCCTGCAGGCAGTTACGGTCACGGGCTCGCTGATTCCGCAGACCGCGATCGAGACGGCTACGCCGATCACCACGATCACCGCCCAGGAAATGAAGTCCCGCGGTTTCACCACCGTGGCCGAGGCGCTGCAGCAGTCCTCATTCGCCACCGGCAGCGTGCAGGGTTCGCAGACGTCCGCATCGTTCACGCAGGGCGCGCAGACGCTCAGCATGTTCGGCTTGCCGGTCGGCTTCGTGAAGTACCTCATCGACGGTCGTCCGATGGGCAACTTCCCCGGCTTGTACAACGGCAGCGACGCGTTCAACAACATCAGCGGCATTCCGATGGACATGGTCGATCACATCGACGTGCTGCCAGGCGGCCAGTCCTCGTTGTACGGTTCGGACGCGATCGCCGGCGTGATCAACATCGTGCTGAAGAAGCACATTGACGCGCCCGTGGTAGACGTGCGTTTCGGCTGGCACAAGGATGGCGGTGGCGCGAGCCGTCGAATCAGCGTCGCGGACAGCTTCAGCGCAGGCAACTTCAACTTGCTGGTGGGTGCGCAGTTCGAGTCGACCAACCCGATCTGGGGTTTTGACCGCGATCTGACGAGCCAGTATTTCACCCAGGGCACCAGCGCACCGACGGCGTCGCGCGACTTCCTGGTCTACAGCCCGTTCTTCGGAACTTACTACTTCGAAGACCCTAACAATTGCTCCAACACCACGGGCCTCTTCAACGGCACCGAAGGCCTGCGCACCCGCAGCGGCGGCCGCACCTACTGCGGCTCGTTCTATACGCCGGGTTACAAGACGGTCACCAACTCGGACAAAACCGCCAACATCTATACCCACGCCACCTATGACGTGAATGACAATCTGCAGTTGTACGGCGACTTGCTCTACAACTACGAGGAACAGAAGTATCACGTTGGTTCGAATTACACTTGGTGGGGCACGAACGATTGGGGCGCCTACTACGACCCGAATCTCGACGACTTTGTCGCCCTGCAGCGTGCCTTTGCACCGGAAGACCTCGGTGGTTACCAGCACAACATGAACAAGCAGTACGAGAACTCGTACATGCTTACCGTCGGTGGCAAGGGTACGTTCGGGCAGTCCAATTGGGACTATGACCTGGCGTTCACCCACTCCGACGACAAGTTGCTTTCGCGTGGTTGGAACCGGTTGGCCGGCCCGATGGACGACTATTTCCAGTCGCACGTGCTGGGGCCGCAGCTGGGTCTTGATCCCTACTACGGTGCCTACCCCGTGTTCTCGCCCAACTATGCCGCGTTCTACCAGCCGATCTCACCGGCCGACATGGCGCAGATGACCACCTACACCGATACCCGCGGCAAGACGTGGGACAACATGATCCGCGGGCAGTTGACCAACGCCTCGCTGTTCTCGCTGCCGGGCGGCGATGCTGGCATCGCGGTGGTGCTGGAAGGCGGCAACCAGGGTTGGGCTTACGTGCCCGATCCGCGTTTGCTGAACGGAGAAATCTGGGGTACCACCGACGTGCAGGGTGGTGGCCACCGCTCTCGCTACGCGGCAACCACCGAGTTGCGGTTGCCGGTGCTGAGCCAGGTGACCTTGGATCTGTCCGGTCGCTATGACAGCTACAACGTGCTGGACCAGCGAGTCAGCCACGGCACCTACAACCTCGGTGTGGAATACCGGCCGTTCGAGTCGTTGCTGTTGCGCGGGCGCTATGGCACCGCGTTCAAGGTGCCGACTCTGGCGGACGAGTTCCAGGGCTTGAGCGGCTACTACAGCACCGTTACCGATTACCTGAACTGCGGTCGTCTCGGGTATGCCCCCGGCAACTTGGACGACTGCCCCAATCAGTACGCGAGCCGCCAGTTCTTCGGCCAGCAGGCCGGCAATCCCGATCTGGAGCCGATCACCGCCAAAGTGTGGAGCTACGGTTTCGTCTGGGCGCCGATGAGCAATCTGTCGGTGAATGTCGATTACCTGCACTGGGACATCAACAACGAGGTGAACCAGGAAAGTGCGGATGGGCTTTCACTGGACGAATACCTGTGTGACATCGGCACGATCGACCCGAGTTCGCAGACCTGTCTCAATGCCACCAGCAAGATCACGCGTGGCACCTCGACCGTGCCGGGCCTGCTCGGTCTGATCAATCAGATCTACACGCCCAAGGTCAACGTGTCGAACGAGCAGGTCAACGCGATCAGCGCTGGCGCCAACTACGTGCAGGACATCGGGAGCTGGGGCAAGCTGGCCTTTGCGCTTTCCTACAGTGACCTGTTCAAGCACACCTATCAGGCCTATCCGAACGACCCGACGATCGACCTCCTGCGCCGCCCCAACTGGAGCTCGGACTTCAAGAGCAAGGCCAATGGCTCGATCACCTGGACGCCGAACGAGCAGTGGAGCGGCACGGTGTACTTCAACCGTTACGGGCGTTCGCCAAATTATCTGGCGCGTGCGACCGACGGTTACACGGCGGATGGCGCCGCCAAGCTGCCGGCATGGACCAAGTACAACGCCAGCCTCACGTACAACCCCACGAAGAGCCTGGGTCTGTCGTTCCTGGTAAACAACGTGTTCAACAAGATGCCCCCGTTGGATCGCAGCTATCCGGGTACCACCGGTTCGCCGTACAACAGCAGCAACTACGACGTTTACGGTCGGGCGATGTACATCGAAGCCAAGTACAAGTTTGGCGAAAACTGATCGGCCGACCCGGCCCATTGCACAAATCGACCCCGCTTCGGCGGGGTCTTTTTTTTTGACTGGCGAACCGGAGCCTTCAAGCAGGCACGTAGACGCCGGCATCGAGCAACAGCGCGCGCAGGTCAATCAGCTGCTGCTCGTAATGCCTCCATCGCTGCATTGAGCTTCGGAAGATCGGCGTGCGCACTTGCACTGCGCTGGCCGTCGCCACCGGCGTCGGGTTGTGCTGGAACTGCAGGCAAGCATCCGTCCAGGACAACCCGCAGTGCTGCAGCAGCTGTCGCGAGCTGGATTCCTGAGAGTTCACGATCGCCTCGTAGTTGATCTCCAGGATTCGGCCAGGAAAGGTGTTGCGCCAATGCGTCATCAAGCGATCGAACAGCACGTAATATCGACCGGTGTCGTACAGGTCGAATGAGTAGCCGAAGAACGGTGATTGGGGCGCGAACAGCTGGCGGAAATTGCTGAGGCAGGTATCCATGGGGTCCCGGCGAAGGCAAACGATCTTCGCATTGGGCAGCGCCCTGGCGATGTACCCGGCGTAGAGAAAATTGTGCGGCAGCTTGTCGATGAACCGAGGTTTCCTGCCGGTACCGGGACGCGTGCTGGCGAGGTAGGTCTCACCGAGCTTGCGCCAGTCCGGTTGAGCCAGCGCAACAATCGTCTGTTCGTCCACCATTGCCGGCGAGCGACATCCTGACAGATGCTTGAGCGACATGCCGAAATTCAAGAGCTCACCGGCAGACTGCACGTCCGGATGACTGGAGATGATGCGCTCTACCAGGGTCGTTCCGGTGCGCGGCATACCGATGATGAAGATCGGTTCATGGCTGTCGCAGCCTGCTGCTGATGGCATCGGCTCGGGAAACGCCGCGGTGATCGCGGCGAACAGCGCCTCGTCTCGCTTGATGGAATACTTGCGTTGCGCTGCGCCCGCTGCCTTGCCTCGAACGAGGTGTCCGAAAGCATTGGCGTAGTCTGCGAGATCTTCCTTTTCCTTGGCCAGCGCCATGTTTAAACACATCAGGGCTTCGTCGCTGGCGCCGACACGTTCGATCCCTTGCAGCAGCGATTCCAGTCGAGCCACATGGTTGTGTGCCGTCGTCTGGCGACGCAGCTGCGCCAGCGTCAAGTGCGCAAGCCAGTGGCGCGGGTCCACCTCCAAGCAGGCTTCCAGCTCGATCTCGGCGGCGTCTATGTCACCCGCTGCGATCAGTGATGTGGAAAGGTTGTAGCGAAAAGGAGCGTGTCCGGGAGCCAGCCCGACTGCAGCACGGAAAGCCCAGGCGGCGCTCGTGTATTCGCCAAGCTGCGTATATATAACGCCAAGTGTGTCGAGCATGGCGGCGTCGCCGACAGCCAGTGGCCGTGCTCGGTCGGCAGCCACCTTTGCCTCGACATTCCGGCGCGCGAGACTGAGAGCTTTTGCAAAATGCACGGCGAAGTCCGCGCGCGCCGGTTCCATCGACGTTGCGATGTGCAAGTGCTTCAGCGCCGTAGCGAACTGTCGCACCTCCATGCACGCGATCCCGGCGATATAGTTCACCACCGGATGGCGCGGCGCAATCGACAAAAGTCGTGCCGCCAACTCTTTGGCCGGGAGCCAAGCACGCTGGTCAAACGCGTGGGTCAGCTGTCGGTAGAGTTCAGACGGCAGTGCCGTGGGCATGGTTCAGACTCCTTGCCCGGTGGCGGCGATCACGGAACGGCTTGTGTGGCGCCAGGCGATTGGGCTTGCATGATTATTGGACGCTGCCGCGCGATTGTAGCCGGATGGGCGCAGCGGTCTGCACCGGCCTACCCGCCCGCCAGCATCGCCTGGATCCTGGCCATGTGCGATTCGGCGGTTTCGCGGGTCACCGCCTTGTCCGCTTCCGGGTCCTTGCCCTGCCAGTGCAGGTCGTCCTGCGGCAGCTCGTGCAGGAAGCGGCTCGGCTGGTTGCGGTGGATCTCGCCGTAGCGCTTCGTCTGCGCGCACCAGGACAGGGTCAGCAGTTCCTTGGCGCGGGTGATGCCGACGTACATCAGCCGGCGCTCCTCGTCGACGCGGCCCTCGTCGAGTGCGCCCTCGTGCGGCAGCGTGCCGTCCTCACAGCCGACGATGAAGACGAAGCGGAACTCCAGGCCCTTGGCCGCGTGCAGGGTCATCATGCGCACGGTATTGCCCGGCTCGTCGCGGTCGGCGTGGCTGAGCAGGGCCAGTTGCGAGGCGAGATCGCCGGCCGTGTTGCCACCCTTCTGCATCGCGCGGAACCAGTCGGCCAGTTCCTTCAGGTTGTCCAGCTTGCGTTCGCGCACGCTGGCGTCAGGCGTGCTGGCGGCAAGCTGGGCGGCGTAGCCGGTGCGCTTGAGGATGCGTTCGACCAGGTCGGCCGCGCTCTCGTGCAGCGAGGCGCTGCGCAGTTCGTCCAGCAAGCTGGCGAACGAAGCCAGCGCCGCGGCGGGGCGCGGCGTGAGCTGGCGCAGCACGCCGTCGCTGCGGGTGGCATCGAGCAGCGAGCAGTGGCGCGACTGCGCGATCTGGCCGAGCTTCTCCAGCGTGGTGGAGCCGATCTCGCGTTTGGGCACGTTCACCACGCGCAGGAAGGCGGCGTCGTCGCTGGGATTGGTCAGCAGGCGCAGGTAGCACAGGATGTCCTTCACCTCGGCGCGGTCGAGGAAGGACAGCGCGCCGGTGAGGTGGTAGGGAATGCGCGCCAGTCGCAGCGCCTTTTCCAGCGGGCGCGCCTGGAAGTTGCCGCGATAGAGAATCGCCATGTCGTCCCAGCGTGCCTTGTGCTTCTCCGCCAGCGTGGTGGCGATCGCGGCGACGCGCTCGGCCTCGTGCTCGGCCTCCTTGCATTCCAGCACGCGGATCGGTGCGCCTTCCGGATGCTCGCTCCACAGCTTCTTTTCGTGGCTGTGCGGGTTGTGCGCGATCAGCGCGTTGGCTGCGCGCAGGATGCGCTTGCCGCAGCGGTAGTTCTGTTCCAGCTTGATCACGCGCAGGTTCGGCCAGTCGCGGCCGAGCTGGTCGATGTTCTCTGGGTTGGCGCCGCGCCAGGCGTAGATCGACTGGTCGTCGTCGCCCACGCAGGTGATTCCGCCGCGCTCGCCGGTGAGCGCTTTCAGCAGGCGGTACTGCGCGACGTTGGTGTCCTGGTATTCGTCCACCAGCAGGTAGCGCAGGCGCTCGCGCCAGGCGGCGCGGCACTCGTCGTCGCTTTCCAGGATGCGCAGCGGCAGCCGGATCAGGTCGTCGAAATCCACCGCGTTGAACGCGGCCAGGCGCGCCTGGTACAGCTCGTAGATGGTCGCCGCCTCCAGCTCGCGCGGGCTGCGCGCGGCGGCCAGCGCTTCCTGCGGCGACAGCCCGCCGTTCTTCGCGCGGCTGAGCAGGTTGCGCAGGCCGAACAGCACGTCGGGCTTGGCGCCTTTGGGCGCCAGCTCCTTGACGATGCCGCCGCTGTCGTCCGCGTCCAGCACCGAGAAACCGCGGCGCAACCCGGCGCGCGCGTGCTCGATCTGCAGGAACTTCAGCCCCAGCGCGTGGAATGTGCTCACCGTGAGCGCGGCCGCATCCTCGCTCGACACCAGCTTGGCCACGCGCTCGCGCATCTCGCGCGCGGCCTTGTTGGTGAAGGTGATCGCGGCGATCTTCGACGCGGCGAGCTTCCGCCGCTGGATCAGGTACGCGACCTTCTGGGTGATCACGCTGGTCTTGCCCGAGCCGGCGCCGGCCAGCACCAGGAGCGGCGTGTCGCAGTGTTCGACGGCGGCCAGTTGTTGCGGATTGAGCATGGGTGCAGCGTGGCGTGAGGCGGCGGCCGATGGTAGCAGAGCGGCGCCGGCGGCCCGGACGCCGGCGGCAGCATGGACGGATGACAGCCGCGCTACCATGCACGTCCACGAACGCCGCGTACCGCCATGGCCAAGCTCTATTTCTATTATTCGGCGATGAACGCCGGCAAGACCACCACGCTGCTGCAGAGCGCGTACAACTATCACGAGCGCGGCATGCGCACGCTGATCCTCACGCCGGCGCTGGACAACCGCTTCGGCGAGGGCGTGGTCGCTTCGCGCATCGGGCTGAAGGCGAATGCGCGACGCTTCGCCGGCGACGAGGATCTGTTCGCCCTGGTCGAGGCCGACATCGCCGCACGCGGACCGCTGCATTGCGTGTTCGTCGACGAGGCGCAGTTTCTCGGCAAGGCGCAGGTATGGCAGATCAGCGATGTCGTCGATCGACTCCATATTCCCGTGCTGGCCTATGGTCTGCGCACGGACTTCCGCGGCGAGTTGTTCGAGGGTAGCCGCCACCTGCTGGCCTGGGCCGACGAGCTGCAGGAGATCAAGACGATCTGCCACACCGGCAGCAAGGCCACCATGGTGGTGCGCGTGGACGAACAGGGTCGCGCGGTCACCGACGGCCCGCAGGTTGAGATCGGCGGCAACGACCGCTATGTCTCGGTAAGCCGCGCCGAGTTCAAGAAGATCACCGAGGGCCACGGCCGCATCGAACTGCAGCAGGCGGTGCTTCCCCTGGGCGAACTGGCTCCGCGCAGCCAGGACGGCTGATGGCCTCCGGCCCACTCCCTCACCGCGATATGGCTGGCGAGCAGCGATATCTCCCGACCAAGGCAGGCAAATGACCGACGCACCGCAAACCCCCGAATGGCCGCGCCCCTACTGGCAACCCGGCACCGACGAGGACGCGCTGCTGCAGTTCTTCGTGTTCGGCAAGTTCGACCCGCACGAGCTGGTGATCCCGGCGCGCCGCTACGGCAGCCCCGGCCTGCCCGCTGGCGTGGACCTCAAGCGGTTCCAGAACCTGGAATTGCGCAAGTGGGAGGGCTACCCGCTGTCCGGGACGCTGGGCGAAATCATGCGCGAAGATGCGCCCGAGGCATACGAGCAGGCGCGCACCGCGCCCGAGGTGCTGGTGGTGCGCGGCCAGCTGAAGGACGGCCCCAGCCTCGACTACCTGCGCGACACCCTGGGCGTGCTTGCCGCCTTGCTCGACATCGGCGGCCGGGCGATCCTCGACCCGCAGATCATGGGCCTGTTCGACGCCGACGCATGGCGCGCGCGTTACCTGGTGCCGGGCGGCGCGCCGCCGCGCAACCACGTGCTGATCCTGCGCAGCGACGAGCCGGGCGGCGACCGTTCCTGGGTGCACACCCGCGGCCTGCGCAAGTTCGGCCGCCCCGACCTCAGCTTCCGCCAGATCCCCGCGCACGAGCTGGATCGCGCCGGCGTGCTGTGCGAGAAGCTGGTGGAGATGCAGGCGCTGGGCACGCGCTTCGCCGCCGGCCAGGCGCTGGAGGTGGAAGGCATGCAGCAGGCGCTGGTCGCGCAGCCGGGCGGCAGCCTCGACGACCCGGAGTTCAACAACCGGCACGTGGAGTTCCGCTGGCCGTTCTGAACTGGCCGCGGCCTGTCGCCGAAACAAAGAGGGCGGCCCATGGGCCGCCCTCTTCGCAGGCATGACGCGAGAACTCAGCCGGCGACGATGAAGCGCTGGCCGTCGTCCATGAAGGCCTTCTCGCCGAAGCCGTTCTCGTGCGAGCCGAACGGCATCTGCGCACGCAGCTTCCACGAAGCCGGCACGTTCCAGGCCGCACGGGCGGAATCGTCCACCAGCGGGTTGTAATGCTGCAGGCTGGCGCCGATGCCGGCCTCGGTCAGCGCCAGCCACACGGCGAACTGCGCCATGCCGTCCGACTGCTCGGACCACACCGGGAAGTTGTCCGCATACAGCGCGAACTTCTCCTGCAGACCCTTCACCACGTCCTGGTCCTCGTAGAACAGCACGGTGCCCGCGCCGGCGGCGAAGCTGTCCAGCTTGGCGGCGGTCTGCGCGAACGCATCGGCCGGCACGATCCGGGCGAGGGCTTCCTTGGCCAGCCCCCAGAACTTCACGCTCTGCTCGCCGAACAGGATCACCGCGCGCGAACTCTGCGAGTTGAACGACGACGGCGTGTGCTTGATGGCCTCCTGGATGAGGCTGTTCAGGGCTTCCTTGGACATGCCAAGATTGCGGCCCAGCGCGTACTGGGTGCGGCGCTTCTTGAGATGTTCGATCACGGCGTTGCTCATGGACGTTTCTCCGCAAAAAGAAAAGCCGAACCCGCGGAACGGCAGGGCGTCCCGGTCTTGTGCGTGTGTGTTCGGTATGGCGCTCATGATGAGCGCCTTGCGCCGCGACGTGTAGCCGGCAATCCGTGGTTACACCGTTTCCTCTGGGAAACGCCGGCCGTTCAACGCTGGCAGCGCGGGCACCAGAACGTGGAACGCTGGCCCAGCACCGCCTGCCGGATCGCCGTGCCGCAGACCTTGCACGGTTCGCCCGCGCGGCCGTAGACCATCAGTTCGCGGAAGAAATAGCCGGGCGCGCCGTCGGGGGCGAGGAAGTCCCGCAGCGTGGTGCCGCCGCGTTCGATGGCGTGGGCGAGGATGCGCTTCACCTCGGCGGCAAGCCGTGCGTAGCGGGCGCGCGACACGCTGCCGGCTTCGCGGCGCGGGTCGATGCCGGCGGCGAACAGCGCTTCGCTGGCGTAGATGTTGCCCACGCCCACCACCACGGCGTTGTCCATCAGGAACAGCTTCACCGCCGCCTTGCGGCCGCGCGACACGTGCCACAGCAGGTCGCCGTCGAACGCGTCGGTGAGCGGCTCGGGGCCGAGCTTCGCGAGCAGTTCGTGGGTGGTGCCGGGCGGTTGCCAGAGCAGGCAGCCGAAGCGGCGCGGATCGGTGAAGCGCAGCACGCGCGGGCCTTCGTGCGCGCCGCGCGCGAGCGCGATGTCGACGTGGTCGTGCGGGCCCACGGGCACATCGGGCGGCAGCACGCGCAGCATGCCGCTCATGCCCAGGTGCAGCAGCGCACTGCCGGCCGGCGTGTGCAGCAGCAGGTATTTCGCGCGGCGTTCCACGCTCTCGATGCGCTGCCCGGGCAGCAGCGTGGAGACCTCGGGCGGGATCGGCCAGCGCAGGTCGGGGCGGCGCAGGATCACCGCCGTCACGCGCCGGCCGGTGAGGTGCGGGGCGATGCCGCGGCGGGTGGTTTCGACTTCGGGCAGTTCGGGCATCAGTGCGCTCCGGACAGCTCGACGTGTTCCTGCTGCGGCGCCTTCGGCATGTAGCGCAGCGAGACCAGCGCCACGCGCGCGCCGGCCTGCACGTAGCACTGCGGCCCGGTGGCCGACATCGCGCCGAAGGCGAGGCGCTGGCCGTCGAGGCTCAGCACGGCGTGAGGCGGTTCGAGGCCGATCTTCGCGGCGTCGAAATCGGCGCCGGCGCGCCATTGCAGCACGGGCGCTGCCGCGGCGGCGGCGAGCGTTTCCACGTAGTGGTCGTCGGCGCGCTGGCCGTCGGCGCGCCACCAGTGTCCGTCGCGTTTTGCGTAATGCGTGGCGGGCGCATCGCCCAGTTGCAGCGTCACCTGCGTGATGGCGGCGGGATCGAGCGCGAGCAGGGTGCCCGGCGCGTCGCGCGCATCGCGCCGCCATTGCCACAGCGCCAGCGCGAACAGGGCGGCGACGCCCAGCAGCAGGTACAGCCGGCCGCGCGCCGTGCGCTTCATGCGCGGCGCCGGCGCCAGGCGATCAGCGCGCCGATCGCGAGCAGCAGCAGCGGCAGCACCAGCATGAAGCCGATGCTCACGACGTTGAGTTCGCCCTGGCCGATGCGCAGCACGCGGTCGGGCACGCCTTCGCGCGGCAGGTCGATGAGGGCGTCGTCGCCGAGCAGCCAGTTGAAGATGCGTTCGCCCAGCGCGCGGTTGCCGCCTTCGCCGAGGTAGGCGTTGGACAGGAAGTCGCCGTCGCCGACCACCACCGCGCGCTGCTCGCGCTTGTCCGGGCTGGGCGAGAGCCGGTTCAGCGCGAAGCCGAAGTCCAGCGGCCCCTTCAGCTCGCCGGCCGCGGCGTCGTAGCGGATCGCCGAGGGATGGGTATTGTCGATGGGGTGGAACTCGGTCCAGCTCTGCGCGCCGGAGCGCAGCAGCGGCGTGGCCGTCCAGCCGCCCGTGCCGGTGCGCGCCAGCGCGGCCACCTGCGGGAAGCGCGTGGCGAGCCGGAAGCCCCGGGTGATCGGGTTGGGCGGATACATGCCCACCGCCAGCAGGCGCGGGTCGTCCAGGCCCAGCGCGGCGCCGCCGCCGTCCACCAGCACGCCGGGCAGCACCTGGATGTCCAGCGCATCGGCCAGCGGCGTGAGGGCCAGGTCGCCGTTCGCCGGATCGCGCAGCCACAGCAGGTTGCCGCCGTCCCGCACGTAGGCGACCAGCGCCTGCGCCGCGCCGGCCGGCAGCGCGGCGGTGGGGCTGGCCAGCACCACCAGGTCGGTGCCCTGCGGCACGGCGGCGGCCTGGGTGAAGCTCAGCGGCACCGCGCGCAGGCCGCTCTGCGCGAGCAGGCCCATCAGGCTGCCCATGTCGGCATTGCCCTCGCCGGCCGGCAGGCGTTCGCCGTCGCCGGTGACGAAGGCCACGATGCGGTCGTTGCCGCGGATCAGCCGTTCCAGCGCGTTCGTCACGCTGCGCTCGGACAGTTCCGTGAGCCGCTGCTCGTGGCCGCGGTAGTGCAGGATCATCTCGCCGTCCACGGCGATGCCCAGCTCGCGCATCTTCGCCGGGTCCTGCTGCGGATCGACGAAGCGCAGGGCGAGGTCGGGCTTCGCCTGCTCGTAGCGCTGCAGGAAGCCGGCGACCTGGGCGCGCAGGTCGCCCTGCGGGTTCGCGTAGCTGACGACCTCCACCGGGCCATCCAGCTTCGCCAGCACGGCGCGGCTCTGCGGCGACAGGCTCAGGCGGCCGTTCGCGGTCCAGTCGGCCACGTGCGCGTAGCGCGTGCCGAGGTAGCCGATGGCGCCGGCGCCGGCCAGCAGCAGCAGCGCGAACAGCCAGCCGTCGAGGCGTTTCCACAGGCGCTGCATCAGCCACGCTCCTTGTCGGCCGCGAGCCGGCGCGTGGCGAGGGCGAGGCATACCGCGACCAGCAGCACGAACCACAGGATGTCGGCGGTGGAGACCAGCCCGCGCAGCAGGTTCTGCCCGTGCGTGCTCATCGCCAGCCAGTTGATGGCGCCGCCGTCGATGCCGGCCATCTGCGCGCCCAGGTTCACCGTCCACAGCGCCAGGCCAAGGAGCAGAGCCACCACGGCCGCGATCGCCGGGTGCGAGGTAAAGGCGGAAGCGGCGACGGCGAGTGCGGCGAGCGCGGCCAGCATCAGGGCAATGCCCAGCGTGGCGGCGGCCAGCTTGCCCCAGTCCGGCGTGGTGGTGTGCGCCAGCGCCAGCGGCATCGCCAGGGTCAGCAGCAGCCACGCCAGCAGCCATGGCAGCAAGGCGAGGTACTTGCCCAGCACGATGCGCGAGGCCGGCACGCCGGCTGCGAACAGCAGCGGCAGCGTGCCGTTGCGGCGTTCGCCGGCCAGCGTGGACATCGCCAGCAGCGGCACCACGAGGAAGGCGATCTGGGCGAGCTGGCCGAGCAGCGGCAGGGCCGCGCGCTGGATCTCGCCGGCCAGGAAATCGCCCAGCAGGCGCGTGAAACACCAGCCCAGCCAGGCCAGGCCCAGGGCCAGCAGCACCCAGGCCAGCGGCTGCACCAGCAGGCGGCGCAGTTCGAGACGGAACACCGCGAGCAGCGTCATGCGGCGCACGCCGCCGGCGTGGCGCCCTGCATCGCGATCCCGAAGAAGCGGCGTTCCAGCGCGGCATGGTCGTCGGCGCGCACCGGGCCGTCGTGGTGCAGGCGTCCCTCGTGCAGGATCGCCACGCGATCGCACACCGCGGTCACTTCGACCAGCACGTGGGTGGACAGGATCACCGCCGTGCCCGCGGCGGCCTGTTCGCGGATCAGCTCGCGCAGCGCGCCGACCTGCACCGGATCGAGCGCGTTGGCCGGCTCGTCCAGCACCAGCAGGGCAGGCCGATGCAGCAGCGCGCAGGCCAGTCCCAGGCGCTGGCGCTGGCCCTGCGACAATATGCCCGCCAGCCGCCGCGCCAGCGGCTGCAGCTCCAGCCGTTCGATGATGGCCCCGCGGGCCTCGCGCAGCGCCGCACCGTGCAGGCCGCGCAGGCGGCCGTGAGCGTCCAGGTGCTCCATCACGCTGAGCTCCGGCCACACCGGCGCGCGTTCGGGCAGCCAGCCGACCAGGCGCCGCGCCAGCTCGGGGCGTTCCAGAAAATCCTCGCCATTCAGGCGGATGGCGCCCGCGTCCGGGCGCAGCGCGCCGGCGATCATCGACAGCGTGGTGGACTTGCCCGCGCCGTTCACGCCGAGCAGGCCCAGCACCTGGCCGGGCGCCAGTTCCAGGTTCAGGTCCTGCACGGCGACCCGGCCGGCGCGGCGGCGGGTGACGCGGTCGAGTTGCAGCACGGGCGGTGCGGCGGAGAGAGCGGCAGTCATTGCGCGATTGTCGATGCGGCCCCACCTTCATACAACCGGTCGCCTTCACGGACCGGTTTAACGAAAGCACAAACCATCACGCCCTAACATGCTGGCGGGTATGGGAATCCCCTTCTAGACTGCCCTCACTTTCACCCGAGTCTTTTCACGATGTTCGATACCGTGCTGAACTTCCTGTCCAGCGGCCTGACGCACGCCAGCTGGATGGGCATGCTGGTCTACCTGCTGGTGGTGACCCAGCTCACCATCTTCACGGTGACGCTGTACCTGCATCGCAGCCAGACCCATCGCGGCGTGGATTTCCACCCCGTGCTTGCGCACTTCTTCCGCTTCTGGGGCTGGCTCAGCACCGGCATGGTCACCCGCGAGTGGGTGGCGGTGCACCGCAAGCACCACGCCAAGGTGGAGACCGAGGAAGATCCGCACAGCCCGGTGATCTACGGCATCAAGAAGGTGTTCTGGGACGGCGTCTCGCTGTACCGCGACGCCTGCGCCTCGAAGGAAGACATGCAGCAGTACGGCCGCGGCGCGCCGGACGACTGGGTGGAGCGCAAGGTCTATGGCGGGCATCCGTACTGGGGCCCGGCGCTGATGCTGGTGATCGACCTCGCGCTGTTCGGCGTGATCGGCGCGGCGATCTGGGCCGTGCAGATGATCTGGATCCCGTTCTGGGCCGCCGGCTTCGTCAACGGCATCGGCCACTGGGCCGGCTACCGCAACTTCGAGAGCGCCGACACTTCGCGCAACCTGCTGCCGTGGGGCTTCTGGATCGGCGGCGAGGAGCTGCACAACAACCACCATGCCTTCCCCAGCTCGGCCAAGTTCGCGCTGCGCAAGTGGGAGTTCGACATCGGCTGGGCGGCGATCTGCGGCCTGCGCGCCGTGGGCCTCGCCAAGGTGCTGCGCGTGGCGCCCACGCTCGACGTGCGCCCCAACGTGCCGCTGCCCGACGCCGAGACGCTGAAGGCACTGCTCACCCATCGCTTCCAGGCGATGACCGACTACTACCGCAACGTGATCGTGCCCACCCTGCGCGACGAGGCGCAGCACGCCGGCGAAAGCATCAAGTCGGTGCCGCGCCGCCTGCGCCGCGCGCTGGCCGACGGCGGCCGCTGGCTGGACAGCGACGGCAGCAGCAAGCTGCAGGCCGTGCTGGCCAAGCGCCCGACCCTGCGCACCGTGTGCGACTTCCGCAGCCGCCTCGCCGCCCTGATGGAGCAGCGCGGCGCCGACCAGGCGCTGAAGGGCCTGCAGCAGTGGATCGTCGAGGCCGAGCAGAGCGGCATCCGTTCGCTGCAGGAATTCGCCGGCAGGCTCAGGAGCTACGCGGTCGCCGCCTGATCCGGCATCCATCGCCAGCACGAGAAAGGCCCGCCTTCAAGGCGGGCCTTTCGTTTGGGGCGATCAGACTTCGACCACCGGCGCGCTCAGAGCTGGTCGGGGCCCTTGCGCAGCCAGCGATCGAGCAGGGCCTTCTCGTAGCGCAGGCTGTCGTTGCTCGAAGTCGCGCCGCCGCTGGACATGAAGCCCGGGTCGCGCAGCTTGCGCTCGCCCTCGCGGATCT
>ERZ778025.839-NODE-839-length-35084-cov-6.982529_pt1 | contig 35084 bp, 30 predicted proteins | sample MGYA00375755_ERZ778025 | MGnify/ENA primary metagenome ERZ778025 (study PRJEB29350, sample SAMN05389825) | bioreactor metagenome | isolation source: Thiocyanate bioreactor | place: South Africa: University of Cape Town | collected 2014-03-17 ... | reverse complement strand
GCCGATCTTCTGGTCGAGGATCTTCTGCAGCTCTTCGGGCAGCGAGACGTTCTGCACCGTGAGGGACTCGACCAGGATGCCCAGCTTGGCAAAGATGGGCGCGAGTTCCTTGGTCAGCGCGTCGGCAAACATGACCTGGTTGGCCGCCAGGTCCAGGAACGGCAGGCCGCTGCCCGCAATGGCGTTGCTGATGTTCTGCAGCACCAGGCCGCGCAACTGACCTTCGAGGTCGGCCACGGGGTAGGACTCGCGCGTGCCCGAGATTTCGGTGTGGAACAGCTTGGGGTCGGCAATGCGGAAGGCGTAGTTGCCGAAGGCGCGCAGGCGCACGGCGCCAAAGTCCTTGTCGCGGATCGTGATGGGTTGGGGCGTGCCCCACTTCTGGTCGATCTGCTGGCGTGTGCTGAAGAAGTACACATCGCTCTTGAAGGGGGACTCGAAGAGCTTGTCCCAGTTCTTGAGGTACGTGAGCACTGGCAGCGTCTGCGTGGTGAGCTTGTAGGTGCCGGGGCCGAACACGTCGGCCACCTGACCTTCGTTCACGAAGATGGCCATCTGCGACTCGCGCACCACCAGCGTGCCGCCGTTCTGGATTTCCATGTCGCGCATGGGGAAGCGCCAGGCCAGCGTGCCGTCCCCCTCTTCGGTCCACTGAATGATGTCAATGAACTGTTTCTTGATGAAGTCCATGAGGGCCATGTGTGCTCCCAAAGCAAAAGAGGGGGTTGAAAAGAGCGGCCATCATAGCAACGGGGGCTTTGGTCGCAGCGGCTTTTTTCAGGCCTCGAACGTGAACTAGTTCACGCGCAGAACCAGTCTGTTTGGGATAGGCGCTGCGGCTCTTCGCACAGCGCCATGGGATAGCGGCTATCTGCACTTTAGTGATGATCAATTGGCTTTTGATATTGCGAATCACTACCATTCAACCATCCCTGCTGCACTGCCGCAGTCTCTGTTGAACCGAAAAAGTAGAAGTCCGCCATGTCCCTCATCCGCCGCGTTGCCCGCCAGAACCAAACCATGCTGATGAAAACGGGCAGCTACTACCTGATCCACATCTGCGTGGCCGCCCTGGTGGCCTATGCCGTCACCGGCAACCTGTGGGCCTCGCTCACTCTGAGCCTGCTGGAGCCCACGGTGCAGGCGGTGGCCTTCTTCTTCCATGAAAAGGCGTGGGACCGGGCGGGCCGGCGCGCTGCACGCCAAAGCGCTACGGCATCGCCCAGTGGCAGTCCAGCCATCCAGGGCGTCTGAACAAACTCACGACAAGGAGCACCACCATGTACGCCATTCCACTGCGCAGCCGCACCGCCACGGGCCTGGCCTTTCAGCGCTGGTTGGTCCAGCGCCTCGCGGGGCTGGCGCGTACCAATTGATAAGCGTGACAACGGGCAGTCCTCTGTGCCTGCGCCAGAAACGAACATGCCCCGGCCAGCGGGGCATGGGGGTGGGAATACCAATGAACGCTGAACGGACTGCGCTCAGGCCTTCACATCCAGCAGGGAGCCCATCATTTCGTCCTGCGTCTTGATGGTCTGCAGATTGGCCTTGAACGCGTAGGTAGCCGACATCTGCTCCACCGCTTCCTGCTCCAGCGCCACGCCCTTGGCGTCCTGTTCGCGCTGCACGGTGGCGCGCACACCAGCGCTTTCGGCCGCTTCTTCTTGTGCAACCACCTCGCGGCGGTAGCCGGGGGTGTTCATGTTGGCCACGTTGTTGGCCGACGCGTCCAGCCGCAACTGGGCGGCCTGAAGGCCTGAACTGCCGATGGAGGAAATACTGGCCATGGGCGCTGCTCCCGATGTCACACAATGTTGCAAAGAAGGCGAATTGTCCGCCTCACCGCAGTCGCTGGCAAGCCGCAGCCCCGCTTCCAGGCATTGCGCAAACGCCTGGGCCGCGCGGGCGGGCGCGGGCGATCGGCGCATCAGGCTCACAAACTGGCAGTGGTAGTGGAACAGCGACGGGTTCACGGCCTGCATGCGGCCCTGGCGCTCGAAGGCCTCGGCATAGTGGTCGGGCAAGAACCCGAGAAAGCGGCCCGACAGGATCAGCGTGGCAATGGATTCCTGGTCAAACCCAGTGGCCGCGCGCTGCAGCCGGGCTTGGTGGCTCAGCTCCATGTTGGGAGAGTGGTAGCCCAGCCCAGCGAACTGGTAGCCCCGCACCGCGTGCCAGTCAGCCGGAGGGGATGACGCCCCAAACAGCGGATGGCCCGCACCGCAGTACAGCAGCATGGTCTCGCCAAACAGGTCGGCGTACGCCAGGCTTTGCGAGCTGCGGTGCGCAGGGATGATGCCCACCTGGTAACTGCCGTCGATCACGCCACGCTCGATGGCGTTGATGGAGCCCACATGCAGCTGCAGCTGCACATCGGGCGCCTGGGCGGTGAAGGCGGCAATCGCCTCGCCAATGCGGGCGGCCGGGTTGCTGGCGGTTTTGTCGAACACCGCCACGGCCAGCTGCCCGCCCATGCGCGAATGGATGTCGTCCACGCTGTCGCGAAAGCTGCGCACCGAGGCCAGCAGGCGCAGGGGTTCGTCATACACCCGCTGCCCCTCGGCCGTCAGCGCAAACCCGGCCCGCCCCCGCCGGCACAGCGTGAGGCCCAGGCGGGCTTCCAGGTCCTTGATGTGGCGGCTGACGGTGCTGGTGCCGATGTTCAGCTCCAGCTCGGCGGCCGACATGCCGCCGCACTCCACCACGCTCTTGAAGACCTGCAAAAGGCGCAGGTCCATGTCGCTGAGCTGGCCCAGCACGGCGCGGTGTTTTCCAGGTCCGGCCGGCGCGGAGATTGGTGGGGGTGGAGCGGGGTCCTTTACTTGCATAAATCGTCAAGTAAACATTGATATTGGATTATTTGAGAGATTAACAGGCGGCGCAACAATGCCCTACGTCAAGCCCCAGCCCGCTGGGGTTGCCTGCATTTTTTTGCCGCCTTGCACTGGAGAACCCCATGAGCTTCGTCAACATCGAAAAACCCGCCGCCGGCGCCGAAGGCCCCCGCATGGACGCCGAATGGCTGGACGCGCACTGGATGCCCTACACCGGCAACCGCCAGTTCAAGGCCAACCCGCGCATGATCGTGGAGGGCAGCGGTGCCTACTACACGGACTCCGAAGGTCGCAAGATTTTTGACGGCCTCTCGGGCCTCTGGTGCGCGGGCCTGGGCCATGGCCGCCGCGAGATCGCCGAGGCCATCGGCAAGCAGGCGATGAAGCTCGATTACGCGCCCGCCTTCCAGTTTGGCCACCCGCTGTCGTTCGAGCTGGCCAACCGCGTCAAAGAGCTGACACCCGCAGGGCTGGACTATGTGTTCTTCACCGGCTCGGGCTCCGAGTCGGCCGATACGTCCCTCAAGATGGCCCGCGCCTACTGGCGCGCCAAGGGCCAGGGCACCAAGACGCGCCTGATCGGCCGCGAAAAGGGCTACCACGGCGTGAACTTTGGCGGCATCTCGGTGGGCGGCATCGTGGCCAACCGCAAGCTGTTTGGACAGGGCGTGGAGGCCGACCACCTGCCCCACACCCAGCCACCTGCGGGCTCGTTCCACAAGGGCATGCCGCCCACGGGCAAAGAGCTGGCCGACCGCTTGCTGGAAGTGATTGCGCTGCACGATGCATCGAACATCGCCGCCGTGATCGTCGAGCCCTTCTCTGGCTCGGCCGGTGTGGTGATCCCGCCCGTGGGCTACCTGCAACGCCTGCGCGAGATCTGCACACAAAACAACATCTTGCTGATTTTTGACGAGGTGATCAGCGGTTTTGGCCGCAGCGGCGCCTGGACGGGTGCCGAGGCCTTTGGCGTGACGCCCGACATCCTGAACTTTGCCAAGCAAGTCACCAACGGCGCGCAGCCGCTGGGCGGCGTGGTGGCCACCAAGGAAATCTACGACACCTTCATGGCCGCAGGCGGGCCGGAGTACATGCTCGAATTCCCGCACGGCTACACCTACTCGGCCCACCCCGTGGCCTGCGCAGCGGGCATTGCGGCGCTCGACATCCTGCAAAAGGAAGACATGATCGGTCGCGTGAAGGCGCTGGCCCCGTACTTTGAGCAGGCGGTGCACAGCCTCAAGGGCGCCAAGCATGTGGCCGACATCCGCAACTTTGGCCTGGCTGCAGGCTTCACGATTGCCGCTGTGCCCGGCGAGCCCGCCAAGCGCCCGTATGAAATTGCGATGAACTGCTGGAAGAAGGGCTTTTACGTACGCTACGGTGGCGACACCATCCAGCTGGCACCGCCCTTCATCAGCACCCAGGCCGAGATTGACCGCCTGATCAGCGCCCTGGGCGACGCCCTGCAAGAAACGGCTTGAGGCACAAGCCCGACCGGCCCATGCGCATTTCCATCCTCACCTTCGACGCCTTCAACGACCTCGACTCGCTCGTGGCGTTTGGCATGCTCAGCCGCATCGCGCTGCTGGGCGACACGGACTGGCAGGTGCACATTGCGAGCCCCACGCCGCGCGTCACGTCCATGAACGGCCTCACCATCGACGCACATGAAGACCTGAGCCAGTTGGCCCAGGCCGATGCGGTGCTGGTGGGCAGCGGCATGAAGACGCGCGAGGTGGCGAACACCCCGGCGCTGATGGAGCAGCTGCGTGCGCTGAACCCTGACCGCCAATTGCTGGCGGCGCAGTGCTCGGGCACTTTTTTGCTCAGCCGCCTGGGCCTGCTAAGCGGCACGCCCGCCTGCACGGACCTGACCAGCAAGCCCTGGGTGGTGGAGTCGGGCGTGGACGTGGTGCCGCGCGCCTTCACCGCCCGTGGCAATGTGGCCACGGCGGGTGGGTGCCTGGCGTCGCAGTACCTGGTGGCGTGGCTGCTGGCACGCCTCAAGGGGCTGGACGCCGCGCGCGAGGTGCTGCACTACTTTGCCCCGGTGGGTGAGAAGCAGGAATACATCGACCGCGCGCTGGCACATGTGCTGCCGGTCTTGGAGCTCCAGGCCGCGGCAGCCTAGTTACTATTAATTTGATAGCTTGTGGCGCATATAGCACTGGCGCTTCCGGCACTTTTGACCTGAAATCATCATGAACCACGACAAGAACGTCACCACCACCATCGGCCACCTGATCGACGGCAAGCTCGTTGCCGACACCGAGCGTACGCAGCCGGTGTTCAACCCCGCCACCGGCCAATCGACCTCCAGCGTTGCGTTGGCGAGCAAGGCCACGGTCGAAGCGGCGATTGCCTCCGCCGAAGCCGCCTTCCCCGCCTGGCGCAACACGCCGCCTTTGAAGCGCGCCCGCGTGATGAGCAAGCTGAAAGTGCTGCTCGAAGAAAACGCCGACAAGATCGCCGCCCTGATCACGGCCGAGCACGGCAAGGTGCTGGCGGACGCGCATGGCGAGCTGCAGCGCGGTATTGAAAACGTGGAGTACGCCAGTTACGCCCCAGAGCTGCTCAAGGGCGAGCACAGCCGCAATGTGGGCCCCAGCATCGACTCGTGGTCCGAGTTCCAGGCGCTGGGCGTCACGGCAGGCATCACGCCGTTCAACTTCCCGGCCATGGTGCCGCTGTGGATGTGGCCCATGGCCGTGGCCTGCGGCAACACGTTCGTGCTCAAGCCTTCGGAGCGTGACCCCAGCAGCACGCTGTTCATTGCCCAACTGGCGCTGGAGGCAGGCCTGCCTCCTGGCGTGCTGAACGTGGTCAACGGCGACAAGCTGGCCGTGGACACGCTGCTGCAAGACCCGCGCGTGAAGGCCGTGAGCTTTGTGGGCTCCACACCCATTGCCGAATACATCTACGCCGAAGGCTGCAAGCACGGCAAGCGCGTGCAGGCCCTGGGTGGCGCCAAGAACCACGCCGTGCTCATGCCCGACGCGGATGTGGACAACGCCGTGAGCGCGCTGATGGGTGCCGCGTATGGATCGTGCGGCGAGCGCTGCATGGCCATCCCGCTGCTGGTGGCCGTGGGCGACGCAGTGGGTGACGCCGTGATTGCGGGCCTGAAGACCGAGATCGCCAAGATGAAGGTCGGCCCCGGCACCGACAACAGCAACGACATGGGCCCGCTGGTGACCAAGCCCCACTTCGAGAAGGTGAAGGCCTATGTGGACAGCGGCGTGGCCGAAGGCGCCACGCTGGTGGTGGATGGCCGTGGCGTGAAGGTGGCGAGCCATGAGGAAGGCTACTTCCTGGGCGCCTGCCTGTTCGACAACGTCAAGCCCGGCATGAAGATCTACCAGGAAGAAATCTTCGGCCCCGTGCTCGGCGTGGTGCGCGTGAAGACGCTGCAGGAAGCCATGCAGCTCATCAACGACCACGAATACGGCAACGGCACCTGCATCTTCACCCGCGACGGCGAGGCCGCCCGCTACTTCACCGACCACATCCAGGTCGGCATGGTAGGCGTGAACGTGCCCCTGCCCGTGCCGGTGGCCTACCACTCGTTCGGTGGCTGGAAGCGCAGCCTGTTCGGCGACCTGCACGCCTACGGCCCAGACGCCGTGCGCTTCTATACCAAGCGCAAGACCATCACGCAGCGCTGGCCCTCGGCGGGCGTGCGTGAGGGGGCGGTGTTCAGCTTCCCCAGCAGCCGCTGAAGCATCCATCGGCGCCTACTTTTCAACGACAAAGGCCCCATGCGGGGCCTTTTTTCGTTCCATGCCTCGCCAGAGCGTTGGAAGTCAGGCCATCCCAACGAGCACGGCTGGCGCGGCATGCACCCTTTTGACGCCAGAAGGGTCCAGGAAGCGACCCGTTTCGGGCAAGCACGGTGTTCCCCCTGAAAAAGCAAAACACCTCATAGCTTTTGTGCATGGATATGGGGGTCTCAAAACCCTGTCCACACGACACAATGAATGGGCAAACAGCCCGCAGGTAAGCAGATTCGCTTACTAGGGTTTTTACGCACATCCCCCTACAATCGCAGACCCTTACAAAGCTGACAGCCTGCTGCAGACCCGCTGGAGTACGGTTTTGGCCCCTCACCCCCTGAGTTGGAGACACTGAATGCCCGAGAACACCACGGCCCAGAACAACAACAACGATTCCGACAAGCGTGCCCAGTTGCGCCGTGCCGCTCTCGAGTACCACGAGTTTCCCAAGCCGGGTAAGTTGGCCATCGCCGCGACCAAGCAGATGATCAACCAGCACGATCTCGCGCTGGCCTACTCGCCCGGAGTGGCTGCCCCTTGTGAAGAGATCGTCAAGGACCCTGCCAACGCCTTCCGCTACACGTCGCGCGGCAACCTGGTGGCCGTGATTTCCAACGGCACCGCCGTGCTGGGCCTGGGCGACATTGGCGCGCTGGCCTCCAAGCCGGTGATGGAAGGCAAAGCCGTCCTGTTCAAGAAGTTCGCGGGCGTCGATGTGTTCGACATCGAGATCGACGAAAAGGACCCCGCCAAGCTGGTGGAGGTGATCGCAGCGCTGGAGCCGACCTTTGGCGCCGTCAACCTCGAAGACATCAAGGCTCCCGATTGCTTCTACGTGGAACGCGAGCTGCGCAAGCGCATGAAGATCCCGGTCTTCCACGACGACCAGCACGGCACAGCCATCACGGTGGCGGCTGCCATCGTGAATGCGCTGAAAGTGGCAGGCAAGAAGATTGAAGACGTCAAGCTTGTCACCAGCGGCGCGGGCGCTGCGGCCCTGGCCTGCCTGAACCTGCTGCTCAAGGTCGGCGTGCAGCGCAAGAACGTGTTCGTCACCGACCTGGCCGGTGTGGTCTATGAAGGCCGCGAAGAGCTGATGGACGACGACAAGCGCCAGTTCATGCAGAAGACCGACGCGCGCAAGCTGGCCGAGGTGATGGTCGGCGCCGACGTGTTCCTGGGCCTGTCCGCCGGCAACGTGCTCAAGCCCGAAATGGTGGCCACCATGGCCGAGCGCCCGGTGATCTTCGCCCTGGCGAACCCCAACCCCGAGATCACGCCCGAGCTGGCGCACAGCGTGCGCAACGACATCATCATGGCCACGGGCCGTTCGGACTATCCGAACCAGGTGAACAACGTCTTGTGCTTCCCCTACATCTTCCGGGGCGCATTGGACTGCGGCGCCACCACCATCACCGATGAGATGGAAATTGCGGCCGTGCACGCGATTGCCGAGCTGGCCCAGGCCGAACAAAGCGAGGTGGTGGCAGCCGCCTACGTGGGCGAGAAGCTGACCTTCGGCCCCGAATACCTGATCCCCAAGCCGTTCGACCCCCGGCTGATGATGAAGATCGCGCCGGCGGTGGCCCAGGCCGCCATGGACAGCGGCGTGGCGCAGCGCCCCATCGCTGACATGGACGCGTACCGCGACCGTCTGCAGACCTTTGTGTATGCCTCGGGCACGACAATGAAGCCCATCTTCGACGCGGCCCGCAACGCTGCCAAGAAGCGCGTGGCCTATGCCGAGGGTGAAGAAGAACGCGTGCTGCGCGCTGCACAGATCGTGGTGGACGAGAAGGTCGCCCGCCCCACGCTGATCGGGCGCCCCGCCATCATCGCCCAGCGCATCGAAAAGTTTGGCCTGCGCCTGAAGGAAGGCGTGGACTACGACGTGGTCAACACCGACTTTGACCACCGCTACCGCGACTTCTGGCAGACCTACCACCGCATGACCGAGCGCAAGGGCATCACCCAGCAGGTCGCCAAAATCGAGATGCGCCGCCGCCTCACGCTCATTGGCTCGATGATGCTGCACAAAGGCGAAGTGGACGGCCTGATCTGCGGTACCTGGGGCACCACGGCCAACCACCTGATGTACATCGACCAGGTGATCGGCAAGCATGCGGGCGGGGCCGACAGCACCGCGCAGGACGTGCCGGTGTATGCCTGCATGAACGGCCTGATGCTGCCCGGCCGCCAGGTGTTCCTGGTGGATACACACGTCAACTACGACCCCACGCCGCAGGAGCTGGCAGAGATCACTGCTCTGGCCGCCGAAGAAATGATGCGCTTTGGCATCAAGCCCAAGGCGGCACTGCTGTCGCACTCCAACTTTGGCACCAGCAACAGCCCCAGCGCGGTGAAGATGCGCCAGACCCTGGAGCTGCTGCGCCAGCAGGCGCCCTGGCTGGAAGTGGACGGCGAAATGCATGGCGACGTGGCGCTGGACGGCAAGGCCCGTTCGGCACTCATGCCCAGCAGCGAACTGACTGGCGACGCCAACCTGCTGGTGTTCCCCAACATCGACGCCGCCAACATTGCCTACAACCTGCTCAAGACGGCGGCGGGTGGCGGCATCGCCATCGGCCCCGTGCTGCTGGGTGCGGCCAAGCCGGTTCATATCCTGACACCGAGCGCCACCGTGCGCCGTATCGTGAACATGACAGCCCTCACCGTGGCCGATGCCAACGTGGCGAGATAAGCCAATATCCGGTAGCAAGCGCTAACTTAAAACCCTTACAAAGCCCTTCAGCGTCTGCCCAATCTTTGTGCAGACGCTTGCTTTTTGGGGACCGTTGAGCGACACTAGCGGCTCGAAATTTCGGGTTAACCCGTAGTTTCTGAAAGGTTCGTTGATGCTGAAGGCTGTAGCCACCCGGGCGCGCAAGGCAGGGTTATTGTGTGTTTTGGGTGTTGCTTTCGTGCTGTCTCCGGTCGCGGGACATGCCCGGAAATCCCCGTCCGAAAGCGGGTCCACCACCCCCATCGCACTGGCCGAGTTGCCGCCCCAAGGGCGGACAACGTATGCGCTGATCCGTGAGGGCGGGCCCTTTCCGTACGACAAGGACGGATCGGTTTTTGGCAATCGCGAGCGGCTGTTGCCCGCCCAAAAGCGGGGCTACTACCGTGAATACACCGTCAGAACACCAGGATCGCGCGACCGGGGGGCCCGGCGCATCGTGTGTGGCGGCAAGCCCCGGACACCGGACGCCTGCTACTACACCAACGACCACTACGCCAGTTTTCGCGAGATCGTCGAGTAACCCCCCGTGCGGTGTACGCCAGCCAGCCCATCCCTGAAAACGTACGCCGCGCCCCATTGAATTCCCCATTCACAGGCCGCATCCTGCAGCCTGTGAGATGCCAGAAGTTTGTGGACTTTATAAAGAAAGAGTAGCGGAGATGCAGACGCCACTTCGTAAAGACCTGGAAACGCCACTGCGTGGCGTGCGCACCAACATCGTGCAGTCCATTCGCGCCTTCCGCGTGCAGGACCTGCAGGATGCAGCCACCTCCATGGGTCACCATTTCTTGTACGCCAATCTGGCCCACGCGCAGTCCAAGCAGGATGTGCTCGACCTGATTGCCGCCCAATTCACGTTCCCATCGCACTTCGGCAAGAACTTTGATGCGTTGTACGACTGCATGACAGACCCGTTGCACAAATCGGGCCCGCAGCCTGGTTTCATCGTGGTGCTGGAGCAGATTCCGGCCACGGGCAAGTTCGACAAGGAAGCGCGCGAGCAGCTGCTCGACATCTTCCGTGACGCGGCCGACTACTGGGGTGATCGCAAGATCCCCTTCCGGTGTTTCTATTCTTTTCTGTAGCCCGTTCTGCATCCACCAGCCAAGCAGAACGGGCGAACGAGGCTAGCGACACCCAGGCCGTCGAAGGCATCGAGATCAACGGCGAACCCGCTGAAAAGATGCCCACGGACAAACTTGTGGACGTATCGCCCATGGCGCTGCGCATGAGCAGCCCTTTCAACGCCGGGTACTGGCTCAGCGCCGCATAACTCGGTACATCCCCCTGAGCGGCTACGCCGCTTCCCCCTTCTCTCGGCTTCGCCGGGAAGGGGGACGACACCAGCGCGGCGGGGCGGCCCTTGCGCGGTGTCTCTGGTCTGGGCAGCGACAGCTGCCATGGCTGTTACGAGGTCCAGCGTTGTAGCTGCAGGTACGGCATTGATTGCAGTGCGCCGGCTAGCTCAGTGCCATCCAACGCACCTTCACTGAGTAAAAAGCTGCCTAGCGCCCGTTGCACAAGCGGTAGCAGCTATCAATCTAAGAGCAATTCTGTGCCAGCGCGACGTATTCAGCCACGGACACTTCCTCGGCGCGGCGCTGGGTGTCGAATTCGCCAGCAAACTGGCGGGCTTCGAGCCAGCGGCCCAGCGTGTGACGCAGCAGCTTGCGGCGCTGGCTGAAAGCAACCTGGACCAGCTCCTCCAGCAGCGGTACCGATAACGGCGCCGGCTCGGCATACGGCACCATGCGCACGACGGCGCTGTCCACGCGGGGCGGGGGGTCGAAGCTCTCGGGCGGCACGAACAGCACGTTTTCCATGGCGTAGCGCCACTGCAGCATGACCGACAGGCGCCCGTAGTCGCCAGTGGCGGGGCTGGCCACCATGCGGTCGATCACTTCCTTTTGCAGCATGAAGTGCTGGTCTTCGATGACCTGCACATGGTCCAGCAGATGGAACAGGATGGGGGTGGAGATGTTGTAGGGCAGGTTGCCCACCACCCGCAGCCGCAATCCCGGCTGCCCGGCCTTGTCCCGCAGGGTCTGCGCGAGCGCCGTGAAGTCCACCTTCAGCACGTCCGACTCGATCACATCGAGCAGCCCATGCAGACGCAGGCGCAGGGCCAGGTCACGGTCCAGTTCAATGACGGTGAGGCGCCCCAGGCGCTCCACCAGGGGCTGCGTCAGCGCGGCCAGGCCGGGCCCGATCTCGACCATGGGCTGGCCGGGCAGCGGCGCGATGGCCTGCACGATGCCGTCGATGATGCCCTGATCGGACAGGAAATGCTGTCCGAAGCGCTTGCGGGGAATGTGTTTCAACGCGGCCTTACCTGTTGTGGTGTCTGGGACTGCTCGGAGCGAGGGCCTGCTCTCACTGGGGTGGCTCGCGGTACTCGACATACGCGCGCCCGCGCAACTCCTGCGCCCAGGTGGCATAGGCCTCGTCGAGTTTCTTCTCGCGCACCACGTTGCGTGCCATGTCGCGCTGCTCGCGCTGGGTGAGCTTGGCCTCGCGGCGCTCGAGCAGCTGGATCAGGTGCACGCCAAAACGCGAGACCACAGGTTCGCTGATGTCACCAGGCTTGAGAGTGTCCAACGCCTGCTCGAACTCGGGCACATACCGGCCGGGGTTGGCCCAGCCCAGATCACCACCCTCCTTGGAACTGCCGTCCTGTGAATGCTCGCGCGCCAGTGTTGCAAAGTCGGCCTGCCCCGCCAGCACGCGGCGACGGTAGTCGGCCAAGCGCGCGGCGGCAGCGGCTTCGGACAACTGGGGGCCCGTGCGCAGCAGGATATGGCGCGCATGGTTTTGCACCACCGTGGTCGGCATACCCGCCGTCACACGTTCCACCACCTTGAGCACGTGAAAACCCGCTGGCGAGCGCACCGGGCCCACGATGGAGCCCACCGGCAGGCCGAGGGTGGAGTTCACAAACAATTCTGGATAACGATCCGCAGGCCGCAGGCCAAGCAGTCCACCGGCCCGCTGGCCTTCGGGCGCATCGGAGAACTCGCGGGCCACCGCTGCAAAGTCTTCGCCCGCGCGCACCTTGTCGGCCGCGCGCTGCGCGCGTGCCTGCCGCTCGGCCACCTGCGCGGGGGCGGCGTTTTCAGGCACCACCACCAGCACATGGCCGAGGTTGATCTCCATGGCGGCGACGTCCGTGCCCTTTTGCTCTTCGCGCAGGAACTGATCCACGTCCAGGTCGCTGACCTTCACGCGTGCTTCGACTTCGCGTTCGCGCAGGCGCTGCTGCAGCAGCTGGTTGCGCAGCTCTTCGCGAAAACGGTCCTTGCTCATGCCGTCGCGGGCCAGACGCGCATACAGCTCGTCCACCGTCATGTCGTTCTGGCGGGCCACGCCCTGCTCGGCCTGCGACACGGCGTAGTCATCCACCTTGATGCCCGATTCGCGCGCCTGCTGCAACTGCACCTTCTCCAGGATGATGCGTTCGAGCACCTCGCGCGCCAGCGCATCGCGCGGTGGCATGGCGCCGCCCTGCTTGGCGATCTGCGCCTCGGCACGGGCCAGGCGCGAGCGCACCTCGTAGTTGGTCACGGGCTCGGAGTTGACCACCGCCACGATGAAATCGGCCGAGCGCGGAGCGGTGCTGGCGGAGGGCGCAGGCAAGGTGATGGAGGGCACGGCCGCAGGGCGCGCAGTCAGCGACGACGGCGAGGAGGACAACCCGGTCTTGCCCGAAGACGAGGCCCCCGAAGGACGCAGGCCCTGGGCCGCAGCGCCTTGCGCCACGAGGGATGCCAACGCGGCCGTCAAGGCCAGTGCGAGTACACGGTGATTCATGGTCTAGTCGTAGTTGCTGAAGCGGCTGGGCGTGGAGACCTGCTCGCGCAGGTTCTGGTAACGCGGCACATTTTGCTTGAAGGAGTCGAGCGGGCTGGAGCCCAGGCTCAGGCGGGAGAAGCCCACGAATTCGATCTGGAACAGCAGGCGCGTGTTGGAGCTGGTCACGCTGCTTTGCAGGCGCTCCAGCACCACGCGGCCGATCCAGCAGCAGCTGTCGTACTCGAAGCCGACCACGGTGTCCACCAGCTTGCGGTCCTTCATGCTGTAGTTCAGGCGGCCCACGCTGTACCAGCGCCCGCCGCCCTGGCCACGGCCGGGGCCCAGGTCCTTGCCCTTGTCGCCCCACAGGTCGTTCAGCGGCCACTGCCAGCCGATGTCGATCTGCTCGCTGGTGCCACGCTGCAGCCGGTAGGCCGCGCTCACAGTGCGGTAGTTGCTGGGGCTGTAGCGCGCGCCGATGGTGGAGCGGATGGACTGCCCGGTCTTGGGGTTGTACTGCACGGTGGAGTCAAAGCCCCACTGGGGTGTCCAGTTGATGCCCGCGCCCAGCAGCAGGTCCGACAGGCGCTCGCTCACCGGCGTGCCGCCTGGCAGGGTCACCTTCTGGTCCGAGAACCGCACCCGCTGCGCAATGCCGAAGCGCGCGGCCTGGGCGCCCGTGTCGGGGTCCAGCAGGCGCGTGGTCACGCCCAGGGTCAGCAGGTTGTTGTCGGCCAGCCGGTCGTTGCCGCCAAACGCGTTCTCGGTGTAGATGGTCGCAAAGTTGAAGTCATTGGCCGCCGTGTCGTACACCGGCAGCATGCTCTGGTCGCGGTAAGGCGTGTATGTGTAGAAAGCCCGGGGCTCCAGCGTTTGCAGGAAGGCCCGGCCGAAGTAGGCGGTGTCGCGCTCGAACACCAGGCCGCTGTCCAGGCTGAAGGTGGGCAGTGTGCGGCTGGCCGAGCGCTGGCCGTTGGAGAGGGCCGAATCAAACTGGTACTGCGTGGCATGCAGCTGCAGGCGCGGGGTGATGAAGCCCCCCGGCGACAAGAAGGGGCGGCTGATCTGCGCCATGGCGTAGCTGCGGTCGGCGTTGGGCTGGCCGGTGAGCGCGCGGGCTGCTTCGAAGCGCGTGGTGTCCAGCTCGACGCTGGCATCGAATCCACCGCCCAGCTGCGAGGGGTTGTAGCGCCATTGCACCTGCGGCATGCGGTCATACGGCGGCACGATGGGCGAGGTGACATCCTGCAGCGTCTGCCATTTGAGGGTGCGCACCGTGGCCGACATGTCGTTGCGGCCCCAGGACAGGATGGCATCGTTGGGCAACAGGCGCTGGCGCAGCTGCTCGGTGGCGCGGCTGAAGTCGCGCCAGTAGTTGTCGTCGCTGACCCGGTTGAGGTTGAGGTTCAGCCCCAGCCCGCCAATGGCCGTATCGAACGCGCCCTCGTGCTTGCCGCTGAAGCTCCAGCGCACCCGGTCGCGCAGGCGGTCGGTGGGCATCACATCGGCGCTGATCTGACCCTTGTAGGTCGGCTCCAGGTAGCGGAACTCGCCGCCCACATTGGCCCCCCGCTTGGTCATGAGCGCAGCACGCAAGGTGGCATCGCGGTTGGGGGCGATGTTCCAGTAGTACGGCTGCATGTAGGTCACGCCATCGCGGCTGTCGAGCCCGATGGTGGGTGGCAGCAGGCCGGACTTGCGCTTTTCCGACAGCGGGAAGGTGATGTACGGAATGGGCAGCACCGAGATGCCCTTGAACTCCAGCACCGCATCTTCGGCCGTGCCGACCTCTTCCTCGTTGTCGATGCGGATGGTGGCGGCGCGCAGCACCCAGTCGGGCTGCCAGCTTTCTTCGTTGCCACGCTCGCAGGTGGTGTAGGTGCCGTTGTGCACCACAGCGCGGTAGCGGTCCACAAAGTCCACCCGCGTCGCGTCTCCATGGGCCTGCGTGGCCAGAAAGCGGTAGCGCGCATCGCTGAAGAAGCCCTCGAAGGCCTCCACCCGCAGCTCCAGCGCCGTGCCTTCGTAGACATTGCCTGCGCGGTTGATGCGCACCTTGCCGTTGGCTTTGGCCAGGTCTTCGGGCACGTTGTAGTCCAGCCGGTCCGCACGGATGACCGTGTCGCCCCGGCGCAGTTCAGCATTGCCTTCGATCAGTGCGTTCAGGTCGGTCTGGCCGCTGATGTGATCGCCCTTCACAAACACGGGCAATTGCGAGCGTACGGCGTCGGGAATCTTTTCCTGCAGCAGCGGGGAGGACCGCAGCGCCGGAGGCGCATCCCAGGCGCTGGGCGCGGCGGCGTCCTGGGCCAGGGCCACCAGCGGCAGGCCACACCAGGCCAGCGCAACGCCCACAGCCAGTACGCGGGGCACGGGGGGCCGCAGCCGTGCAGACTTCGCCGTGGCGGGCCGGGCGCGAAGGGAGGTGAGGTTCTGCACGGTGGGTGGCTGGCAGCGTGGCACGTGGGGTGATGGGGCGGTAGCGGACAAAGGGACCGGCCCTGTCCAGCGCGCACGGCGCCAGCCACGACCGGTTTGTAAAATCGGATTATCCATGAGCCACCCCATCCCCCCATCGCCCGCTGGCCAGCCCCTGGGCGCCACCACTGCCGCACCTGCTGCGCCCGCCGCCTCCACCCCCGTCAGCTGGCCTGATGCGGCCCGCCATGCGGCCTTTGACGCCTGGCTGGCCCCCCTGGTGGGACCGCACCAGTTGCTGCCTGACACCCTGCGCCCCGCGTCGGCCGATGCCAGCTTCCGCCGCTATCTGCGCATTGACACGGCCACGGGCGCCAGCCGCATCGTGATGGATGCACCGCCCGACAAGGAAAACTGCAAGCCCTTTGTGCAGGTGCAAGGCCTGATGGCCGCCGCCGGGCTGAACGTGCCGCAGATCCTGGCTTTTGATGAGCCCACCGGCTTCATGCTGCTGTCCGACCTGGGCCACCAGACCGTGATCGAGCGGCTGAACCCCGAAAAGCCCCAGGACGCCTACGCGTGGTACCAGCAGGCCACCGATGTGCTGCTTCAGTGGCAAAAGGCATCCACCCCCGGCGTGCTGCCCGCCTACGACGAGCCTCTGCTGCGCCGCGAGCTGGCGCTGTTCCCCGACTGGTACCTGGGCAAACACCGCGCCATCGCCCTGGACGACAAACAGCAGGCGACCTTGGGCAGCGCCTTTGATGCCATCGTGGCGCACAACCTGGCCGCCCCACAGGTCTATGTGCACCGCGACTTCATGACCCGCAACCTGATGGCGCCGGTGGAAGCAGGTGCACCCCTGGGCGTGCTGGACTTCCAGGACGCGGTCTACGGCCCCATCACTTACGACATCGCCAGCCTGCTGCGCGACGCGTTCATCAGCTGGGAAGAAGAATTCGTCATCGACATTACCGTGCGTTACTGGGAGAAGGCGCGCAAGGCCGGATTGCTGGGCGCCAACAGCGCCAGCGGCTGGGGCGATGACTTTGGCGAGTTCTACCGCGCGGTGGAATGGATGGGCCTGCAGCGGCACCTCAAGGTCGCGGGCATTTTTGCGCGGCTGACGCTGCGCGACGGCAAGCCCAAGTACCTGGCCGATGCGCCCCGGTTCATGGCCTACATCCGCGCAACGGCCAACCGCTACCGCCAGCTGGGGCCGCTGCTCAAGATGCTGGACCAGATCGAAGGCACCGAGCCCGTGGTGGGCTTTGCGTACGGCCGCATGTAGCCACAGCGCCCTGCATTCACGGCACGCCCCAAAGAATCAAGCAAAAACCGGCTCAAGCGCAGACATATCATGCGCTAGTAGCTATTACAAAGATAGCAAATGCCCCGTTTTCATTGCCCGGCCCCCCTGGCCACCGGCGCCGAGCTGGACCTGCCCCCGGGCGCCGCACGCCATGTGCAGGTGCTGCGCCTGCAGCCCGGTGACGGCATCACCCTGTTCCACGGCGGCCAGGGCGCGGGCGACCCCGGTGGCGAGTTCGACGCCACCGTCGTCAAGATGGGCCGCAGCGATGTGCGCGTGCTCGTGGGCGCACACCACGCCATCGAGCGCGAGGCGCCCCGCGCCGTGCACCTGCTGGCCGGCATCACCGCCAACGAGCGCATGGACTGGCTGGTCGAAAAAGCCACCGAGCTTGGCGTGGCCAGCATCACCCCGCTGGTGGCCGAGCGCAGCGTGCTCAAGCTCAAGGGCGAGCGCGCCGACAAGAAGATCGCCCACTGGCAGGCCGTGGCCGTGGCCGCCTGCGAGCAATGCGGTCGCAACCGCGTGCCCGTGGTGCACCCCGCCATCGACCTGGCGGGCTGGCTGCGTTCACCAGGGCAGGGACCGTCCTCTCCGGAGAACCCGTACAGTCCCCAACGCCTGCTCCTGTCGCTGCGGCCCGGCACTGTGCCCCTGCGCGAAGCCACGGGCAGCGGCAACGCCCAGCGCCCCGTGCTGTTCCTCTCCGGCCCCGAGGGTGGCCTGAGCCCTGCGGAAGAAGACCTGGCGCTGCAACACGGCTTCGCCCCGGTCACGCTGGGCCCCCGCGTGCTGCGTGCCGAGACAGCCCCGCTGGCCGCCCTGGCAGCGCTCACGCTGTAGTGCAGCGCCCGCGCCGCAGACCAGACTCGCCACGCAAGCTGCACATCCGGACAAAGCCCGGTCAAGGCATGGCGAAGGCTAGGGCTCCTCTGCACGAATCACCGCGCCGTGTGCATCTGCAGCCCGGGCGGTCTGCGGCGTTGCAAATACTCGCAATAGCCTCGGCTATTGCTGCGTTTTGCGCCTTGCAGCCCATCCCGATCCGCAGTGCCCACTTACCGCTCGACTCGTGCAGAGGAGCCCTGGGGCTATACGCCCGGCATTACCTCACCGTAAAATCGCTGACTGGCCGGTAACCCCCAATCCCACGGGTCCTGGCCTCCTCGCCCGCGCTCCGCGCGGCCCTCCCTCCTGGCCGGAGCCCCCCACCTTGCGCCCACCCGCCCGCTGGCAGCGCCTCAAGGATGTGATCCTCTCCACCGACCCCCGGCGGCGCACGCTGGTGGGCATGGCCTTGCTGGCGCTCACGCTGATGGCGGGCAGCGCCGGGGTGATGCTGCTGGTGGCGCATTCCAGCACCTCCGTGGACCAGACCGCCGTGCAATGGTGGGCCGCCCTGTCGGTGTGCGGCCTGGTGGTCATGACGGCCTTCATCCGCTCGGGCGAAACCGCCCGCCTGCGCGACCCCTCGCTCACCATTCCGCAAATGGTCTGGACCATCACCAGCGGTGCGGTGGCCTATGTGCTGGCGGGCGATGCGCGCGGGCTGGTGCCCAGCGTGCTGGCGATGATCCTGTTCTTCGGCACCTTCGGCCTCACGGTGGCTGAGGTGATCGGCATTGGCGTGTATGCGCTGCTGGCCTTTGCCAGCGCCATCGGCGTCAGCTCCCGCTTCAATGCCAATGCCTCGGGCTACCTGGACACCGCCTATGCGCTGATGGTGCTCATCGTGCTCAGCGGCTGCATTGCGCTGAACCTGCGCATTCAGCGCATCCGCGCCAAGCTGCAGCAGCAGCGCGAGGCACTGGCCCAGGCGCTCGAAGTCAACCGCGAACTGGCCACCCGCGACGAGCTGACGGGCCTCATCAACCGCCGCGCCATGCTCGACCTGATGGCGCTGGAGCACCGCCGCAGCCTGCGCAGTGGCCGCCCGATGCTGCTCGCGCAGCTGGACATCGACCACTTCAAGCCCATCAACGACCAGCACGGCCACGCTGCCGGCGACCGCGCGCTGCAGGCCTTTGCGGGCACGGTGCGCGCCAGTGTGCGCGATACCGACGTGCTGGCCCGCTGGGGTGGCGAGGAGTTTGTGCTGATGCTCACCGACACCTCGGCAGACCACGCGCGCGAGCTGCTCGAACGCATCCGCCAGGCCGTGCAGGCGCTGGAGATTGCCCACAGCGCAGGCTCGCTGCAGCTCACCGTGTCCATCGGCCTGGCCCAGCACCTGCCGGGCGACACCGTGGAGCACACGCTCGAACGCGCCGACCAGGCGCTGTACCACGCCAAGGCCCTGGGCCGCAACCGCGTGGTGGTGGCGCCGGCCACCCACCGCCCCGCGGCCTCTGGGACTAGCGCACGGGCTTGATCGCGCCGCAGTCAGCGGCAAGCCACTTGCCGTTTTGCACCATGTCGATCTGCTCGGGCTTGCCGTTGGACGTGGTCTTGACCTTGAAATTGCCCGTGTAGGCCGTGGGGCCCTGGAAGGTCATCGTCCCTTCGCCCGTGGTGGGCGGCTGCCCCTGGGCGCCCTTGCAGCTGAACGTCATCGCCACCGCGTTGGGGCCCGTGCGTTGCACGTTCTGCGTGCAGCCCTCCTGCGCCGGAATGCGGTCCAGGTCGGCCTGCTCGGGGCTGATGCAGACCTTCACGGTATTGCCGCTGGGGCCCATGCTCACGCCCTGCTGGGCCATGGCTTGCTCCATCTGCTTGCGCTGCGCGGGCGTCAGGCTGGCCATGGACTTCTGCATCTGCGCCATTGCGGCCTCCAGCTGGCCGCTCTGGCTTTTCATGGTCACGCTGTTCTCCCACAGGCCGGGGCGCAGCTTCTGGGGCTGGGCGTGGGCCGTGGCCCAAAGCCCGGGCCCGAGCACGGTGGCGGAAAGGACAACGGCGAGAGCGCGGGGGGTGGGGGTGTGCATGGTGGTCAGGCCTCGGTACTGGCGGTGGAGCCAGCAGTATCAACACACCGGCCTTAGCTGCCAAGTACCAAGTGCACAGTGGAAGGTGAGAAGCAGCGGCTACGGCCCGCGCGCAGCGGCACACGGTCTCCGTGGGTCTCCATCCTCAGGCGCTCAGGTGCGGCGGCGCGCGTAGCTGCTCGGGGGTGGTGAAGTAGGCTGCCGATGCCCCCAGGCCCGCGCGCGCCTGCGCCAGCTCGTGCCGCGCCACGGTGCGCAGGTGCACCTCGTCGGGCCCGTCCATCAGCCGCAGCGCGCGGCCCCAAGTCCAGAGGGCGGCCAACGGCGTGTCGGGCGACAGGCCCATCGCGCCAAAAATCTGCATGGCCCGGTCCACCACGCGCTGCTGCAGGCGCGCGGCCACCACCTTGATGGCAGCGACCTGGGCACGCACGGTGCGCGCATCTGTCGCATCGCCCTGGTCCAGCAGCCACGCAGCGTGCAGCACCAGCAGGCGCGCCTGGTCGATCTCGATGCGCGACTCGGCCAGCCATTCCTGCACATTGGCCTGCTCGGCCAGCGGCTTGCCGAACGCCGTGCGCTCCAGCGCGCGTTCGGTGGCCAGGCGCAGCGCCAGCTCGCACTGACCGATGGTGCGCATGCAGTGGTGCACGCGGCCCGGCCCCAGGCGCGCCTGCGCCATCGCAAACCCTGAGCCCCAGTCGCCGAGTAGGTGGTCGGCAGGCACGCGCACGCTGCGCAACAAAATCTCGCAATGCCCCTCCGGCGCATGGTGGTGCAGCACGGAGATGTTGCGCACGATCTGCACACCCGGCGTGCCCACGGGCACCAGCACCATGCTGTGGCGGTGGTGGCCGTCTTCACTGTCGGCATCTGCGTTGCGGCACAGCACGATGAGCAGCTGGCAGTGCGGGTGCGCCGCACCGGTGATGAACCACTTGCGGCCACTGAGCACCAGGTCATCGCCCTCGCGCCGGACCGTGGTCTGCAGGTTGGTGGGGTCGGACGAGGCCACATCGGGCTCGCTCATCGCAAAGGCCGATCGCATCTGGCCGTGCAGCAGCGGCATCAGCCAGCGCGTGCGCTGGGCGGGCGTGGCAAAGCGGTGCAGCAGCTCGATGTTGCCGGTGTCTGGCGCCTGGCAGTTGAACACCTCGGCCGCCCAGGGCAGGCGGCCCATGGCCTCGGCCAGCGGCGCGTAGTCCAGGTTGGACAGGCGCGTGCCAGGCTCATCATCCCGCAGCGTGGGCAGGAACAGGTTCCACAAACCCTCCTCACGCGCCAGCGCCTTGAGGTCTTCGACAAACGGCGGCGGGTAGTCGCCCGCCGCCACGGACGCGTGCCAAGCGGCGTTGTAGGGCAGCAGATAGCGGTCCATGAAAGCCAGCAGGCGATCACGCAGTGCAAGGGCCAAGGGGGAGAGTGCGAAGTCCATGCGGCCATTGTGAAAACCGCGCCAGCACACGTCACAACGCAGGCGACAACGGGCTTGACGCACATCACGGCCTGCCCGGGAGCTTTCGGTGACGGTATCCCATCTGCTACGCTATTGATAGCTAGTCAGGCATATTGCACTAGCGCTACCAACCCGCTTTACTTGAAATGTGGCCTGACACCCATCACCACGCAGGTACCATGGCTCCATGAGTACCCACTACGAAACCCTGCAGCACGCCGACACCTACCGCGAGGCGTTTGCGGTCGAGCCCCCTGCGGCGCTGGGTGAACGCCACCTGTGGCCCCGCAAGCCGGGCTTTTTCATCGTGCATGCAGCAACGGCCACCGCCCTGGTCCAAGGGCCGGCCAGCACAGTCGGTGCGGTTGAAGAGGCTGCCCCCACGACGGCTTCAGACACCCCGAGCGACGCCGCCTCCACCCGGGTGCTGGTGCCCGCGCAATGGGGCCTGGTGCCGCACTGGGTCAAGTCGGCATCCGACGCCAAGCTGCGCGCGCCCAAGCTGGTCAACGCCAAGTCCGACCTGGCCGCCACCAGCACCGCCTTCCGCGATGCGTGGCTGAACGGCCAGCGCTGCATCGTGCCGATGGTGGCATTTTATGAAGACGATCTGCGCAGCGGCAAGGCCGTGCCCACCCGCGTGGCACGGGTGGACGGTAAACCCATGGGCGTGGCGGGCCTGTGGGCGCGCTGGCAGGGCGAAGGGGCCGAGTCGGGCGAGGTCATCATCAGCTACTGCCTGCTCACGGTGAACGCCAACAACCACGCCCTGCTGCACCGCTACGGCCAGCCCGGCAGCGAAAAAAGCATGCCCGCCATCCTGAACGAAGGCGCCTACGACGCCTGGCTTACGGCCCGGCCCGACAAGGCCAAGGAGTTCATGCGCCAGTACGCGGCAGAAAAACTCACCGCCAATCCCGTGGAGAAAAAGGCCGACAAGGTGCCCAAGGGCTGGCTGGGTTGAAGCCCGCACCGCCGGAGCGGCGCGGCGGGGGCGCTCAGGACGGCCGCTTCATCTGGCACGACGTGGGCTGGGCGCTGATGTAGTTGTCCCACGCCACTTCAGAGCGGAAACCGTAGCCGGTCTTCTCCGCGTCGTACTTCACGCCCTTGCTGCCCTGCTTGGCCCAGATGCCCAGGTACAGCGGCGCTTCGAGCTGGTGGTCGGTCTTGCGCATGCGCACCTCGCCCATGGGGCTCTTGTAGGTCATGTTTTCCAGCGCGAAGGCCACTTTTTTCGCATCGGTGGACTGGGCCTTGCGCATGGCCTCGCGCAGCATGTGCACACTGTTCCAGTGGGCCGCAAACACAAAGTCGTCGCCAGTCTTCTTCTTGTAGTCCACGTAGATCTTTTCCAGCTCGGGGGTGGGGGCGTTGTGCACCCAGTTCCAGATCACCCCGACCTTGCCTTCGCCCCAGGGTCCGATCTGCGCGGGTGTGCCGGGGTTGTTGGCGTTGAGCGTGAAGTAGTTGATGTTCAGGCCGTAGTCACGCGAGGACTTGAACAGCAGCGTGAGGTCGCTGCCCCAGTTGGAGGTGATGACCGTGTCGGCCTTGGTCGCGGCAATCTTGGCCACGTACGAGGCGAAGTCGCGCGTCTGCGCGATGGGGATGAAGTCGTCGCCCACGATCTCGATGTCGGGCCGCTTGCGGGCCAGGTATTCCTTGGCGGCCTTGGAGACCTGGCGGCCGTGGGTGTAGTCCTGGTTGAGCAGGTACACGCGCTTCACATCCTTGCGGCCCTGCAGATAGGTGGTCAGCGCCTCCATCTTCATCTCGCTCGACGGATAGAAGCGGAAGTGCCAGAAGCTGCAGCGGTCGTTGGTGAGCTGCGGGTCCATGGCGGCGTAGTTCAGGTACACGGTGGCGCGCTCGGGGTCGCGCTCGGCGAGCTTGTTGAGTGCATCCACCAGCGCCAGCGCCACGCCCGAGCCGCCGCCCTGGGTGATGTAGCGCACGCCCCGGTCGGTGGCGGCCTTGAGCGCGTTCAGGCTCTCCTGCGGCGTGCCCTTATTGTCAAAGTCCATCACCTCGAACTTGGGCTCGTTGGGCCCGGCCTTGGCGTTGACCTGGGCCACCACCTCACGCAGCTGGTTCAGCGAGCTTTGGCCGGTGAGCGCAAACGGGCCGGACAGCAGGTCGATGAAGCCGATCTTCACCGTCTCGGCCGCCCCGGCGTGCGCCGACATCACCAGCGCTGCGGCGCATGCGCCGACCTTCAACCAATGGCGGGGCCATTTCCTGGGAACCATGTTCATGTGTGTCTCCGTGGGGTGGGTGAGTGGGAACGAAAGGAAAGCCAAAACCGAAAACCGTCAGCGCGCAGGGGTGTCATTCGCCGCCGAACACCGCGCCATGGCGCTGCCGCAGCTCGTTCTTCTGGACCTTGCCGGTGCCGCCCAGGGGCAGGCTGTCAACAAACAGCACGTCGTCGGGCAGCCACCACTTGGCAACCCGCTGTGCGAGGAAGTCCAGGATCTGCGCCTTGTCCAGCGCCTGCCCGGGCTTGCGCACGATGAACAGCAGCGGGCGCTCGTCCCACTTGGGGTGCTTGACGCCGATGACCGCCGCCATGGCCACCGCCGGGTGCGCCACCGCGGCGTTCTCCAGGTCGATGGAGCTGATCCACTCGCCGCCCGACTTGATCACGTCCTTGGTGCGGTCGCGGATCTGCACCACGCCCTGCGGGTTGATGGTGGCGATGTCGCCCGTAGGGAACCAGCCATCCACCAGCGCCGAACGCTCGGCCTTGTGGTACCGGTCCACGATCCACTGGCCGCGCACCATCAGCTCGCCCTGCGCCACGCCGTCGCGCGGCAGCTCGGCGCCGTTTTCATGAACCAGCTTGAGTTCGATACCGAACACCGACTTGCCCTGCTTGGCCACCAGCGCGTGACGGTCCTCGGGCGGCAGCTCGGCATCACCCGCGCCCAGCACACTCATGGTGGCGATGGCCGTGGTCTCGGTCATGCCCCAGCCGTGGCGCACCTCCACGTCGTACACGTCGTTGAACTTGGCGATCAGCGCCTTGGGCATGGCCGAGCCGCCCACACCGGTGCGCCGCATGGTGCTAAAGCGCAGCCCGTGCTGCTCCACATGCTGGATCAGGCCCATCCAGATCGTGGGCACGCCCGCGCTGACGGTGACGCGCTCGGTCTCCATCAGCTCGTACAGGCTGGCCGCATCCAGGCGCGGGCCAGGCAGCACCAGCTTGGCGCCGCCGATCAGCGCTGCATAGGGCAGGCACCAGGCGTTGATGTGGAACATGGGCACCACGGGCAGGATGGTCTCCCGCGCGCTGATGCTGAGCACGCCCGGCATGCAGGCCGACAGGGCGCTGAGCACCAGCGCCCGGTGCGAATACAGCACGCCCTTGGGGTTGCCGGTGGTGCCCGACGTGTAGCACAGCGCCGCGCCAGCCTTCTCATCGCACAGGGGCCAGGTGAAGCGGTCATTCTGGCGGGCCACCAGCGTCTCGTACGCCTCAACCCCGCTGACGCCTTGCAGGTCGATGCTGCCCAGCGTGTCGGCATCACACAGCGCCACCCAGTGCCGCACGCGGGGGCACGACGCCGCAATGGCGCGCACCAGCGGCGCGAACGTGGTGTCGAACAGCACCACCTCGTCGTCGGCGTGGTTGACGATGTAGGCCAGCTGCTCGGGGTGCAGGCGCGGGTTGCAGGTGTGCATGACCATGCCGCTGCCCGACACGGCGTAGTACGCCTCCAGGTGGCGGTGGTTGTTCCAGGCCAGCGACCCCACCACGCTGCCGGGGCGCAGGCCCAGTGCCTGCAGTGCGTTGGCGAGCTGCCGGGCGCGCTGGGCCATGTCGGCAAAGCGGTAACGGTGCAGGCGGCCATCGGTGTCGCGCGAAACGATCTGCTGATCGCCGTACTGGTTCTCGCCATGCTCAAGAATGGCCGAAACCAGTAAAGGCCGGTCCATCATGCTGCCGGGCTGGTGCTGCTGCATTGCCGTTGTCTCCTAGGGATGTGCGCCTTGCTGCATCGCGGCATCCACAGGGTGCCGGTGCAGAGCCTTCTATGTGAGGCTTGCGCATCGTCGCAAACAACGCGGGGCGGGCTTGTCGTCTGCGCGACTGAGGGTGCGCAGCACCACCTTGGTGCGCCGTGGCGCGCGGGGCCCTTAAAGGCCCAGCGCAGCGAAAAGCCCGTCCATGCGCGCCTGCACGGCGGCGTCCATGGTCATGGGCCGGCCCCACTCCCGCTGCGTCTCCCCCGGACACTTGTTCGTGGCGTCCATCCCCATCTTGCTGCCCAGGCCGCTGACGGGCGAGGCGAAGTCCAGGTAGTCGATGGGCGTGTGCTCCACCAGCAGGGTGTCGCGCGCCGGGTCCATGCGGGTGGTGATGGCCCAGATCACGTCCTTCCAGTCGCGCACGTCCACGTCGGCATCCACCACCACGATGAACTTGGTGTACATGAACTGGCGCAGGTGGCTCCACACGCCCATCATCACGCGCCGCGCGTGGCCCGCGTAGGCCTTGCGGATACTGACCACGGCCATGCGGTAACTGCAGCCTTCGGGCGGCAGATAAAAGTCCACGATCTCGGGGAACTGCTTTTGCAAGAGCGGGATGAACAGCTCGTTCATCGCCAGGCCCAGCACGGCGGGCTCGTCGGGCGGTTTGCCGGTGTAGGTGCTATGGTAGATCGCGTCCCGGCGCAGCGTGATGCGGTCCACGGTGAGCACGGGGAACTCGGCGCATTCGTTGTAGTAGCCGGTGTGGTCGCCGTACGGCCCTTCCAGCGCGTGCTGCCAGCCGCTTTTGTGGTTGGCATCGGGCTGGATATGGCCTTCGAGAACGATCTCGGCGGTGGCCGGCACCTGCAGCGGCACGCCGAGCGCGGGCGCGACTTCGGTGCGCGCGCCGCGCAGCAGGCCGGCGAACTGGTATTCGCTCAAGCTGTCGGGCACGGGCGTGACGGCGCCCAGCAGCGTGGCGGGGTCGGCCCCCAGCGCCACGGCCACGGGGTAGGGTTGGCCGGGGTGCTGGGCGCAGTGGTCGGCAAAGTCCAGCGCGCCGCCCCGGTGCGCCAGCCAGCGCACGATGACCTGGTTGCGCGAGAGCACCTGCTGGCGGTAGATGCCCAGGTTCTGCCGGGCCTTGCGCGGGCCGCGCGTGATGGTGAGGCCCCAGGTGATGAGCGGGGCCACGTCGCCGGGCCAGCAGTGCTGCACGGGCAGGCGGGCCAGGTCCACGTCCGGCCCTTCCCACACCTCCTGCTGACAGGGCGCACCCCGCGCCACGGTGTGGGGCGCCATGTTCCACAGGGTCTTGAGCAGCTGGCCCATGCCCAGCATGTCCTTGAAGCCTTTCGGCGCCTCGGGCTCCTTGAGGGTGGCCAGCAGTTCGCCCAGGGCGCGCACGCCGTGCAGGTCGGCCACGCCCATGGCGCGGGCCACGCGGTCTGTGGTGCCAAACAGGTTGGTGAGCACCGGCATGCGGTGGCCCGTGGGCTGGGTGAACAACAGCGCCGGGCCGCCTGCGCGCAGCACGCGGTCGCTGAGCGCGGTCATCTCCAGGTGGGGCGAGACGCTTTCGCCCACGCGGCGCAGGTCGCCCGTGACTTCGAGCTGGGCCATGAAGTCGCGCAGGTCGCGGTAGGCCATGTCAGGTCCAGAATATGAATGAAATTGGCCGCTAGCGCTTATCCAATAAGCGCTAGCAGCTATTAATCAAGGAGCATCCAGCTCCAGACCTTGCCAGCGCGGCGCCAGGTTGTGCGGCACGTCGATGAGGTCGAGCACGCGCGCCACGCTGTAGTCCACCACTTCGCCCACGGTCTGCGGGCGCAGGTAGAAGGCGGGCAGCGGCGGGCAGATGATGCCGCCCATCTCGGTCACGGCCACCATGTTGCGCAGGTGGGTGAGGTGCAGGGGCGACTCGCGCACCATCAGCACCAGGCGGCGGCGCTCCTTGAGGGCCACGTCGGCCGCGCGCGTGAGCAGGTTGTCGGCCAGCCCATGCGCAATGGCGGCCAGCGTGCGCATGGAGCAGGGCGCGACCACCATGGCGTGGCACTGGAACGAACCGCTGGCGATTGCCGCGCCTACGTTGTGAACGTCGTGCACGCGGTGCGCCAGGGCCTCGACGGCAGGGCGGTCCATGTCCAGCTCGTGCTGCAGGTTGCGCCAGCCTGCGTCAGAGACGACCAGGTGCGTCTCCACGCCCGGCTGGCTGCGCAGCACCTGCAAGAGACGCGCGCCATACACGGCGCCGCTGGCGCCCGAGATGGCCACGATGATGCGGCGGGGGTGGGCAGCATCAGCCATGCGAGGGCTCCACGGCGACGGGCCGGGCCAGGGGCTGCGCGCGCTGGTCGGCCTCCACCTGCTCCAGCACCAGCGCGGCCTGCACGGGGTCGAAGTCTTCGTGCACGCGTTTTTTCACACCGTATTGCTGCAGCTGGTAATGCCGGTCGGCCGCAATGCCGTGGCGCGCGAGGGTGCTTTTGACGCAGACCAGCGGACAGCCGTCGAGCGCGATGATGGGCCGGCCCGAGCGCACGGTCTTCATCAGGTGCGGCACATCGCCGCCCACACCGGCGATGCACGACATCTCGGCCACGCCGCGCCGGTCGAGCTGCAGTGCCACGTGGTTGGCCAGCTGGGCGGCGCTGGAGCAGCCGGAGCAGGAATAGACCAAGGGGTGGTTCTGGGGATCGGTGTCGATGGCCATGCTCATCCTCCGTTGCGTGGTGTGGGGTCCAGGCGGCGACGCAGGTGGCCCAGCACCTGGCGCGGCGCCAGCCTCTGCGCCCACTGGCGCGGGTCCAGCACGGGCAGCTCGATCGCATCGAGCGCGTTCTTCACCACCAGGCCCAGCTCGGTGTCGCCCTCCATCGACAGGCGGCGGCTGAAGAACAGCGTGTCGGGGTCTTGCTGGCGCTGGGCCAGCAGCAAAAAGTCATGGACCGTGGCGCTCAGCGTGACATCGGCCACCTGCGGCGGCACCAGCGGAGCATGGGGGGCGAAGCGCTGGCCCGTCCAGGCAAAGTCAAAGGCCACGCGCGCATCGCGCACCTGCACCCGCATCTTCTTGTGCAACAGCACCTGGCCCACGTCCGCAGGCAGGTGCCGCGCAAGCGCGAGGTTGAGCGCCGTCACCAGCAGCAGCGAGCCGGGGTAGGCGGGCAGGCGCGCCAGCACGGCACCCACGGGGGCGGGAACGACCAGGGGAAAGGAGAGAGGAGAAGCCGCCATGGAACAGAAAGGTAAAAAGGGCCCTCAGGCCACGTAGAAAAACACGGTGAAGAAGTGGCAGACGCTGCCGCCCAGCACAAACAGGTGCCACAGCCCGTGGCCGTGGCGCACGCGGTGGTCCAGCGCATAGAAGACGATGCCCAGCGTGTAGCAGGCTCCGCCCGCCAGCAGCCAGGCAAACCCGGCCGGCGTGAGCGCTTGCCACAGCGGCACCACGGCCACCAGCGCCAGCCAGCCCATGAGCACGTAGATGACCAGCGACAGCACGCGCGTGCCGCGCGCCCACCAGATCTCTTGCGCAATGCCCAGCAGGGCCAGCCCCCACACCACGCCCAGCAGCGACCAGCCCCAGGCACCGCGCAGCGACACCAGCGCAAACGGCGTGTAGCTGCCCGCGATCAGCAGGTAGATGCTGCAGTGGTCGAGCTTTTGCAGCACGGCCTTGATGGTGCGCCTGCGCACGCTGTGGTAGGCGGTGGAGGCGGCGTACAGCGCCACCAGCATGGCGCCGTAGATGCTGAACGCCACCACCTTCCACGGATCGCCCAGGCGCGCCGCGAGGGTGATGAGCACGGCCGTGCCTGCCGTGGCGAGCAGGGCACCCACCAGGTGGCTGATGCTGTTGAAACGTTCTCCGGGGTACATGCGGTGATTCGCTTCGCGTTATGGATGCATCGCAGGCCGCGCGGCAGCACCACGCGCTGCCCCTTGCAGCCCCTGTTCCAGGCCTGGGCGACCGAACCAGTAACCGTTGCAGGGCAGATCGGGCATGAAGGGCTGCATGCGCTCCACAAAGTCGGGGGTCTTTTCAGCAGTCTCTTGCGCAAGCACTGCGCGGCGGGCGTCGTCAAACGCGGCGATCACCTGCGCCATGTGCTGCGCCTGCGGGCTCAGGCGCACCACGTCCACGCCCTGGGCCTGCATCGTCGCCAGTTCGTTGGCCAGGTTGTAGACGCGCGCCGATTGCGTTTGTGTGCCGTTGAGCACCAGAAAACCTTCGCCCTCGCGCGTGCGCAGCGGCAGGCCGTCGGCGTGTTGCAGGCAGCTGAACTGGCAGTCGTCCTTGGGCAGGTTGCGGTGGCGGGCCGTGAAGCAGCGCGCCGAGTAGGCCAGCGGCATGCGGCCGTAGGCAAACACCTCGGTCTCGATGCCGGCGGGCCGCTGCGCCAGCACAGCAGAGAGCGCCTCCTGCGACATTTCGAGCGGCATCACCCAGCGCGTGGCGCCGAGCTGCGCCATCCACTGCAGCGAGTGCGCGTTGTACAGGTTCAGGTGCGGCCCGGCCACAAAGCCCCGCGGCCCGGCGGGCGCACGCGATAGGCAGCCCACGGCCCCCATGTCATTGGCCTCAACCAGAAACTCGCCATTGCCCGTGATCTTGTGCATCACCCCCACGTCGGCGCTGGACTCGATGAGCACCTGGCTGGACAGCACCACCTCCTTGCCCGCGTCCCGCAGCATGCGCGCCAGCGCCAGCCAGTCGGCCAGGCGCAGCTCGTGGCGGCGCGAGCACACCGTCTCGCCCAGGTACACCACGTCCACGGGCGTGGCGACCATGGCCTCGTAGAACGCGAACACGGTGTCGCGGGGCCAGTAGTACAGCAGCGGGCCGAGAGATAGTTTCATGGGGCGGTTTCTGGGAGGTTGTCGTTGTGGAGAAGCACTACTTCCACGGGCGGTGGTAGGCACCCAGCGTGTGCTGCTGGCCTTCGGCCACCTGGTCCAGGCTGGCCATCCAGCGTGTCTTGGGCGCGTAGCGGTGGGGATAGGCCAGGCACTGGTCCAGGGCCTCGCGCCAGACCTGGGTGACCTGCGCCACATAGGCCGGGCTGCGCTGGCGGCCTTCGATCTTGATGGCGCGCACGCCCATCTTCAGCAGCTGGGGCAGCAGCTCCAGCGTGTTGAGGCTGGTGGGCTCTTCGATGGCGTAGTAGTTCTCGTCGTCCCCCACGTCAAAGCGGCCCTTGCACAGCGTGGGGTAGCCCGCGTTTTCGCCGGGCGCATAGCGGTCGATGAGCACGCCGTTCAGGCGCGACTCGCGGCCGTGCGGGGTCTCCACCCAGCGCACGGCCTTCGGGGGCGAACACACGCCGTGCGTGTTGGGCGATTCGCCCGTCGCGTACGACGACAGCGCACAGCGCCCCTCGACCATCACGCACAGGCTGCCAAAGCCGAAGACTTCGATCTCCACCGGCGTGCGGTCGATGACCTGGCGCACCTGCTCCATCGACAGCACACGCGGGAGCACGGCGCGCACGATGCCGAACTGCTCGCGGTAGAAGTTGATGGCCTCGTAGTTGGTGGCCGAGCCCTGCACCGACAGGTGCAACCGCAGCTGGGGATGGTGCTGCACCGCGTATTGCATGAGGCCGGGGTCGGCCAGGATGACGGCGTCCACGCCCAGGTCCACCGCCTTGTCCAGGGCGCTGCGCCACGGCCCCGGGTTGGCCGCCTGCGGGTAGGTGTTGAGTGCCATGAAGACCTTGCAGCCGCGCGCGTGGGCATGGCCAATGCCCTGGGCAATGGCCGCCTCGTCAAAGTTGAGGCCCGCAAAGTTGCGCGCGTTGGTGGCGTCGCGCAAGCCCAGGTAGACACAGTTGGCGCCATGGTCCACGGCGGCCTTCAGGGCGGGCAGGCTGCCTGCGGGGCAAACCAGTTCCATGGCAGGGCTTGCTGCCTGGGGCAAGGCAGCGGCCGTCGATTTCAAGGGGTCCATCACAAGCATTCAAACGCTGGCCCCGGTGGGGAGCCTCAGCACAGGGCGCCACCATACGGGGCGCATCCCGCGCGTCCGCTGATCTTCATCAACGGCAGTGCACAATGCTGGAGCAAAGCAGTCGGGCTTTGATGTGGCGTGGCCTTCCTGGCGCACCACACTGCCCACCGGCCTTGACTTGCATCCAGCCCCCACCCAACGCACCTCTCTCTGCCCGCCCCGAGCGCCCCCTGCCGTGAACAAGAACCTGTGGCTCCTGGCCCTGTGCCAAGGCCTTTTCCTCACCAACAACGTCGTCTTCATCGCCATCAACGGGCTGGTGGGCCTGCAGCTCGCGCCCTTTGGCTGGATGGCCACCTTGCCGGTGATGGGCTATGTGGTGGGCGGCGCGCTGTCCACACCGCTGGTGGCACAGAGCCAGGCGCGCTGGGGGCGCAAGGTGTCGTTCCAGATCGGGCTGGCCGTGGCCGTGGTGTCGGCCGCGCTGTGTGCCTGGGCGGCGTTCAGCGCCAGCTTCTGGCTACTGTGCACGGCCACGGTGGTGGCGGGCTACTACAGCGCCAATGGCGGGCTGTACCGCTTTGCGGCGGCCGAACTGGCCAAGCCGGACTACCGGGAAAAGGCCGTGTCGCTGGTGCTGGCCGGTGGCCTGCTGGGCGCCGTGGCGGGCCCCAACCTGGCCAGCGCCACGCGCACGCTGTTCCCGGTGCCGTTTGCGGGCGCCTACATCGCGCTGATCGGCGTGGCGCTGTTGTCCATGCTGTGCATGGCGGCGATCCGCTTCGAGGCGCAGCCCGTGGTGCTCAATGCGGCGGGGCAGCGCGAGCAGGGCCGCCCGCTCAAGGTGCTGATGCGCCAGCCTGCGTTCATTGTGGCCATTGTGGGCGCCGCGCTGGGCTATGGCGTGATGAACCTGCTGATGGCCGCCACGCCGCTGGCCATGCAGGTGTGCGGCTTTGACTTTGATGCCTCGGCGCTGGTGCTGGAGTGGCATGTGATCGGCATGTTCGCGCCCGGCTTTGTCACCGGCCACCTCATCAAGCGCTTTGGCGTGCTGCCCATCATGAGCACGGGCGTGTTGCTCAACCTGGCGTGCGTGGCCGTGGCACTGATGGGCGTGGAGCTGCACCACTTTGGCATTGCGCTGTTCTTCCTGGGTGTGGGCTGGAACTTCCTGTTCACCGGCTCCACCACGCTGGCCATGACGGCCTACCGGCCGGAGGAGAAGGATCGTGCGCAGGCGGCCATCAACTTCTGCGTGTATGCCACGCTGGCGCTGAGCGCGTTTTCGTCGGGCGTGCTGGTCACCACACAGGGCTGGACGCTGCTGAACGCCGGCTCGCTGGTGCCCATTGTGGTGACGGGGCTGGCGCTGGCCTGGCTGGGCCTGCAGCGCCAGCGCGTTTCAAGCGGTGCCTGAAGCGCGGTCTGCCACAGCACCTTCGGCCTGCGCCGTGGTGCGCAGCCATTGTGCAAAGGCCGCCACCGCAGGGTCTTCCAGCCGCCCCGGCGCCACGAACAGGCTGTAGCCCCGCGCGCCGCTGTCGTGGTGCGGGTGGGCCAGCACCAGCTCGCCCGATTGCAGCTCGCGCTCCACAAAATACCGCGGCACCAGGCCCACACCCAGGTCGGCGCGCACGGCCTCCACCAGCATGGAAAAAAGATCAAAACGGTGGCCGCCCAAGGTGTGGCCCGGCGCGCGCGCGATGCCTGCGCGGCCCAGCCAGTCGTCCCACGCACCCAGGCGCGAGCTGAGCTGCAAGAGCGGCACGGCGCGGAAGTCGCCGCGCTCCATCGCACGCCGGTGACGCGACTGCGGGGCGCACACGGCCACGCAGACCTCGGGCATCAGCGGCGCGGGCACCACGCCGGGCCAGGCCGCGTCGTCGTACTGCACGGCCACGTCGAACGGGATCTCCGCCATGTAGATCTGCGTGGGGTACACCTGCAGGTGCAGGCTGCAGCCCTTGTGCGCGGCCAAAAAGGCGGGCAACCGGGGCAGCAGCCAGCGCTCGGCAAACACGGGCACACAGCCCACCAGCAGGCGCGCACCGTCAGGCCGCTGGGCCATCGCCTCGAGGGTGTGGTTCTGCAGGCGCAACAGGTCGCCCACGATCTGCGCGTGGTAGCGGCGGCCCACGTCGGTGAGGGTGGAGCCGCGTGCGCCACGCTGCACCAGCTGCAGTCCCAGCTGCCCCTCCAGCAGGCGCAGCTGCTGGCTCACGGCGCTGTGGGTGAGGCAGAGTTCTTCGGCTGCCTTGCTCACGCCGTGGTGGCGCGCCACGGCATCAAAAACAAGCAGGGCGCGGGTGCTGGGGATGTGTTTGCGCATGTAAGAAAAACTGTCGGCTGGGCAGATTAAAGCAGAGCCCAGGGGCGGGGTTCGGTCCAACAATTGCATGGCCATCCAGCCCTTCAGGGGTGCCTGCTGCAGCGCTGGACGGGCCGCGCTCCCGCTTTTCATTCTGTTTGTGTTTCGCTGATCACCATGACCCTTCCTCTCCGCACCTTCCGTGCCACGGCCCTTGCTAGTGCCATGGCCCTTGCCACCGCCGCCTGGCTGCCCGGCGCCGCCCACGCGCAGTTCGGCGCCGTGGCGCCCACGCCCACTGTGCTGCGCCCCGCCGTCGACAAGGCCTATGGCCAGCTGATGGCCGCACCCCAGATCCTGCAGCTGCTCGACGCCGTGAAGGCCGACCACGACCGCGCCACCGAAGACCTGCGCATGCTCACCGAGATCGAGGCGCCGCCGTTCAAGGAACAAAAGCGTGCCGAAGCCTTCCTGGCCCGGCTGCAGGCCCTGGGCCTGACCAATGCCGCCATCGACGCTGAAGGCAATGTGGTGGGCGTGCGCAAGGGCACGGGCAACGGGCCCAAGCTGGTCATCTCGGCCCACCTGGACACCGTGTTCCCCTCTGGCACGGACGTGAAGGTGAAGGAGCGCGACGGCAAGCTGTATGCGCCCGGCATCTCGGACAACACGCGCGGCCTGGCCGTGCTGCTGTCGTGGCTCAAGGTGCTGAACGACCAGAAGATCGCCACCGTGGGCGACCTGGTGTTCGTGGGCAATGTGGGCGAGGAAGAGCTGGGCAACCTGCGCGGCATGAAGCACCTGTTCAAGGAACACCTGGACATCGACGGCATGGTGGCGCTGGAGCCCGCACCCGATGGCACGGTGCTGGTGCTGGGCACGGGCAGCCACCGCCACGAGGTGACCTTCAAGGGCCCGGGCGGCCACAGCTACGCCGCGTTTGGCGAGGTGCCCAGCGCCATCCACGGCATGGGCCGCGCCATTGCAAAGATCGCGGAGATCCGCACGCCCAAGAGCCCCAAGACCACCTTCACCGTGGGCACGGTGGGCGGCGGCACGTCCGTCAACACCATCGCGCCCGATGCGCGCATGGCGGTGGACATCCGTTCCGACGAAATGGCCCCGCTGCTGGCCACCGAAAAGCAGGTGCTGGCCGCTGTGGACAGCGCCGTGACCGAAGAGAACGCGCGCTGGGGCGTGAACACCCTGACCGCATCGACCAAGCTCATCGGCGACCGGCCCGGCGGCCGCACCGCCGCAGACACGCTGATCGTCGAGGCCGCCGTGCGCGCCAACACGGCCTTTGGCCGCAAGACCGTACTGGCCGGTGCCAGCACCGATGCCAACGTGCCCATGGCGCTGGGCATCCCCGCCATCGTGATCGGGGGCGGCGGCAAGACGGGCGGGTTCCACGCGCTGTCTGAATGGATCGACCTGACGGATGCCTGGAAGGGCGCCCAGACCTCGCTGGTCACGGTGCTGGGGCTGGTGGGAGTGCAGGGCGTGAGTGCGCCGCTGCTGGAAAAGCGCCCACCCCGCACCAAGTAGTCGCACGGCACCGCAGCAGCGCCCGCCGTT
>ERZ778025.826-NODE-826-length-36146-cov-5.991023_pt1 | contig 36146 bp, 33 predicted proteins | sample MGYA00375755_ERZ778025 | MGnify/ENA primary metagenome ERZ778025 (study PRJEB29350, sample SAMN05389825) | bioreactor metagenome | isolation source: Thiocyanate bioreactor | place: South Africa: University of Cape Town | collected 2014-03-17 ... | reverse complement strand
AACCTGAACACTTTTGCAGTCAGGCCTCAGTAGCGAAGCCCTCGACTATAGCACGGTTCGGCTGGCTTGCAAGAAAAAATCAAACACGCCACTTTTCCAGAAGCTTCTCAGGACTCAGGCTGTCGTAACCTTCGAAGGGCTGGTGGATCCAGGGATTGCTCGGAAGGAACTCGACGGAATAGTCCGGTGAGAATGTCGACAGCCCCTTGGTCCAGATCACCGCACTGCGCAGCTCTGTAATGGGCGCGTAGTTGGTTTTTAGCATGTTGATCACCGCATGCAGGGTGTGCCCAGAGTCGGCCAAGTCATCTACCAAAAGTACCCGCCCTGCAATTTCACCCTTGGGCGTCGTGATGAACCGTGCAATATCAAGATGACCCTGCACCGTGCCAGCCTCTGCACGATAGGAGCTCGTTGACATGATGGCCAGTGGCTTGTCAAAGATCCGGCTCAGAATGTCCCCTGGCCGCAGCCCACCACGAGCAAGGCACAGAATCGTGTCGAATTCCCAACCTGACTGATGCACCTTCAGCGCCAGTTTTTCGATGAGGCTGTGGTACTCGTCATAGCTGACATAGAGATGTTTTCCGTCTTCGGTCAACATGGGTGACTCCTGGATAGTGGGCGTTTGGTTGATATCAGCAAGACAAGTCTGTCGATCAGACGGCGACATAAGGGTGACGCATCATGATCGTATGGTCGCGATCAGGACTGGTTGAGATCATGTCGATCGGAACACCTGTGACTTCTTCGATACGTTCCAGATAGCGGCGCGCGCTTGCAGGCAACTTGTCGTACTCAGTCACCCCAACCGTGGAATCGCTCCAGCCTGGCAACGTTTCATAAATAGGTGTGCATCGAGCAATGTCTTCAGCACCCATGGGCAGCAAATCAATGTGCTCTCCATCGAGTTCATAACCTGTGCACAGCAACAACTCGGTCAATCCGTCCAGCACATCCAGCTTGGTGATGCACAGACCTGTGAGGCCATTCACCTGGGCGCTGCGCTTCAGCAACGCGGCATCAAACCAGCCGCAGCGGCGACTGCGTCCTGTTGTCACCCCCTTCTCGGCACCGACCGTGCTCATGTGATAACCAGGGGTGCCAGGAACTTCCCAATCCAACTCGGTAGGGAAAGGACCGCCGCCCACACGCGTGCAATACGCCTTGGTGATGCCAAGGATGTAATGCAGCATGCCAGGCCCCACGCCAGAACCCGCAGCTGCGTTACCAGCCACGCAATTGCTAGAAGTGACATATGGATATGTGCCATGGTCCACATCCAGCAGCGTGCCTTGGGCACCCTCGAATAGTAGATTGGCGCCAGCCCGGTTGGCCTCGTTCAATTCGCGCGAAACATCAGCCATCATGGGCTTGAGCAGTTCCGCATGGCGCATAGCCTCGGCATAAACCACATCAAACTGCACCTTGCCATCCTGGATGTAAGGCTTGAGCGCATCGCCAAACACGAACTTTGCGGACCCCAGGTACGTGGTCAGCACGTGGTTATGCAGGTCCAGCAATTCACGCAACTTGGCTGCAAAACGCTCTGGGTACTTCAAGTCCTGTACGCGCAGTGCACGACGCGCGATCTTGTCTTCGTATGCCGGACCGATGCCACGGCCGGTGGTACCAATTTTCTCTGTCCCGCCCTGCTCCCGGGCCGCCTCGCGCGCCACATCGATGGCAGCGTGGAAGGGCAGGATCAGCGGGCACGCCTCACTGATCCGCAAGCGCGAACGCACCTCGACACCGGCTTTCTCCAGGCCTTCAATTTCTTCGAACAGCTTTGCTGCGGACAGCACCACGCCGTTGCCGATGTAACACTTGACCCCTGGGCGCATGATGCCGCTGGGAATCAAATGCAGAGCTGTCTTGACGCCATTGATCACCAATGTGTGGCCAGCGTTGTGCCCCCCTTGGAAGCGCACGACGCCTTGAGCGCTTTCCGTCAGCCAATCGACCAACTTGCCTTTGCCTTCGTCGCCCCACTGGGTACCGACCACCACTACGTTGCGACCTTTGGTTGCTTTCATCTCAAACCCAATTCAAATGACAATTGCTCAAACAGCCTGCACGACCCAACGGCCAGCAACCTGAACCAGTTCACGATCACAGTGGAACTCATCCACTTCGCTCTCGTGCCCAGGCAAAACACACACGACCGTTTCCCCGGCAGTCCGAAGCTCCGCGATAGCCGCATTCACATCTGCAGCCTCATCCCAGGGTGCACGAATCGCAGCCTTCAAGGCACGGGGCGGCACGACACCAACCACTTGCTTAATATCCAGACTGAATCCGGCCGCAGGGCGATTCCGGCCGAAGACTGCACCGACCTCATCGTATCGACCACCGCGCACCAAGGCATCGCTGGCACCTGGGGCATAGACAGCAAAGCGCGCGCCACTGTAGTAGGCGTATCCACGCAAATCAGCCAAGTCAAAAGTAACGGTTGCTCCTTCAAGACGGGAGGCCAACCACTTCAAATTTGATAGCACTTCAGGCATACCATCAATACGCTTGAGTGCTTTTTCTGCCTCCACCAAGACGGCAGAGTCACCGTACAACTGAACCAGGGCGAGAAGGCCCTGTCGAGATTCGACCGGAAAGCCACGCGTCAGAACCGACAACTCACCCGCATCTTTGGCAGCCAAGGCAGAGTGAATTCCGCTGAGCAATTGCGGGCTGACGCTCACGCCAGCCAACAGGTTGCGGACGATACGCACATCCGCAAGGTCTACCGTGGTGTTGAGTACATTGGCAACTCGCAGACACTCCCTGGCCAACTGAAGCGCTTCAAGATCGGCCTCTACCCCCGCATGCCCATAGATCTCGGCACCAAACTGCAGAGGCTCCCGGGTGGCGTGGGGGCGATCAGGACGCGTGTGCAACACAGGACCACAATAGCAGAGACGCGTCACTCCTTTGCGATTGAGCAAATGCGCGTCAATACGAGCTACCTGGGGCGTCGTATCGGCCCGTAAACCCATGGAGCGACCGGACAGCTGGTCGACCAGCTTGAAGGTCTGCAGATCCAGCGCTTCTCCAGTACCAGTGAGGAGAGACTCCAGATGCTCCAACAGCGGGGGCATGACCAGCTCGTAACCATAACAACGGGCTGTATCGAGCAGCCCGCGACGCAATTCTTCGATGTGCCGAGCTTCAGACGGCAAGACATCGGCAATGTGATCCGGAAGGACCCAAGCAGACATGGAGAAAAGGGGAGGCTGTTAAAACCGCGATTCTACCGGGACGCGACGAGACTCCCCAAAGAATCTCCTGCCCGCACAGTGTGACAGCCGCTAGAAACAAAGCATCAGAACGCCCGCGCCCAAGGCCAACAACGCAAAAAAACGAATCTGACCATCTTGCAATTGCGCAATCTGGGCCACCGTGCGTTTCCAGATTTGAGGGGACAGAAAAGGCAAAAAGCCCTCAACCACCAGCACCAAAGCAAAGGCCGTCCAAAGACTGTCCCACATCATTCGCCTTTCACGGCCATTGCGCTTTTTTACTTGCGAGGTGCCGCAGGCGCCGATGCGGGGACCGATCCACGAAAGACTTTGAAGAAATCTGAAGACGACGGGTCCAGCACCATCACGTCACTTTTCTTGTTGAAGCTGCCCTTGTAGGCCTCCAGGCTGCGATAGAACTGAGCGAATTGGGGATCCTTCCCAAAGGCTTCTGCATAGATGCGAGCAGCTTCGGCATCCCCCTCCCCCTTCAGTTTTTGCGCATCCCGATACGCGTTGGCGATCGTGATCTCTCGCTGGCGATCCGCATCGGCTCGTATCTTTTCACCCTCGCCCGCCCCCGTGGAACGCAGCTCATTGGCACCACGCTTGCGCTCCGCCTCCATCCGCCGATACACCGACTCGGTGATGGCTTCCACATAGTCCACACGGGTGATGCGAACGTCCACCACATCCACCCCCCAGGGTTTAGAGCCACGAACAGTCTCCAGCACCTCGCGCTTGACATCGGCCATCAGAGCTTCGCGCTTGAGTGAGAGCAATTCCTTCACCGTACGCTTGTTGATTTCTTCCTGAAAAGCATTGCGCACGACCCGGTTCAGTTGCATGGCACCTGCCGTCTCATCCAGTCCCACGTTGCGGATGTACTCGGTGGGCTCGGAAATACGCCAGCGCACATACCAGTCGATCACCACGCGCTGCTTTTCGGCCGTCAGCATGGGCTCCGTGTCCGTACTGTCCAAGGTCAACAGACGCTTGTCGATGTAGGTGACGTTTTGGAACGGTGGAGGCAGCTTGAAGTTGAGGCCTGGCTCCGTGATCACTTCCTTGATCTGGCCCAGCGCATACAACACGCCAAACTGACGCTGATCCACCACAAAAAGCATGGAGCTCATGAGAGCAAGCACCACCAGAAGAGTAGATGCAATAAAACCGACTCTGTTCACGAACTGCTCCTAGCGGGATTCACGTTCCCGGGTACGGCTGGTATCGCGCGCCCGAGAATCATTCGAAAAGGTGGGGGCGGGTGTCGCTGGGGACGACACCGCCGGAGACGGACTGGTCGCGGCAGGCGCATCCAGTACCCCCGAGCCGCTCGCAACCCCTTGCATGATCTTGTCCAGGGGCAAGTACAGCAAATTGGAACCTTGACGCGACTCGACCAGCACCTTGGTCACGTTGCCATAAATCTGCTGCATCGTTTCCAGATACATGCGATCCCGAGTTACCTGAGGCGCCTTCTGGTACTCCGCCAGAATCGACGCGAACCGCTGTGCGTCGCCCTGCGCCTGCGCAACAATCCTTGCCTTGTAAGCCGCGGCCTCTTCATTCAGACGTGATGCAGAGCCCACAGCACGCGGGATCACGTCGTTCGCATAAGCCTGGGCTTCGTTCTTGGCGCGCTCGCGCTCCTGCCCTGCTTTGAGTACATCATCAAATGATGACTGGACCTGCTCAGGCGGCCGCACCCCGCCCTGCTGCAAATTGATGCCGACCACCTCGACACCGACCTTGTACCGGTCCAGGATCGTCTGCATGAGGGTACGAACGCGCGGCGCTATCTGGTCACGCTCCTCCGCCAGCGCCGTGTCCATGCGCATCTTGCCTACCACCTCACGAACAGCCGTTTCAGCGGCCTGGACAACGGCGTCCGAAGGGTTCTTGCTTTCAAACAACCAAGCCCGGGCATCGCTCAAACGATACTGAACGGCAAACTTGATCTCGACGATGTTCTCGTCTTCAGTCAGCATCGCGGACTCTCTCAAGCCGGTGCTTTTGATGACCGTGTCACGTCCCACGTCGGCAGAGCGGATCTGCGTCACAAAAACAAGTTCGTGGCGCTCAATCGGATAAGGCAGGCGCCAATTGAAACCCGCGCCCACGGTGCTCTTGTACTTTCCGAACTGGGTAATGACGGCCTGCTGACCTTCCTGCACGATAAAGAAGCCGGTGCCCATCCAGATCACAAACGCGATACCGGCAATCAGACCGACACCGACACCTGCGCTTTTCATATCTGGCTGAAAGCCACCACCCGCACCTCCACCGGGACCACGGCCCGAGCCGTTTTTCCCACCAAAAAGACTACCAAGCTTGCGATTGAGATCACGCCAGAGCTCATCAAGATCCGGTGGCTGCGGGCCATTGCCCGGCCGTTGCTCGCCACCCCTTGGCCCCCCAGGTGGCGCTGAAGGACGATCCTCGGGCCGCACACCGCCGTCTTCGGACTTGTCATCGCCGCGACCCCAACGTGGATCGTTCAGATTGAACATGCCCCGAATACGGTCCGGCAATGAAGCCCAACGTAGGGTGCGAGTATGAAAATTCATGCGCAAAATCTCTGGTTCTCTGATGGCATCATCCGGTGGTGCATTGTGCCCAATCAGGACAAAGCATCCGGCAATTCAAGGGTGTCTACTGGGGTCATATCCAGAACCTCATGCGCAGCCATCAACCTGGCCGCCAAGGCACGGCGCAGCTCATCCAGCCCCTCGCCAGATCGAGCACTGACAAACAGTCGGGGCAACAACTGCCCCCCCACTTCGTATTGGTCCACCAACACAGGCGGACGTCGTTCTTCAGGCAAAGCATCAAGCTTGTTGAAGACCAGTATCTGAGGGATGTCCGAGGCGCCAATTTCCTGCAACACCCGCTCCACCTGCGCCATCTGCTCCGGGAAATCCGGGTTGGAGGCATCCACCACATGAAGCAGCAAATCTGCGTCGACCGCCTCCTGCAGCGTGGCCTGGAACGCATCGACCAGCCCGTGGGGAAGATCCCGAATGAAGCCCACCGTGTCGGACAACGAAACGGATCGCGCCGCATCTGCGAGGTACAACTGCCGCGTCGTGGTGTCCAGCGTCGCGAAAAGTTGATCCGCTGCGTACGCCCTGGCCTTCACCAAAGCATTGAAAAGGGTTGATTTGCCCGCGTTGGTATATCCAACGAGTGAAATATTGAAAGTGTCGCGTCTTTCGCGTTGGCGCCGCTGTGTAGACCGCTGGCGTTTGACCTTGACCAAGCGCTCTCTGGTGCGCTTGATCGCATCGCCAATCATGCGCCGATCCAGTTCGATCTGCTTCTCACCAGGGCCACCACGGGCACCGATACCGCCGGTTTGGCGCTCCAGGTGAGACCAGCGACGCACCAGGCGCGTACTCACGTACTGCAGCTTGGCAAGCTCCACCTGAAGCTTGCCCTCATGGCTGCGCGCCCGCTGTGCAAAAATTTCCAGAATGAGCAACGTGCGGTCATTCACTGGCAGCTCAATATGGCGCTCCAGGTTCCGCTGCTGCGCAGGGCTCAGAGACTGGTCAAAAAGCACCTCGACCGCTCCATGCATGTGTGCCAAAGTACGAATTTCATCCGCTTTGCCACTGCCAATGAACAGCGCAGCATCTGGTGCTTTGCGCTTGCACGTAATGCGCGCGACAGGCTGCATGCCAGCGGTTTGGGCGAGCAGCCCCAGTTCTTCCAACTCAGCATCGAAATGGGGGAGACCGAAGTCCACCCCCACCAGCAACACCGGAGTCATGGTGGGCGAGGATGCGGAAGCCGAACTCAAAGCCAACCACCCTCTTTTCGCTTTGCCTCGCTCAAAAAGCGAGTTCCGCCACTAAGCAACAACTTAAGAGTTGCTGCTATCGGCATCAGGAGTTTCTGAAGTAGAAAAATTGACGGCTCGACCTGGGACGATCGTAGAAATCGCGTGCTTGTAGACCATCTGTGTCACTGTATTGCGCAGCAACACCACATACTGATCGAAAGACTCGATTTGCCCCTGCAGCTTGATCCCGTTGACCAAATAAATGGACACTGGAACATGCTCCCGACGCAATGCGTTGAGGAAGGGGTCTTGCAAAAGCTGGCCTTTATTGCTCACGATATTCTCCGTGTTCAAGTGTTGTTGTAAACCATCACCTTACCACAGCCAGACGCATACCCCAGCTTCAGCATGCATGGCCCCTCGACTAAGGAGCCTTTGCAATCAGGCCTCGTCTTTGTCCACAAATGGGTTGTGAGAGGTTTTCATCTCAATGCGCAGTGGAGTCCCGACAAGATCGAACTCCTTGCGGAAGCGCCCTTCCAGGAATCGCTTGTAGGCATCCGTTACGTGCTCCAGGGAGTTGCCATGGATCACGATCACAGGCGGGTTCATGCCCCCCTGGTGCGCATATCGCATTTTGGGCCGGAACATCCCGGCCCGCTTGGGGCTCTGGAACTGAACGGCCTCCAGCAACAGGCGGGTGAGCACTGGCGTGGACATTTTGCAGGTGGCAGCCCGGTGGGCCTGGGCAATCGACGTCCAAAGAGGGCCCAGCCCCTGACGCTTCTTCGCCGAGATGAAGTGCAAAGAAGCAAACTTCAGAAACGCGAGTCGCGTCTCAATGGAGCGCTCTAAAAGCTGACGCTGGTAGTCATCCACGGCATCCCATTTGTTCACCGCGAGAACCACGGCACGACCGCTCTCCAGGATGTAACCCGCGATATGGGCATCCTGGTCTGTCACGCCCTGGGTTGCATCGAGCAGCAGCAGTACCACGTGCGCAGACTCGATGGCCTGGAGCGTTTTCACCACCGAGAATTTCTCGATGGCCTCGAACACCTTACCCTTGCGGCGCAATCCTGCGGTATCCACCAATTCAAACCGCTGACCGTTGCGCTCGAAAGGTACAGTGATGGCATCGCGGGTCGTACCCGGCATGTCAAATGCCACCAGTCGCTCTTCACCAAGCCATGTATTGATGAGGGTGGACTTGCCCACATTAGGACGTCCCGCCACGGCGAGCTTGATCACGCCCTTGTCCAGCGTCGCATCCGAATCGTCTGGCTCGGGCAAATTGAGCGGCGCCAGTGCAATGTCCACCAAACTGCGTATGCCTTGCCCGTGGGCCGCGGACACGGGATAAACCTCGCCCAGCCCCAGCTCGTAGAACTCCGCCAGTTGGACGCCCTGGAGCATGCCCTCTGCTTTGTTCGCGACAAGCACGCAGGGCTTGCCCAAGCGACGCAAGTAGTTGGCAATGTCGTGGTCTTGCGCCGAGACACCCGCACGGGCATCCACCACAAAAATCACCACGTCCGCTTCGGCGACCGCCTGCTGGGTTTGCTTGGCCATCTCGCGGTAGATGCCGCTGGAGGCGTCGGGCTCAAAGCCCCCCGTATCGATGACGATGTACTCGTGTTTTCCTTGCTTGCCGTTCCCGTAGTGTCGGTCACGCGTAAGTCCCGCAAAGTCGGCGACGATGGCGTCTCGCGACTTGGTCAGGCGATTGAAAAGCGTGGACTTACCGACATTCGGACGCCCCACGAGGGCGATTACTGGCTTCATTGAATAAGACCGATCAATCTGGACGGAATCCGTATATACCGCCGTTGCGGGTAACCACCACCAGCGTATCTGCCGCCACCACCGGGGCAGCCGCGATGGCTGAACCATCTGTTGCCAGTCGGTTCAGGGGGGAGCCATCGGTGCGAGACAGCAGATGCACCAAACCAGCATCGTCACCGACGACAACCGAGCGCCCCAAAAGCAGCGGCGCCGTGAGTTTGCGGTACTTGAGTCGGTCGATACTCCACAGGCGCGAGCCATCCGCACGGCGCCAAGCGACAAGCGTCCCATTGCTTTCCGAACCAAAAATGGTGTCCGCATCGCCATGAATGCCTTCGGACCCGCTGGCGGGCTGCGTCCAGAGCGTCGTCCCCCGGGCCGTGTTGACACATCCGACAGCGGCTTGAAAAGACCGAGCGCACACGGTTTCACCCACACGGCTGGTGCGCCCCACCAATTCCACCAAGCGCTCCACATCGTTCGTGCCACGCGGGCTGGCGATGGGCGCTTCCCACCTCACACTGCCATTGTCAGGATTCAATCCGACCAAGCGACCCGACAAGCCCACCACCAGGGTGTCGCCTACCGCAAGCAATACGCCAGCTTGACGCAGTATCAACGGTTCTCCTGGGCGCTGCTGCGCCCACAGACGACGGCCCGTGGCAAGATCGAAGGCAGACACTGATCGATCTGCAGACAGCACAAACACACGACCGCCTGCGACCAAGGGGGGAGTGAAGACCTGTGCGGCAAGCGTCTCACGCCAACGCTCACGGCCACCATCCATCACGATGAGTGCGTTGTTGCGCGATACCACCGCCGAAAATTTGCCGTCACTGCCCACAGCTGCCGATAAGGGCTCGGCCAGCGCCACACGCCAGATGTCTCCCCCCGTGCGCGCATCCAAGGCTGCCACAGCACCATCCGCGGACGCCACCGTCACGACATTTCCAGCAACATGGGGCTCAAGAGGCAAGCCCGCCACGCTACCGACGCGCGCCGTCCACGCCTGCCTCACCCCCAGGACAGCCACATTGGCGCCAAGGTCCGCAGGCACCGGTTTTGCCTTGTCGGCACTCCACAAAGAGCAACCAGCCAACGTGGTGGCCACCAATGCCGCCAACAGCCCCCGAACGAAAAACAGGTGCCCAGACCTTGTGTTGATAGGCGATGTCATGGTTATTTGGACTCTGCAGGGGTTGCGGTTGCCGCAGTGGCCACAGTCACACCTTGCAGCGTGACCCCCAGCGCGTTGAGCTTGATTTCCACGAGGCGGCGGTATTCCACACTGTCTTCGACCCCCTTATATGCCTTGGTGTATTCGGCAATCGCTTCAGGGCGCTTTTCCTGGAGTGCCAGCACATCACCTTTGCGATCTGCCACAACGGATGAGAACTCGGGCGGAAAACTGCCAGACAGTTGCTTAAGAGCTTCGTCGTAATTCTTCTGATCCATCAGCACACCTGCCAGCCGCAGTTTGGCCAAAGCCTTGAGGCCTTCGTCAGAAGATTGCTCTGCGACCCAGGCGAGCGCTTCTTTGGCACCATCGGCGTTGCCAGCCCCTTGCATGGCCTTGGCAAGCGTCAGACCCGCTTGTCCAGCCTGCACGGTCCCTGCATATTTGGCCTTCAAATCCGCAAAAGCCTGCTCCATGCGGACATTGTCTGCAGACCGTGCTGCCACATCCACCGCATCAAACAAAGCGGCAGCCTGCGTGGCCTGACGGGTTTGCCAGTACTGGTAACCGTTCCATGCAGCCGCTCCGCCCGCAACGACGATGACCACAGAGCTGATCAAAGTGCCCCAGGTATTCCAAAAATGTTTGAGCTGGTCTAACTGCTCTTGTTCTTCAAGGTCGAGATGATTTGCCATGGAATGTGATTGGTTTAGCGGGGGGATTGTAGGGTGGCCGCCCATTGGGCAATTGATTCCAGCGGGCGCTCTGTCTGCTCGCCTGCGCCATCTCGCAAGGCTTTGACGGTCACCATGCCACGAGACAGCTCATCATCGCCAAACACCAGGGCGTACGCGGCGCCACTGGTATCAGCCTTCTTGAACTGCGACTTCATACTGCCCATGCCATCCAATGAAGGTGCCGCATGCATTTGGACGCGAATACCGTGTCTACGCAATTGCTCGGCGGTGGTCACCGCCCGGGGCAACACGGCCGTCGAGGGAACAATGGCATAAACATCAGGAGCCAAAGAGGGGGGCGCACTTTGCTGCTCCTTGAGCAACTCCAGAACGCGTTCCACCCCCAGCGCCCAACCCACTGCGGGCGCTGCCTTGCCGCCGATCTGTTCGATCAAATAGTCGTAGCGACCTCCACCGCAGATCGTGCCCTGCGAGCCCAACTGATCAGTCACAAACTCAAACACGGTGAGGTTGTAATAGTCCATGCCGCGCACCAGGCGGGGGTTCACCGTCCAGGCCACGCCGTTGGCGTCGAGAATAGCCTTGACCGCATTGAAGTGGGCCAAAGACTCTTCGCCCAGGAAGTCAATCAACCGGGGGGCGGTCTCCACCACTGACTGCATTGCTGGATTCTTGGTATCCAGGATGCGCAGCGGATTGCTGTGCAGCCGTCGGCGTGCTTCTTCGTCCAGAAGATCGATGTGCTTTTCCAGGTACGCAATCAAGGCCGCCCGGTGCGCCTTGCGTTCGTCCGGCTGCCCCAAGCTGTTGAGTTCGAGGCGCACATTCTGCAGGCCCAGATCGCGCCACAGTGCACTGGCCAGCAGAATCAGTTCTGCGTCCACCTCGGCGCCGGGAAAACCCAGTGCCTCGGCGCCGATCTGGTGAAACTGGCGGTAGCGTCCACGTTGGGGGCGCTCATGACGAAACATGGGACCCATGTAATACAGCCGCTTGCCACCGTCGTACAACATAGAGTGCTCCGCCACGGCGCGCACCACACCGGCCGTCGCTTCGGGGCGAAGGGTGAGTTGCTCTCCATTGAGGCGGTCCTCAAACGAGTACATCTCCTTCTCCACAATATCGGTGACCTCGCCCAGTCCACGCACAAACAGGGGCGTGGGCTCGACAATCGGAGTGCGGATATTGCGGTAGGCATAGCGCGCCATCAGGTCGCGCACCTTGGCCTCCAACCATTCCCAGCGGGCGGATTCTGGCGGCAGGATGTCGTTCATGCCCTTCACCGCCACCAGCTTCTCCGGCTTGGGCGAGGGGGTGCTTTTTTCGTTGCTCACAGCGCTTCTTTTCTATGTCTTGCAGAAACTGACCAAAACTGCTCTGGCCCTGTCCCTGAATACATTCCAGGACAGGCCATGGCAGCGCCATCGTTCAAGCAGCAGCGACTCCAGCGCCAAAGCGCTTTTCGATGTACTGCTCCACGATGCGATGAAATTCATTGGCAATGTCGTCGCCACGCAGGGTCATTGCCTTTTCCCCGTCGATAAAGACCGGTGCGGCTGGCGCCTCCCCCGTGCCTGGAAGGCTGATACCGATGTCCGCGTGCTTGCTTTCACCCGGGCCGTTGACGATGCAACCCATGACCGCCACCCGCAACGTCTCCACGCCCGGATAACGCACACGCCACACAGGCATTTGTGCCCGCAGGAAATCGTCAATCTGCTTGGCCAGGTCCTGAAAAGTAGTGCTGGTGGTACGGCCACATCCAGGACAAGCCGTGACGCTGGGCACAAAAACCCGCATACCCAAGGCCTGCAAGATTTCGGATGCCACAACCACTTCCTGGGTACGCGCCTCACCGGGTTGGGGTGTCAACGACACACGAATCGTGTCGCCAATACCCTCTTGCAGCAGCACGGACAAAGCGGCCGCCGAAGCGACCGTTCCCTTGGTACCCATACCCGCTTCCGTCAGGCCCAGGTGCAAGGCGTAGTCGCAACGGCGCGCCAACTCGCGGTACACCGAAATCAGATCCTGCACACCGCTGACCTTGCACGACAGGATGATCTGGTTGCCGTCCATCCCCATGGCCTCCGCACGACGCGCAGATTCAATAGCCGATGTGATGAGGGCCTCGTACATGACCTGACGAGCCTCCCAGGGGGTACTGCGACGGCTGTTCGTATCCATCAGCTCGGCCAACAGTTCCTGGTCGAGACTGCCCCAGTTGACACCAATGCGCACAGCCTTGTTCCATCGCATGGCCGCTTCGATCATCTGGCCAAACTGCTTGTCGCGCTTGTCACCCTTGCCCACATTGCCAGGGTTGATCCGATACTTGGACAAGGCCTGGGCACAGTCCGGAAACTCGGTGAGCAGACGGTGGCCGTTGTAGTGAAAATCACCAACCAACGGAACACTTTCACCCATGCGGTCCAGCTGTTCGCGGATGTAGGGCACCGCCGCAGCCGCCTCGGGGGTATTGACCGTGATGCGAACAAACTCCGAACCCGCCTGGGCGAGCTCCTTGACCTGAATCGCCGTTCCGATGGCATCGACGGTATCGGTGTTGGTCATGGACTGCACGCGCACGGGTGCGTCCCCCCCCACCGTCACCACACGTGACCCCCAGACAACCTTGGCCTGACGAGAGCGCCGTGGCAAGGGCGAGGCAATAGCTATGGGCCCAAAATCATGCGGGGAGTTTTGCACTACTTCACCTCAAAACGCGCTACGTTTTCACGGGCAACAGCCGTCAGATCAAACGGCTTTCCACGCACAGTCACCTCGGTGGCGTCCGCGCGTCCCACGATCACCGCCAAAGGTGTGGGCGCTGACACCGACACAGTCTCTCCAGCCGCTAGGTTGCGTTGCAGCGCCAGGGCTCCATTGGCATCGCGGACCTGCACCCACGACGCGCTGCGCGCACGCAATACCAGCGGGCCGGAGGCGGCATCTACCGCGCCATCAGCAGCAGATGCGTTACTCGTCGTGGCGCCACTGGCCGCTGCAGCAGGCGAAGGGGATACTGCAACGGAAGGGGTAGCGGGCACGGGCGATGAAGCTGCCACCGCAGCCGCGGGCGCCGCAGATGCAGATGAATCAGCGTGGCGCTCTGTCGCCGATGGCGCAGCCAATACAGGAGGCGCAGGCTCGGAAGTGTTTGCGGGCAAAGCATCCGGCACCGCGACCGGCGCAGGATCGGCCGTATCACTAGGAGCGGAATGCCGCGGGACATAAAACAGGACGACCGCCCCCACCAGAAGTGCGAGGACCACCAAGACCATGGAGCGCGAGCCAGAACCCGAGCCCGCAAACGATGCGGCTGAAGATGCGGACGACTTGCCAGCACTTCCCTTCACAGGCGCATTGATACCGGCGCTGTCCACAGACAACCGGGGGCTCTGACTCTGGGGCAACAACGACAGAATCGGCGCCGCGTCTATCTTGAGGGTGCGACACACACTCGACGCCAGGGCACGCACAAAGACGGTATCAGGCAACACCGCGTAGTTGTCTGCCTCCAACGCCTCCAATTTGCTGACGGGCACCTTCAGCGCCACAGCCAAGGCCGCGATGTGCATGCCGGCCGCCTGCCGGGCTTCCTTGAGCAAACCGCCCGCCGTCATTCCACTCTCCACCACCTCACTCATTGAAAGCCCCGCGTTCGTATGCACTCAACTCCCTGGAATCCGGGAAACGCTTGCGCAACTGAGCCGCCAGTTGCCTCATTGCCACGACGTCGCCCAAAGCCCGCTCCACCTTGATGCCCAACCACAAGGATTCGGAGTTCGCAAAATCACTGTTGTTGAGCCGTCGGATGTAAAACTGCGCACGCGAAAGTTCATTGCGACGCAACAAAAGCGCAGCCAGGTGGTAACCGACCACCGGGTTCGCCGCATCAAATTCATAAGCCTTCAGAAGCGACTGTTCCGCTTCAGGGAACTGTCCTGCTCCCGACTGGCACAGGCCACGCGCCATCCAGGTTTTGCCACGCGCTGCATAAGCAGGGTTGGCTATGGCACGCGAAAAATATGCGTCAGCCTCTGCATACTTTTGCTGCTGGCACATCAGCCAGCCATAGTTGTGCAGTATGTTGGCGTCGTTTGCGCGCAGCGACAAAGCGCGGCGAAAACTGTCTTCCGCCTGCGGATAGTCATTCAACCGCATGTAAATCAGACCACGCAGGTTGAAAGCATCCGCGTAAGAAGGATCTGCGGACAGAGACTGCTTGACCTCATCCAAAGCCACCGCTGTCTGCCCCAGTTCGAAATAGTTGGAAGCCAACTCCAGCCGAATGCGCGCGCGGCGCCGCGACTCTGGCTCATCGGACGGTGTTACCAGACCGGCGTCAGCGTCGCTGACTGCGGGCGAAGTGTTGGTTGCACACCCCTGAAGCGCCCAAATGCAAACCACTGCACTGCATGCCGTGAGTGTCCAGCGGCCAATCTGCCGCCAGCGTCCAACCATTCCCGCCATGTAGAGCCTCCTTGAAGTTTGCCAGCTAGCCTGATCAAGTCACCGGTTTGAGCACGATTGTGCGCTGCTTTGCCATGCGCTCTGCCGCGCGGGTGCGATCTTTGACGTCCCCCGCCAATTGACCGCATGCCGCGTCGATATCATCCCCTCGCGTCTTGCGCACGGTGGTGATGATGCCCGCGTCACTCAGCATCTTTGCAAAGGCTTGCACCTGATTGTGCGGAGACCGCAACAGCCCTGATGCAGGAAACGGATTAAAAGGAATCAGATTGAACTTGCAGCGAATACCAGTGCGCTTGACCAACTCGATCAGTTGGCGCGCGTGCTCCACCTGGTCGTTGACGCCATCGAGCATGCAGTATTCGAAGGTGATGAAATCACGGGGCGCATGCTGCAAGTAGCGGTTACAAGCATCCAGCAACTCGCTGATCGGATACTTGCGATTGAGCGGCACCAGGTTGTCGCGCAATGGGTCGTTGGGCGCATGCAGTGAAACAGCCAGCGCCACAGGGCAATCTTGCGAAAGACGGTCCATCATGGGCACCACGCCCGATGTGGATACCGTCACACGGCGGCGCGACAAGCCATAGCCGTGGTCATCCAGCATGACCTTGAGCGCAGGGACCAGTGCCGAATAGTTCTGTAGCGGCTCTCCCATCCCCATCATGACCACGTTGGAGATCACACGCTCCTCGGTCTGCAGGCGTTTGCGCAGAGAATGCTCGGCAAACCACAGCTGGGCAACGATCTCACCCGTCGTCAGATTGCGACTGAAACCCTGATGACCCGTCGAGCAGAAACGGCAACCGACGGCGCAGCCAGCCTGGGATGACACACAGAGCGTCCCGCGATCATCCTCGGGGATAAAAACGGCTTCCACCGCATTGCCATCACCGACATCAAACAGCCACTTGACCGTGCCATCCGAAGACACGTGCTCAGAAATGACGGGAAGCGCCTCGACCCGAGCACAGCCTTTGAGCTTGTCGCGCAAGGCCTTGGCCAAGTCACTCATGGCGTCAAAATCACTGGCCCCGCGCTGGTGTATCCAGCGGAACAGCTGGGTGGCGCGAAAGCGCTTTTCCCCCAGCCGTTCACAAAACGCAGCCAAGCCGTCCAGATCGAACTCCAGCAGATTCGTACTCATGGTGCCGAACCCACCGTAGACCAGGCACAGCTACCCCCATGGCACGGAATTCCCACCGAAGCGGGTGCGGACATGGGGAGTGTCAACATCTCAGCGCGAGTAGATGTTCAAGCCGGGGAAGAAGAATGCCACTTCGGCCTGTGCGGTTTCAGCGGCGTCGGAGCCGTGCACTGCGTTGGCGTCGATGCTGTCGGCGAAGTCGGCGCGGATGGTGCCAGCTTCAGCCTTCTTGGGGTCCGTTGCGCCCATGAGTTCACGGTTCTTCAGGATGGCGTTCTCGCCTTCCAGGGCCTGGATCATCACCGGGCCGGAGATCATGAAGTCCACCAGGTCCTTGAAGAAAGGGCGCTCTTTGTGCACTGCGTAGAACTGTTCGGCTTCCAGGCGCGACAGGTGGGCCATGCGGGCCGCCACGATCTTGAGGCCGGCGGCTTCAAAACGGGCGTAGATCTGGCCGATCACGTTCTTGGCGACTGCGTCAGGCTTGATGATGGAGAGAGTGCGTTCGATTGCCATGTTGATTTCCTTTGTTGCTGTGATTCGTTTGTCCACCGGACAAAGCCCTCGATTCTAACCGGGGAGTGTGACGGGAGTGGCGCTCAGCGCCCGCCTCCGCCACGCCGAGGGCCACCACCACCCGGGCGGCGTTTGTCCTGGCGGTGCCGTGAAAGGCTGTCCACACCGATGTAACCCACCGAGGTCTTCATCGGATCAGGCTGGGCTGCGCCTCCCCGCTGGCGATCTCCGCCTGCCGCATTGTTGCCACGGGCCGGACCCGGACCACCATCACGGCGCGGCTTCTGACCACGGGGGCCGCCAGGGGCCGCCGATTGGGGAAAGTCGCGGCGCGAGCCATCACCGCGTGGGCCGCCACGCCCCCGGTTGCGCGACCGGCCGTTGCGCGCACCACCAGCACCACCTTCCGGACGCCCTTCCACAGGCTCGGGGCGGCCAGCGCCTGCAGCCTGCACCAAGGCGCGGATATCACTCTCGTCGAGCTCCAGCCAGGCTCCGCGCTTGAGACCGCGCGGAAGCACCATGGCTCCATAGCGAATGCGGATCAGGCGGCTGACCGCATGACCCACCGATTCCAGCATGCGACGCACTTCACGGTTGCGGCCTTCGGAGATGGTGACCCGATACCAGCAGTTGGACCCTTCACCCCCACCGTCTTCGATGGAGCCGAAAGATGCCATGCCGTCGTCCAAGCGAACGCCATCCAGCAGCTTTTGTTTTTCCTCGTTGCTCAGAGCGCCCAGCACCCGAACGGCGTACTCACGCTCCAGCCCGAAACGGGGGTGCATCAGCTTGTTGGCCAACTCGCCCGAGCTGGTAAACAGCAAAAGGCCCTCGGTGTTCAGATCCAGACGCCCGACCGATTGCCACTTGCCCTGCATGAGCCGAGGCAGCTTACGGAACACGGTGGGTCGGTTTTGAGGGTCGTCATGGGTCACGACCTCGCCCACCGGCTTGTGATACGCAATCACGCGCGCCGGAGGTGGGTCGATGCGATAACGGATCGGCTTGCCGTTGACCTTGACCTGATCGCCAAACTGGATGCGCTGACCAATGTGGGCAGGCTCGTTATTGACCGAGATCCGCCCCTCCAGGATCAGCTGCTCCATTTCAAGGCGCGAGCCCAGCCCCGCCTGTGCCAACACCTTGTGCAATTTGGGGGTTTCAACCTGCGGCAGAAGCACCCGCTTCGGCGGTACCGCATCTGCGGAGGCATCCTCTTCGTCAAAACGACCGGACACCACGTCTGCGAACTGGTAGCCCTCCACTACGGGCGCGGCCTTGCGCTTGTCACGCCCCGCAGCTTCAGAGCGAGGAGACCTCTCGCGGGACTCACCCCGAGGACCACGCTCCCGTTGCACCGCACCACCGTCACCCACGACCGCTGTGGCATCCGCTGCGGGCGACTCCTGAGCGACGACCTGAGCCTCAACCGCTGCAGCTTCAGGCGCGGGCGCTTCGACCACATGGTCAGACGCACCCACCTGTGCAACCGTCACAACCTCGGGCGCATCCACCTCAGCGGGGGCAGCCACCGCCTTTTTGCGGGGAGCCCGCTTGGCGGCCGGCTTTTTGACAACGGGCTTCGCGTCTGCGGTATTCAACCCGGGCAGATCGGCCGGATTTTCGGAAGTCGAGTCGTTCATCAAGTATTTCCCTGGATACCACCCGGGGCATCCACATCGTCGTCATGGAGATCCGTCTCCACATCCTGAAAAAAATCATCCACGGGCCGGACAGCGCCCGCATCCGGCACCACCTCGGCAACCTCCACAGACGGCTGCAAATCAGCATCTTGGGGCAAAGCCGCCAGCAGATCGGGTTCGACATCCATGGCTTCCTGGGTCACAGCGGCCATGGCTTCCAGCACATTGGCGTTGCCTGTCGGGTCGTCGAGCACCGGCAGTTGGTCCAGGGACTGCAAGCCCATATCGTCCAGAAACTGACGGGTGGTGGCAAACAGCGCCGGACGCCCCACCGTTTCGCGGTGGCCGATGACCTCCACCCAACCCCGATCTTCCAACTGCTTGATGATCAGGCTGTTGACCGTCACACCGCGAATGTCTTCAATATCCCCACGCGTGACCGGTTGCCGGTAGGCAATGATGGCCAAGGTTTCCATGGTGGCACGGGTATAGCGTGGAGGCTTTTCGGGGTGCAGCCGGTCCAGATATTCCCGCATTTCGGGGCGACTCTGGAATCGCCACCCCGTCGCTACCTGCACCAGCTCTACGCCCCGCTGCGCCCAATCAAGCTGCAATTCCTGCAGCAGCACCTTGAGGGTGTCGGACCCCAGCGCATCATTGAACAGCACCCGCAACTCGCGCACAGGCACGGGTTGCTGCGCGCAGATCAGCGCAGTTTCGAGGACCCTCTTGGCATCCACCGTGTTCATGGTTCAGCGATTCCTGGAAAAGTGCCACGCGTTGCAACGGGTGTCACATCAACAGCAGGGGCAATCATTGGTGCACCGCGCAATGGCGCCGGTGCGTTGGTAGAGCCCGGCGGGATTCCGGCTGCGGGCTGGGGCCGTCACGGCCATTCACGGTGCATTGTAGCCGAGACCCCATTCTGACAGCGCCTGGCGCATATCGTCGGGGACGGAGGCACGGAATTCCAGAGATTCCCCTGTCACAGGATGCAAGAAAGCCAAACGGTAGGCGTGCAGGGCCTGGCGTTGCAAGGCTCCGACGGGCGCACCGCCATACAGGGTATCGCCCACCAAGGGATGACGCAAAGACGCCATGTGCACACGGATCTGGTGCGTGCGCCCGGTGTGCAAGGTGCATTGCACCCAGCACCCTCGTTCACCGCCTTCAAGACACAGGAAATCCGTCCGAGCGGTTTTGCCCGGGTGCACCGCCAAGTCCACCACCGCCATGCGCAGACGATTGCGAGGGTCTCGCCCGATGGGTGCGTCCACCGAGCGGGTGGGGGCACCTGTCCAGGCACCATGAGCCATGGCCACGTACTGGCGTTTGACCTTGCGCTCGGCAATCAACGCCACCAGGGCGTCCATGCACGCGCGGTCCCGGGCCACCACCATGAGGCCACTGGTGTCCTTGTCCAGACGGTGCACGATGCCCGCACGGGGGACCCGCAAGGCTTTGTCGTCGCGGGCCAGCAGTCCGTTGAGCAGGGTGCCACTCCAGTTGCCGGGCGCAGGATGCACGACCAAACCTGCAGGCTTGTTCACCACCAGCAGGTGCTCGTCTTCGTACACCACATCAATCGCCATGGGCTCGGGCCGGAAGGCCTGACTCTGGAGCGTGGGCCGCATTTCCAGCACCACCTGGTCGCCGGCCTTGACCCGCGCGGCGGCTTTGAGAGCGGGCTTGCCATTCAGGCTGACCAGCCCCTGGGCCAGCAATTGCTGCAGATAGCTGCGGGAGAACTCAGGAACCAGCTCCACCAGCGCGCGGTCCAGCCGCTCTGCGTGCTGGCCAGGGCCCATCTGCAAGGCACGTAGCTCACTGTCCGCGTCAGCCAGGGCTTCCGACTCATCGGCCAGCAGGAGGGAGTCGCCCTCCTGCCCGGTCGTCTCGGGAGCGTCCGGACCACCGCCCGGCGAGTGATCCGCCATCGGCCTCAACGGGAGGGCAGATAGCGCGTGGGATCGACCGGCTTGCCCTGCCGGCGGATTTCAAAGTGCAGCTTGACGCGGTCGGCGTCGGTGTTGCCCATTTCGGCGATCTTCTGGCCCTTGCGCACCGCCTGATCTTCCTTGACGAGCAGTGTTTGGTTATGCGCGTAGGCGGTCAGGAAGGTGTTGTTGTGCTTCAGGATGATCAGGTTGCCGTAGCCGCGCAGGCCTGCACCTGCGTACACCACGCGGCCATCCGCCGCCGCCAGCACCGGGTCGCCCGCCTTGCCGGCAATGTCAAAGCCCTTGTTGCGCGCCTCGTCAAAGCCAGCGATCAGCGAACCCGACGCAGGCCAGATGAATGCCAGCTCGTCCTCGCCTGCTGGCGCTGCCGCAGGCGCGGGCGTAGCAGGAGCTACTGCCACCACCGTGCCCGACGCGGCAGAAGCCGCAGGCTTGGCGCCGCTGGCGGCCGATGCAGGCGCCGCAGCCGGCGTGCTGGCAGGCGCGACGGAAGAAGACGTGACCGGGCGTGTCACCACGCCATTTTCGGAAGCCGCCACAGCCGCCGGGGCTGCAGAAGGTGGCAGTACACGCAGCACCTGACCGACTTCGATCAGGTTGGCATTCTCCAGATTGTTCCAGCGGGCGATGTCTTTCCAGCTTTGCCCGGACTCCAGGCCAATGCGAATCAGGGTATCCCCAGGCTTGACCGTATAGTAACCAGGCTTGCCAGCGTTTTCGGCTCCTGGCAGCGGCTTGATGGGGGTGGCCACCACCACGCCGGGCTGGGCTGCGGGGGCGGGCGCGGAAGTCGACGAAGAGGTGCCCCGATCTTCCACAGGAGCCTTGTTCATGCGGGTGCCACAGCCGGAGAGCACCAGACCCGCCATTGCCACGGTAAAACCCACCACAAGACCACGCGATACGAACATAAGCAATTCCCTTTACGCAATCCCCGATTTTAGGGGGACAAAATGCACGGGCTCGAGCACGTTTTGTTTCAATCCGTGCGGGGTTTTGTCGATCACCAGCAACATCTGCTGCCCGCCCGACAGCGCCATGGGCGCTACCAGACGCCCCCCCACGGCCAGCTGGTCGCACCACGCCAGCGGCACGGCATCGCCGCCGGCCGCCGCGATGATGGCCGCGTACGGAGCACCTTTGGCATAGCCAAGCATGCCGTCACCAAACAGCAGATGCACATTGGCCAGGCGGAACGGCCGCAGGTTGTCACGCGCCTTGTCGTGCAGGCCGCGCAGGCGCTCCAGCGTGTACACCTCGCGGGCCAGTAGGCTCAGCACGGCCGCCTGGTAGCCGCAGCCCGTGCCAATCTCCAGCACACGGCCCAGCCCGCCATGGCGTGCGCTCTCGGCCCCCAGCAGCAGCTCGCACATGCGCGCCACCACGCTGGGCTTGGAGATGGTCTGGCCCAAGCCTATCGGCAGGCTGGTGTCTTCATAGGCCTGGTTGACCAGTGCACTGTCCACAAACCGGTGACGCTCTACAGCGCCCATGGCCTGCAGCACGGGGGGCAACGTGATGCCGCCCGCCGCCAGTTTTTGCACCATGCGGGCACGGACAGCCGACGAGTCCAGCCCCACCCCGGCGGGCGCCGGGGCGACGGCCGGCTTGCGCAGAGCAACAGACGGAGGCGCCGTCACCGGCTTGCCCGCGGCGGCGTTGCCCGACACCGGCAGCTTGGCCGGGAACCCTGGGCGGCGCTGCATCACGCCCCAGGGGCGGCAGCCGCCCCTGTCGCCAACCGGGCGGCGGTCTGCGCCCAGTAGCCGAGGTTGTCGTGATCGGTCAGGTCCACCTTGAGGGGCGTGATGGACACATGGCCCTGCGCCGTGGCGTGAAAGTCCGTGCCTTCGGCATCGTCCTTGGCCGCACCAGCACCGCCGATCCAGTACATGGCTTCGCCCCGGGGGCTTTCCTGCACGATGACCCGTTCTGCCGCATGGCGGCGCCCCAGGCGGCACAGCTTGGCAGGGCGCAAGGCCTCCAGCGGCATGTTGGGGATGTTCACGTTGAGCAGCCAGGGGGTTTCGTTGACCAGTTGCTGCGCACGCATCTGCGCCACCAGCTCTCGCGCCTTGGCCGCAGCGGCCTCCAGCTCAGCCCATCCCTTGTCCACCTGCGAGAACGCAATGGCCGGAATGCCGAAGAGATACCCCTCCATGGCCGCCCCCACCGTGCCTGAATAGATGGTGTCGTCGCCCATGTTGGCGCCGTTGTTGATGCCCGACACCACCAGATCGGGCCGGTAGCCCAGCAGGCCGGTCAGCGCAATGTGCACGCAATCTGCCGGGGTGCCATTCACGTAGCGAAAGCCGTTGGCTGCCTTGTGCACGTACAGCGGGGAATGCAGCGTCAGCGCGTTGGATTTGGCACTGTTGTTGTGTTCTGGCGCAACGACCTCCACCTCGACCCCGTCGAGGGTCTTGAGCGCATCATGCAGCGCCACGATGCCGGGGGCCTGGAAGCCGTCGTCATTGGATATCAGGATCTTCATGGTCTGGATAGCGGTTGCAACGGATTGTAGGTGGCCGGACTGCTGCACCTCGGTCAGACGCCCGTTGACCACATTGCGCCGACGGCACCCCGGGCCCCGTCGCTCGTGGGACATCCAGCACACCGGAGCGCCACCTATCATGCGGGCCATCATTGACAAGACCGACCGACAGGAGACTTCCCCATGCATGCTTGGCTTTGCACCAACCCCACCGGCGTCGAAGCGCTCACCTGGACGGAGCTGCCCACCCCCACCCCCAAGGCGGGCGAGGTGCTCATCGAGATCAAGGCAGCCAGCCTGAACTTCCCCGACCTGCTCATCGTGCAGAACAAGTACCAGATGAAGCCGCCGCTCCCCTTTGTGCCCGGCTCGGAATACGCGGGCGTGGTGGCCGCCGTGGGCGAAGGCGTCACGCACCTCAAGGTCGGCCAGAACGTGGCCTGCCTGTCGGGCACGGGCGGCTTTGGCACACACACCGTCGCCCCGGCCGCCCTGTGCATGCCCCTGCCAGACGGTTTTTCGCATGTCGATGCGGCCGCATTCATCATGATCTACGCCACGTCGCACCACGCACTGGTGGACCGCGCGCAGCTGAAGGCAGGCGAGACCGTGCTGGTGCTGGGCGCTGCCGGGGGCGTGGGCACTGCCGCCATCCAGATCGCCAAGGCCATGGGTGCACGCGTGATCGCTGCGGCCTCCAGCGACGAAAAATGCGCGCTGTGCACCTCCATCGGGGCCGACGCGACCATCAACTACAGCAAGGACAACCTGCGCGAGGCCATCAAGACCCTCACGGACGGCAAGGGCCCCGATGTGATCTATGACCCCGTAGGTGGCGACTTTGCCGAGCCCGCCTTCCGCTCCATCGCCTGGCGCGGTCGCTACCTGGTGGTCGGTTTTGCGTCCGGCCCCATCCCGGCCCTGCCGTTCAACCTGGCGTTGCTCAAGGGTGCCTCCATCGTGGGCGTGTTCTGGGGCGAGTTTTCCAAGCGCGAACCCAAGGCCAACGCCGCCATGATGGGCGAGCTGGCCCAGTGGTACGCCCAGGGCAAGATCAAGCCCGTGATCGACCGCACCATGCCCATGGCTGAACTGCCCGCCGCCTACGCCCACATGGGCTCACGCGGCGTGATGGGCAAGCTGGTCATGGTGAACTGACGGCTGGCCGCGCCGCCTCGGAACGTACGGCAGGCCCTGCCGCAAGGCCGCCGCCACGTTCCCGGCTGGCATACCCGTGTGGCGCGGTATGCCAGCCCCTGCCAGGCCTTGCCTGTGTCACACTTGCGCATTCCAGCCCCCCTGACACTGGTGCCCCTCCATGGCCGACCGACCACCTTCCGAGATCGCGCGCGAGACGCTCAAACAACTGGCCGCACGCCGACTGGCCCCCACGCCAGACAACTACCTCGCGATCTACGATGAAATAGCGGGCATCCGCAGCCCGCAGCCGTTCCCGGAAGGGCCGCTGAGCAGCATCCAGCGGGTGCTGCCCGGCCAGACACCCGCGCAAAAGCGCCTGCTGGGACAGTTCGAACGCGCCATCATTACCAAGGACTGGACGTCGCTGCAAAGCGTGATGGTGGGTTATGCCAACCTGGGGCTGCACCCGGCCACGGCGTCCAAACCCATCGAGGTGGCAGATGCCCCCACCGCGCTGGGCGAACTGCCCACCGAGTTTGCCGAGGCCCTGGCCCGCCTGATCGACAACACCCTGCCCGCACTGGGCGACGACGACCCCCGCGTCATCGACATGGCCCAGCAGCTCATCACCTTTCTGCGCGAGCCCGCCCCGCTGGTGACCACCGCGCAGCTCATGCTGGGCAACTTCAGCTACCGCCTGTCGTTCGCCACCGAAGAACAAGCCTCCATCCGCGCAAGCCTGCTCGAGCTGCTGCACATGATCTTCGAGAACATCGCTGTGCTCAGCGTGGACGACCGCTGGCTGCAGGGCCAGGCCGAGGCACTGATGAGTGCCTCGACCCCGCCCCTGACGCTGCGGCGGCTGGACGATGTGCAGCGCCGGCTCAAGGACGTGATCTTCAAGCAGACCGAAGCCAAGGCCCGGTCGCTGGAGGCGCAAGAGCAGATGAAGGAAATGCTGGCCACCTTCATCGAGCGGCTGGCGCGCATCACCGCATCCAGCACCAGCTACCAGGGCACCATGGAGCGTTGCGCCGACCTGATCGGCAAGGCCAGCACCCTGCAGGAGATCGCCCCGGTGCTGCAGGAAGTGATGAGCGCCACCCGCGCCATGGCGCTGGACAGCCGCGTGACGCACGACGAACTGCAAGACCTGCGCGAGCGCACCGAGGCCAAGCGTGCCGAGGTCGCCAAACTGCAGGAAGAGCTGGACCGCGCCAGCGCGCAGGCGCGCCACGACCCGCTGACCGGCAGCCTCAACCGCAAGGGCCTGGACGAGGCGGTGGAACGCGAGATCGCCCGCGCCCGCCGCCTGGGCTCGTCACTGTGCCTGGCACTGCTGGACGTGGACAACTTCAAGACCATCAACGACCGGCTGGGCCATGCCGGGGGCGACGCAGCCCTGGTGCACTTGGCACAGGTCACGCGCGAAGTCATGCGGCCGCAGGACCTGTTGGCCCGCTATGGCGGCGAAGAGTTCGTGATCGTGCTGCCCGACACCACGGTCGAAGCCGGCGTTGCGGCCATGACGCGCCTGCAGCGCGAGCTGACCACGCGCTTCTTCTTGCAAGGCACGGAGAAGGTGCTCATCACCTTCAGCGCGGGCGTGGCCCAGTTGAGTGACAGCGAAAGCGCCACCGACGCCATCGTGCGGGCCGACCAGGCGATGTATCTCGCCAAGCGCTCGGGCAAGAACCGGGTGATGGCGGCTTGACTACCTCCCCCCTGTGTCGCCTTCGGCGCCCTCCCCCAGAGGGGGACGCCGCCAGCGCGGCCGGGCGGCCCTTGCGCGGCGGCCACTGGTCTGGGTTGCGTCTGTTTCTGAGCACGGCGCCCGACGCAAAGGGCAGCTGAATTGACATCCGAGCAAAGACGGCAGTTCCTGCGCAACGCAGCGCTGACTGCCTCCGTCGCCGCCCTCCCCCGCTGGGCCTGGAGCACCCCGCCCGCGCTGCAAACCAACCCTTTTGCCCTGGGCATCGCCAGCAGCGACCCGGCGCCTGATGGCGTGGTGCTGTGGACGCGGCTCGCACTGACCGATCCGGCGCAGATGTTGGCCACACACATCGTGCGGTGGGAGGTGGCACACGACGCAGGCTTTGCCCAGATCGTGCAAAAGGGCGAGTCCCCCGCGCTGCCCGCGCTCGGCCACAGCGTGCATGTGGAGCTGCAAGGCCTGCAACCCGCGCGCTGGTACCACTACCGCTTCATGCTGGGCGACGCAGTGAGCCCTACGGGCCGCACGCGCACCGCGCCTGCGGCGGGCGACCTGCCCGGGGCGCTGCGGGTGGCGTTCGCCTCGTGCCAGCGCTGGGAGCATGGGCACTACGCGGCCTGGCGCCATCTGGCCGCCGACCAGCCGGACCTGGTGCTGTTCCTGGGCGACTACATCTACGAATACGCCACCCCCAAAACCACCACCGACCTGGCGCGCACCCACAGCCTGCGCCACGCCACCACGCTGGCCGACTACCGTGACCGCTACGCCCTGCACAAAAGCGACCCCGCCCTGCAGCTGGCCCATGCCACCTGCCCCTGGTCCGTGACCTGGGACGATCACGAAGTGCAAAACGACTACGCCGCCGATGCAGGCCGCAGCGAGGCTGCGGGCAGCGCCGCCTTTCTGGCCCAGCGCAGCGCGGCGTGGCAGGCGTTCTACGAGAACATGCCCTTGCGCGCGGCCAGCCTCCAGCGCCCCGTACTCGACACCCGCTGGGATGCGCTGCAGATCTACCGCCGACTGCGCTGGGGCCGGCTGGCGCACATCCACCTGCTCGACAGCCGCCAGTACCGCAGCTGGCAGGCCTGCCGCACGCCCGACGCCAGCAGCGCACCCGCCGTGCGCCCCGCCGACTGCGCCGAGTTGGCCCAGCCACAGCGCAGCCTGCTGGGCAGCGCGCAAGAGCGCTGGCTGGACGCAGGCCTGGCCACTGATACGGCGAGCGCACAGGCCACGCGCTGGAGCGTGATCGCGCAGCAGACGCTGTTCTCGCCGCGCCATTACCCATCCGGCACCGTGCCCACCGACGCCTGGGACGGCTACCCCGCCGCACGCCAGCGCCTGCTGCAATCGGTGGCCCGGCACGCGCCGCGCAATACGGTGCTGCTGGGCGGCGACATCCACCAGAACTACGTCTGCCGTGTGCATGCCGATGCCGCGCGCGCCGATTCGGCCGTGTTGGCCAGCGAGTTCTGCGGCACCTCCATCAGTTCGCGGTCGGGCACCACACAGGCCAAGGTGGACGCCATCGTCCGCCACAACCCGCATGTGCTACTGGCACGCTGCGACCAGCGCGGCTACGGCCTGGCCGACATCACCCCCGCGCGCTGGACCACCACGCTGCGCGTGGTGGACGACCCGTTGCGCGCTGACAGCGGCGCATCCACGCTCGCCCGGTTTGTGGTGGAAGACGGCCGCGCGGGGCCCCAGGCGGCCTGAGAGGGCGTGGCGCAAGCCTCCAGGCCCGGGGGCCCCTTGTCACTACGCCGCACCAGGGCTCAGAGATGGCCGGAGAACAGCCGCTGACGGTCGGTAACAACTATCTTTTTGATAGCTGCTCAGGCATATTGCACTAGCGCTACCACCACAAAATACCTTCAATCGCTGCGCAAACCCCTCCAGCAGCCCCTGGCACGCCCTCGCAGGCTGCAGCAAGGCCCCTTACCATGGCCGCTTCGCTGCTTGCACCCACAGGAGACCCGCATGTCACCCACTGCCCTGCCTGCCACGTCGCCCCTGCGCCGCCCGTTCAGTCACAACCTGCTGGCCCCTGCGGCCCTTGCCACCCTGGTGGCCCTGGCGGGCTGCGCCAGCGCTCCCTCCGAGTTCGCCTACACCGTACCCGCGCAGCCCGAGGGCTCGTCCGGCTACACCGAAAAACCGGGCTGGGCCACCGAGAAGTTCGCCGTGGCCGCTGCCAACCCGCTGGCTACCGACGCGGGCTACCAGATCCTCAAGGCCGGTGGCTCGGCCGTCGACGCGGCCATAGCGGTGCAGATGGTGCTGACGCTGGTGGAGCCCCAGTCCAGCGGCATCGGTGGCGGTGCCTTTCTGCTGCACAGCAACGGCAAGGTGGTAGAGGCCTACGACGGCCGCGAGACCGCGCCCGCGGCCGCCGATGAAAAACTCTTCCTGGGCGCCGACGGCAAGCCCGTGCCGTTCTACGACGGCGTGGTGGGCGGCCGCTCTGTGGGCGTGCCAGGTACCGTGCGCATGCTGGAGATGGCGCACAAGCAGCACGGCAAGCTGCCCTGGGCCACGCTGTTCCAGCCCGCCATCACGTTGGCCGAAGGCGGCTTCAAGGTCAGCGCGCGGCTCAACACCCTGGTCAAGGCCGACGCCCATCTCAAGAAGGACCCCGTGGCCGCCGCCTACTTCTACAAGGCCGATGGCGACGCGCGCGATGTGGGCGTGAACCTGCGCAACCCCGAGCTGGCCGCCGTGCTGCGCCGCATCGCCGCCGAAGGCAGCAAGGCCCTGCACGAAGGCGAGATCGCCCAGGCCATCGTGGACAAGGTGCAAAAGCACCCCACCAACCCCGGCAAGCTCAGCCTGGCCGACCTGGCGGGCTACCAGCCCAAGAAGCGCGAGGCGCTGTGCCACGACTACCAGGTGGCCAGCAAGGACTACCGCGTGTGCGGCTTTCCGCCCCCAAGCTCCGGGGCCATCGCCATCGGGCAGATCCTGGGCATCCTGAAGAACACCGACGCCGCCGCCAAGCCGCTGCAGGACGGCCTGCCCAGCGCAGACTGGCTGCACCTCTACACCGAGGCCGCCCGCCTGGCCTTTGCCGACCGCGCCCAGTACGTGGCCGACCCCGACTTTGTGCAGCCCCCCGCCGGCAGCTGGACCAGCTTGCTCGCGCCCGCCTACCTGGCCGACCGAGCCAAGCTCATCGGCACGCAGAGCATGAAGGTCGCCCAGCCCGGCAACCCCGGGGCTGTCAAGACGGGCTTTGCGCCCATGCCCGACCAACCCGAATACGGCACCAGCCACATCAGCATCGTCGATGCCTTTGGCAACGCGGTGGCCATGACCACGACCATCGAAGACCAGTTCGGCGCACGGCAAATGGTGAAAGGCTTCCTGCTCAACAACGAACTCACCGACTTCAGCTTTGCCCCCACCGACGCGCAAGGCCAGCCCATTGCCAACCGCGTGCAGCCCGGCAAGCGCCCGCGCTCGTCCATGTCGCCCACGCTGGTGTTCGACAAAGCCACGGGCGAGCTGCTGATGAGCGGCGGCAGCCCTGGCGGCGCAGCCATCATCCACTACACGGCCAAGACGCTATATGGCGTGCTCAACTGGGGTCTGATGCCCCAGCAGGCCATCAACCTACCCAACTTCGGCTCGATGAACGGCCCCACGCTGCTGGAAGAAAAGCGCTTCCCGCCCGCCACGGTCGAGGCCCTGCGCGCCAGGGGCGCCGAGGTGCGCGAGATGAACATGACCAGCGGCCTGCAAGCCATCACACGCGGCCAGGCACATGGCAAGAAGCTGTGGATGGGCGGGGCCGACCCGCGCCGCGAGGGCGTGGTAATGGGCGACTGAGGGCCGACGCTGCGCGGCCTCGCCACGGGGGCGCGCAGCTGCAGGAACACCCTCGCTCGCTGGCGTACACAAACGCCAGCGAAAATCCCCACCATGAACCTCCACCGATTCATCCCGACGCTACCGGTGGCCACGCACCAGCGACTGTGGCGCAACTGCCAGGCCGCAACGCTGGCCTACGCCCTGGGCATGGCGCCCGCCCAGGCCCAGGTGCGTGCGACTGCTGCACAGCACCCCGCACAGTGGCCCACCACACTGGCCATGGCCGCGCCGATCCCATCGCCCACACCGGCCCAGCTACAACCGCTGCCTGCGGGCGTTGAACTGGGCATGGGCACGGACGCCTTGCGTGACGCGGTACCCAGCGCGGCCCGCGTGCCGCGCCCGCAGCGCCTGGCCGGAGGGCTGGCGGGCCTCTGGCGGCTGGAGCCTGTGGTGATCGCCGGGTTGTCGGGTGCGCAAACCTTCTTCTTCAGCGGGCGGGAGCTGCGGCGTGTCGAATTCGTCGCCGATGCCAGTGACCTGGCCGATGGCGGCGCAGCCGCCTTCGGCGCCCTGCTCGCGTTTGGCCGCAGCACCTACGGGCCGGAGACTGCCGCCAACGACCCCAGCGGCAGCTATGCAGCATGGACCCAAGGGGGCCTGGAGGTGTATGCCCAGCGGGTGCCCGCACCGCGCGCCACGGTGCGGTGGGTGATCAAGCAGAGCGAGGGCAAGGACGCCAGCGAGCTGTGATGTACGGCCGGGCCATCACGCGCCCAGCGTTACGCTTCCGACGTCGTGATCTGAGTGGAAAAGGCTGCTAGCGCATATGAATAAAGCGCCAATAGCTCCCAAATAAATAGCACCAGCATCTGCTGCGAATCACCACCAGGCCTTAGTCAGCCCGGCGGACCTGCAACACCCCCATCAGCCAGCGGGCTCAATGCGGTGTCGATGTTGAAGCGGTTCTTGCCCGCCTGCTTCGCTGCGTACATCGCTGCGTCGGCCTGGGCCAGCAGCGCATCAGCATCGCCGCCGTGGCGCGGGTAAAGCGCCGCGCCCACACTGGCCGAAATGTGGGCAACAGCCCCCTCCAGCATAAAAGGCTGCTCCATCGCCAACAGCACCTTGCTGGCCACAACATCGCAGTGGTCTGCCCGCTCGATGGTGGCCAGCACGATGCCGAACTCGTCCCCGCCCAGGCGCGCCACGGTGTCCTCGGCGCGCACGCAGTCTTCCAGCCGCCGGGCGACTTGCTGCAGCAACAGGTCGCCTGCCGCATGGCCCCACTGGTCGTTGACGGACTTGAACCCGTCCAGGTCCACGTAGAGCACGGCGGCGTGGCGGCCATAGCGGCGCGCCGATTCGAGCACGCGCTCAAAGCGGTCGTGGAACATCACGCGGTTGGGCAGGCCGGTGAGCGCGTCGTGCAGCGCATCGTGCGACAGGCGCATCTCCAGCTCCTTGCGCGCGCTGATGTCCTGCGTCACCACCACCAGAAAGTCGGGCTGGCCCGCAGAGTCCTTGACCACGCCCAACGCTTCGTACACCCACAGCAAGCCGCCGTCCTTGCGCCGGTAGGCTTTCTCCATCTCGGGGGAGAACACGGGCGAGTGAGCCACCAGCCGTCGCGCCAGAAAGCGGCGCAGGGCTTCACGCTCGCCCTCGTCGCTCAGCGCAAACAGGTCGCGCTGGCGCAGCTCCTCCAGCGAATAGCCCAGCATGCGGCAGAACTTGTCATTGGCGCGCAGGATGCGGCCCTCGGGCGTGATGTGGGCAATGCCGGTGGCCGCCTGGTGGAAGGTGGCGCGGAACAGCCCTTCGCTGGACGCGAGCGCATCGGCCACGGCCCGCTGACGCGCCAGCACCACGATGAGCAACGCGCCAAAACACAGCAGCGCCACACTGGCACCCGCCGCCAGGGCCAGATATTCAATACGCCGCTGCATCACCGGCGCCAGCACCTCGTCGGAGGCCGAACCCACCGTCACCATCAACGGGTAGCCCGCCATGCTGCGGTAGCTGAGAATGCGCGGCACACCGTCCACCGCGCCGGTGTCATCGATCAGTTCGCCTTCGGGGTCCTGCGCGCGTTGCTGAAACCAGGGCAGGCCCCGCGCATCAGCGCCAAAGCTGATTTGCCCCCCCGCCTTGCGGCCGCGCACCACGCCGTCCAGCCCCGCCAGCTCCAACAGCCCCTGGGCGCCCAGGTCGGCCTGGCGGTAAAAGTCGGTGAAGTTCGTGGGGTCCACCGACATCACCACCACGCCCCCAAAGCGGCCACCCTCGCTCACGATGCGCAGCGCCATCGGTATGCGCCACTGCCCCGACACACGGCCCAGCACAGGCTCGCTCACAAACAGGTCATCGCGATCGCTGGCACGCAGCGCCTTGAAAAAGGCGCGGTCGCTGTAGTTGACGGCGCCCGTCTCCTGGCTGCTGCTGACGATGTCGCCCTGCTCGTTGACCACACTGATGATGGTGAACATGGGCTCGCGGATCACCCCCCGCGCCACCCAGTCGCGCAGGTCGATGTCGGTGCCCTGCTGCAGGTACTGCTCGCGCACAAAGGCCGCCACCTGCTCGGCCGCCTTGAGGGTGCGGAACACCTGCTGCTCGAAGGCAATCGCCAGGTTGGCGTTGGACTGCATGGCCGATGCAGCGGCCTGCTCGCGCTCGAACGCCACGCGCTGCAGTGTGACCAGCCAGAAGCCCGCAATGGCCACCATGCAGCCCAGCGCTATCGCCAGGCTCAGCGGCGTGGCCAGGCGATAGCGGCGCCGCGAGGCCCCGGCCCCAAGACGGTCGTCCGCGTCCGGTGGCCGCGTGGTGTCATCTTTTTGGTGCATGCCCCTCCCAATGTAGCGGGGCATGTGCGACAAGTCGACAACAGGATGGCCACCGACGGGCGCTCCTGCAAATTGATCGAGAGAACCTAGCCCAGCCGCGCCAGCACTTTGGGCAGGCTGGCCACCAGCATCGCCACACCCGACAGGGTCAACATGCCCAGCACGATCTGCCGGAACCGTGCGTCGCTGATGCCGTGGTACAGCCGCGCGCCCAGCAGCACCGGCACCAGCATGGCGGGCACCACGATGGCCAGCAGCGGCAGCGCCTCGCGGGTGACCAGGCCGGTGGCCAGGTAGGTGATGAAGGTCACCAGCAGCATGGCGAGGTTGAAGTTCTGGATGATGGCGCGCTGCACGTCCTTGTCCAGCCCGCGCAGGGTGCACCACAGGGTGGGCAGCACGCCGGTGAAGCCGCCCAGCCCGCCCATCACGCCGCCCGCCATGCCCACCAGCGCGTCGGCCACGCGGCCGCCACGGGTGATGCGGGGCAGATTCTTGGCCATCAGCATCGCCGGGCACCACAGCACCAGCAGCGTGCCCAGGATGACCTTGAACGCGTCCATGTCCAGACGGGGCAGCACGGCCACGCCGATGGGGATGCCCACCAGACCACCCAGCACAAAGGGCAGCAGGCGCACCCGGTCAAAACCCCGGCGCACGGTGGCCGCTGCCACCAGCTGGCCGGTGAGCGCGCCGCACACGGCCAGCAGCGCGGCCAGGCGGGGCTCCAGCGTCCAGGCCCAGAACGACATGGCTACCATGCCAAAACCAAAGCCCGACAGGCCCTGCACAAACCCGGCGGCCACTGCGCCCAGGGCCACGATCAACAGCACGGAATCCATGTCTCCCCCTCACTTGGTGTGAACGTGTGCGGGGGCTTGCTTCACGCCCCACGGAGCCTCCACGCATCTCCATGTTCGGCCTGTGAGTCCATGAAGCGCAAGCCCTGCGCATTCAGCCGCCATTGTGTGCGCTGGCGGCGGGGGCAGCGCTGCGGCGACGGATCGCAGGGCCCGTTCAATACAGCGTGGCCTGCTGGCGCGCTGGCAGTTCGCGGTCGTAGGTCACACCGTCGAATGTGCCTTGCGTGATGGACGCCAGGATGGCGCCCGGGGTAGGCACGGGGCGCGGGGTGCCGGGCGGCACGGCATCCCACAGGCGCGAGCGCTGGATGGCGCGCGCGCACTGGAAGTACACCGCCTGCACATCGACCACGATCACACATTTGGGGGGCTGGCCGTTGACCACAAACCGCGCCAGCAGGTCGGGCGCGACGCTGATGCGGGCGTGGCCGTTGACGCGCAGCGTTTCGCCCACGCCGGGGATGAGGAACAGCAGTGCCACGCGCGGGTCGGCCACGATGTTGCGCAGGCTGTCGGCGCGGTTATTGCCACGGCGCTCGGGCAGCAGCAGGGTCTTGTCGTCCAGCAGTTGCACAAAGCCAGCCGGGTCGCCGCGCGGCGAGGCGTCCAGCCCGCCGGGGCCGGTGGTGGCCAACACGGCAAAGGGCGATGCCGCGATCATGGCGCGGTAGGCGGGGTGCATATAGGGCAGCTCTTTGTGGACGGAGGCATCGCTCAGCGGGCCCAGCAGGGCCTCCAGGCGTGGCAGGGTGTCGATGGCGTGCTCGTCGCGGTCGGGGGTCATGGGGCGACTTCCTTCGGGTGGGGTGGCAAGGGAGTGGCCATGGTGCAGCAGGCCTGCCGCGCTGACAAACGACTTTGCCGCCGGTGATGCGTGCGGAAAACGCACGCATCGTCGTCGCGCATAACTGACTGCGATTGCTCCGCCGCAGGACCGAGCGAGCAGCGGCACTAGAAGCGGCGCGCATCCGGCCTGCGGGCCAGACACGCGCCGCTACGCCCTTTAACGCGCCGGGCGCAGCTTGACGCCGGGGAAATCCACCGGCACGCCCAGCGCCACATTCACATAGTTGGTGAACAGGTTGAGCGCCACGTGGGCCACGATCTCGACGATCTGCTCATCGTTCACGCCCTGGTCGCGCAGGGCCTGCACATCGGCCGCATCGACCTGGCCACGTTCGTTGACCAGCTGCAGCACAAAGCGCAGCACGGCGGCCGTGCGCGGGTCGGCTGACTCGCCCGCTTGCGCGGCGGCCAGGGCCTCGCCACTCACGCCCGCCTTGCGGCCGAGGGCCGTGTGGGCGGCCAGGCAGTAGTCGCAGGCATTGCGGTTGGCCACGGCCACGGCGATCTGCTCGCCCAGGGCAGCGCCGATCACGCCGCCGCCCAGCGCACCAAACGCGCCCCACATGCTTTGCAGCGCGGCGGGCGAATTGGCCACGGCGCGGAACATATTGGGCGTGGCGCCAAAGGCTCCGTGGACCTGGTCGAGCACGGCGCGCACAGTGCCGGTGGCGGCGGTGCGGTCAACGAGGGGGACGCGGGCGACGGAGGAAGAAGTAGCGGACATGGTGTGTTCCTTGAAGGTCATGAAGGGTGGTTGAGAACTTGTGCCTGTTCTCGGCACCCCTGCAGTGTCCGGTGCCAGCTCGTACCATTTGGTACATAAAATCCACAATTCATACCCAATCATCCAGAACCATGTCAACACCCGTCACCACACCCGCGCAGGCCTCCACCCCGCTCGACCGGTTGTCGCCGCTGCTGGAGCGGTTTAGGGTGCGGGCGCACCTGTTCCACAACGGTCCGCTGTGTGGTGTGACGCACTTTGCGGCAGCGCCGGGCCGGGGCTTTTTGCATGTGCTGCGCCGGGGCGAGATGGTGGTCACGCACCAGCCCCAGGCGGGCCCGCCCGAGCGGCTTCAGGTGTGCGAGCCCAGCCTGCTGTTCTATGCCCGACCGCTGGAGCACTTCTTTCACAACGCGCCCACCGAGGGCTCGGACTTCACCTGCGCCGCGCTGGACTTTGACGGCGGTGCCAGCCACCCGCTGGCCCGCGCCCTGCCCCCGCTGGTGGTGCTGCCGCTGGGCGCGGTGGACGGGCTGCAGCAGTCGCTGGACTTGCTGTTTGCCGAAACCGACCGCCTGCGCTGCGGCCACCGCGTGCTGGCCGACCGGCTGTTTGAAGTGGTGCTGCTGCAGTTGCTGCGCTGGCTGCTGGACCACCCGCAGCAGGCGCAGATGCCGCCCGGCCTGCTGACGGGCCTGGCCGACCCGCAACTGTCGCGCACGCTCACGGCCCTGCACGAGGCACCCGGCGAGCCGTGGAGCCTGGCGCAGATGGCGCAGCAGGCGGGCATGTCGCGCAGCGCTTTTGCCGCCCGCTTCAAGGCCGTGGTGGGCGACACGCCCGCCGACTACCTGGCGCACTGGCGGCTGACGCTGGCGCAGGCGCACCTGCGCGCAGGCCGGTCGCTCAAGTCCATCGCCCACGAACTGGGCTATGCCAACCCCTCAGCGCTGTCGCGCGTGTTTGCGCAAAAGCTAGGGATGTCAGCGCGGGACTGGCGCGAGGCTGTGGACGAAGGGCGTTGACACCCAGCCCTGGCAGCCCTGCAGGGGCGTCCAGGAGCCCCTGACCCAGGTTTTCAAACCAAAAGCGGTGGATGTGCTAGTGGAATATGCGCTACCAGCTATCAATTAAATAGCATTTTGATAACCCACTGCACGCGGTCTCTTCCTGAAAGGAGCCTCGCGCCTCTCAGACGTTGATGGCCGCCGCCGATCCGGCCTGCTTGCGCAGCTCGAACTTCTGGATCTTGCCGGTGCTGGTCTTGGGCA
>ERZ778025.796-NODE-796-length-37518-cov-65.985826_pt1 | contig 37518 bp, 34 predicted proteins | sample MGYA00375755_ERZ778025 | MGnify/ENA primary metagenome ERZ778025 (study PRJEB29350, sample SAMN05389825) | bioreactor metagenome | isolation source: Thiocyanate bioreactor | place: South Africa: University of Cape Town | collected 2014-03-17 ... | reverse complement strand
CTGGAAACCGACGACTCGCACAGCGACCGGACCGAATGAAGGGGGCGGCCCACGGTCGGTGTGGTCGACCGAGATGATGCGGGCCAGCGTGCCGCCGAGGGCGTGGCCGCCGATCCAGGCATCCGTCACGCCGACATGGTCCATGACGTCGACGACGTCCTGCGCGAGGTCGTGCAGGGTCGGGGTGACGCCGGCGGCGGGGCGCCGCGAGCCGACCCGCAGCACGCGGAAGTCCTCTTCGACGAGGATGCTCGCGAGCGTGCCGAGCGTGACGATGTCGAGGCCCGCCGCGGGCAGCAGCACGACCGTGGGGCCCTCGCCGTCGAGGACGTACGGGATGGCGCGGCCGCCGGACTCGGCGGGCTCGAAGATCTGGCGGGTCGCGGTCGTCATGGCATCCAGTCTCCCAGCGTCGATGCAGGTGTGCCAATCGGGTGACCGGGCGGGGCGCGGCGGCCCGCGCCCCGATCAGCGGGGGTCGGGTTCGGTCGCGCGGACGAGGCCGCAGTTCAGGCACGACCACGCGACGAGGAAGCGCTCGTCGTCGAGGATCTCGTACGCGAGGCGATCACCGCAGGTCGGACATTCCCACGGTTGCAGGGAGCGGCTGGTCACGGTTCCAGCCTAGGCACCGGCCGCCGCGCCCGGGTCGGTTCAGCGCCGCTCGGTGCCCGCGCGCGGCACGCTGATGAGGGCGCCGGCGACGATCAACAGCGCCGCTGCGACGACGTGGGCGGTCAGCCACAGCGGGCCGGTGAACTCGAACGGGTAGACCGGGTTCCACAGCACCGCGATCGCGATCATGACGACGGTCCACCACCACTGCTTCGCCTGCGCGGCGAACCAGCCGATGATCAGGGCGAGGATCGCGACGATGAAGCAGATCACGATCGCCCCGTCGGTCGCGATCAGCGGGATGCCGGCGATCAGCGCGGCCGCTGCGATGACGCCGGGGATCAGCGCATTGCGCTGCCGGGCAGAGGGTGTGCGTGGGGATGCCATCACCCCCATCCTCCCACCCCCCGCGCGCCTCGCCTCGCCTCGCCCCGCGCGCGGCGGCGACCCGACGCGCGTTGTCGGTGGAGGTGGCGCGCACCGACATCTTGCGTCGGCTCGGCGAAGTGGACGTGCGTCGGCTCGGCGAAGTGGACGCGACGGCGGGAGTCGAAACTTCGGTTGCGCTGATTTCGCTGCTGCCGGAGAAGCGCGGAATCACGCGGGCTGGGACATCCTGCCGCGGAAAATCAAGGCAGTGCGGGCTGCGAGCGAGTCTCGTGTCGTTCGGTTCTGATCAGCGGAATCGGTCTGGATCTGCGCGGATTGTGTCCACATGGTGTCCACTCGAATCGACCCTCAGGGCGACCTCACTCACCCCGCGAAGCAGCGACGAGCCGTCAAGCATCACAGAAAGTGGGAACGGTCTCGTCGTAGACCAGTTCGCAGCGATCCCGCTCCCCGAAGTAGCTATCGGAGTTTGATCCGACATTGCTGTCCATGAGCAGCACCCATCCTGCAGGTGGCTCGGAGAGCGCAGCGGCAACACTGTCGGCATCTCCTTCGGGGACGGTGAGCAGAAGTCGCCCGTCACAGCTCAGGTCCACAGTCGCGGTCTCAGACACTCCGAGCGGAAGGGCAGTGCCACCATTTGGCCCGTTGCATTCAGCATCCGAGAACGTGCAAGAGGGCGTACGAGCGTGCTTCAGCTGCACTGCGCTATCAAGCTGACAGAACGGCGACGAAGCCCTCCAAATCGGGATCAGATCCGGGTTCTGCACGCTGTACCAGTAGCGTGCCTCGCGGCCGGAGGTTGTGTTCGTAACGGTAAGCGGGATGGACCCCTCGGTGATGCTTTTCTCCACGTAGGCCTCACCGGGCTTCGCGCTAGCGATGTTTACGGTCACTTCGAAGGGGTCCCACTGCGGGGCGGGCAACTCGAGTTGCAGCGCGAATGAGTAGCCGTCGGAGTCGGAGTCGGTGCCGGTGAGCTGAGCTGCCTGACGCTGGTGCCCCGCGGCGCTGTCGTCCACAATGCGTGCGGCAGCATTCAGGCGACCGGTTGCGTCCGCTATCTCTGCGCTGGCGTCCTCGATCGCCGAGGTCTGCGAACGAATCTCCTCAGCCTCTGTAGCCATTGAGGGCTCGGGGCACTCCAACGCCTCGATCTCCAGTTCTGTAGCAAGTGCGGTAAGCAGCTCGCCATCAGCAAGCAGCGCAGCGTCGATGGATGAAGACTCCTGCGCGGCACTTCGAGCGGCGGAGTAATCGTCGACCGCCTGCTCGCAGGAGTCCACCGCAGCGTGGAAAGCCGACGTGGCTTCGTCGAGGTCGGCGGCCTCCTGGCCGGCCTTCTCGGCGGCGAGTGCGGCAGCCTCGTCCGCTCGCTGCTGAGGAACTACTACAAGAGTGATGACGAGCACGGCCGCGACTCCAAGTGCAAGGGCAGCGGCTCCTGCGCCGAGAATGAGCTTCATGCGGCGCGTCATGTTCTTCACCCGCTCAGCATGGCAGAAGCGGCGCTGAGTCTAGGAATACTCTCGTGAAACCGCATGCTCGAAGTTAGTCGGCTGCGGTGTCGTGACCGCTCTTGCCAGGTTCGGCGATCGGGCCGGCGAACTTCTCGCTCGTGAGCAGGTTGCGCTCCTCGGTCGGAACCGCGGAAATCTGCTCGAGGAACTCCCGGGCAAGCGCATCAGCGGCCGCGGCTTCCTCCGGCGTCGGCAGGCGCCGGCCTTCTCCATCGGTCATGGTCACACCTCCATCATGATGATGACTTGCTTGCCTTCGTCCTGGCTGTAGAAGTTGCTGGTCACGAAGAACTCGGTTCCTTTATCGAAGAGCACCTCAGACTCCGCGTACTTCGAGTAGGGTGACACGTCCTTGCCGTGCTCGGAGATGACGAGGAACAGTGTATTGCCGGGGAACGCGGACTTGGCATCCGACGACGTGCTTGTGAACCCGGGCTCGGGATGGACAGCGCCAGGGACATAGCTGGCGATCTGCTCAGGGGTGAGGGTCGTCCCCCGGAAGACCGGGCCGCTGCGGTCAGGGAGCTTCGACAGCGCCTCGGAGACGGCGGCGGCGCGCTGGCCTGTGGCGTTCGTCATGGGTGCTCCCCCTCGGAGCGATTCGTTGATCGTGCTGAACCCTGTTCCCGTGTAGTCGCCGAGGGCAGCGATATCGGCGTCGTTGAGTGCAGGCGTGCCGCCGCCGTCAGTGGGGCCGCCCGAGGCTGCACCGCCGGAGGCTGCACCGCCTCCCGAATGGTACGACACGAACTGTCGCCCCACGAGCGCGGCCCGATGGAGCTGCTGGGCGGCATGGGACGTCGCCCGCTGCGCCGACTGCAAGGCCGCAGCTGCCTGGCCACCATCCGTCCGCGAGGTCTGCCGAGTCACCGCGACCGCCTGCGCCGCAGCCTGGCCCAGACGCTGCGCCTGCTGGGCCAGCTGCGCGGAGAACCGCTCGGCGTCGTGATTGACACCTTCGAGCACGACAAGGAGCTCCTGCAAAGTGCTCATCGCGCCCCCCTTATGTCATCCCCTCGCGGCCGCTCAGAGAGATGCGGCGAATCTGCCCGCGGACTGCGATGCCTGCTGGAGGGCGGTGATGGCGGCGTCGAGCTGCTTCTCCGCCGCCTGGAGGGCCTGGATCATTTCCTTGTCAGTGCCCGAAGCCGTGCCGCCGATAGTCGCCTGCACCTGGTTCACCGCCTGCGAGAACTTGGACTTGAAGCCGGTAAGCCCGGCCGCGGTGGACTTGGCATCGGTCGAGATGCTCGCGAGCTGCTGCTTGACGGAACTGAGCTGGGACATGATGCTCTCCTTGGTTACTGGTTGATGCTGACGAAAATCACGATGACGGTCACGATGAGCACGGCCGCTCCCCCGCAGCTGAGCCCGAATACGAGACGGCGACGGCGTACTGCGGCCTGCTCGGCCTCGGCCTGTGCAGCGGCTGCCGCCTCACGATCTCGCCGCACCTTCTCCTGGCGCACGCGCAGGGCCTCCGCCGCTTGCCGAGCGCCCTGCGCCCTGCGAGCAGCATCAGCCTGCGCGCGCTGCGCGTCAGCGAGCGCTCCCTTCAGCCCGGCATCCACGGCGGCCGCGGCCCGGGCCTGCGCATCTATCTCCCGCTTGAGGGACGCCTCATGGCCGGGCACGCCCGCCTCAGGCCTCACCTGCGAGGGCAGCCGGATGTCGTGCTCCTTGAGTGCGGCAGCGGCGGTCTCGTATCGCGACTGCGTAGTGCGGCGCAGCCCCGCGAGACGGGTGCTGTTCTGCTGGAACGCAGCATCGGCCGCCTTCTGCGCTGTCTCCTCCGACCGCCGGGCTGCGTCGAGGCCGCGGGTGACCTGATCGGGCACGCCTTGGAGCGCGGCGAGAGACGCTTCGTACTGCGCATACAGCTCCGAGGTAGTGGGCAAGGTCACACCTCCCAATCTGTCTGAGCGACCTGCGAGGCGTCACGGGCCGTGAGGGGGGAGTAGGGGATGATCGTGGTCGGCTCGGGAAGCTGAGTGCGATCGGACAGCAGGCCACGATTATCCCTTACCGACCATGTGATGAACGGTGAAGACAGCATCTCCTGCACGGTGCTCTGGTCGACGCGCAGCATCAGCATCGCGTCGATGAACCCCTCGCCGCCGAAGCCGATGTGCGCCTTGAACGTCGCCGCGTTCGCCCACCACCCGAGGAGATGCACCCGCTTAGACGGACCCGACCGGAGCACCTGCTGGAGATCCTCAGAGGCACGATGGGCGAACATATCCGGCGTGTCGAGGGTCGTGGCGCGGTCAAGGCCGAAGCCGAGGAGATACAGCGGCGGACCTCCCGCGTCCCGGCCGTCCAGCTCGGCCACCAGCTTCTGCAGGAAGGCAGCGATGTCGTCGCGCCCGACTTGCTGTACCGGGTACCCGATGGACGCCATCGTGTCGCGCCAGGAGCGCTGGTTGCTCCTGCGGAGCGTCGCCTCATCGAGCAGTTCGAAGGCGATGAACTCAGCTGCGCCATCTGGATGCTGGAGCGCAAGCGAGATGGCGGCCGACTGGAGGACGCCCACGGCGTTGTTCGAGGCATCGTCGGCGTCCGAGGCGTGCCCCGCGGCCTCGCCGGCGCCGAGGATCGCCAGGTTGCGGCCAGGCTCGGCGCCGAGCGGAATGGAGAGCGGCTTGCCGAAGACGTCGATCGGGTAGCCGAGGAGAGCGGACGGGGCGCCTCCGTCGGCGATTGCGCGAGCCCGGAGCGCACGCAGGTCGCCGATCGTGTCGGTGATCCGCCGCCGGCGGCTCCCATCGAACACGAGCGGTGCGTCGACGCGGGCCTTCGTCGCCTCCCACCATGCATGACGGAGGCGGCCGAGCTCGGCGTCGTCCGCTGCGGCGATAACGACCTGGCGGTTGGAGTCGATGTGCCCATAGTCGAGGTTCAGGACGGCTTCTCCGCGGACCCGCAGGCGGGCGGCTGCATCGTTGCCCTGTCCCAGCGTGGCGAACGATTCCTGGACGGCGTTCTTCAGCGCCAGGCGGATCGGGAACTGCGCGAAGATGCCTCCTTCGCGCGTCATCAGTGCCGCAACACCCGAGACGGTTTGCGACGCGAGAACCAGGTGGACGCCATATGAACGACCGCGGCGCGCGATCGCCTCAAGCAGCTGCGCGGCCTGTTCGGCCGTCTTGTCGTTCGAGTCGAAGAGCATATGGAACTCGTCGATGACGACGACGATGCGGGGCATGACGGCATCGGGCGCAGCCGCCCGGTAGCGGCTGATGCTGTCGCCATACGGGCGGAACAGCTTCGCCCGGCGGGCGAATTCGCCCTCGATGTAGCGGAGTGTGGCGAGGCCGAACTCGCGGTCGCTTTCCAGGCCGAGTACGCGAGCGTGTGGCAGGAAGTCCGGCGACCCGGGCGTGGGAGCCATCGGGTAGAGAGTCACGCCTTCCTTGAAGTCCAGCAGGTACAGCTCGAGCTCCTCCGGCGAGTACCGCTGGGAGAGGCTGTGGATGATGACCTTGAGCAGGTTCGATTTGCCCTGGCCGACAGCGCCGGTAATGAGGATGTTGTGACGCTGGTCACGCTCATCGCCGAGCGTGACCTCAGCCACCGCGGGGCCCGCTAGGCCAATAGCGAACTGAAGGCGGTCGGCGCTTGAGGCACCCCATGTTGGGGAGAGCGGCTGCACCCGGTCGAACGGAATGCGCGGTGCGGACGCCGAGGAGGCGCGCGATGCCAACTCGTCGACGGAGCGCGCCAACGCGGCGGCGTCGTCGGTTGGGAGGTTCACGCGGAAAGATGGATGGGACGTCCAGAGGACAGCGCCGCGGTCTTCGCTGAGTACGGTCCCGAGAGACGTCAGCTCGTGCTCCCGCCACCAGTCAGGGATGGTTGACCCCGACCACGGGGCGACGAACAAGAAGCTCACGCCGGCCGGTGCGCCCGCCTTTGCGAGAGCGAGCACCTGCCTGTGAAGCTGCTCATCGACTTCGGCGGGGTAGTCGAGGAGCACCACGAGTTGGAACCGCTCGATGGGGTGCCCCGCGGTGCGACGGAAGTCGACGAGCGAACCGCTGGCACCGCGCAGGGTGTCGTTCACTCTCTGGATGTCTGCGGTGAGCCGCTGCATCGCGCGGTCGAGGTCTGCCGGGCGGTTGAGCACCTGCAGTGCCTCGTCCGACACCTTGCGGAGCGTGCTAAACGGCGCGAGCGCGCCGCTGAGTTTCGGGTCGTACCCTAAGACGTCGAGCTGTCCGGGGGCGGTGCCGGAGAGCGCCTCCCGTACGATGCTCTCCACAAGCCGGCGGGCCACCTGTGGTTCGGCCTCGATTACGATATTGCCGCGCCCGATGAGCGGGACGACGAGCGGTGCCTCCACATCGGAGTTGACGCCGAGCGGGCCGCCTGGGGTCGCTAGGCGGCCGAGCGTCACATACTCGGCGACGTCCAGCGACTGTGTGCCTGCGGAGCGTAGGGATGCAGCGACATCCCGTGCGCGCAAGCTGTTCTCCGTCACCGCCTGCGAAGCCTGGTTGCGGACGATCGACTGCTGCCGCTCGCATTCTTTCCGGGCCGTCCGATGTGCGGAGTCCCGCGCATCGGACGCGACTGCGGACGCCGCCTCGAGTGCGCCCAGTGCGCGCGCATGAGCAATAGAAAGTTGTGCTGCAGCCTTCCTGAGCGGATCGTTCATGAGTAGCTCGATGACTGCAAGCCCAGTCGCCGCTCATCCGGGCTGGACATCCGGGCGTCGCGCTTCCATCCGACCATTCGGTGGCGAGCAACGAATACGAACGCGATGAGGACCGCGCCCGCGGCGCATAGGCTGCCCACGAGAACCGGCTCAATCGGATTCCCGCTTACCCGCCCGTCATACATGGCTGGCAGGAGCGCGAACGACGTCACTGCCACGAGCAGCAGAGGGAGGAAGCCGCAGAGGTACAGGAGTACCCGTGAGGTACGGTGCCACGTCATCGTCTCAGCCCGTTCGACACGATCGCTCAGGAAATGCACACGTTTGAGCACCTCCTCGTCGCCTATCCTCAGGCCTTGGATCGCCGCGAGCCGTTGTCGCGTCAGATCGAGTTGGGCCCGATTGAGGATGTACCTCGTGGACCATTGTGCGGTCGTGTCTTCGATGAGAGCACTCGCGTATTCCAGGGCGGCGTTGGCATCCGCCAAGTCGCTACGTGCGGCCTCTTCGAGGATCGGGAGAGCCTCGGCCGTGCGGCCCTGCTCCACGAAAAGTGAGGCGAGCGCCACACGGTACTCTGCTCTTTCTGGGGCGAGGTTGCTCGCTTTCCGATAAGCCTCCTCTGCTCTGTCGAACATGTGGTGCGCACGAAAGTGGTCGCCAAGAGTGGAGGAGTACACAGGGTTGTCGGGCTCGAGGCGCGCTGCCTCGCTGAGGCCGAACTCTGCGTCCGCTGTGTCATTGATCAAGCCTGCCGAGACACCGCGGAAATACCATGCCTCCGGGTTCTCCGACTGCTGCGCGGTCGCCTCGCGCGCAGCGTAGTTGGCCTGCGCCGCGTTCCCCTGCGACAGGTACTCCAGCGTGATCTTCAGCCAGTCGCGACCGGCTGCCGGACCAGCCGACGGTGCTGGCGTCGGGACCTCGACCTGGGCGGCGAGCTGCCGGTCGTAGTCCGCCCGCTTCGCGGCATTGCCGAAGATCGTCTCGGCATCCGAGATGTCCTTCATCATCTTCTCGGCGAGCTGGCGTGTCTCCAGCTTCGGGTTGCTCGTCTTCGGCTGCCAGAAGCGGCGCTTCTCGCTGACCGCCTTCGCTATCGCGTCGGCGTCCGACTTGGGATCGAGTTCAAGAATCTCGTAGTAGTTAGTGATGAGCATGACGACTCACGCAGGGGTTCTCACAGCTATCAGTCATCGACGCTCACGACGACCGTCACCTGTGCAGGGCGTAGGAGCCGGTCGCCGAGGACGTAGCCCGTGCGGTGCACCGCGGCGATGGTGTTCGGGCGCAGATCCGCGCTGGCGGGGACTGTCCCAATGGCCTCGTGCACACGCGGATCGAAAATGCCTGAATCGTCCACCGCCACGAGATCGCGCCGGCGGAAGACCTCGAGCAACTCGTCAACGACCGAATCGACGAGCTCAGGCGTCGATGACTCCGACTGCAGCCGGTCGATCGCCAGCAGCGCCTCCTTGAACAGACCCTCGAACTCGCGGTACCTCAGCAGGTCGTTGACGGCGCGGACCTGATCCTGAACCGACTCGATGAGCGCATTCTTGCTGCGATCCTCGAAGAGACGGCGCTTGAACAGGTCGGCAAGCTGGCTGACCTCACTCTGTAGGCCGGCCAGAGCCGTCGCGTCGACCTCCACGGTCGTTTCCTCAGCGGTCATCCTCGACTCCCCTACTGGAGGCCTGTTGCGCGGACGTAGGCAGGCGCCTGCTTGCGGTTCCACTGCCAGCCTGCCATGCGGTGCATCCTCACGAAGAGGACCACCCACAGCACCATCAGGCCAAGGAAGATCACCCCGAGGAACGCGCCGACCCCGCCCGAGCTGAAGGCAATGATCATGGCAATGAGCGTGACGACCTCGCCCGCCGCGAGGCCACCGAAGCCGCCGAAGGACTGAAACTTAACCGTCTCCGCCTGCTCGGCGAACACGCGAACCTCGTCGACGTCGTTATGAAAATCCCGGTCGTCGATCTTCAGCTGCTCGATCTCGGCGAGCTTTTGCCTCGTTGAGATCAACTGCGCCTCCGAGAGGATGTTCTGCGACTCGTCAGGGAACTTCGACCATCCAGCCGTCGCCTGCTCGAGGAGCGACACACCGTAGTAGTACCGGATGAGTTCCTCGTCAGGAACCTGCTCATGCGCGGCCTTGAGGAGAGCAGTGCCCTTGTCCAACTCGCCCAGCGCCGAGTACGTAACACCCACCCCAGCGCGGTAGTAGGCGTTGTTAGGGACGAGGTCGCTGGCGCGCTGGTAGGCGCCGAGCGCCTGGCTCCAAGCATTGTTCTTCTTGTATAGGTCGCCCAGCTCAGCGTGGTAGGGGGCCTCGTTCGGGTTCAGGCGGATCGCCTCGTTCAGCTCGAACTGAGCATCCTGATCCTGGTCGAGCAGAGCAGAGGAGACACCGCGGAAATACCATGCCTCCGGGTTCTCCGACTGCTGCGCGGTCGCCTCGCGCGCAGCGTAGTTGGCCTGCGCCGCGTTCCCCTGCGACAGGTACTCCAGCGTGATCTTCAGCCAGTCGCGACCGGCTGCCGGACCAGCCGACGGTGCTGGCGTCGGGACCTCGACCTGGGCGGCGAGCTGCCGGTCGTAGTCCGCCCGCTTCGCGGCATTGCCGAAGATCGTCTCGGCATCCGAGATGTCCTTCATCATCTTCTCGGCGAGCTGGCGTGTCTCCAGCTTCGGGTTGCTCGTCTTCGGCTGCCAGAAGCGGCGCTTCTCGCTGACCGCCTTCGCTATCGCGTCGGCGTCCGACTTGGGATCGAGTTCAAGAATCTCGTAGTAGTTAGTGAAGGCCATTGTTATGGGACTCCTGATCGAAGGAAGGCGCTGGTTACTGGACGGAGAGCGACGACACTTTGCGTGCCGCCGCGTTCACTTGGTCGTCGGTCAGGTTCGCGAGGCGGTCGAGCGTAAATGTGCCGAGCGACTTGTTCGCCGTGAGGTCTGTCAGCTCGACGAAGACGGTCTGGTCGATGTCGTACGCATACGTCACGCGAACCGGCGCGCCCTTGGGGTACGGCGGGATCGGCAGGTCTTTGGAGCCGATCTCCACCACGTAATCGGGGTTAGTATCGTCCCCCTCGGTCACCTGCACGTTGATCGACGTCTGGTTATCGACGACCGTGTACCCCTCGGTGCTGAGCTTGGCAGGAATCTTGCTGTTCCGCGGGATGACGATGGTGTTCACGTCGCGGCCGGTGTCGGGGTCGACCTGTATGACCCCAAGCGACTGAGAAGTCACGTCGGCGATCACGGGCGCGGCGCCCTCGAACAGAGCGATGTCGGCGCCCGTCGCTGCTGAGTCCTCCATCGCTGCCTGGATCGCCGCACCTAGCGCGACAGCCTCATCCGGGTGGACCGAGCGGTCAGCGGCCTTACCTGCAAGCTTCTCCACTAGGGATCGGATCATCGGCATCCGCGTCGACCCGCCGACCAGGAGGACGTGATCGACCTGACCCCAGGAGACCCCCGCCTCCTCCAGGACGTGCTGCGTCAGGTCCCGGGTGCGGTTCACCAGGTCGGCAGTAATGCGCTCGAACTCGCTCCGCTCGACGGCGACCCGAAACGGCCGACCGTCGGCCGATACATGGACCGTGGTGGTGGCGACCGTGGTGAGGCTGCGCTTGGCCATTTCGGCCTTCTCGCGCAGGGCGACGACCTGGGCGTTGTCGTCGAGCAGGTCGGGGCCGCCCTGCTCTTCCACCTTCGCCGCAATGTACTCGATGAGGCGGTTGTCGAAGTCGAAACCGCCCAGGTTCCGGTCTCCGTCTGTGCCGAGCACATCGAACTCGCCGGCGCTGATGCGCATGAGCGTGACGTCGAACGTGCCGCCGCCAAGGTCGTACACCAGGACGGTTCCCTCGGCGGACGTGTCGAGCCCAAAGGACAGAGCGGCCGCGGTCGGCTCGTTCAGAACGCGGAGCACGTTCAGGCCTGCGATCTTTCCAGCATGCCTGGTGGCGGTGCGGCGCGCATCGTCGAAGTAGGCGGGCACGGTGATCACCGCATCCGTGACAGGCTCCCCAAGGGCGAGCTCGGCGTCTTCCTTCAGGCGGCGGAGGATGATCGCGGAGACCTCCTCCGCGGCGTATGCGGTGCCGCTGGTCGAGTTGAAGCGCCACGCGGATTCCCCCATGTTGCGCTTGACGAACTGGACGACGTCCTCGGGCGCGCTAGCTGCAGAGTGCTTGGCCATCGTGCCGACCAGAGGATCATCCCTGCCGTCGAACGCCTGGAACAGCACGACCGAGGGCGTGATGTTCTCGCCGTCGCGGTTGGGGAGAACCTCGGGCTCTCCCGTATCCCGGAGGATCGCCACGGCAGAGTAGGTCGTGCCTAGGTCGATGCCGACTGCTCGCGACATGGACCTAGCCCTGCGCCTGCTCGAGCTTCTTGATCACCTTGCGTGCGAGTTCCCATCCACCGCTCGCGACCATGCCATACCGCGTCTTCCATGCCGACATCCACGCCTGCACCAACGTGTTGCCATCGGCGGTCTGGCTGATGTCGATGGAGACGGTAGCGCCGGAGTCGTTGACGGTGCGCCGGCGCTTGTTGATGTCGCCGGGTCCGTCGACGTCCGCCCAGAAGACCTTGCTGAAGGTCGACTCGATGACCTGTCGGGCGCGCGCCGGGCTCAGGGTCACGACCGTCTCGTGCTGCCGCTTGGCACGCGCGCTGTTCCAAAAGCTCAGCGCGAACAAGCCCACGAGCAGGAGAATCAGGATGAGAAAGATTGCGGATCCGTCCACAGTATGCACCTTTCAGGTTGGGGGAAGCGCAGCGTAGCTACACGGCGACCCATTGACGCCGAAGCATTGCCCCAGAGCCTCAACGTTAGGAAGTTCTCAGGTGCAGGATTTCCTAGTTGTGTTGTGCTGTGGGGCTGTGCTATTGGCCAATCCCGAAGGCTTCGCGCACGACCGCACGGACGCGCGGCCACTCTGGAGTGGCGGGTGCCTTCCGCGGCGAAGTCGCATACTTGCTGAAGTCCGGCGCGGGAATCCCAGCCTGATCGAGGGCGATTCGGCGAAGCCTCGTGATCTCGGACCTGCTGATTGGCAGATGCGATTGCGGCAGGTGACCCGTCCATACCGCCGCGGGAGACTGGACGGCGGCGCCCAGAAGTGGCTCTAGCTCGCCGCCGAGCCGTAGCCCGAGGTTCTGTCTCAGTGCGAGCGGAGTTCCGAGGTGAAACTTCAGGGGCACAGCCGCTCCAGCCAGCATGGCCGCCAGAGCGGTCAGGTTGGCAGAGAGCCAGGAGTGGGCGACAGCGTATCGGGCACCAGCCTCCGCCAGTCGAAGATGGACGATCGACGGGATCGTCGCCCCGGCATGCACAGCGACCACGGGCACCTTGGTTGTCACGGCCGAGCCAAGTGCGCCGATCCTCACGATTGCGCCGTATGGATCCACACCGCGAGGGGAATTCAGCCAGACGAGGATGTAGTCCCACGAGGTCGCCGTCGCGGCGTCGAGTTGATCGGTCGCATCCGCCCAGCACACCGCGCCGGACTCGGTGAGAACGGAGCGCAGGCCAGCCCGAATGATCGGGTCATCGGAGACGACGAGGACGCTCGCCTGGCCTCGTTGCGCGTCTAGAACGCGCTGTTCCAGACGAGCCAGGTCGGACGCCGGCAGCTCGAGCAGATGCGTTGACGCGATCCTACGAAGGGTCGTAATGCGTCTTCGCAAGGTCGCATCCGAGCGTCCGACGCGTCGCGTGTCGACGAGGTACGCGAAGACTTGGCGAGCACTCAAGGACGCGACCCCGCCAAGGTTGCGATCCTCGCACCAGGCCTGGATGTCGGCGATGTCCGCCGCATATGCGCGTTGAGTAGCTGCGGACAGGCCCGCAAGAACCTTCTCCACGTTCCTCCCCTGGCTCCCTTTCCTTCAACATAGCGACGGTCGCGCGCTCGAACGTCTTGATGAAGAAACAATGCATCCCGACGTGATAGCAGAATGTGCTATTGGGCCGTGGCTACTATTGGGCCCACATCCTCGCCCCGGGTACCGTCGGCGGTGCGCAAACAGGATGCGCCTTCAGCAATCGAAGGGGACTGGGGATGTCTTTCTCATCAGGTGACAAGGTGAAGTCGAAGATCAAGATCGCCGGAGGGTTCTTCTCTCAGGACGTGCCCGAGGGCACGCCGGGCGTCGTGCTCAGCTCGAACTGGTCAGGATCTTCGGTGAAGGTTCACTTCACGATCAGCGGCTTCTTCGGCGACACCGAGGTCGATGTCGAGACGAACCCCGACTACCTCGAGAAGCGTTGGTAGAGCGGACACGCTGAAACAATGGCCTGATCCAAGCTTCAACGGTGTGGCTCCGCCAGGGCTTCGAGGTCGCGTTCGATGCTCGCCGTCCGGGACTCGTTAAGAGCAGCAGCCTATACAGGCTCACCATCCGGTAGCGAACGGCGTGTAGTGGCCGCGTGGCGTAGCTGACCCCCAGGAGGACGAGTTGGCAATGCTCGTTTGAGGTTCCTAGCGCCGCCGTCGCGCAGGGAACGCTCGAGAAGATCAAACATTCAGACGCCCGGGACTCGCTCGTGGTGTCCCGTCCGTCTAGCGAAGGCGTCCCGAGCGGCTCTTGATCATCGGACGTCAACGCGGACCAATTCGACGACGACCTCGATACCGTGTCCGACTCACTGAACGCGGCGCGCGATGCAGTGATCCTGCGCACGGGCGACATCGACCGAGCGATCTGAACGACAACGGACGTATACCTGAGTGCGACCACCCAAGGCCATACTCCGAGGTTGATTGCCCGCGCCGAAGACGCCCCGCCGCGGGCATGAGCAGCCATCGAACGAGGCGAACGCGCTCCGTGTGCGCCACTGTCGACAGCCGAATGGCGAGAGTGTGTGGGCAAAACACCAAGTGAGCGGAAACCACCGTAGTAAGAGTAGCCTCTGATCTGGCATTTACGCGCCAAGGAGATCGACGCGACGAGGGGAGTCGAAACTGCGGACGGCCGGATTTGGTCGCTGCCGGAGGAGCGCGGAATTGCGGGGGTTGGGACGTCCTGCCGCGGAGAATCAAGGGGTGCGGGCTGCGATCAACTCTCGTGTCGTTCGGTTCTGATCAGCGGACTCGGTCTGAATCTGCGCGGGTTGTGTCCGCATGGTGTCCACGGCGTGAGGGAGATTCGACGATACGTTGTGTCGCCTTTCGCCTAGCGGATACGTCGAGGTCACTCCCATACTTCAACGAGGCCGACATCGTAAAGCTCGATCTGCGCCACGCCGTTGTACAAGGAGATCGGTCCGGTCGCGCAGAGTGTCGTGCCGGCTGGCAATGACTCGACGCCGCCCACATCCCAGAGGACGATGGTGAACCGAGCGGGGTCGGGGTAGTCGCGTCCGATGTTGAGGAAAATATCGTCGTTGTCGGCACGTGTGGTCATCAGCGGCCCGCATACCCGCTGGTTGGTGCCGGCATAGTCTCCAGCGGTGTCCCAGGAGAGTCCGCCAGCTCCGCTGGCGGACGAACCCGAGTCCGCGGGAGCGGAGTCGGAGCAAAGGCCGTCCTGACGTAGGAGCTGCACAGCTTCGGAGCGAATATGCTCCGCCCACTCGTCGCAGGTATCGAACGCGAACTGAGGGCCCGCGCTACGTGATGAGATGTAGTCGATTGTCACGTCGTAGGCGTCGGGGCAGTTGTCGGTGAGGTATTGGATTTCCTCGTCGATGGCCGAGGACGTATCGTCAGCGCGTGCGCGTTGGATGACGGACGTCGACACGTCGTCGCACGAGATCCTCGACTCTTGCACGTGGTTGGCGTAACCCACACGGCTACACGCCGTGAACGCGCTGGCAATCACGATCGCGGCGACGACGACCGTAAGGGTGCGGATTGTCGGCATTGATCAGCCCGCGAAGTCGCAAGCCATGGCGTTATACGAGTGCATCGCCGGGTCGTCCGTCGCCGTGAAGTGCGAGTCGCCCTTGGGCTTGATAGTGAGTTGAGCGAGGTCGGCCGACGACAACGCTGAATCGGCGGACAGGGCGACGAGATTGCCGTCGTCGACCGTGGCATCGGCGTACATCCGGTTTCCAGAAGCATCGACCAGGACCTCGTACTTCCCGTCTGCGTTCACGAAGACGGCGGTGCAGTTGTAAGGCCCGTCCTTCAGGGCGGCGAAAGAGGACTGAGAGTTCCACCACCAGATTCCGCCGATGGCCAGCGCTGCGATGACCGCATACGGCTTCCAGGTGCGCCACACCGATTCGTCCACTTTTCCCCCAGTAATGATCGCCTGCCGGTCGACCAGATCGCCGTTGAACGCAGCCCGGGACCTTCCGCGGCATGGAGGAGCCACTGGTCACGTACTCGCCCGCCCCCAGAGCGGACGCTACCGACCATAGTGGACCGCACGGCCCCGCCGCGAGACTTCGCGCAGTCCAGCGACGATCAGATCCCTACGCGACCGAGAACGCCTCCGCGCGGCACGCGTGAGCCTCGCTGACGTCGAAGGCCGCGCCCGGCGCTTCCGTCATCCGCTTGACGAGGAGTAGCGGCCAGACGACGTGGACGTCGTCGACCGTGAAAGATCCTCCGAGGAGCGGCCAGTCGGCTTCGAGAAAGCACAGCACGCATGTGATCGGGATCGTGTCGTCGGCTAGTGCCTCGCGGACGCGGTCGACTTGCGACTTCACGCCGTCGACGAGTTTGGTGCCGTCGCGGCCGCCAACTCGAAGCGACTCCACCCGCGGTCGGAAGAGGCCGCCCCCAACGCGCAGCTCCGGGCGCTTGTCTTTGTATCGCTTCGCGTCGATCACCCAGACACCCGAGCGCCCTATCGCGATGTGGTCGATGTTCGCTCTCGTGCCGCGGATGCGACGGTCGTGCATGACGCGGAAAGTGTCGGGGACGTCGGCGAGCCGTTTCGCCATGAGCTCCTCGCCGACCGCTCCGCGCTCCCACGCCTTCGTGCTCTGCGGATCGTCAGACAGTGCGAGGATCAGCCCGCCGAGTTTTGGATGCTCACCGCGGATCCGCTGCTCACGGGCATCCCGGCGTCGCTCGTACTCTCGGCGCGCGGACGCACCGGCTTCGCCGCCCACGACTTCGACCGGGGGCGCCTCGACTGCCGTTTTGTCGCACTCCACGCAGCGAATCGCCTTTCGAGCCCGCTCGTAGATGGCCTCGGCACCCGCACCGTGCGCGCGGCCGCACAGCCGACAGCTCCCGGCGTAGCGCAGCTTCATGCGTTTGTCGTCGGGACCGAGTTCCAGCGTCACGTGCCCGCTCCGAGCGTCGGTCCCGGGCGCCCGTCTGACCGGCGACGAAGCTGCAGTTCAGCTTCTTCGATCCATTCGCGTGCGAGGGAGGCGTAGCGGCGGCGGTCCTTCTGGTTGAGTCCGGCGAGTGTGGGGAGGAGTTCGAATGTCGTGCGCATGTGCCCGGGAATGTCATCGACAGGTCCGCCGGTGGAGGACAGGAGAACCTCGATCACGCCCGCGGCGGTGCCGCCGCTGTCGATCAGTGCGACGAGTTCGCGGGCGTCCTTCCTTCCCTTCTCCGTCGCGTGCCGATCCAGCAGGGCGGCGATCTTCGTGGCGATGTGCGCGTCGAGCGTCAGCATCAGCCAGCCCTCGACCTTGAGGTCGGGGTCGACGTACCGGGTGAGTGCACCGACGTCGAGGAGCAGCTTGGTCCCGAGTTTCGATTCGTATGGGAAGTACGCGTCGACGTGGACGCCGTCGGCGTTGCCGCGCGCTTTCCGTCCGCCGCTGTGAAGGTGGTTCTCGCTGTACTCGGTGAGGCGTTCCGGGAGCCGCTGTCGGAGGCTCTGGTCGGTGATTATCAGGTCGATGTCGTGGCTGATCTCGCCGCCGACGCGGGCGTTCGTCGCCCACCCGCCGATGAGGATCGAGGGCTCGAGGTCGTATCCGAGCGAGTCGAGCAGAGCACGAAGGCGGCCCTCATCGTCCGCCCCGAGAATCGTCATCGCACGTCACCTTCCTGATCCCACTCGCGGTCCCGCAGGAAGCTGTCGCGCAGCGCCTTGCGGAACTCGGATGACTGCCACCCCGGAGTCGCGAAGAGATCGGCATACGTCTGAGCAAGACTCGAGTACCCGCTCCAGGTCTTCGCCGCACGCTTGTCCATCGACAGCACGCGTACCTCCTTGCCGGCGGGCAGGGTGGTGAGATTCACGGACGCGGGCAGGTACACGATGTGTTCGTTGAAGTCCGCGACGGCTCGGCCGTTCAGGATCGCGTTCGCCGCATCAGCGCCGCCGAGCGCGTAGGGGCCCAGCTTCGAGTCGAGAACCGGACCGATGCCTTCGCGTGTCGTCCACGTGAGGGTGTCGCGCTCGAGGTTGCGCCACGCGCACAGCATCGTCAGCAGCTTGTCGATACTGACGACCGCGAGCCCGCCCCGGCTGTATCGATCGACGGTCCCGTTGCTCTCGAGTCGCTCGAGAGCAAGATACGCGGTTGTGCTCGGCACGCCCGCTTCGTAAGCGAGATCCGCGACGTTCCGCCAGGTGCGCTGCCCTTCGATAGCGCGATCCGCAAGGGCGCGCCACACCAGCTCGTTGCCCTTCATCGCTCTCCCCGGCTTCCAGGTATTCAAATGATCACAGTTACGGGATTACATGTAACCATGATTACAGGAAAATCGGAAGATTGATCCACGTGACGAGAACGCGAAACTGGGCGTCGTGGTCAAGGTGTGTCCACCTGGTGTCCGGATGGTCGTCACCGAAGAGGAGCAAAGCGGCCACGATCCCTTGAAACAATTGGGATCGCGGCCTTTCGTGAAGAGACGCGACGAGGGGAGTCGAACCCGCAACGCAACCGGTTATGAGCCGTTGCCCGGGACCGCCCGGATCGCCGCGATGACTCCACGCTAACCCCGCCCGCCGACGCTGGCGAGGGCTGTGACCTGCGGTTTCAGTTTGCGACGCCGCGTGTCGCCACGTATCGCCGCGCAGCGGGCTGGCACTGTGGCATCCCACATTTCGTGTCTGTTTCATCGGGTTTGTCTGGCCCATGGATGCCAAAGTGCGAGCAAAACCAACAAGAGCTAGGCAAACGGGCATGAAACAACGTAGACTCAACCAAACCAACGTCGGACCGCAGAGTTGACTGTCCGACTTCGAAGACGAAGGGAACGTCCAGATGGTGAACATGATCGATCGGGACACCGTGGTGTGCATCTCATTGGCCGCTCGGCCCGGCAACCACGGCAATCGCTTCCACAACTTCCTCTACGACGAACTCGGCCTGAACTACCTCTACAAGTCGTTCAGCTCGTCCGACATCGGCGCGACGATCGGCGGCATTCGCTCCCTCGGCATCCGTGGTGCGAGCGTTTCGATGCCCTACAAGGAGTCGTGCATCCCGTTCCTCGACGAGCTGGAGGACTCGGCACGCGCGATCGATTCGGTCAACACGATCGTCAACGACGGCGGCAAGCTGACCGGCCTGAACACCGACTTCATCGCCGTGCGGACCCTCCTCGATGACTATGAGGTGCCCCCGGCCACGTCGTTCGCGCTGCTCGGCGCCGGCGGCATGGCCAAGGCCGTGCTCGCCGCCCTCGTCGACGCGGGCTTCCGCGACGGCGTCGTGCTGTCGCCGACGAATCCCGAGCGGGGTCGCGACCTCGCCGCCCGGTACGGCGTCGAGGCCGACACGACCCTCGGCGCCCGCCGCCCGGGCCTGCTCATCAACGCGACGCCCGTCGGCATGGCCGGCGGACCCGAATCCGATGCGCTCGCATTCGATGCGGATGCCGTGCGCGCCGCCGACTACGTCTTCGACGTCGTGTACCTGCCCGCCGAGACGCCGCTCGTGAACCTCGCGCGTGCCGAGGGCAAGACCGTCATCACGGGAGACCTCGTCATGGTGCGCCAGGCCAAGGAGCAGTTCGCCCTCTACACCGGCGTCACCCCGACCGACGAGCAGATCGACCGGGCGGAGCTCTTCTCGGCCGACCCCGCCGCGTACCTCGCCTCGCACTGAGCTCCCCTGCGACCTGACAGCCCCTGACCTGACAGCCCCTGACCTGACAGCCCCCGACCCGACAGCGAAGTCACCACGATGAAGTCATCGATCCGGCAGAGCCACATCATCGACGCCGCCCGTACCGACGGACGGGTCGAAGTGGTCGCGCTCGCCGAGCGCTTCGACGTGACGGCCGAGACGATCCGGCGTGACCTCAGCTCGCTCGAGCGCAAGGGACTCGTGCACCGCGTGTACGGGGGAGCGATCCCGCTCGCGCGCCTGGGCTACGAGCCGAGCCTCACCGACCGCGTCGGCGCGCAGACCGACGAGAAGGAACGCATCGCGCGCGCCGCGCTCGCCGAGCTGCCCGACGGTGGATCGGTCGCGTTCGACGCCGGAACCTCGGTCTCGCGCATGGTCGACCTGCTGCCGGTCGACGTCGAGTTCACCGTCATCACGCACGCGCCGGCGCTGATCCCCGCGCTGTCGGCGCGACCGGGCGTCACGCTGCACCTCGTCGGCGGCGAGATCCGCTCGCTCACCCTCGCGGCCGTCGGCTCGTGGGCCGAGCGTGCGTACGCCGAGACCTCGACCGACGTCGCCTTCATCGGCACGAACGCCGTCTCGGTCACGAAGGGGCTGTGCGCCCCCGACCTGCGCGAAGCCGCCGTCAAGCGCGCGATCGTGCGCCGCGCCGAGCGGGTCATCCTGCTCGCCGACCACACCAAACTCGGCCGCACCGACTTCGGCGTCATCTGCCCGCTCGAAGACGTCGACCTGCTCATCACCGACACCGGCGCCGAGCCCGAGCTGATCGACGAGATCCGCGCCGCGGGCGCCGACGTGCTCGTCGTCTGACACCCTCACCACCCATCCCGCACCATCCACACAACAAGGAGACGAAGACGATGAAGTTCGTCGCAGTGACGTCGTGCCCCACGGGCATCGCGCACACCTACATGGCCGCCGAGGCCCTCGAACAGGCCGCCGCGGCGGCCGGCCACGAGATCACGGTCGAGACCCAGGGCGCCATCGGCGCCACCCCGATCGACCCCGCGGTGATCGCCGCGGCCGACGGCGTGATCTTCGCCGCCGACCTCGAGGTCAAGAACAAGGAGCGCTTCGCCGGCAAGCCGACCGTCAGCGTCGGCGTCAAGCGCGGCGTCAGCGAAGCGCCGAAGGTCATCGACGAAGCGATCGCCGCGATCGACAATTTCGTCGTGGATGCCGCGGCTGAAGACGTCGCCGTCGTCGAGGTCGCCGCCCCGGCGCGCGAAGGGCGTGGCGCCGGCATCCGCCGTACCCTCATGACCGGTGTCTCGCACATGATCCCGTTCGTCGCCGCCGGTGGCATCCTGATCGCGATCGGGTTCCTGATCGCGACGATCGCGTGGCCCGCCGACGGTGCGATCGAGGTGACCGGCGTCGTCAACGGCAACGACCCGACCGCGCTCATGGACTGGCTGTCGAACGACTTCTCGTGGCTGTCGGCACAGTCGTGGGCCGTGCTGCTGTTCTGGGTCGGCAAGTGGTCGTTCGCGTTCCTCGTGCCCGCCCTGTCGGGCTACATCGCGTACGGCATCGCCGACCGCCCCGGCATCGCGCCCGGCTTCGTCGGCGGTTTCGTCGCGGGCCTCGTCGGCGCCGGATTCCTCGGCGGCATCATCACGGGCTTCCTCGGCGGGTACCTCGCGCTGTGGATCTCGCGCTGGAAGGTGCCCGCGGGCATCCGCGGCATCATGCCCGTCGTCGTCATCCCGCTGCTGTCGGTTGGGATCACGAGCGTCGTCACGGCGCTCATCGTCGGCCCGCCGATGAAGTGGATCAACGACGGCCTCACCGACGTGCTGACCTCGCTCAGCGGCGGCAGCGCGATCCTGCTCGGCGTCATCCTCGGTCTCATGCAGTGCTTCGACCTGGGCGGACCCGTCAACAAGGTCGCGTACGTCTTCGCGACGACGGGCCTCGTCAACGCGGCCACCGCCAGCGACGCGCCCGCGATGATCATGGCCGCCGTCATGGCGGCGGGCATGGTGCCGCCGCTCGCGATTGCTCTCGCGACCGTCGTGCGCCCGAAGCTGTGGACCAAGCAGGAGCGCGAGTCGGGCAAGTCGTGCTGGCTGCTCGGCGCGTCGTTCATCTCGGAAGGGGCGATACCCTTCGCGGCATCCGACCCGCTGCGCATGATCCCGTCGTTCATGCTCGGTGGCGCCGTCGCTGGCGGCCTCGTGATGGCGTTCGGCGTCGGCCAGCTCGCGCCGCACGGCGGCATCTGGGTGCTGCCGCTCATCGGCCACCCGCTGCTGTTCGTCGTCGCGCTCGTCGCCGGGTTCGTCGTGTCGGCCCTCGCGATCATCGGCGTGAAGGAGTACTCGGCCCGCAAGGCCGCCGCGGCTGACGCGGCCGCTACGGCAGGCGAGGCGGTCGTCGTCGCCGGCTGATCTGCTGATCTGCTGGCTTTCGGATGCCGGGGTGCGCGTGCGCCCCGGCATCCGTCTGTTTCTGCTGCGGTGTCTTGCGGGTCAGGCGAAGGCGCCGGTGCGGGTCGAGACGATGTCCTTGCCGAGGGGCATGAGCGAGATCGGGATCATCTTGAAGTCGGCGATCGCCATCGGGATGCCGATGATCGTGATGCACAGCGCGATGCCGCTGGCCAGGTGTCCGAGTGCGAGCCACCAGCCCGCGAAGATCACCCAGATGACGTTGCCGAGGAACGACGTGACGCCCGCCGTCGGCTTCGGCACGATCGTGCGGCCGAACGGCCAGATGACGTAGCCCGCCGTGCGGAACGACGCGATGGCCCACGGGATCGTGATGATCGGGATGCACAGCAGCACGCCGGCGGCGACGTAGCCGAGGAAGAGCCAGAATCCGGCGAAGACGATCCAGATGATGTTCAGCAGCGTGCGCATGGTGCCATTCTCGCCCGGTCTCGCGCGGGCGGTGTCCGTAATTCAGTCTCCGCGGGGCTGCGGAGCCCGTTTCTGGGGGTTATTCGGGGTCTTTCGTGGCGCGGAGACTGAATTGCGAACCGAGTGGCGGCGGCACGCGGCGCATAACTCAGGCTGGAAGGCCGGATTCGGGGCTGAAACCGTCCCAGACCGGGATTCTGCCTGAGTTATGCGCCGGCGTGGGCAGTTCCCCGGGGTGCGCATCGGCGGGATCAGGCGCCTGCGCGGGCGGCGACCGCGCGCTGCGCGCGGCGCAGCAAGCCCACGAGCCCCGTCACCAGCAGCAGCCCGCCGATGATGAGGATGCCGTACCCCACCGCCGTCGCGGGCGAGAGCTCCTGCACCCACGCCGCGAGCTCGGCGATGCGGCCGTCGCCCGAGGCCAGCCAGATGCCCGCGCCGGCCACCGCCGCGAGCACGAGTCCCCACACGATTCCGGCCCAGCGGGTGCGCGGGCGGAGGACGGGAGTTGCGATCGCGGGCTCGGGCGCGAGCGGCGCCTCGGGGGCGAGGGGTGCGAGAGGAGCCGGAGCCGCGAGAGGCGCGAGCAGGGCGTCCGGCAGGGGCAGGGTCTCGCCGGCGGTGTCGAGGGGCTCGGTGCGGTCGGTCATTCGGACTCCTCGATCAGGTTGTACTGACGGATCTCGATCCAGCCGGACTGCTGGTCGATCACGACCGTCTGCGTGGTGCCGCCCGCCGTCTCGCCGGAGGCGATGGCCGGGATCGTCCCGACATAGTGCTGGCGTCCATCGGCCAGCGTGTCGACGGTGATGTCCGGCACGTACCGCAGGTCGACCGAACCCTGGTCAGAGCTGAAGACCGGCGTCCACGGGGGAGCGGTGATGTCGAGATTCAGGGTGACCCCGGGATTGAGCCACACGGTCGTACTGCCGGAGCGCTTCTCGATGTGGATCGGCCTCGCAGTCGTGCCGGTGTCGAGGAGGGTGACGCCAACGTTGCCCCACGGCTGCACGAACGGCGCGTCCGCGGGCCACGTTGGGGCACTCTGCGCGTTCGAGATGCCGTAGTCGCCGAGGTGCATCGCCTGCACCGTGGGGGCCGCGGTCGCGGCGGCGCCGCCGGCGAGGAGCACAACCGCCACCGCGGCGAGGAACCCGCTGCGGCGCCGCGCGATGCCCGCGATGACCATGCCGAGCGCGACGATCAGCGCCGCGACGAAAAGTCCGAGAGAACCCGCGAGATCTGCGTCGCTCGTCACCGAGACGAGTGCCCCCGTGACGACGGCGATCCCGAGGGTTGTCGCAACGAACGCGAACGGCGTGCGGGGCTTCGTGAGCCGGCGGATGCGGCGGCGCTCGCTCGCCTCCGCAGTGAAGGCGGCGCCGCGCTCCTGCCGCTCGCGGCGCGCCTGCTCACGGGCGATGCGCGCGGCATCCTGCTGCTGGCGGCGCCAGGCATCCTCCTGCACCTTCCAGGCGGCGTGCTGCTCACGCCAGGCGGCGTACTCGTCGTCGGGCGTCGGGGCGTCCGCGTCTGCCTCCGCGTCGATGGGGCCTTCTGAGTCTGGGTCGGGGATGGATGCCACGGCGACGGATTCGTCGCCTGCGGCATCCATCCCCAGCGAGTCCGCGGGCGCGGCGTCCGGACCCGAACCGGATGCGGCGGCGGACGGATCCGGGGCGGCGGACGCAGCGGAGGCCGTTCGCTGGTCCGGCACAGGTGCCACCGGGTCTGCGGCGCGCGGCGAGACGATCGCCGCACGCACGATGAGAAAGAGGAGTCCGCCCACGAGCAGCACCGCGACGATCGCGGTCAGGACGCCGAGAGCCGTGAACCCGCCGCCGTACTGGGCGACGCTGAACAGCGTCGGCGCGCCGATGAAGAACGCGAGCGGTGCAGGCACGAGGCCCAGCACGGCGCACGCCGCGATGCCGGCGAGCGCCGGAGCGAGGCGACCGCGCACGGCCTCCTGCAGCGGAATGCGGCCGTCGAGGTCGGGCAGCAGCGCCCACGCGATCGCATAGAGGAAGAGGACCGGGAATCCGAACAGGCCGATGACCACGAGGATGCCCCGGACGATCAGCGGGTCGATGCGCAGCCGCGCGGCGAGCCCCGCCGCGACGCCCCCGATCCAGCCGTCGCCGCGGACGATGCCGAGCCCCGCGGTCCACGCGAAGAAGCGATCGCCGGCCGCGTGCGCGCGGGGCGCGTCGCCCGTGGGCAACGGCGGTCGCGTCGGCTCGGTGGGAGGCGGTCCGGGTTCGAGCGGCGGCCGGTCCAGACGCGGCTGATCGAGGTCGGGGGTGGTCATGCATCGATCCTCGCGTTCGGGCGGTGGGTGCCGCCATGGGGTGAATCCCTGAGCCGTCCCTGATTCTCGGGGTGCGACGTGGTCGGCATCTGCGCGGTGTGATGAGATGGGCGGCATGTCCACCTCCGCTGCGCCCTCGGTGGTCGGCGCTGCGCCCGGGGCGGGTGCGCTGGCACCGGCGGGCGCTGTGCCTGCCGCGGGCGCTGTGCCTGCCGCGGGCGCTGCCGCGCCCGCAGGCCCCGCGCGAGCCGCGGCCCCGGCCCGACCGCCGCGCCCCGCGGCACCGACCCGCCCGCGGCGCCACGCGCGACCGCCGCGCTCGCGCGTGCCCGCGGCGCCGCGGCCGGCACTGCAGCGCCCGCGCGAGTGCGCCGTCTCCGGCGTCTCGGCCGGCCTCGCGCGCCACCTGGGGGCACCCGTGTGGGCCGTGCGCGCGCTGTTCGTCGTGCTCGCGCTGTGCGGCGGAGCGGGCATCCTGCTCTACCTCTGGTGCTGGGCGTTCATGCCGTGGGAGCACGGCGAGGTCGCGACCACGCGCACCGTGCCTGTTGCCTGGGTGCTCGTCGCGGGCGGGGCGGCGGGGTTGCTCAGTATCGTCATCGCCACCCGTGACCCGTACGGATCGTCGTGGATGCTGACTCCCGCACTGCGCTTCCCGTTCCCGTGGCTGCTCGTGGTCACCGTCGGCGCGACAACAGTCCTTGCCACCGCCGCGGGAGTATGGGCGGCTCTCGTCGATCGCAAAGACCCCGCGCGGGGGCCACGGCACGCGACCTGGGTGCGTGCGGCGGCGACGGGCATCCTCATCGTCGCGTTTCTGCTGCCGCTGCCGGCGCAGGGGTCGACGTACGGTGGTGCACCGACCGTGCTCGTCCCGCTGATTCCACTCGTCGGCATCGCCGCGCTGCTCTCCTCGAACCTCGTGGAGCGCTGGCGCGAGCTGTCGGGCGAGCGCGTCGCGCGCATCCGCGAAGAGCAGCGCGCCGAGATGGCCGCGCATCTGCATGATTCGGTGCTGCAGACGCTCGCGCTGATCCAGAACCGCGCCGGGGCCTCGAGCGAGGTCGCGCGCCTCGCCCGTGCGCAGGAGCGCGAGTTGCGCGCGTGGCTCTACGACGGCGACCAACCCGCCGACAGCGACCTGCCGACCGACCTGCGCGACTACGCCGGAGCGCTCGAGCTCGACTATCCCGTCCGCATCGACGTCGTCTCAGCGGGGCTGTCGACCGAGCGTGCGAGCGGCGAGCTCGCGGCGGCGGCCCGCGAGGCGATGCTCAACGCGGCGCGCCACGCGGGCGGCGAGGTCTCGGTCTACATCGAGGGCGGCGCGACGGGCGTCGACGTCTTCATCCGCGACCGCGGCGACGGATTCGCGATGGATGCCGTGCCGGCCGACCGCCTCGGCATCCGTCAGTCGATCATCGGGCGCATGCGCCGCGCGGGCGGCACCGCGACGGTGCGCTCGACGGATGCCGGTACCGAGGTCCACCTGCACTTCGGGGGAGGTGACGACCGTGGCTGATCCCGTCCGCGTCGTGATCGTCGACGACCACTCGATCTTCCGGTCGGGGCTGCGCAGCGACCTCGACGAGACCGTCGTCGTCGCGGGCGAAGCCGCCGACGTGCCGTCGGCGATCGCCGTCATCGCCGAGGCGCGGCCTGACGTCGTGCTGCTCGACGTGCACCTGCCGGGCGGCGCGGGGCAGGATGCGACGGGCGGCGAGGAGGTCATCCGCGGCAGCGCGGGCGTGCCCACGCGGTTCCTGGCCCTGAGCGTGTCGGATGCCGCGGAGGATGTCGTCCGCGTCATCCGGGCGGGCGCCCGCGGATACATCACGAAGGGGTCGTCGGGCGTCGAAGTGAGCCGCGCAGTGCACGCCGTCGCGGGCGGCGACGCTGTGTTCTCGCCGCGGCTGGCCGGCTTCGTGCTCGACGCCTTCGGTGCCGTCGCGGGCGAGACGGCGGCCACGGGCGACGAGCTCGACCGCCTGTCGGCGCGCGAGCAGGAGGTCATGCGCCTCATCGCCCGCGGCTACGCCTACAAGGAGGTCGCGGCCGAGCTGTTCATCTCGGTCAAGACGGTCGAGACGCACGTCTCGGCCGTGCTGCGCAAGCTGCAGCTGTCGTCGCGGCACGAGCTGACCGCGTGGGCGAGCGAGCGGCGGTTGCTCTGACGCGCGTGTCGGGGCGCCGACCTAGACTTGACGGGTTATGAGCGACCCGATCAAGCCCGTCATCGTCGGCGTGCCCGCGGCAGGAACGGCTGCGCCCGGCGCCGCCGACGACGATCTGCTCGCGGGCCTCAACGAGCCGCAGCGCGAGGCCGTCACCTACCGCGGCTCGGCGTTGCTGATCGTCGCGGGCGCAGGCTCGGGCAAGACGAGCGTGCTCACCCGCCGCATCGCGTCGCTGCTGCGCTCGCGCGAAGCGTGGCCGAGCCAGATCCTCGCGATCACGTTCACCAACAAGGCCGCCGGCGAGATGCGCGAGCGCGTGCAGGGCCTCATCGGCGACGTCGCGCAGGGCATGTGGATCTCGACCTTCCACTCCGCGTGCGTCCGGATCCTGCGCCGCGAGGCCGACCAGTTCGGCTTCACCAAGAACTTCACGATCTACGACTCCGGCGACTCGCGTGCGCTGATCAAGCGCCTCGTCAAAGAGCACGAGGCGGATGCCTTCGGCCTCACCCCCGCCGGTGTCCAGGGCCGCATCTCGAAGCTCAAGAACGAACTGGCGGATGCCGAGTCGTTCGCCCGCACGGCGAACATGAGCGACCCCGCCGAGCGACTGTTCGTCGAGATCTTCGCCGACTACCAGCGCGCACTGCAGCGCGCGAACGCGTTCGACTTCGATGACCTGATCGGCCAGACTGTCTACCTCTTCCGCGCGTTCCCGCACGTCGCCGACGTGTACCGCAAGAGGTTCCGGCACATCCTGGTGGACGAGTACCAGGACACCAACCACGCCCAATACGCGCTCATCCACGAGCTCACCCGGCCGCCGGGGGCGGACGGCGCCGCCCACGACAGCGGCATGATGATCTTCGATGCGCCGATCGAAGACGCGGCATCCCTCACCGTCGTCGGCGACTCCGACCAGTCGATCTACGCGTTCCGCGGCGCCGACATCCGCAACATCACCGAGTTCGAGCGCGACTATCCCGGAGCGAAGGTCGTGCTGCTCGAGCAGAACTACCGCTCGACGCAGAACATCCTGAGTGCCGCGAACGCCGTCATCAGCAACAATTTCGACCGCAAAGACAAGAAGCTGTGGACCGACGTCGGCGCGGGTGACCCCATCATCGGGTTCACCGGCTACTCGCAGCACGACGAGGCCCAGTTCGTCGCCGACGAGGTCGAGGCGCTGCGCCGGCAGGGCGTGCCGTACAGCGAGATGGCCGTCTTCTACCGCACCAACTCGCAGTCGCGTGCGCTGGAGGAGATCTTCATCCGCTCTGCCGTGCCCTACAAGATCATGGGCGGCACCAAGTTCTACGAGCGCGCCGAGATCAAGGATGCCCTCGCGTACCTCATCGCCGTCGCGAACCCCGCCGACGAGTTGAGCGTGCGGCGCATCCTCAACCGGCCGCGCCGCGGCATCGGCGACGTCACCGAGACCGCGATCGCCCGTTACGCGGCGGAGGAGGGCATCACGTTCCGCGACGCCCTCGCGAACGCGTCGGCGCTGGGCGTCGGGCCGAAGATCCAGCAGGCGATCGCGCAGCTGGATGCCGTGCTGGTCGAGGCATCCGCCATCATGCTCCCCGCCTCGGGCGAGATCGCACCGCCGACCGCGGTGACCGACGGGATCAACGTCCTGCTGAACAAGAGCGGGTACCTCGACGCGCTGCGGCGGTCGAAGGACCCGCAGGACGAGGCGCGCGTCGAGAACCTCGACGAGCTCGTCGCTGTCACGCGCGAGTTCGCCCGCAACAACCCCGAGGGAACGGTGCTCGACTTCCTGGCCGAGACGGCGCTCGTGGCGGATGCCGATGACCTCGCCGACGCGACGGGGTCGGTATCGCTCATGACGATGCACACGGCGAAGGGCCTCGAGTACGACGCGGTCTTCGTCACGGGTGTCGAAGAAGACCTGATCCCGCACCGGATCTCAGCCGGTGAGCCGGGTGGCCCACAGGAGGAGCGGCGCCTGTTCTACGTCGCGCTGACCCGCGCGCGCAAGAAGCTGCATCTCTCGCTCGCGATGACCCGCGCGCAGTTCGGCGAGGTGTCGGCGGCGATGCCGAGCCGGTTCCTGCAAGAGATTCCGCACGATCTCATCGACTGGCGGCAGTCGCCGGGCGACGTCAACTCGCGCGGCGGCATGCAGTCGCGCGCGCTCAACGCGCGGCGCCCCGGCTCGGGGTTCGGCGGGGGCAGCTCGGCAGCGGGTGGGCGCGGCTCGCGGTACGGCGATGACCTCGTGCCGCTGCCGCGGCGCGAGAAGCCTGCGGGCGACATCGCGAAGTTCGCCAACCGCATTCCCGCGAAGGTGCGCGACAACGGCGACCTCGAGCTGGCGCCGGGCGACCGGATCCGCCACGACGACTTCGGCGAAGGCCGGGTCGACATGGTGACCGGCGAGGGTGCCAAGCGCGTCGCGCACGTGCGGTTCGACACGGCGGGGCCGAAGAAGCTTCTCATCAAGATCGCGCCGATCGCCAAGATCTGACACCGGTCGCGCCGGGTTACGCTCGATGCATGGCTCTGTTCTCGCGTCGCAACAAGCGTGGCGACTCCGCACCCATGCCGGCCGGTTCGACCGGCACCGACGCCGAATCCGAGGCCGTGCCGGACGCGCTGGCGCCCGAGTCGGCCGACCCGTCTAGCGAGGCGGTGGCCGCCGAGGCATCCGTCGAATCCGTGCCGCAGGTTTCGATCTCGGTCAGCACGTTCGGGCAGCCCGATACAGCCCGCCCGATCGGCGTGCGGAGGCCCACCGCGACGGCGCCGGCGCCGACCGAGACCGTACCGGGGATGCCCGACAACGTCGTGCTGCAGGCTGCTCTCGCAGCTCTTCCCGAGCAGCCGCAGAACACCGACATCATGAACGTCATGCGTCAGGCGCTGCAGGGTCAGCTGTACATGCGCGCGCAGGGCGACGCGCAGGCGCTGCTGGCCGAGGGCAAGGGCCTGAACCTCGCGATCACGACCTACCAGGACAAGCGCTTCCTGCTGGTGTTCAGCGGCGGCGGCCCGATGCGGGTGAGCACGGCCGCCGAGGGATCGGAAGCCGTGTCGGCGATCGGCCAGCTGGCGCACAACGTTTTCCGCACGGCGGTCGACTCCGGTTACGACGGTGTGTATCTCGACCACGCGAACCCGGGGGCGCGGCTGATCCTGCCGATCGCGCTCATCCGCAAGGCGCTCGAAGAGGGCGTCCCGCCGTTCGAGCTGAAGTCGCTGCTGGTCGCCGAGCGCGGGGATGCCACGCCGCTGCAGGCCGCCGAGGTGCTCACCCGCACGCGCGTGTGGGTCGCCGGCGGCACCGACCCGTCGGGTCGTGTCGGACTCGCGGAAGCCCGCGGCGCCGACGGCGTGCGCCGCCTGGAGATCTACTCGCACCCCCTCGAGGTCATCGCGATGGGCCGCGGCGATCGCCCGCTGCCGCTCACCCCGGAGCAGTTGGGCAAGACCCTGGCATCCGAACCGGGGCTCACCGGTGTCGTACTCGACGCCGCCGGCCCGTGGATCGAGCTCGACCGCGACGCGCTCGCCCCCGTCATCGCCCTCGGCGCCTGACGGCGTACCGCGGCCGGCCTGCAGCGAGCTGCCGCGGGCTCCCCGGTGGCATCCCAGCGCCTCCGGGGGCATCCGGCCCGCGTGATCACCGCCCGTCGTCACCCCGCTCCACCGGCCACAACTCAGGCAGAATCCGCGCCCGAAGCCGTCAGCTGGGCCGAAACGGCGATTCTGCCTGAGTTATGCGCCGGTGCCACGCCGCACCCGCCCCTGTCGCCGGGTGGAACGCGGTCGTAGGGTCGAGCCATGGCATCCGAGCGCATCAGCCTGACCGTCCCCGGACCCGACGGCGACCGCGAGATCTCGCTTTCGAGCCCGAACCGGGTGATCTGGCCCGCGCTGGGCATCACGAAGCACGAGCTCGCCGAGTACGTCATCGCGGTGTCCGAGCCGTTTCTGCGCGCGAACGGGCATCGGCCCGTGTCGCTCGAGCGGTTCCCCGAGACGGTCGACGGCGAGCGGTTCTTCTCGAAGAACCCGCCACGCGGAGCGCCGGACTACGTCCACGAGGTGATGTGCACCTACAACAGCGGGCGCCGCCACCCGCAGGTCGTGCTCGACGAAGCCGCCGCGATCGTGTGGGCTGTGCAGATGAATACCGTCGTCTTCCACCCGTGGGCGTCGCTTGCCGCCGACACCGACAACCCCGTCGAACTGCGCATCGACCTCGATCCGCAGCCCGGTACGGGCTTCGCTGACGCCGCTGCGGTCGCCCCGGCGTTGCGCGAGGTGTTGCGTGAAGCGGGGCTGGATGCCTGGATCAAGACGAGCGGGAACCGGGGCATCCATGTGTTCTGCCCCATCGAGCCGATGCACGAGTTCCTCGATGTGCGGCACGCCGTCATCGCGGCGGGCCGCGAACTTGAGCGGCGGATGCCGGATCGGGTCACGATGAACTGGTGGAAGGAGGAGCGCGGCGAGCGCATCTTCGTCGACTTCAACCAGGCCAATCGCGACCGCACGATGGCGGGCGCCTACAGTCCGCGGGCGCTGCCGACTGCCGCCGTTGCGGCGCCGATCACGTGGGACGAGCTTGCCGCGGGTGTCGACCCGGCTGCGTTCACGGTGCGTAGCATGCCCGAGCGGTTGGCTGAGCGGGGCGATCCGTGGGAGGGGTTGCAGGCGGCGCCGGGCCGGATCGACACGCTGCTGGAGTGGTGGCAGCGCGATGTGGATGCCGGGCTGGGTGAATTGCCGTTCCCGCCGGAGTTCCCGAAGATGCCGGGGGAGCCGCCGCGGGTGCAGCCGAGCCGCGCGAAGAAGACCGAGGGGTAGCGGGCGCGGGCTCAGCTGCGCGGGGCGTGGGGTGGCGGGCTCAGCCGCGCGGGCTCAGCCGCGCGTGGGGCGCGACCACTCGCGCTCGGTGAGCACACGGGCGACGGTGAGCCCGATCGCGAGCGCAACGACGACGAAGACGGCGGTGAACCCGTTCTGTATCGCGGCGAGGGTGTCGCCCGAGATCACCCCCGTGATGGCCCGATAGGCGGCGGCGCCCGGCACCATGATGAGCACCGCCGGCACGGTCAGGGTGACGCGCGCGGCGCGTAGGCGGTCGCCGAACAGGTAGGCGCCCAGACCCACGGCGAGGGCAGCCGCGACAGCGGCGAGCGGGGGAGTGACGTCGGCATCCACCATCGCCAGGCGCCCCGTGTTGGCAACGGCTCCGAGCGCCGCCGCCGTCAGCGCGATCGCGGGCGGAGTGTCGAACAGCACGGCGAAACCGAGCACGCCGACGAACCCGGCGAGCAGGCGTACGACCGACAGCAACGGTTCGTCGAACAGCGGTGACGCCGTCTGTGTCACGGTCGCGTGGAAGACCGTCGCGACGCCCCACACGGCGGTGCCGGTCGCCAGCAGGATGAGCGTCGCGTACGCGACGCGCGCGATGCCGGCGTTCAGATCCAGGCGTGCGAGGTCGAGGGCGCCCGTCACAAGCGGGAATCCGGGCACGAGGAACAGCACGGCGCTCGTGACGGCGGCGTCGTGCTGGCCGCCCGGGACGCCGACGGCAGCCAGCAGCGCCGCGACGCCGAGGTAGACCAGCAGGGCAGCCATCGCGGCGAGGAACACGACGAGGAACTCGTTCGTGCGCAGCCGCGCCAGCCGGATCCGCACGAGCTGGCCGATGCCGGCAGCGACGCCGACGGCGGCGAACTCCTGCCAACCGCCGTTGTTGAGCAGGGCAAAGGCCGCGCACGCGAGAGCGGCGCCCAAGACACGAACACTGTCGGGAAAACGTCGAGGCTTGGCCTCGACGGCGTCGAGCTCGCGCTGCAGGGCGGCCGGAGTCAATCCGGCGTGCAGCCGGTTCGTGAGTCGCTTGAGCGCCGTGAGCCGGTCGGCATCGACCGCGGCGCGGCGGATCTCGGCGACGCGCGTGCGGAACATCTGACCGCGACCGGTCGTCGCGACGATGTCGGTCATCCCGATGCGCGTGTGCAGTTCGTCGATGCCGATGGCATGCGCCGCGCGCTCCATGCTGTCGCGCACCCGGGCGGCGGAGGCGCCGGCGCCCAGCATGAGCGAACCGAGGCGCATGACGGCGTCGGTGCGGGCGATGAACTGCACGGGCTCGAGGCGCAGCTCTTGCGTGTCGCTGAGCTTCGCATCGGCATCCGCGCCATCGTCCCTACCCGCGGCGGGGGGCTCGGAAGGGTCGGACATGCCTCGATCCTGGCATCCCTGAACGGGCTCGTGCACCTCGCCGTTATTCACGGCGAAGCCGGGCGTGTCGCGTTCGCCGACGCGGCTAAGGTCGATCGCAAGAAGCACGGCGGAAGCCCCGCTTCGCACCTCGGGCCCGCATGGCCGGCCGCCGGAGTCCGGCGCCGATGCGGGCCCGAGTTGCGTCCGCCGCCGCGCGGCGCTAATCCAGGACGTCGGCCAGGTCGTACGCCGCGATCTTCTCGAGCTGGTCGTAGGTGCACGACCCCGGCTCGCGATCGGGACGCCACCGCTCGAACTGCACCGTGTGCCGGAATCGCCGGCCCTCGAGCTGGTCGTAGCGCACCTCGAGTACGCGTTCGGGGCGCAGCCGCACGAACGAGGTGTCTTTGTCGGATGCCGTGAACCGCGACCGCTCTCCGTCGCCGCGCACGGCCTCACCCGAGGCATCCGTCTCGACCCAGGGTGCGAGTTCGTCGACGAGGGCGAGCCGGCGGGCATCCGAGAAAGCGGACACCCCGCCGACCTGGTTGAGGCTGCCGTCGTCGTAGAGGCCAACGAGCAGCGAGCCGACGCCCGCGCCGCTCTTGTGGATGCGGTACCCGAGCGCGACGACGTCGGCCGTGCGCGCGTGCTTGATCTTGAGCATCGTCCGCTTGCCGGGCGCGTACGGCTGGTCGAGCGGCTTGGCGACGACGCCGTCGAGCCCCGCGCCCTCGAACTGCGCGAGCCACTGCCGTGCGAGCCCCGGGTCGGTCGTCGTGCGGGTCAGGTGGATCGGATGCGGGATGGCCGCGAGCAGCTCTTCGAGCGCGGCGCGGCGGGCGGCGAACGGCTCGGCCTGCAGGTCGCGGTCGCCCGTGGCGAGCAGGTCGAACGCGATGAACTGCGCCGGGTCGGTGCGGCTCAGCAGCTCGACCCGCGAGGTGGCGGGGTGGATGCGCTGCGACAGCGATTCCCACGACAGGCGCGCGGGCTCGCCGTGGGCGACCACGATCTCGCCGTCGAGCAGGCACGGACCGGGCAGGAGTTCGGCGAACGCCGCGACGAGCTCGGGGAAGTAGCGCGTGAGCGGCTTCGCGCCGCGCGAGCCGATCACGACGCCGCCCGGGCCCGTGCCGTCATACGCGATGAGGGCGCGGAAGCCGTCCCACTTGGGTTCGAAGCTCAGCCCGCCCGGCGTCTTGGCGGGGTCAGGGATGCCCGGGACGGCCTTGGCGAGCATCGGCGCAGGGATCTCGTACACGCTGCCCATCCTCGCGCGCGGCGGGGCCGGGCGCCACGGCCTTCGTTCGAGGAGCGCAAATGGTCGCGTTCGGCGCCGGAACAGAGCCATTTGTGCTCCTCGAAACGGCGGGAAAGGGGAGGGCGGCGGCGCGAGGGATAGCCAGTGAGACGCAGTGTCAGCTATCATGGGCTGGAGTCTCACCCTATTGCTGCGCGCGACGACGCGCACGCAGCCCTGCCGAAGGAGCCGCCATGGCCGCCGACTACCAGCCGCCCACCTCGGATTACGCCTTCCTGTTCGGCGAGGCGTTCGGCACCGACATCATCGCGCGCGCCACCGGCGGCGAGCTCACGGCAGAGGATGCCACCGACGTCATCGCCGGCGCCGGCGAGTTCGCGGCATCCGTCCTCGCGCCGCTCGAGACGGTCGGCGACCGCGAGGGCGCGCGCCTCGTCGACGGCCAGGTGCACCTGCCCGACGGGTTCGCGGATGCCTATCGGGCATTCGTCGAGGCCGGCTGGGTCACCGCCGAGGCGCCCGCATCGGCGGGCGGCGACGGACTGCCCGGGGCGATCCGCGCGGGGCTCGGCGAGATCTGGAACGCCTCGAACGCCGCGTTCGCGCTGTGCTGGCTGCTCAGCGCCGGTCAGATCCACGCGCTGGATGCCGCGGCATCCGACGAACTCCGCGAGGTCTACCTCAGCAAGCTCGTCTCGGGCGAGTGGACCGGCACGATGAACCTCACCGAGCCAGGCGCGGGCACCGACCTCGGCGCGATCCGCACGATCGCGACGCCGCGCGGCGACGGATCGTGGGGCATCCGCGGTCAGAAGATCTTCATCACGTGGGGAGATCACGACGTCGCCGAGAACATCGTGCACCTGGTGCTCGCGCGTACGCCGGATGCCCCCGAGGGTGCGAAGGGACTGTCGCTGTTCGTCGCGCCGAAGTTCCTCGTGAACGCGGACGGGTCGCTCGGTGCGCGCAACGGGGTCGAGACCGTCGCGATCGAGCACAAGCTCGGCATCCACGGGTCGCCGACGTGCGTGCTCTCGTACGAGGACGCGACCGGCTACCTCGTCGGCGAGGTCGGCGGCGGGCTCGCCGGCATGTTCGTCATGATGAACTCGGCGCGCATCGGCATGGGCTTCCAGGCGACGGGTATCGCCGACCGCGCGTACCAGCAGGCCGCGGCATATGCCGCTGAACGCATTCAAGGTTCCGTGCTGGGTCGCGACGGCGTCACGCCGATCGCCGAGCACCCCGACGTGCGCCGCCTGCTGCTGTCGATCTCGAGCGAGGTCTTCGCGATGCGCGCCCTCGGCGTGTACGTCGCCGACCTGTTCGACCGTGCCGAGGCATCCGAGGATGCCGCGACGCTCGCGCTCGCCGAGTTCTTCGTGCCGATCCTGAAGGGGTGGGCGACGGAGGATGCCGTGGCTCTGACGAGCGAGGCGATCCAGGTGCACGGCGGCATGGGCTTCATCGAAGAGACCGGCGCCGCGCAGCACTACCGTGACGCGCGCATCATGCCGATCTATGAGGGCACGACCGCGATCCAGTCGAACGACCTGATCGGCCGCAAGGTGATCCGCAACCAGGGGGCGACCGCCGAAGCGCTGTTCGCGCAGATCGACGAGACGATCGCCGCGCTGCATGCCGACGGGGGCGAAGTCGAGACGCGGACGGCGGGCCGCCTCGAGCGTGCCGTCGCCTCCGCGCGACGCGCGACCGCTGACCTGGTCGGGTTCGCCTCGTCGCCGCGCGACGCGGCCGCCGTCAGCGTGCCCTACCTGATGCTGTTGGGCGTCCTCGCGGGCGGCTGGATGCACGGCCTCGCCGTGGTCGCCATCGCCGGCCACGAGAACGTGCAGGATGCCGATGCGGCGCGCCTGACCGCGGCGGACTTCTACGGCGCACACCACCTGCCGCGCGTGCACGCCCTCGCCGAGACCGTCGCCTCGGGCGAGACCGCCTGACCGCGCGCGTGGCCGGGGCCGTCTCGCGGTCCGCGCCGTCCCGCGGCTCGCGCCGTCCCGGCGCCCGTGCCTCTCGCGGCCTGCGCCGTCTCGCGGACGGGGCCGTCCCGCGGCCTGCGCCGTCTCGCGGTCATGACGGAGCGCCGCCGCGCGTAACCTGAAGCGGTGCCTGAGATCAGCTCCCACTCGCTCGCGGTGCCGGCCAGCGGCATCCGTCGCCTCTTCGAGATCGCGCTCGAACTCGACGACGTGACCTTCCTCGCGGTCGGCGAGCCCGACCTGCCGGTCGCGCCGCACATCGCCGCGGCGGCGAAGGCGGCGTGGGATGCCGATGAGACGAACTACACGCACAATGCGGGCATCCCCGCGCTGCGCCGTGCGTTCGCCGATCGGTTCGCCGCCGACTACGGCGTCGCCCTCGACCCGGAGCGCATCTGGACGACGATCGGCGGCACACAGGCCCTGCACCAGGCGCTCGGGCTCGTTCTCGATCCCGGCGACGAGGTGCTCGTGCCCGACCCCGGCTACACGACCTTCTCGATGAGCCCGCGCATGCTGTCGGCCGTGCCGGTGCCGTACGCGCTGCGCGATGAAGCCGGGTTCCTGCCCGAGCTCGACCGGCTCGAGACGCTCGTGACGCCGCGCACGCGCGCGATCATCGTGAACTCGCCGTCCAACCCGCTTGGGACGGTGCTCGACGCGGGTGCCGCACGGGGCATCCTCGCGTTCGCACGGCGCCACGACCTGTGGGTCATCAGCGACGAGGTCTACGGCACGCTCACGTGGGACGGCCCGCACGTCAGCCTCACGGCGCTGGACGCCGCGGACGGCGACGGGCGGGTGCTCGGGGTGTTCTCGCTGTCGAAGACGTATGCCATGACGGGCATCCGTGTCGGATTCCTGACGGCGCCGGAGGAGTGGGGGCCGCACCTGCGCAGCGCGCAGGAGGCGATGATCTCGTGTGTCAACGCGCCGGCGCAGCGCGCTGCGATCGCGGCGCTGACGAGTGACCAGAGCGATGTCGCAGCTGCCCGCGCGCACTATCGCGGCAACTTGAGCGCCGCGATGGCGCTGTTGGATGCCCGAGGCATCCGGTACCTCACGCCGTCCGGCGCGTTCTACCTGTGGATCGACATGCGGCACGCGACCGGCGGCGACGTCGCCGCGTGGACCGAGGCCTTCCTGCGCGCGGAGCGAGTCGCCGTCGCGCCGGGCTCGGCGTTCGGTGCCTCCGGTGAGGGGTGGGTGCGCGTCTGTGCCGCCGCGTCGCGCGACGACCTGCTGCGCGGCCTCGCGCTGCTGCCCGCGCCGCCCGCGCCCTGACCGCCCGCGCCCTGACCGCCCGCGCCCTGACCGCCCGCGCCCTGACCGCCCGCTCCGTGCGCCGCTCGCCCGTGACCCGGGCATCCGCCCACCCAACCGCGAGACTGCAGTGCTGCACCGAGACAGCATCCGCCGCGTGCAGTCTCGGTGCGCCACTGCAGTCTCGCGGTCAGAGGGTGGGCCGGCCATCCG
>ERZ778025.767-NODE-767-length-38906-cov-6.225683_pt1 | contig 38906 bp, 39 predicted proteins | sample MGYA00375755_ERZ778025 | MGnify/ENA primary metagenome ERZ778025 (study PRJEB29350, sample SAMN05389825) | bioreactor metagenome | isolation source: Thiocyanate bioreactor | place: South Africa: University of Cape Town | collected 2014-03-17 ... | reverse complement strand
GCAGGCCGTTGTCGTCGGCGATCTTGAACACCAGGTTGAGCACGCCCAGCTGTGTTTCGTTCAGGTTGAGCATGCGGCCCAGCAGCAGCGGGCCCATGTCGGAGATGGTGGCGCGCACCGGGTGGCCCTGTTCGCCAAACACATCCCACAGTGTGGTGGGGCAGGCCAAAGGTTCTGGCAGGTCCAGGCCGCGCTCCTTGAGCACCGTCGCCAGCTTGTCGCCGATCTTCCCGGGCTGGCTGGCGCCAGTCAGGTCGCCCTTCACGTCGGCCATGAAAACCGGCACGCCAATGCGCGAGAAGTTTTCGGCCAAGGTTTGCAGGGTCACGGTCTTGCCCGTGCCGGTGGCGCCAGTGATAAGCCCGTGGCGGTTGGCGAGGCCGGGAAGCAGGTGGCATTCGATGGTGTCGTGCTTGGCAATCAGGAGGGGTTCAGCCATTTCGGGTTTCCTCGGGGTGAGGGAGCCTCTGCACGCTTCGCGCGCCGTGTGCATCTGCGGTCTCGGGCGGTCTGCTGCGTTGCAAATGCTCGCAATAGCCCCCGCTATTGCTGCGCTTTGCGCCTGGCAGCCCATCCCGACCCGCAGCGCACACTTTCCGCGCGAAGCGTGCAGAGGTTCCCTGGGTTCAGCAAAAAGTAAAATCTGCCAGCTAGATTAAATCAATACAAAAGGACTTCCCGTGGCAGGACACAGTAAATGGGCGAATATCCAGCACCGCAAAGGGCGCCAGGATGAAAAACGCGGCAAGATCTGGACCCGCATCATTCGTGAAATCACTGTAGCCGCCCGTGCCGGTGGCGGCGACCTGTCTGCCAATCCCCGCCTGCGCCTGGCGGTGGACAAGGCCAAGGCGGCCAACATGCCCGCCGACCGCATCAAGTACAACATCGACAAAGCCACGGGCAATGCCGAAGGCCTGACCTACGAAGAAATCCGCTACGAAGGCTACGGCATTGGCGGCGCGGCCATCATGATCGACACCATGACCGACAACCGCGTGCGCACCGTGGCCGAAGTGCGCCACGCGTTCAGCAAACATGGTGGCAACATGGGCACCGAAGGCTCGGTGGTCTTCCAGTTCAAGCACTGTGGCCAGCTGATTTTTGCCCCCGGCACCAGCGAAGACAAGGTGATGGAAGTGGCACTGGAGGCCGGCGCCGAAGACGTGGTGACCGACGAAGACGGCGCGGTGGAGGTGCTGACTGCCCCGGCCGACTTTGAAACCGTGAAAAACGCGCTGGAGGCCGCTGGCCTGACGGCCGAAGTGGCGGGCGTGACCATGCGGCCTGAAAACACGATCGAACTGACCGGCGAAGATGCCGCCAAGATGCAAAAGCTGCTGGACGTACTGGAAGACCTGGACGACACCCAGGAGGTCTACCACAACGCGGCGCTGTGACTTGGCACCCGTTGATCACCGCTTTTTTCTTGCCCTGACCTGTTTTCCGACTGATATTCCCCCGAACCCCACCCAGCAGCGCAGCGCTCTGGGCCGGGTTCACCAAAGGTTCCTATGAAAGTACTTGTGATTGGTGGCGGCGGCCGTGAACACGCGATGGCGTGGAAACTGAGCCAGTCCCCCAAGGTGACCAAGGTGTATGTGGCACCCGGCAACGGTGGCACGGCCCTGAACCCGAAGCTCGAAAACGTGGCGATCTCCGACGTGCGCGAACTGCGCACCTGGGCCCAGGCCGAGAAGATCGCGCTGACGGTGGTGGGCCCCGAGGCGCCGCTGGCGGCCGGTGTGGTCGATGAGTTCCGCGCCCACGGTCTGCGCATCTTCGGCCCCACCAAGGCTGCGGCCCAGCTGGAAAGCTCCAAGGCGTTCAGCAAGGCCTTCATGCGCCGCCATGGCATCCCCACGGCCGACTACGACACCTTCACCGACCCTGCTGCGGCCCACGCTTTTGTGGACCGCCTGGGCGCGCCCATCGTCATCAAGGCCGACGGCCTGGCGGCGGGCAAGGGCGTGGTGGTGGCGATGACGCTGCAAGAGGCCCACGATGCCGTGGACTTCATGCTGGTGGACAACAAATATGGCGTGACGCACAACGAAGGCGGCGCGCGGGTCGTGATCGAGGAATTCCTCGAAGGCGAAGAAGCCAGTTTCATCGTGCTGTGCGACGGCAAGAACGTGCTGGCCCTGGCCACCAGCCAGGACCACAAGCGCCTGAAGGACGGCGACGAAGGCCCCAACACCGGCGGCATGGGTGCCTACTCGCCCGCGCCCGTGGTCACGGCGGACGTGCACGCCCGCGCCATGCGCGAGATCATCCTGCCTACGATCCGTGGCATGGAAAAGGACGGCATTCCCTACACCGGCTTCCTGTACGCCGGTTTGATGATCGATGCCAAGGGCCAGCCCAAGACGCTCGAATTCAATTGCCGCATGGGCGACCCCGAGACGCAGCCCATCCTGATGCGCCTGAAAAGCGACTTCAGCGACGTGATGGCCGCTGCTGCCGATGGCAAGCTCGACCAGATGGAACTGCAATGGGACCGCCGCACCGCACTGGGCGTGGTGATGGCCGCCCACGGTTACCCCGAGGCTCCGCGCAAGGGTGACCCCATCACCGGCCTGCCGGCTGAGGCGGACGATGCCGTGGTGTTCCACGCGGGCACGCAGCTCAAGGACGGCGTCGTCAGCGTGACGGGTGGCCGGGTGCTGTGCGTGACGGTGCTGGCCGACAGCGTCAAGCAGGCGCAGCAACGTGCGTATGACGTGGCACGTGGCATCCAGTTTGATGGCGCGCAGTACCGCCGCGACATCGGCTTCCGTGCCCTGAAAAGCTGATGGCAGACGCTCAGACCTTGAACCCCGCCGACACGGTGACCCGTGTGCGCGCTTACCTGGTGGGCCTGCAGGCGCGCATCACCGATGCGCTGGAATCCGTGGAAGGCGAGGGCGGCGCACGCTTTCTGGCCGATGCCTGGAGCAAGCCGCCCGGCGAGCCGCTGCAGGGCGACGGCATCACCAAGATCATGGAAGGCGGCCGCGTGTTCGAGCGTGCCGGTTGTGGCTTCAGCCACGTACGCGGCCCGCAACTGCCGCCCTCGGCCACGCAGCACCGGCCCGAGTTGGCGGGTGCGCCGTTCGAGGCCATGGGTGTGTCGCTGGTGTTCCACCCGCGCAACCCCTATGTGCCCACGGTGCACATGAACGTGCGCATGATCGCGGCCGGGCACCCTGGCCAGGCGCCGACCTGCTGGTTTGGCGGCGGCATGGACCTCACGCCGTACTACGGGTTTGAGGAAGACGCGGTGCACTTTCACTGCACCTGCCGCGACGCGCTGGAGCCGTTTGGCGACGACAAGTACCCGCGCTTCAAACAATGGTGCGATGAATACTTCTTCCTCAAGCACCGCAGCGAACAGCGCGGCGTGGGTGGTGTGTTCTATGACGACTTCTCGGAGCTGGGCTTTGAGCAGAGCCTGGCGATGACCCAGTCGGTGGGGGACGCTTTCCTGAGCGCTTACCTGCCCATCGTCGAGAAACGCCAGGGCATGCCCTATGGCGAGCGCGAGCGCGACTTCCAGCTGTACCGCCGGGGCCGCTATGTCGAGTTCAACCTGGTCTGGGATCGGGGCACGCATTTTGGCCTGCAGTCGGGTGGGCGCACTGAGTCCATTTTGCTGTCCATGCCGCCGCTGGTGGCGTGGTCGTACCAGCGTTCGGATGCGGCCGATTCGGCTGAAGCTGAGCTCACGCAGCGCTTTTTGGTGCGGCGCGACTGGCTTGCGGAGGGGGCTGTCCCTGCGTCCTGAAAGCCTTGAAAAGCGCAAAAGCTATAATTTCAATAGCTGCCCGCGCTTTTCACATGAGCGCAAGAGGCCAAAAACACCTCACACTGCTGCAGCGCCCCAGCACAACACCCGCGCAACACCCAAGGCTCAGCCCGCTGGCTGTGCGCTGCGTTGCACGCTATATTGATTCCATTCCCTCTCTAATCACCGCCTGATGACCACCTCCACCAAATCGGAAACCGCCGCCAAAAAAGACGTCACCAAACTCCAGCGCGCCATCGTTGATGGCCTGGAAGACGTCAAGGCGCAAGACATCCAGGTTTTCAACACCGAGCATCTCTCGCCGCTGTTTGAACGGGTGATCGTGGCATCGGGTACCTCCAACCGCCAGACCAAGGCACTTGCCGCCAGCGTGCGCGATGCGGTGAAGGAAGCTGGTTTCAGCAAGCCCCGCATCGAAGGCGAAGACAACGGCGAATGGATCATTGTGGACTGCGGCCCGGCCGTCGCGCACATCATGCAGCCAGCCATACGCCAGTACTACCGTCTGGAAGAGCTGTGGGGCGACACCCCCGTGCGCCTGAAGCTGGGCGCAGCCAAGCCCCAGTCCAGCGCCGCCACCGAACTGGCCGAGAAGAAGTCGGCCCAGAAGGCTGCCAAGGCCGCAGGCAAGGCGCCCGCCAAGAAGGCCGCGACCTCCACTGTGGCCGCCCGTTCAGGCAAGGCCACCGTCAAGGCGGTCGCCAAGACCGCCGCGAAGACTGCAGCCAAAACAGCACCGAAGCCTGCAGCAAAAACTGCGGCCAAGGCCGCACCAGCAAAGTCTGCCGCCAAGACCAGCGCTACCAAGCCAGCCAGCAAGACCACAGGCGCAGTAGCCGCCAAGAAGCCAGCCACCAAGACCCCCGTCAAGACCGTGGTGGTCAAGCCCGCTGGCGCCAAGAAGCCCGCTGCCAAGAAATCGCCGGCAGCCAAGTCCCCTGCACGCGCAGCCGCCAAGCCAGCTTCCGCATCGGGCTCCAAGCCGGCGGCCAAGAAGGCGCCTGCTCGTAGCAAGGGCTGATCCCGCTCCGCTGCCGCGCGCTCACTGTGCTCACTATGGGCGTTCTGCAGCGGCCTCTCCCACACGCATCCAGGTTGATCCATGAAGCTGCTGATCGTGGCGGTAGGGCAGCGGGTGCCCGACTGGGCGCAGACTGCGTACGACGACTACGCAAAACGTTTCCCGCCCGAACTCAAGGTCGAACTCAAGGCCGTCAAGACTGAGCCTCGCGGCTCCAAGACGCTGGAGACGCTCTATGCCGCCGAGCGTGAGCGCATCGAAGCCGCCATTCCGCGTGGCACGCGCGTGGTGGCACTGGACGAGCGCGGCACCAACCTCACCACCAAGGCCCTCGCCGAACGGCTCAAGGGCTGGCAGCTGGGCGGTGACGATGTGGCGCTAGCCATCGGCGGCCCCGATGGGCTGGACCCCGCCTTTCGGCAGGCGGCGCACGAGCGGATTCGCCTGTCGGACCTGACCCTGCCGCACGCCATGGTGCGCGTGCTGCTGATCGAGCAGCTGTACCGCGCCTGGTCGGTGAATGCCGGGCATCCCTACCATCGTGAATGAAGCAGGCCCTTTGTGATGCTGGTCTGTGTTACTCCTGTTTTCATAGCTGCTAGCGCTTGATGAATAAGCGCTAGAGCCGATTTTTATTAAAAATCCGTTCATGCCCGACTTCATCTACCTCGCCTCCCAGAGCCCACGCCGTCGCCAGTTGCTTGAACAGCTGGGCGTGCGGCACGAGCTGCTGCTGCCCAATGTGGAGGGTGACGAGGCGGAGGACGCCGAAGCCATCGAGGTGGTGCTGCCCGGCGAGGCGCCCACGGCCTATGTGGAACGCGTGACCGCTCTCAAGCTTGACGCGGCCGTAGCCCGGCGCGCGCGGCGCCAGTTGCCCGATGCGCCCATCTTGTGCTCCGACACCACTGTGGCGCTGGGCCGTACCCTCTACGGCAAGCCGGACGATGCCGCCCATGCGGCGCGCATGCTGGCCGAGCTGGCGGGCCACGAGCACCGCGTGCTCACCGCCGTGGCGCTGCAGGTGGGGGCCAAGCGGCTGACGGCCCTGTCGGTGTCGCGCGTCACCTTCGCCGCCATGACCCCGGCGCAGATCGATGCGTATGTGGCCACGGGCGAGCCGCTGGGCAAGGCGGGTGCCTACGGCATCCAGGGCAGGGCGGCGGCGTATGTGGAACACCTGGCGGGCAGCTATTCGGGCATCATGGGGCTGCCGATGTACGAGACCGCGCAGCTGCTCCGTGCCGCAGGCTTCCCCCTATAAGCAAGAACAACAGGTTCCAGAGCCATGCAACAAGACATCCTGATCAACTGGTCGCCCCAGGAAACCCGTGTGGCCATCGTCGAGCACGGCGCCGTGCAGGAGCTTCATGTGGAGCGTACGCTGGAGCGTGGCTTGGTGGGCAACGTCTACCTGGGCAAAGTCTCGCGCGTGCTGCCAGGCATGCAGTCCGCTTTCATCGACATCGGGCTGGAGCGCGCGGCCTTCTTGCATGTGGCCGATGTGTGGCAGCGCCAGCCCGATGGCGAGCCACCCGCTTTCGCCCGCAAGAACGAGCCACAGGTGCCCATCGAAAAGCAGGTATTCGAAGGCCAGGCGCTCATGGTGCAGGTCATCAAGGACCCCATCGGCACCAAGGGCGCGCGGCTGTCCACGCAGATCAGCATCGCAGGTCGCCTGCTGGTGTTTTTGCCGCAGGACGACCATGTGGGCGTGTCGCAGAAGATTCCGCCCGCCGAGCGCGATGCTCTGCGCGCGCGGCTGCAGGCGCTGGTGGGCGACAAGTCCACGGGCGGTGGCGGCGGCTTCATTCTGCGCACCAATGGCGAAGACTCCACCGACGCCGAGCTGGCCGAAGACATTGCCTACCTGCGCAAGACCTGGGCACGCATCAAGGAGGCGTCGCTCAAGCAACCAGCCAAATCGCTGCTGCATCAGGACCTGGACCTGCTGCAGCGCGTGCTGCGCGACCTGGTGGGGGACCACACGCAGACCATCCGCATTGATTCGATGGAACAGTTCCAGCGCCTGCGCGCGTTCGGGCAGGAGTTCATGCCCGCAGCCGCCGGCAAGCTGCAGCATTACAAGGGTGAGCGCCCCATTTTTGACCTGTACTCCATCGACGAAGAGGTGGCCAAGGCCCTGGGCCGCCGGGTCGATCTGAAGTCGGGCGGCTACCTCATCGTGGACCAGACCGAGGCGCTGACCACCATCGACGTGAACACCGGCGGCTACGTGGGCGCGCGCAACTTCGATGACACCATCTTCAAGACCAACCTGGAGGCCGCCCAGGCCATCGCGCGCCAGCTGCGCCTGCGCAATCTGGGCGGCATCATCATCGTGGACTTCATCGATATGGTGCGCGACGACCACCAGCAGGCGGTGCTGTCGGAGTTCAAGAAGCAGCTCGCCCGCGACCGGGTCAAGACCATGTCGTCTGGCACGTTCTCGCAACTGGGCCTGGTAGAGATGACCCGCAAGCGCACCCGTGAATCCCTGGCCCACATGCTGTGCGAGCCCTGCGAGGTCTGCCAAGGCAAAGGCAGCGTGAAGACCGCGCGCAGCGTGTGCTACGACATCCTGCGGGAGATCCTGCGCGAAGCGCGCCAGTTCAACCCGCGCGAATTCCGCGTGGTGGCGTCGGCGCGGGTGGTGGAGCTGTTCCTGGACGAAGAAAGCCAGCACTTGGCGGGCCTCTCAGACTTCATCAAAAAACCCATCTCGCTGCAGGCCGAAAGCGCGATGGGGCAGGAGCAGTACGACATCGTGCTGCTGTAACAGCGCTCTTGATCGACTGAGGGCGTCAGGCCTCGATCTGCATCGATGGCCGCGCTTGCACCCGGGCTAGCCAGGCCTGTACATGCGGGTGTGCGTTGACAGGGGCACCCAGGTACTGGCTGTAGCTACGACCGAGCCCACCACCAGATCCACCAAGGAGTAGTTGGCCCCCAGCATCCAGGGTTGCTGGGCCAGCCGCGCGTCCAGCAGGGCCAGCAACTCGCTCAGCTGACGCAGAACGGTCTCTGCCTGGGCGGCGTTGCGCCACACCTCTTCTTCGCCCTGGGTGGCCACGTGCAGGCGCCCCACGAGCGCGCCATAGGTCACATACGACCAAGTGCACCACGACAGGGCCTGCAACGCCTCGGGCGTGCCGCCAGCGGGCCATAGGCCGCGCTCCACGCCAAAACGGTGGCCCAACCACAGGTGGATCGCCAGGGCCTCAAACATCGGCGCGCCGTCCACCGTCAGCGTGGGCACCTTGCCGTTCGGGTTGAGGGCGAGGTAGTCGGGGCGGCGCTGCTCGCCGGTGCGGATGTCGATCTTGATGCGCTCATGCGGCACGCCCAGTTCGTTGAGGGCGCAGGCGATGGGGGTGGCGCTGGACATGGGGTGCCAGTAAAGGACGATGGACATGAAGAACTCCTTGCAAGTGGTGGAAGAAAAGCTGGAGCCACTGTAAGAACCATTGCGGACAATTTCGGTCCTCGATTCAACGTACAGTGGCAGCATGCTCACTTCATCCACACGGCTGTTGCGTCTGCTGTCCCTGCTGCAAACCCGCAGCCACTGGATGGGCCCCGAGCTGGCCGAGCGGCTAGAAGAGCACCCGCGCACGCTGCGCCGCGACATCGATCGCTTGCGCCAGCTGGGCTACCCAGTGCAGGCCAGCAGTGGCGTGGCGGGCGGCTATGCGTTTCGCGCGGGGCAGGCGCTGCCCCCGCTGCTGCTGGACGACGAAGAAGCCCTGGCCGTGTCGATTGCGCTGCGCACTGCCACTGCGGGCGCCGTGGGCGGCATTGAAGAAGCCGCCTTGCGCGCCTTGGTGAAACTGGAGCAGGCCATGCCCCTGCGGCTGCGCGAGCAGGTGGACGCGTTGCGCTCCACCATCCTGCCGCTGGACCGCACCGGGCCGGTGGTGGAGGCCTCGTTGCTGGCTACGCTGGCATCTGCATGTCGCGACCAATTGCGGCTGATTTTTTCGTACGAAGATGGCAAGGGGCGCGCCACCCAGCGCTCGGTGGAGCCACAGGGCGTGGTGCACACCGGCATGCGCTGGTACTTGGTGGCGTGGGACTGCGACCGGGGCGACTGGCGCACCTTCCGCATCGACCGCATGGTGGCAAAGCCGGAAGTCGGCGCGCATTTTGTGCCGCGCCCCGGGCCGGACGGCGGCGACCTCAAGGCGTACGTAACGCGCTCCATCACCGTGGCGCCGCACCCCGACCAGGCGCGGGTGGTGCTGCATGCGCCCTACGCAGAAATGGCGCGGCGTATTCCGCAGTCGGCCGGTGTGGTCACCACACTGGCCGAGGGGCAGCAGTGTCAGCTGGAGTGCGCCGCCAGCGATGCCCTGGTGTTCTGGTTGATGGCGCTGGACGTGGAGTTTGAGGTGCTGGCGCCCACGTCACTGCAGCAGCGGCTGCGCGTGGCGGGGGAGCGCGCTTTGCGCTGTGCCTCCGCCCTTACTTCGAAGGGTTCGTGAGGCGCATCAAGGCACGAACCGGTACCCAATGCCCGCCTCGGTTCGCAAATGCCGGGGCATCGAGGCGTTGTCCTCCACCTTCTTGCGCAGGTTGGCCATGTGCACGCGCACGTAGTGCGTGTCTTCCGCATGGCCTGGGCCCCACACGGCCTTGAGCAACTGGGCGTGGGTGATGACGCGGTCGGGCTGGGAGGCCAGGTAGGTAAGCAGCTTGTATTCGATGGGCGTGAGATGCAGGGCTTCGCTGCCATCGCTACCTGTGCTGCGCTCCACCGTGCGGCGGGCCAGGTCCACGGTGATGGGGCCGAACTGGATGACGGGTGTGGCGTCGGAGCCGGATGCCCTTTGGCTGCGCCGCAGTTGCGCGCGTACGCGGGCCATCAGCTCGCCCGAGCCAAAGGGCTTGACGAGGTAGTCGTCGGCCCCGGCGTCCAGCGCAGCGATCTTGCTGGCTTCGGCGCTGCGGGCCGAGAGCACGATGATGGGCATGGCCGACCAGGTGCGCAGGTCGCGGATCAGGTCCACACCATCACCGTCGGGCAGGCCCAGGTCCAGCACCACCAGGTCAGGGCGGCGGGTACCGGCCTCGATCAGGCCGCGCTGCAGGGTGGAGGCCTCGTGCACGGTGTGGCCTTCGGTCTCCAGCGTCAGGCGCACAAAGCGGCGGATGTCGGCTTCGTCTTCGACGATGAGGATGTGGGTGGGCAGGTCGGTCATGGTGGTTGCGGGGCCGCGCGTTCAAACTTCGCTGGTGGCGTCTGCATCGGTGCCCAGGTCGGTGGGCGGTGTGCCGCGTGGCAGCAGCAGCGTAAAGCGTGCGCCCGCAGGCTGGCCCTGGGCGTTGAGGATGGTATCGCCCCGGATGCTGCCACCATGCGCCTGCACGATGGCGCGGCAGATGGCCAGCCCCAGGCCCACGCCGGGTGTGGCGCTTTCGCGGGTGCCGCGCTCGAACTTTTCAAACAGCAGTTCTTCGCGGCCTTTGGGCAGGCCGGGGCCTTCATCGGTGAGGGTCAGTGCCACCGCGTCGCTTTGGGGCTGCGCGCTGATGTGGATGGTGGTGTCTGCGGGGGTGTACTTGGCGGCGTTTTCCAGCAGGTTGACCAGCACGCGCTCCATCAGCACAGCGTCGATCTGCAGCAGCGGCAGGTCGTCGGGCAGAGTCACTTCGACCCGGTGCGCCGCGATGGCGGGGGCGCAGGCGGCCAGGGCGCTGCCCACCACTTCTTCCAGCGGCTGCCACGCCTTGTTGAGCTGCACGGCCCCAGCCTCCAGGCGGGCCATGTCCAGCAGGTTGTTGACCAGCGCGCTCATGCGCTGGGCGGATTGCTGGATCGCGCCGGTCAGCTCTTGTTGATGAGCAGGCAGGGGCGGCTGCACTATGGCCAGCGATTCGGCCAGGCCGACCAGCGAGGCCAGCGGCGTGCGCAGGTCGTGCGAGATGGCCGAGAGCAGCGAGTTGCGCAGCCGCTCGGACTCGATCTGCACCGTGCTCTTTTGCGCCACGTCGATGTAGTGGATGCGTTCGAGCGAAATGGCCAGCAGGGATGCGCAGGTTTGCAGCAGGCGGCGGGGTTCCACGCCCGGCAGCTGCCCCTTACCTTGATGTTGCGGCATGGCCACCACCAGCACGCCACGGATGCGCATGGGCGCCTTGAGCGGTAGCACCAGTGTGGGGCTGGAGTGCAAGGTGTCCGTGCCCCGGCCCGCCGGCTCGCCGCGCTCAAACGCCCATTGCGCCACGGCCATGTCCACGGGGGCGGTGCCACCGGGCAGCACCTGTAGACGGTTGTCATCGTCGGCCACCACCAGCGTGCTGCCTGCGCTGAACTCGCCAGTGATAAAGCGCGCGCCAATCTCGGCCACCTGTTCGGGCAGCAGCGCGGCCGACAAGTCCCGCGCCATGTCGTACAGGCTGCGCACGCGGTGCTCGCGCTCGGTGGCTGCTTCGGCCTGTACCTTGAGCCCGGCGGTGAGCTGACCCACCACCAGGGCCACCACGAGCATCACAGCGAAGGTGACAACGTATTGCGCATCGCTCACCGCAAAGTTGAAGCGGGGCGGCACAAAGAAAAAGTCAAAGAACCCCACGCCCAAGAACGCGGCCATGATGGCCGGACCGCGACCAAAACGCAACGCCACGCCCACCACCACCAGCAAAAACAGCATGACGATGTTGGTCAGCTCCAGCACGTTGGCCAGCGGTGTCGCAATGACAGCGGCGATGCAGCAGGCGAGCGCTGCGGCGATATAGCCCGGCCAGAACGCCGCGCGAGGGGCTGCGGTGCTGGTGCGGGGGGCTTTCCGGTCTGTAGCGGCATCGCGGCCAGGCAGTGCGCCCACCTGCAGCAGGTCCAGGTCGCTGGCACTTTGTCCGATCTGCTCGGCCAGCGTGGCCTGCCACGGCCAGCGCCGGGTGCTGCGCCCCATGACCACGCGCACCAGGTTGTGTTCGCGCGCATAGCGCACCAAAGCCTGGGCGGGCTGCGCGGCTGGCAGCACCGCGCAGGCGGCGGCGCCCAGTTGCTGGGCGATCTTCAGCGTGCGCTCTACCTGCGGGTGCAGGGTGGCCGACTGGCCTTGCTGCTCGGGCGTTTCCACATGTACGGCGTGCCAGGGCAGGTCGAGCTGGGCGGCCAGGCGGGCGCAACTGCGCACCACTTTTTCGGCGTTGTCGCCCGTGCCCACACAGGCCAGCAGGGCCTCGCGGTTGGGCCACACGGCCTCAGGCGTGGTGCTGCTGGCGCGGCGGTAGGCGCGCATTTCGTCGTCCACCCGGTCGGCGGTGCGGCGCAGGGCCAGCTCGCGCAGGGCCAGCAGGTTGCCTTTGCGAAAGAAGTTGGCGGCGGCGCGCTCGGCCTGTTGGGGCAGGTAGACCTTGCCAGCTTTGAGGCGCGCCAGCAGCTCGTCGGGCGGCAGGTCCACCACCACCACTTCGTCGGCCGCGTCAAAGAACTGGTCGGGCACCGTCTCCCACACGCGGATGCCGGTGATGCCGCTCACGATGTCGTTCAGGCTCTCCAGGTGCTGCACGTTCATGGTGGACCACACGTCGATGCCTGCGGCCAGCAGTTCTTCGGCGTCTTGCCAGCGCTTGGGGTGGCGCGATCCGGCCACATTGCTGTGGGCCAGCTCGTCCAGCAGCACCAGGCCTTCGGGGTGCTCCGCGCCCCAGGCCAGGGCGGCGTCCAGGTCAAATTCGGGCAGGGTGCGGTCTTTGTAAGGCAGGGCGCGCAGCGGCAGGCGGGGCAGGTGCGCGGTCTGTGCGTCGGTGTCGGCACGGCCATGCGTCTCGACCACGCCGATGGTGACGGGCAGGCCCTGCGTCTGTGCCGCCCGGGCGGCGGACAGCATGGCAAAGGTCTTGCCCACCCCGGCGCAGGCGCCAAAAAACACCTTGAGCCGCCCGCGCTGCTGCTGGGCCTGCTCTTGCTGGATGCGCTGCAGCAGCGCGTCGGGGTCGGGGCGATCCTGCATGGGCACAGTGTATCCACCAATTTGATGTCGAATAGGCCTCAAGCGCTAGTATCAATTGCGCTGATAGCTACTTATTTGATAGCGAATCGAGTGCCAGATTCAAGGCCAAAACGTTCACACGCGGCTCGCCCAGCAGGCCCAACCAGGGGGTGTCGGTGTGTTGCTGCACCAAGGCTTGCACTTGTGCCACGGGCAGGCCCCTGGCACGGGCCACGCGTTCGGTCTGGTAGGCGGCGGCCGCCGGGCTGATGTGTGGGTCCAGCCCACTGGCCGATGCGGTGACCAGGTCCACGGGCACGGGACGGGTGTTGCCGGGGTCGGCAGCGCGCAGCGCTTCAGTGCGTGCCTTAACGGCATCGGTCAACGCCGGGTTGGTGGGGCCCAGGTTGGAGCCACCCGAGGCCGATGCGTTGTAGGGCATGGGCGCGGTGGCCGAAGGGCGGCCCCAGAAGTGTCCGGGTTCGGTGAACGACTGGCCGATCAGCTCGGACCCCACGGCCTTGCCATCCTGGGTGATGAGGCTGCCGTTGGCCTGGTGCGGGAAGGCGGTTTGTGCCACGCCCGTGACGGCCAGCGGGTAGAGCAGGCCGGTGACGAGGGACAGCACGACAAACAGGGTGAGGGCGGGGCGCAACACGCCGCCGGTGCTGGCGGGTACGTCGTCGCGGGGAATGCGGATAGGCATACGATTTTCCTTTCAATGAAATTCCGGGAGCTGCGCATCAGACTGGCGCGGCCAAGGCCAGGGGACACCGAGCAAGGGCCGCCCCGCAGCGAGGGTGTCGTCCCCCTCCCCGCGTAGCGCAGCGAAGCGAGAGGAGGGGGAAGGCGCGAAGCGAGACAGGGGGAGGTCCTGGTTCAGATCAACCCGGCTGCGGCCAACACCATGTCAATCAACTTGATGCCAATGAATGGCACCACCATGCCCCCCAGCCCGTAGATGGCCAGGTTGCGGCGCAGCAGCGCGGCGGCGCCCACGGCGCGGTAGGCCACGCCCTTCAGGGCCAGCGGGATCAAAAAGATGATGATCAGCGCGTTGAACACCACGGCGGACAGGATGGCCGACGAGGGGCTGGCCAGGTGCATGAAATTCAGCGCCGACAGCTGCGGGTAGGTGGTGACAAACGCCGCCGGGATGATGGCGAAGTACTTGGCAATGTCGTTGGCGATGCTGAAGGTGGTGAGCGAGCCGCGTGTCATCAGCATCTGCTTGCCGGTCTCTACGATCTCGATGAGCTTGGTGGGGTTGCTGTCCAGGTCCACCATGTTGCCCGCCTCCTTGGCGGCCTGGGTGCCCGTGTTCATGGCCACGGCCACGTCGGCCTGGGCCAGGGCGGGTGCGTCGTTGGTGCCGTCACCCGTCATGGCCACCAGTTGCCCAGCGGCCTGGTAGCTGCGGATGAGCTGCAGTTTCGCTTCGGGCGTGGCCTCGGCAAGGAAGTCGTCCACACCCGCTTCGGCGGCAATGGCGGCGGCCGTCAGGCGGTTGTCGCCCGTCACCATCACGGTCTTGATGCCCATGCGGCGCAGCTCGGCAAAACGCTCCTTGATGCCGCCCTTGACCACGTCTTTGAGCTCCACCACGCCCAGCACATGGGCACCATCGGCCACCACCAGCGGGGTGCTGCCACGGCGCGATACATCGTCCACCGCCGTCTGCACGGCGGTAGGAAAGCGCCCGCCCAGTGCCTCCACATGTTTGCGGATGGCATCGGCCGCACCCTTGCGCAGCAGGCGTGGGCCGGGCAAGTCCACCCCGCTCATGCGGGTTTGCGCCGTAAAGGGCACAAACACCGCCTGCAGGCTGGAGAGGTCACGTTCGCGCAGGTTGAACTTCTGCTTGGCCAGCACCACGATGCTGCGGCCTTCGGGGGTTTCGTCGGCCAGCGATGCAAGCTGGGCGGCGTCTGCCAATGCGGCATCGGTCACGCCGGGCGCAGACACGAACTGGCTGGCCTGGCGGTTGCCCAGGGTGATGGTGCCGGTCTTGTCCAGCAGCAGCACGTCCACGTCGCCCGCGGCCTCCACGGCGCGGCCGGAGGTGGCAATCACATTGGCCTGCATCATGCGGCTCATGCCCGCCACGCCAATGGCGCTGAGCAGGCCTGCAATCGTGGTGGGGATCAGGCACACCAGCAGGGCCACCAGCACCACCAGGCTCACAGGCTCGCCCGCGCCGCTGGCCTGCACGCTGAACAGCGAGAACGGCAGCAGCGTGACCACCACGCCCAGGAACACGATGGTCAGCGCCACCAGCAGGATGGTCAGCGCGATCTCATTGGGTGTCTTGTGGCGCTTGGCGTTTTCGACCATGGCGATCATGCGGTCCACAAAGGTCTCGCCGGGGTTCACGGCCACGCGCACCACGATCCAGTCGGACAACACGCGGGTGCCGCCGGTCACTGCAGAGAAGTCGCCGCCCGATTCGCGGATCACCGGGGCGGACTCGCCCGTGATGGCGCTTTCGTCCACCGAGGCCACCCCGTCGATCACCTCGCCATCGGCGGGTATGGTGTCACCGGCTTCCACCAGCACCACGTCGCGTTTGCGCAGGTGGGTGGCCTCCAGGGGCAGCCAAGTCATCTCGGTGCGCGGCGTCGTGCGGTCAAACTGGCCGTCGAGCTTTTTCGCCCAGGTCTGCTTTTTCAGGCCGCGCAGCGAGGCCGCCTGGGCCTTGCTGCGGCCTTCGGCCATGGCCTCGGCAAAGTTGGCGAACAGCACGGTGAACCACAGCCACAGCGCCACGGCAGCCGTGAAGCCCTCGGGCTTGCTGGCGGCCAGTGCGGTGGTGAAGGCGCTGCCCACGTACACCACAAACATCACCGGGTTGCGCCATTGCACGCGCGGGTCCAGCTTCTTGAAGGCCTCCAGCAGCGCGGGGCGCACCAGGGCGGGGTCGAACAGGGTCAATGTTTTGCGAGTCATCACAATCTCCCAGCTATCTTCTTAACGTGGCCAGAGCATCAAATGCTCTACCACCGGTCCCAGCGCCAGGGCGGGCACATAGTTCAGCAAACCCACCAGCAGCACCACACCCGCCAGCAGCGCCACAAACAGCGGGCCGTGGGTGGGCAGGGTGCCGTCGGTGGCGGTGGCGCGCTTCTTGGCGGCCAGGGCACCGGCCAAGGCCAGCACGGACACGATCACGCCAAACCGCCCCAGCCACATGGCCACGACCAGCAGCGTGTTGTAGAACGGGGTGTTGGCCGACAGGCCTGCAAAGGCACTGCCGTTGTTGTTGGCGGCAGAAGACAGCGCATACAGCACCTCGCTGAATCCATGCGCGCCCGGGTTGGCCAGGCCAGCGCGGCCCGCCTCGCTCATCACCGCCACGGCGGTGCCCAGCAGCACCAGCAGCGGGGTGATGAGGATCGCGATGGACACAAGCTTCATCTCGTGCGCCTCGATCTTCTTGCCCAGGTACTCGGGCGTGCGACCAATCATCAGCCCGGCAATGAACACGGCCATGATGGCGAACACCAGCATGCCGTATAGGCCCGAGCCCACGCCGCCAAATACCACCTCGCCCATCTGCATCAGCACCATGGGCACCATGCCGCCCAGGGGTGTGAAGCTGTCGTGCATGGCAATTACCGCACCGCAGCTGGCGGCGGTGGTGATGACGGCGAACAGGGCCGAGGTGACGATGCCAAAGCGTGTCTCTTTACCTTCCATATTGCCGCGCGCCTGCAAGGCACTGGCGGCCTGGTCCACGCCCAGCGATGCCAGCAGCGGGTTGCCCTGCTGCTCGAAGGAGGTGGCCGCGACTACTGCGACCACAAAGAGGAGGCTCATCGTGGCCAGAATCGTCCAGCCCTGGCGCTCATCGCCCACCATGCGGCCAAACACCAGGCACAGCGCGGCGGGGATCAGGAAGATCGCCAGCATCTGCAACAGGTTGCTGGCGGCCGAGGGATTCTCGAACGGGTGGGCCGAGTTGGCGTTGAAGAAGCCGCCACCGTTGGTGCCCAGCATCTTGATGGCCAGCTGCGAGGCCACGGGGCCCATGGCCAGCGTCTGGGTGGTTTGTGTGGCGGGCTCGGTGACCGGAGCGCCCTGGGCGTCCAGCACCGGCTGGCCTGCGCTATCGAGCTTGGGGGCGTCGTAGTGGACAGGCTCCAGCGTCTGCACTGGCGTGTAAGGCGACAGGTTCTGGATTACGCCCTGGCTTGCAAACACCACGGCCAGCACCAGCGACAGGGGCAGCAGCACCCAGAGCGTGGCGCGGGTCAGGTCGGCCCATACGTTACCGATGCTCTGCGCTGAATGCCGTGCAAACCCGCGCACCAGCGCAATGACGACGACCAGGCCCGTGGCGGCGGACAGAAAGTTCTGCACCGTCAGCGCCAGCATCTGCGTGAGGTAGCTCATGGTGCTCTCGCCGCCGTAGCCTTGCCAATTGGTGTTGGTGACAAAGCTGATGGCCGTGTTGAAGGCCGAGTCCGGCGACACGGCAGCCATGCCTTGCGGGTTGAGCGGCAACACGGCCTGCCAACGCTGCAGCGTATACACGGCCAGCACGCCCAGGCCGTTGAACACCAGCAGGCCCAGCGCGTAGCGCAGCCAGCCGGTTTCTTCGTCGGGCCGAACCCCTGCCAGCTTGAACAATGGGCCTTCCAGCCGACGCCCGAGGGCAAAGCGGCCCGCCATCACCGTGTCGATGTAACGCGCCAGCGGCCAAGCTAGCACCAGCAGCAGTGCCAAAAACACTGCCAATTGCAGCCAGGCACCGGTGCTCATGAAAAGTCCTCCGGCCGCAGCAGCACGGCGATCAGGTACACCAAAAGGCCTGCAGCCAGCACGGCCGCCAGAATCATCCAGCCGCTGGTCATGACCGCCCCCCTTGTGCTTGGCGTTGCAGCAGCGCACAACCCTTGGCCAAGCCATAGACGGCCAGCCAGAGCAGGCCTCCCACCGCCATCAATATCCAGTCCATAGCGTCCTCCTTGAGACATGGACCGATGCTAGGAACGGCCGCATCAAGATGGGCGCAAGAGTGCGGGGTGGGGTATCAAGATCGCATCAAGATGCGCGGACGCCAGGCCAGGTGGGCAGAAAGATGTGTGGTATTTTGCTATTGAATTTGTAGCTTCATACGCATGATATTCAAGCGCTACAGACCATTTCTATTCATAGTTTTGCCCTGTGGCTCGGGTTTGCCGGTTCTCGCACCGGTTTCCGGCGTCAGCACGCTCGGCAAGTGTGGCGCACCTTGAGGTCTGTCCGTTCTTCCAACGGGTCATTAGAGAACGCTCACATTGGCCTGCAGCAAAGGCGCTCGCAAGCTGCGATCATCCCCACCCTGCATCACGCTTCTGTTCTCCATGACCCAGGCCACACCGCTCCGTCCCAGCCCTTCCAGTCCGCTCGATTCCCTCGTCCCTCTGCTGTTTGTGGCGCTCTGGAGCACCGGCTTTATCGGCGCCAAGCTGGGTCTGCCGTATGTGGAGCCGCTGACCTTTCTCGGGCTGCGCTTTGCCATCGTCACCGTGCTCATGCTGGCTGTGGTGGCGGTGGTGCGTGCGCCCTGGCCACCGACGGGCAGGGCCTGGGGTCACATCGCGGTGTCGGGCCTGCTGGTGCATGGCGTTTACCTGGGCGGGGTGTTCATAGCGATTGGGCACGGGCTGCCGTCGGGCATCACAGCGCTGGTGGTGGGCTTGCAGCCGCTGCTGACAGCCCTGGTGGCCGGGGCTTTGCTGGGTGAGAGGGTGCGGCCTGCCCAATGGGCGGGCCTGGCCCTGGGCTTTTCCGGCGTGGCGCTGGTGGTGGCCGGCAAGGTAGCCACCGTGCCAGCGGGTGCTTTGCTGGGCATGCTGCTGCCAGCAGTGGTTGCGCTGCTCGGCATCACGGCGGGCACGCTGTACCAGAAGCGGTTTTGTCCCTCGTTCGACTTGCGTACGGGCTCGGTCATCCAGTACCTGCCGTGTGCGGTGGCGATGGCTGCGGTTGCCTATGCCACCGAGCCCATGTCGGTGTCATGGACTGGCGAGTTTGTGTTTGCGCTGGGCTGGCTGGTGCTGGTGTTGTCGCTGGGCGCGGTAAGCCTGCTGAATCTGCTCATCCGCCGGGGAGGTGCAGTGAACGTGGCCAGCTTGTTCTACCTGACCCCGCCCACCACGGCCCTGATTGCTTGGGCCATGTTTGGCGGGACGCTCAGGGGTTGGGCACTGGCGGGGATGGGGTTGGCTGCGGCGGGTGTGTGGCTGGCCAGGCAAACAAAGTAAAGGCCCCGAAGGGCCCTCCAGCTCACAGCTTGCGCAGCCGTTCCAGCGCGGCGCGCAGTGTCTCGTCCTTTTTGGCAAAGCAGAACCGCACCACACGCTGGTCAAACCCGTCGCCATAAAACGCCGACAGCGGAATCGCGGCCACGCCCACCTCACGCGTGAGCCACTGGCAGAAGTCGGCCTCGTTCAAATCGCTAATGGCCGAGATGTCCACGCACTGGAAGTAGCTGCCGGTACTGGGCAACAGCTTGAAGCGCGAGCCTGCCAAGCCCTCGCGGAACAGGTCGCGCTTGGCCTGGTAGAAGGCGGGCAACTGCAGGTAGGGTGTGGGGTCTTGCAGGTAGGCAGCCAGTCCGTGCTGCACGGGGGTGTTGACGGTGAACACGTTGAACTGGTGCACCTTGCGGAACTCGGCCGTCAGTGCGGCAGGGGCCGCTACGGTGCCGACCTTCCAGCCGGTGACGTGGAAGGTCTTGCCAAAGCTCGACACGATGAAGGCACGCGCGGCGAGGCCCGGAAAGCGCGCGGCGCTCTGGTCCTCGACACCGTCAAACACCATGTGTTCGTACACCTCGTCGCTGATGAGCAGGATGTCGGTGGGGGCGAGCAGCTCCTCCAGGGCGCGCATGTCCTCGGCCGTCCAGATGGTGGCGCTGGGGTTGTGTGGCGTGTTGGTGATGATGAGGCGCGTGCGCGGCGTGATGGCGGCGGAGATTTTGGCGAAGTCGGGGCGAAAGCTCCCGGGCGTGAGCGGCACGCGCACCACCACGCCGCCGGCCAGCTCGATGTTGGGCACGTAGCTGTCGTAGCAGGGGTCGAGCACGATCACCTCGTCACCCGCGTGCACGATGGCCAGGATGGCGGTGATGATGGCCTGCGTGGCGCCTGCGGTGATAGTGATTTCGGTGTTGGGGTTGTAGGCGCAGCCATGCAACGCCTCGATCTTGCGGGCCACGGCTTCGCGCAGCGCGGGCACGCCGGGCATGGGCGGGTACTGATTCTGGCCGGCTTGCATGGCGGCGGTGACGGCGTTCACCAGTTCGGGGGCGCATTCAAAGTCCGGGAATCCTTGGCCCAGATTCACCGCCTTGTGTTCCGTGGCCAGGGCGGACATCACGGTGAAGATGGTGGTGCCGACGTTGGGCAGCTTGCTGGGGAAGGCGGGTGTGCGGGCGGTGGTGTAGGTCATGGCGCAGCAGCTTGGAAAACGGGGGAATTCGGGAAGAGTGCGGGGGCTTCTGGTGGCGAGCGCAGGTCAGAGTTCGTAGTCGTTGACATGGCCCGTCATCGCACGGGCAATCAGTTCGCGGCTCAGGCGGTCGCTGAGCAGCTCGGCAAACTTGTAGACAAAGTTGCGCAGGTAGGCGCCACGCTTGAAGGCCACGCGCGCCACGCTCTGGCCGAACAGGTGGCCCACGGGGCGCACAGCCAGGTCACCCACGGGGTCGTCGCGCATGGCCATCTCTGCCACGATGCCGATGCCCAGGCCCAGGCGCACATAGGTCTTAATCACGTCCGAGTCGATGGCTTCGAGCACGATGCGGGGCGTGAGCTTGCGCGCCGCGAAGGCGTGGTCGATCTTGCCCCGGCCGGTGAAGGAGGGGTGGTAGGTGATGAGGGCTTCATGGGCCAGGTCATCCAAACCAATCCGCTCTTTTTGCGCCAGCGGGTGGTCGTTGGGCACCACCAGCACGTGCTGCCATTCGTAGCAGGGCAGGGTGACGAGTTCGGGGTAGTCGGCCAGGGATTCGGTGGCCATGCCGATCTCGGCCACCTCGTCGATGATCATGCGGGCCACTTCGTGGGGCGTGGCCTGGTGCAGGCTCACGTTGACCTTGGGATAGGCCTCGCGCAGCCGCGCCACGGGCACCGGCAGCACGTAGCGCGCCTGGGTGTGGGTGGTGGCGATGCTGAGGGTGCCGCTGTCTTGTGCGCTGAACTGCTCGCCAATGCGCTTGAGGTTGCCCACCTCGCGCATGATGACCTCGATGCTTTTGAGCACATGCTGGCCGGGCTCGGTGATGCGCTTGAGGCGCTTGCCGTGGCGGGCAAAGATGTCTACGCCCAGTTCTTCTTCCAGCTCGATGATGGCTTTGGAGACGCCCGGCTGCGAGGTGTGCAGGGCCTTGGCGGCCTCGGTCAGGTTGAGGTTGCGGCGCGCAGCCTCTTGAACGAAGCGGAATTGGTGCAGATTCATATCGAATATTGCCTAAAGGATTGCATTATTATGCTGCAATCGTCTAAGCAAGCGGGCCGCACTCTCGGAAATTTCAGATCGGCGGGCTTTCGCAGGCGATCTCTGCCATCAGGGCCGTCATGCGGGGGTCTTCTCCGATGGCTGTCTGCACATGGAATTGAACTCCGGGATGTGCGGTGCGCAGCGCTTGCACCAGCAAGGGCAAGTCCTCCCGCGCATGTTTGCCCGTGCCCAAGAACATGGGCACCACCGTCACGGCGGTGGCCCCGTCGGCCACCAATTGCCGGACGGCGTCCGGCAGGGCGGGTTCACACAGTTCCAGATAGGCGCAGATAACTCGGCGGTCCGGACTTTGGGACGCAATGCGCGTTGCGACTGCCTCCATAGGGGCTCGCCACAGGGGGTCTCGGGACCCGTGGGCAAACAGGACGATGTCGTGGGTCATGGGGCGGGGCGAGGTCAGGGTGTCAGCGTCTCAGCACCAGCCAGCCAAAGGCCGCCAGCGAGAGCAGGGAATAGATCAGGCCGGGCGCCGCCGCTGTCAGCCAGGGCGACCAGTTTTGCAAGTTGCCCGCATAGCCGAAAACGTTATTGAGCAGGAAGAAGCTGATACCCGCCATCACGCCACCGAACACGTAACCCGCGATGCCGCCCGAGCGGAAATGCAGGTAGGCAAAAGGTAGCGCCAGCACCACCATCACCAGACAGCTCAAGGGGTAGAACACCTTGCGCCAGAACTCGATCTCGTACTTCTGCGCGGATTGTCCATTGGCGTTCAGGTGCCGGATGAACTGAAAGAGGTCCAGCGTGGCCATGCGGTCGGGCTTGAGCAAGGACGCCGCCACCATGTCGGCGCTGATCTTGGTCGGCCACTGCAGGGAGGGGCTCTCCAGGTGCTCCACGCGGGCCTCGTTCTTGTCGCTTTGCTGTTCAAAGTGACTGCGCTGCACCTTCTCCAGGGTCCACGATCCATCGGTGCCGAACTGCCCGGACGCAGCCCGGGTCTGCGACGCCAGGCGCCCCTTCTCGTCAAACTCAAAAATGCGCACGTCCAGCATGCCGCCATTGGGGGTAAGTGCGCGCACGTTGACGGCAAACGAATGGTCTTCTTGCCGCTCCTTGAGCCATGCACCTGTGGCGCCCGCTGTGAGCCGTCCCAAGTAGCGCACCTTGATGAGCTGCGCAGTGCGGTCGGTCAGGGGAGCCAGGTAGTCACCGACAGCAAACGTCAGCAGCACAAAGACGCCGCCGAGCGTGAGCAGGGTACGCAGTGCGCGCCAAGGGCCCATGCCGCTGGTGCGCATGATGGTGAACTCGGAGCTTTGGGCCAGGCGCGCCATGACGAAGATGGTGCCAATCAGTACCGTGATGGGCAGCAGTTCATACAGGTGACTGGGAATGCTAAGCACCACAAACAGCAACGCGTGCGATAGCTGGTAGCCATCTTCCCCGGCACGGCCCACCCAGCGGAGCTCATCCACCAGGTCAAAGAAGAAGAAGAGGGCCAGAAAACCTACGGTGACGAAGGTGACGGCGCCCAGGGCCTCGCGGTGAATCAGGCGGCGGATGGTTTTCATGCGGACTGTCCTCCCGCCTCAGCAGATCGCCAGAGGCGGCGCACCGTCCATTGGTTGTGGCGCACCGCCAGCACCAGCAGCGAGGCTGCCAGCATGCCGCCATGCAGCATCACCATGAAGCTGGTCAGGCCCAGCCGGTCGGCACCCACCCAGCTCTGGCCCAGGGTCATGAGGTTGTAGTAAACAATGAAGGCGAACAGCGCGAACACCATGCTGGTGCTGCGCGCCGCGCGCGGGTTGACGCTGGCCACGGCCAAGCCCAGCAGCACAAAGTTGAGGGCGGCGAGTGCAAGGCCCAGCCGCCATCCCAGCTCGGCGCGGTAGGCGGGCAGCGGCTGCATGACGAGGTCGTAGGTGGTGCGTGTCTTCACCGCCTGCTCTTCAGCCGACCCAGGGGGCGCGCTGCCGATGCGGGTGCCGTACAGGCTGAACTCGCTGATCTTCACACCGGGCTTGTCCCGTGACGTCTCCAGGCGCTGGCCGTCGCTCAGCAGGGCCATGCGTTCACCGCCCTGGGTCTCCAGCCGGGCGCTGCGGGCGGAGGTGACGGATTCGCGTTTGCCGTCATTCGCAGCAATGAACACGTTGTTGGCCGCCAGTGTGTCCGGGGTGTCCTTGTCAATGAAGAACACGCGGCTGCCGTTGGAGGATTCCTGGAACTCGCCCGGGGCGATGCGGTCGATGTCGCTGCGCTGCTCGTAGCGGGTCTTGAGTTCCTGGATCTGGGAGTTGGCCCATGGCCACACCAGCAGCGACAGCACGGCGATTACCACCATCACCGGCCATGCAAATCGCAACAGGGGGCGCACCAAGCTGATCAGGCCGCGCCCGCTGGCGAACCAGATCACCATTTCGCTGTCGCGGTACATGCGCGACAGCGTGCCGACGACCGCGATGAACAGGCTGAGGCTGAGAATGGTGGGCAACTGCCCTAATACGGTGAAGCCCATGACGAGCATCACGTCGGACGGGCTGACGCTGCCCTTGGAGGCCTGACCCAGTGTGCGGATGAGCATCATGGTCATGACCACGGTCACCAGCACCACAAGGGTCGCGCCGAAGCTGCGCGCCAGCTCCTTGCGGATGGATGAATCGAATAACATTGGCTCGAAGGAAAACACCAATTATGAACTTTGATCTCAAGACCCTTGAACTTGCTGCGGCAGCTTCGGAGAAATGCGACCTGCTGATCGTCCTGCTTCCCGAGGGCTTCAAGCCCGGCAAGGATGCGCTGTCCGCCCTGGCGGCCTTGGCGCTCAAGAATGGAGATCTGACCACCAAAGCGGGCAAACACCTGCAGCTGTACCAGGTGCCAGCCGTCGCAGCCCGCCGCGTGGTGCTGGTGGGCCTGGGTGACGGCTCGGCGCGCGCAACGCGCCAGGCGCTGCAGTCGCTGGGCGGCGCCATCAAGGCGCCACACACTAAGCGCGTGGTGCTGTGTTTCGCGGGCGAGGCCCCTGCGGCGGCCGTCAGCGCTGCTGTTCAGGCCGTGGCAGATGTGAGCTATGTGTACACCACCACCAAAACCAAGGTGGAGGCACGCAGCCTGAGCCGCTGTGTGGTGGGCGTGCCGGATGCGGCCAGCGCGCGTGACGGGTTTGACAGCGGTGTGGCCTTGGTGGCTGGCGTGGAGTTTGCGCGGGAATGGGGCAACCGCCCGGCCAACCATGCCACCCCCAACCTGCTGGCTGACGCGGCCAAAACCCTCGCCAAGCTGCCACGCATCCAGTGCAAGGTGCATGGCCCCGCAGAGGTGGCGCGCCTGGGCATGGGCGCTTTCATGGCGGTGGCCAAGGGCTCTGAAGAGCCGCTGCGTTTCATCGAGCTGCGCTACAACGGCGCGGCCAAGGACCAGGCGCCCATCGTTCTGGTGGGCAAAGGCATCACCTTTGACACCGGCGGTATCTCGATCAAGCCCGCGCCCGAGATGGACGAGATGAAGTTCGACATGTGCGGCGCTGCCAGTGTGCTGGGCACCTTCCGCGCGCTGGGTGAACTGCAGCCTGCCGTCAATGTGGTGGGCCTGATCCCGGCGTGCGAAAACATGCCAGACGGGCGCGCCGTCAAGCCGGGTGATGTGGTCACCAGCATGAGCGGCCAGACCATCGAGATTCTGAACACCGATGCAGAAGGGCGCCTGGTGTTGTGCGATGCGTTGACCTACGCCGCGCGATTCAAGCCTGCCGCGGTGGTGGATATCGCCACACTGACGGGTGCCTGCGTGATCGCACTGGGCGGCGTGCGCAGCGGCCTGTTCGCTAACAACGATGGTCTGGCGGAGTCTTTGCAGGCGGCCGGCGAAGCCGCGCAAGACCTTTGCTGGCGCATGCCCCTGGATGACGACTATGCGGACGGCCTCAAGAGCAACTTTGCCGACATGGGCAATGTGGCTGGCCGTGCGGGCGGTTCCATCACTGCAGCCAAGTTCTTGCAAAAGTTCGTGGGCGACATGCCATGGGCGCACTTGGACATTGCAGGCACCGCGTGGAAAGGCGGCGCGGCCAAGGGTTCTACCGGCCGGCCCGTGGGGCTGCTGGTGCACTATGTGCTCGAACAGTCCAGGTCGCAGGTCCGTACGGCAAAGGCCGCCAAGTCCACGTCGCGCTCTGCGACCAGCAAGGCGGCTACGGGCACTGCCCGAAAGCCTGCTGCTAAGCGGCCCGCTGGCAGCAAGTCTGCTTGACTGTGCCATGACCGAGGTGGCCTTTCACTTCAATGCGCCCGACAAGCTGGCGTATGCATGCCGGTTCGCGCGCAAGGTGCAGCGTAGCGGAGCTCGCCTGGTCATCGCAGCGCCGGCGGACGCGCTCCAGACGCTGGACCGCATGCTCTGGTTGATGGCCCCCCAGGACTTTGTGGCTCATTGCCACGCCGATGCTGACGAGGAGCTGGTTCAGGCTTCGCCGGTATTGCTGGCGCAAGATGCACGCTTGGCGCCGCACCACGAAGTCTTGCTGAATCTTCATGCGGAAGTGCCAGAGGGTTTTGGCCGGTTTGACCGCCTGGTGGAAGTCGTGAGTGCCGAGGACGAAGCCGACCGTGCCCAGGCGCGCACGCGATGGCGCCATTACGCGTCCCGTGGCTATGCCATTACCCGCCACGATCTGGTGCTGAAAGCGGGCTGATGGCGCTTCCACCCAAGACCCCTCCGCGTTTCGTGCCCACGCTCACCGAAGTGGTGCAAGTGCCCGACGCCGCGTCCCCGGCGCCGGGCGCTACGAATCCAGCAGCGCGCACAACAGTTCTTTCTCCATCGCAGTCGGCTGCGCTGGCAAAGGCAGCCCCGCCCACCGTGCGACCCGCTGCGATGCCGCAGGCCAGTGCACTCGCCTCTGCGGCGCGTCCTGCGGCGCCGCCCTTCGTTGCGCCACCACCGGTGGTTTCTCCTCAAGCGTCGCGCGCTGTGGCTTCACCTGCCCAGCAACGTCCATCAACCTTCGCTGCTGCCACTTCCGTAGGGATGCCACCAGTGTCCGCGCCTGTTGCGGCCCGCGCCTTGCCCGAAGGGATGGAGGAATACATGGTGCACCGCGTCATGCAGCGTGTGGATGTGGTGCTCGATCAGCGCCTTCGCGAGGCAATCGCCACAGTGGTGCAGGAGCAGACGCGTTCGGTACTGCCACGCCTGCGCGAAGAGATCGAATCAGTGGTTCGGCACGCGGTGTATGAAGCCGTGGCAGACGAGTTGGCCAGCGGTGCGCCGCCTGCGCCAAAGGGATGACAGGGTATTCCCCTGTGGTTTCTCTCGCGTTTAATCGTGTTCCCTAATGATCTGGCCCGTAAATTGCGATATGTTCGCCTGCGTTGAGACACAAGAAGATTCTCAGCGTTTATCTTTACTGGAGATTTGATATGCAATTGAAGTTGAAACTGACCGTGGTTGCTGCTATCGCGGCTGTTGCTGGTGTGGCCTCTGCACAAGAGCAGGTGGTCAAGATCGGCCACGTGGCTCCGGTTTCCGGCGCCCAAGCCCACTACGGCAAGGACAACGAAAATGGCGCCCGCATGGCCATTGAAGAGCTGAACGCTCAAGGCGTCACCATCGGCGGCAAGAAGATCAAATTCGAGCTGCAAGCTGAAGATGACGCTGCCGATCCAAAGCAGGGCACTGCTGCTGCACAAAAGCTGTGCGACTCCAAGGTCGTTGGCGTTGTCGGCCACCTCAACTCCGGTACCACGATTCCCGCCTCCAAGGTGTACAACGATTGCGGCATCCCCATGGTGACGGGCGCTGCAACCAACCCCAACCTGACCAAGCCTGGCTACAAGACCACGTTCCGTATCATCGCCAACGACAACGCCCTGGGCGCTGGTCTGGCGTTCTACGCAGTGGACACGCTGAAGCTCAAGACCGTTGCGATCATCGATGACCGTACGGCTTACGGCCAAGGCGTTGCCGACGTGTTCAAGAAGACCGCTACGGCCAAGGGCATGAAGGTGGTGGACGAGCAGTTCACGACCGACAAGGCCACCGACTTCATGGCCATCTTGACCGCCATCAAGGCCAAGAACCCCGACGCCATCTTCTACGGCGGCATGGACCCTCAAGCCGGCCCCATGCTGCGCCAGATGGAGCAACTGGGCATGGCCAACGTCAAGTACTTCGGTGGTGACGGCGTTTGCACGTCTGAAATCGCCAAGCTGGCTGCTGGCGCCAAGACCCTGGCCAACGTGATCTGCGCTGAAGGCGGCTCCTCGCTGGCCAAGATGCCTGGCGGCACCGCCTGGAAGGCCAAGTACGACGCTAAGTACCCTGGCCAGTTCCAGGTGTACAGCCCCTACACCTATGACGCCACGTTCCTGCTGGTCGACGCCATGAAGCGCGCCAACTCCGTGGACCCCAAGGTGTACGTGAACGAACTGGCCAAGGCCAACTTCAAGGGCGTGACTTCTACCATCGCCTTCGAGCCCAACGGCGAAATGAAGAACCCAGCCATCACGCTGTACGTCTACAAGGACGGCAAGAAGACACCTCTGTAATTGAGTGTGGCTTGCTGCTGTGGGGCATTTCGATGCCCCGCGGCCATCAAAAAAGGCTTCCCTCGGGAAGCCTTTTTTGTTGTGAGGTGCAGCCAGTCACGTAAGTGGAACTGCTGGATGACCGACTGCCGCTAGCGCCTCACCTGTAGTGAGCCCGGGTTCACGATGTTGGTGGGTGTGCCTTTGATGAAATTCACCACGTTGTCAAAAGCTGCACCAAAGTAGAGCTCATAGCTGTCCTGTTCCACGTACCCAATATGTGGCGTGCAAATGCAGTTTTCGAGACGAAGTAGGGCGTGGCCTTGCAGGATAGGTTCGCTCTCGAACACATCCACTGCTGCCAAGCCTGGACGACCCCGATTGAGGGCCGCGATCAGTGCGTCTGGCTCGATCAGCTCTGCGCGTGATGTATTGACCAGCAGCGAAGTGGGCTTCATGCACGAAAGGTCTTCGAGCGAGATGATGCCGCGCGTCTCGTCGTTCAGGCGCAGGTGCAAAGAGATCACGTCGCATTGCGAGAAGAACTCTTCCCGTGTGGCCGCTGCCTGGTAGCCGTCTGTCAACGCCTGCGCACGCGATGCCTCTCGACCCCAGACGCGCACGTTCATGCCAAACGCGCGTCCGTATCCAGCCACCAGTTGTCCAATGCGGCCATAGCCCCAGATGCCCAGGGTCTTGCCCCTCAGCACGTTGCCGATCCCGAAGTTGGCGGGCATCGAGGCGGTCTTGAGACCTGACTGCTGCCAGGCGCCATGTTTGAGGTTGGAGATGTACTGGGGCAGTCGGCGCATGGAGGCCATCACCAGGGCCCAGGTCAGCTCAGCCGGTGCAACCGGGGACCCAACTCCCTCTGCCACGGCAATGCCGCGCTCGGTACATGCCGCTACATCAATGTGGCTGCCAATCTTGCCGGTCTGTGCGATGAGCTTGAGCCGAGGGAGCTTCTCGACCAATTGGCGCGTGATCTGGGTCCGTTCACGGATCAGCACGATGATGTCTGCATCTTTGAGACGCACCGAAAGCTGCCCCAGCCCTTTGACCGTGTTGGTGTACACCTTGGCGGTGTACGCGTCGAGCCGTGATGCGCAATGCAGCTTGCGCACTGCATCCTGGTAATCGTCGAGGATCACAATGTTCATCCCGACATTGTGCCTTGGTGGGCGCGGAGAAGAGCCCCCCAAGCCCCATGGGGATGCCAAAGCCTTCAGTTTTTGGTGACGGAGTGCTGCGGAGATACCAGAAATGGCCTTATCACTCCGCACGACCGCACGACCGCACGACCGCACGACCGCACGACCGCACGACCGCACGATTGGCGCAGGTGGGCCTCAGCGTTTGGTGTCGATCAAGATTTGGTAAGGCTCAGCACCAGCCTCGGGGCTGTGGGTGCAATCCTGACACCACTTCATCGGCTGTAGCTCCGTAGTCTGAAGGGAAGGCCGCCACAGTTGGGAATATCAAAGAGCGTTTGCCACCTTAGACCCCCCAATGTCCAGTAAATCAGGCCCTGAGAGCCTCGGATGCCGCCAAACGGTCCAGCTCTGCGCAGACATCTGCCATGCGGCCTGCAATCACCAGGCGTCCGGTACCTGCGGCGTCAGAAGCCCGGCGCAGCACTTTGGTTGTTCGTGGGCCGCAGGAAGCCGTACCCACCGCTGATAGGAAAGCTTGCCGCTTGCTGCCGCCCATGTGCGTTGGCAGAAAAGAGCGCTGTGTGTCGGGCAAACGTGCAGGGCGTTCTGGCGCTCGTGCAGGTGGTTTGGCCGTAAAAGGCCAGTTCCCGCGAGGAGCGCGTTGTCCTTGGTGCTGTTCAGCACGATGAAGTGTTGCAACGTCTGCGGCCCGTCTTTGGGAAATAAAGGGCGATGCATTCCCAAATTCAGTGGACTCTCTTGTCTCTGCTTGCGCCAGTAGGGTCGTCCTGCCTGCGGACGTTTGCTCCGCACTCGCAAACAGCTTTTTGAGGCTGCGAACAGGGCTCTGCAGGGCAGAAAGGGTGAACAAAGCAATTCCCATGTGAAATCTCCGAAAGTCGGGGGTTGAACATAGGCAGGATTGCAAAGTGGCTGAGTACCAGAACACCCAAAAGCAGTGCGCAGACTGTCCCCTGCGGTGCAGTAGCTGCTCCGCCGATTCATCACGCATTGCTTGGGAGTTTTTGGCACTCAACGGGACCCGCATCGCAGGGCTGGTGTACTGATCAGAATCTGTCCACCAAACGCCCGCCACCCACGGTGCGGCCCCTGAGCACGTGCGCTACATCAGCATGGTGTTGCGGATAAGACCCACTGCCAGACCCTCGATTTCGAAGGGCTCACCCGGCTGCACCACGATCACAGGGTAGTCGGGGTTCTCGGGCAGTAATTCAATGGCGTTGGCGGTGCGGCGAAGGCGCTTGACAGTGACATCGTCGCCGAGGCGGGCCACGACGATCTGGCCGTTGCGGGCCTCGCGGGTGGACTGAACGGCCAGCAAATCGCCATCCATGATGCCCGCGTCACGCATGGACATACCCCGCACCTTGAGCAGGTAATCGGGCTTGTGCTGGAAGAGGCTGTTTTCTACGCTGTAGGTCTGGTCTACATGTTCCTGCGCGAGAATGGGCGACCCCGCAGCCACCCGGCCTACCAAAGGCAAGACCAGTTGCGACAGGCCCGGGATGGGCAGGCTGAACTGGCTGCCGCGCGCGGCGTTGATGGAGCGCACCGTGTCGCCGCGTAGGCGGATGCCCCGTGAGGTGCCGCTGACCAGCTCAATCACCCCTTTACGGGCAAGAGCCTGAAGGTGTTCTTCTGCCGCGTTGGCTGACTTGAAACCCAGCTCGGCCGCGATTTCTGCGCGGGTGGGAGGCGCGCCGGTGCGTGCGATAGCGGTCTGGATGAGATCCAGAATCTGCTGCTGACGGGCGGTGAGTTTGGGGTTGTCGAGCATGGTGGTTTCCGGTGCAGGCGGTTACAGTGATGAACAACTGTTTTTTAATCCAGTAACTGTATTTTTCACCAGTTTTTCGGAGTATGCAAGTGAGTGGGCAAAAAATTGTGGTCTTGGGCACCGGTGGCACGATTGCGGGCACCTCGGCCCAAGCGGGCGACAACATTGGCTACACCGCTGCGCAGGTGGGTGTGGAACAACTGCTGACGGCGGTGCCCGGTCTGCAGGCTCTGGCAGGCGGCGCCTTGGTTGCAGAGCAAGTTGCGCAGATCGACAGCAAGGACATGGATGGTGAGGTGTGGCGCACGCTGGCATTGCGTTGCGCCCACCATCTGAATGACTCGGAGGTGAGGGGGGTGGTCATTACCCACGGTACGGACACGCTGGAAGAAACGGCGTGGTTCTTGCACGAAGTGCTGGACGCCGCCAAGCCCGTGGTTCTGACCTGCGCGATGCGGCCTGCCACAGCCTTGACCCCCGATGGCCCCCAGAACCTGCTGGACGCGGTGGCAACGGTATTGGCACCCGGTGCAACAGGTGTGCTGGCCGTTGCTGCGGGTGAAGTGCATGGCGCACGGCATGTGCAAAAAGTGCATCCCTACCGCGTCAATGCCTTCAGCTCGGGGGATGCTGGACCTTTGGGATGGGTGGAAGAGGGCGTAGTCCGCTGGGCATGCAATAGCCCGGTAGCTCTTGTAGATCATGCTGATAGCGCTATGAATAATATAGTGAACGCCGTGGCTTGGCCGTGGGTGGAAATCGTCATGAACCATGCGGGGGCATCGGGCAGGGCGGTAGATGCGCTGGTGCGAGAGGGCGTGCAGGGCCTGGTGGTGGCCTGCACCGGCAATGGCACGATCCACCACGATCTGGAGGCCGCTTTGGTGCGCGCGCAGAACGCCGGGGTGCGGGTGGTGCGCTCCACCCGCTGCGCGGAGGGGCAGGTGCTACCCAAGCCAGGTGACGCCCTGCCTGCCTCGCAGGGCTTGTCGCCGGTCAAGGCGCGGGTTGCCCTGATGCTGGATCTGCTACGGATGCGTTGATCGAAATAAGGGGCGGCAGCCGTGTTTACCGCACTCAAGACACACACCTGGGCATACCCCGCGCTGGAGGTCGTCCACATCGTGGGTATTGCGTTGCTGCTGGGCAATCTGGTGCTGCTGGAGTTACGGGTCTTCGGACGTGGTGCGGCACTGCCAGTGAAAGACCTCGCGCGGCTGAGTCTCTCCCTGGCGCTGTGCGGCTTTGGATTGGCCGCAGCATCGGGTCTGCTGATGTTTGCCACCCAGCCTGCGGAGCTGCTCAGCAACCGCGCTTTTACCTTGAAGATGCTGTTGTTAATGCTTGCGGGCTGCAACGCGGCGTGGTTTCATGCACGCGGTTCGCTTGCACGCCTGGATGGGTTGGCACGCCTGCAGATGCTGGTGTCCACCGTGATCTGGCTGTCGGTGGTGGCCTGTGGCCGCTGGATTGCGTACCTTTGATATGGCCCTTTGAACCGGGTTTTATTCCTACGGGAGTCTTTATGGGCTTGCAACGTCGTCATGTGCTGATCGCCGCTGGTGCCTTGCCTTTGGGGGCACACGCGCACCACGGCTGGAGCAGTTTTGAAGCGGACCGACCGCTGTATCTGGAGGGCACGGCGCGCAAGGTGCGGTGGCAAAACCCGCATGCAGAGCTGGAGCTCGAATTGCCCGCTGCGCTCCGGTTGCCTTCAGATCTTGCCCAGCGGTCTGTGCCTGCGCAGACCGCGCCGGTGGACGGACGCGCACTGCTATCCAAAACCGTGCTGCCCACCCGCAAGGACCGCGTCTGGGAGGTTGAGCTGGCTCCGTTGACCCGCATGCAGGCCTGGCAGGTGCCAGAGATCAAGCAGGGTACGGCTGTGTCGGTGGTGGGCTTTGGCCTGCGGGACGAAAAGGGCGAGGCAGTGCTGCGCGCCGAATACCTGTTTGTGGACGGCAAGGCCTACGGCTTGCGGTCCAGCCCCGCCTGAGCCCAGGCACATGCCCGCAGCAGGCGGCTGTCGCGGCCACCGCACGGGGGGGCGGCCCATGAAAAAAGCGACGCCCTGGTGCAGTGCGTCGCTTTCACCGGCGTTGACCGCCCAACGTGCGTCAGGCGGATCTTTGCTCTTGGTTCACTGCATCAGCTGGCCAGCGCCTGCAGCGCGCGTGCGGTGATCTCGTCCACGCTGCCCGTACCACTGATGGCGCGGTACTTGGGCGCTGCGGCGGGTTCGGCCTTGGCCCAGTTGCTGTAGTAATCCACCAGGGGGCGCGTCTGATCGCTGTAAACCTGCAGGCGCTTCTTGACGGTTTCTTCCTTGTCGTCTTCGCGCTGGATCAGCTCTTCGCCGGTCACGTCATCCTTGCCTTCGACCTTGGGTGGGTTGAACTTGACGTGGTAGGTGCGGCCGCTGGCAGGGTGCGAGCGGCGACCGCTCATGCGTTCGATGATGGCGTCAAAGGGCACATCGATTTCGAGCACGTAGTCGAGCTTGACGCCGGCGGCCTTCATGGCGTCGGCCTGGGGAATGGTACGGGGGAAGCCGTCAAACAGGAAGCCGTTGGCACAGTCTGCTTGCGTGATGCGCTCCTTGACTAGACCGATGATGATGTCGTCGCTGACCAGGGCGCCCGAGTCCATCACGGCCTTGGCCTGCAGGCCCAAGGGGGTGCCGGCCTTGACGGCTGCACGCAGCATGTCGCCGGTGGAGATCTGGGGGATGCCGTACTTCTGGCAGATGAACGTGGCTTGCGTGCCCTTTCCGGCGCCAGGCGCGCCCAACAGAATCAGTCTCATGGATGTCCTCGAAGGTTAGAAATCGGGTGGCGCCGCGTTACAGTTGAGGATAGCATGTGACCACCTTGCGCGGACTTACATGGGTGACCGTTTCTAGGTCGGTGCCTCCATGTGAGCGCCGCAAGGGTCATCTGTGCGACCCCGGATGCATCCAACATGCACGCCAATGCGGATCGTTGGCGCCTGAAAACTGTCAGCGAAACAGTGCGCGGACACGCTCCAGGTCCTCTGGCGTGTCCACGCCAGGGCCCGGCGCCGCGTCTGCCAGGTGAACGGCGATGCGGTGGCCGTGCCACAGTGCACGCAGCTGTTCCAGCGCCTCGATGGCCTCGGTCGGCGCAGGCGCCAGTTGTGGAAACTCCCGCAGAAACCCCGCGCGATAGCTGTAGATGCCCACGTGGCGTAGCGGTGCGAAGCCTTGCAGTGCCTTCACGCCGGGCTGGGCGGCCTGTGCTGCAACCTGCCACCAGGCCGTGCCAGCATGGTCGCGCCCAAAAGGGATGGGCGCGCGGCTGAAGTAGTGGGCCAGGCCCCGCGCGTCCAGCACCACCTTCACCACGTTGGGGTTGGTGTAGTCGGCCAGGGACGCGATGGCATGGGCGGCGGTGCCCATGCTGGCTTCGGGTCGCTGCCCACCGTGGTCTTGCAGCAGGGCGGCCACGGCGTTGATGAGTGCGGGGTCTATCAGCGGTTCGTCGCCCTGCACGTTGACAACGATATCGTCGCCCTGCAGCCCCAGTTGTGTGCAGGCCTCGGCCAGCCGGTCACTGCCGCTGGCGTGGTCGGCGCGGGTCATGACGGCAGCCACACCATGGGCTGCGCAGGCTTGCAGGATGCGGGGGTCGTCTGCAGCCACCACCACGCGGACTGCGGCGCTCTGCGCAGCACGCTGGGCCACGCGCACCACCATGGGCAGGCCCGCAATGTCGGCCAGGGGCTTGTCGGGCAAGCGGCTCGACGCCATGCGTGCCGGTATCAGCACGGTGAAGGGGCTGTGGGCGGCAGTGGCTACGGGGGCGCTCACTGCTCCAGTTCCTCGTCGGTCAGGGTGCGGGCTTCGTTCTCCAGCAGCACGGGGATTCCGTCGCGCACCGGGTAGGCCAGCCGCGCGCTGCGCGAGACGAGTTCCTGTGCCTCGCGGTCATACGTCAAAGGGCCTTTGGTGACGGGGCAGACCAGCAGTTCAAGCAGTTTGGGGTCCATGGGGGAGAGGCTTTCCGGGTGGGTTCGTTCAGGCAGGGGCAGATGATAGCGGCGGCTTCTTGGCTCCTGGGCTGGGATTGATCTGGTTCTGCCAGTCATCCAGGGCAACAAAAAAGCGCGGGTCCAGCTGCGTGGCCAGCGGCACGGCCAGCGCGTCCGGATGGCGCGTCCAGAGCTTCACGGCGTCCTTTTCTGTGCAAATTAGCCGTAGGCGCTGGTCGGATATGCGCTGCCAGCTATCAAAATCATAGTGATCGGGTAAGGCCTCGGTGTGCTCCAGCGTCAGGCGCTGGGTGCGCAACATGGCAAAGAACTCGGCGGGTCGGGCCACAGCGGCCACCGCATGCAGGGGCTGCCCTTGCAGTTGTGCCAGTGGCACGTGGTGGCCGTCCGATTGCACGGCATAGGGCGCCAGGCTGCGTTGGAGGGCAAATGCCAGCGCTGTGGTGCCGCGCGGCGGTGCGCTGCCTGCATGCAGCACCATGTCCACGGGGCGGGGCCAGGGCTCCCGCAGCGGGCCTGCGGGCAGCAGAAAGCCGTTGCCGATGCCTTGGTCGTTGAAGATGCAGATCTCCAGGTCCCGCCGCAGTGCGAGGTGCTGCAAGCCGTCATCGCAGACGATCACATCGGTATCGGGTTGGGCTGCCAGCAACGCGCGTGCGGCGGTGATGCGCCGTGGGGCCACAAACACGGGCACCGTGCCGCCCCCCGCTACGCTGCGGGCAATCAAGGCCGGTTCGTCGCCCACCTCGCTGGCAGGGCTGTCGGGTTGCACGGCACGGCAGTCATGTGTGCTGCGACCGTAGCCGCGCGAGATCACGCCCGGGCGCAGACCACGCGCCTGCAGGTGTTTGACGAGTGCGATGACCACCGGGGTCTTACCGGCGCCTCCGGCAATCACATTGCCCACCACGATGACAGGGCGGCCCGGGTGCTCGGACCGAAGCCAGCCCCGGCGGTACAGCCAGCGGCGCAGGGCCACCAAGGCGCCATACATGAGAGAGACGGGCCAGAGCGCCCACGCCGCTGGACCCCGGGACTGCCAGATGTTCTGCAGCCGCTGTTCGGCCGTGGCAGAGGAGGGCGGAGGGGCTTGCGGGGCCGAAGCCCGGGGCGGCTGCGGCCCTGAAGCGGCCATTCCCGTCAGCGGCTGGCCGCGCGGCCCGACGCGGACGACTGCGTGGCGAACGTGATCTGCGTGAGGCCCACGCGGCGCGCGGCCTCCATCACGGTGACCACGGACTGGTGCGGCGACATGGCGTCGGCGCTGATGATGACTACGCTGTCGCGGCCTGCGGTGGCGGCGGTGCGCAGCGCCTGGGCGATGGCATCCACGCTCTTGCCTTCCACGCCGGTCTTGTTGACGGCGTAGCGGCCGTCTGCGGCCACCGACACGATCACTTCCTTGGGGTGGTCGCGCTGTTGCTCGGCATCGGCCACGGGCAGGGTGAGCTGCAGCTCCGTGAACTTGCTGTAGGTGGTGGTGAGCATCAGAAAGATGAGGATCACCAGCAGCACGTCGATGAACGGGATCAGGTTGATCTCGGGCTCATCCTTGGCGCGGGGGCGAAAGTTCATGGCGCTTATTTGGCTTTGCGCAGGCGCAGGATGTGGCGAACGAATTGCTCCGACGCCAGCTCCAGCGTGAGCAGATACGCGTCCACGCGGGCCCGGAAGTAGCGCCAGAAGATCAGCGACGGGATCGCCACAATCAGGCCAAACGCCGTGTTGTAGAGCGCAATCGAGATGCCATGTGCCAGCTGTGCCGGGTTGCCACCGCCCATGGCCTGGCCCACACCGCCGCCGCCGGCTTGCGAACCAAAGATCTCGATCATGCCGATGACGGTGCCCAGCAGGCCCAGCAGCGGCGCGGCCGAGGCGATGGTGGCCAGGGCCGACAGGTACTTCTCCAGCCGGTGAGCCACTGCGCGGCCTGTACCTTCCATCGCGGCGCGCAGGTCGGTTTCGCTGCACTGGGGGTTGCTGTTGAGGGTGCGCAGACCGCTGGCCAGCACTTCGCCCAGGGCCGAGTTCTGGGCAAGCTGGTTCACCACATCGGGGGTGGGCAGGGCCTTGGACGACACCGTGATGGCTTCGTCGAGAAGTTTTGGGGGGGCCACGCGGGCCGTTTTCAGGGCCAGAAAACGTTCAAAAATCAGTGCCAGTCCCAGGACGGAACACGCGATCAGGGGCCAGATGGGCCAGCCTGCGGCTTGTATGATGGACAGCAAATCTCTCTCCGCGCAGATGAAAGCAATCGGCGATTATGGCCCAGCTTGTGGCGGCCACTGCGTCACAAACCGTTACGTTATCGCGCACGCTTCCCCTCGTTGCGCTCACCCACAAAAACTGTGGATAACTTTGTGGGCAACCCACATCCGCAGCCCCGCAAAGTGGCTCCGCGCCGTGCTTGCAACAGATTGATGAAAAATTGTGCAATGAAAAACATATATAAATCAATAACTTGCACGTGTTTTCGTGTTTTGCGGCCGATTGGGGTGTCTGGCTTTAAGGCAGCGCCCGCTGGCCCGAAACTGTGGAGTACTCGCATGGGGGGCGCCACGCCAACGCGCGCCATTTCTCATGTTTGACCGCTCAAGCCCAGCAGCGGCGCCCCGTATCTGGGAAGTTGGCGCGCTGTGCCGCGCGATTGCTGACGCTCTGGAGGCGCGCTTCAATCCTGTCGCGGTGCGCGGCGAGATCACGGGCTTCTCGCGCGCGTCCAGCGGTCATTGTTATTTTTCGATCAAGGACGCCAACGGGCAGTTGCGCTGCGCCATGTTCCGCCGCGCAGCCACGCTGCTTGACTTTTCGCCGCGCGATGGCGAATTGGTGGAAGTGCGCGGGCGCCTCGGTGTGTATGAGGCGCGGGGCGATCTGCAGTTCATCGTGGAGAGCATGCAGCGTGCGGGGCAGGGCGCGCTGTTCGAGCAGTTCCTGCGCCTCAAGGCGCAGCTCGACGCCGAAGGCCTGTTCGACACGGCGCGCAAGCGCCCGCTGCCGCTGCAGCCGCGCGGCATTGGCCTGGTCACCTCGGCGGGTGCGGCTGCGTTGCACGATGTGGTGACAGCGTTGCGCCGCCGGGTGCCGCACATTCCGGTGGTGCTGGTGCCCGCGCAGGTGCAAGGTGTGGCCGCCCCGCCGTCGATCATTGCAGCGCTATCAAAACTGTATCTGCTCGCGCAAGCGGGGCAGGCGCAGGGGGCTGATTCGAATCCCAATCCACCCATTGACGTCATTCTGCTGGTGCGTGGGGGCGGCTCCATCGAGGACCTGTGGGCCTTTAACGACGAGCAGCTGGCCCGCACCATCGTGCAAAGCCCGGTGCCCCTGGTCAGCGGGGTGGGGCACGAGACGGATTTCACCATCGCCGACTTTTGCGCTGACCTGCGCGCTCCAACGCCCACCGCGGCGGCCGAGCTGGTGGCTCAGCCGCGCGAAGTCTGGCTGGGGGCGCTGGATTTGCTGGCAGGCCGCCTCAGCGATGGCGTGCAGCGCCAGCTCGATACCCGTCACCAGCGCCTGGACCAGGCCGCCGCCCGCCTGGGGCGCCCCTCGGGCCTGGTGGCGCGCCAGCAGTTGCAACTGGCGCGCCTTGCGCAGCGTATGCGCCATGGGGTGCTCCTGAAAATGCAGCGCCTGGCGCAGCGCCAGCAAGTGCTGGAGGCCCAATTGCCCCAGGCTCTGCAGCGCAGCGTGGCACAGAACGCCGAACGGTTGGAGCGTGCCGCCCTGCGGCTGGAATTGCTGGACCCGCGCCTCGTGCTGCAGCGCGGTTATGCGCTGCTGACCGACACCAGCGGCCAGGCCGTCACCAGCATCCGCCAGGCCCAGCCGGGTGACGCACTGCGGGCCACGCTGTCCGATGGGGCTGTGGATGTCACGGTGTCGCAGCCCCGGCTTTTGTAACCGGATCGTGCAGGACGGAGGGCGGCTGGCAGCCCGCCTGTAGGACATGGGCGGTTTGTGGCGCTGCGGGCGGAATCCGGGAGCCCACATGCTGCACAGGTCACCTGATGTTCCTACAATGCCTCCTTCGCGCTGTGTCCGACTGCATTGCTCAGGAAAGCCCGCGTTGCAGACGGCATCCCAGAATTTCAAACCACGAGGAAACACCACCATGGAACACACCCTTCCCCCGCTGCCCTACGCCATCGACGCCCTGGCCCCGCACTACAGCCAGGAAACCCTGGAGTACCACCACGGCAAGCACCACA
>ERZ778025.761-NODE-761-length-39321-cov-6.177940_pt1 | contig 39321 bp, 36 predicted proteins | sample MGYA00375755_ERZ778025 | MGnify/ENA primary metagenome ERZ778025 (study PRJEB29350, sample SAMN05389825) | bioreactor metagenome | isolation source: Thiocyanate bioreactor | place: South Africa: University of Cape Town | collected 2014-03-17 ... | reverse complement strand
CACGGCCGGCTGACAACTACCAAACATCGGGGGAGGTTTTGCAGGATTTCCTTAATTGAATCGAAGTTTTGTTGCCCGGCGGCTACGCCAGACGCAAAGCCCCAAAACCAAGCTTTCATCAGTTGCTCGCCGTTAGAGTTCGGCTGTCGGCGGTACTCAATCCAGTTCCCACAGCCTCTGAGTCCATCGCCGAGCGTGATGACATTTCCGGCATTCGAAATCGCTGGCGTTGCAAGGTAAAGCCCGGCGCACACTGCGATAAAAGCACGGCGCATGCGTTTTCCACCTCCCATTGCACCCCCTTTGGAGTTGTCAAAATCTAACGCGATTCATCATAGATGGCCGGAAGCAAACGACGAAGCGGCGGAACACGCAAGAACGCAGAGGCTCCTTGCTTGAAGCCGCAACATCAACCCGAGTCCCTCCCACGGGGCTTTTTTGTTGCGGGTAGCTGAGTGGCTACATGCTGGCTACACGGTGCAAAACCCTGTACCGCTGGCTACATGGTGGCTACATGACACGGAAAACAAAAACCCCGCTACCGAATTGATAGCAGGGTTTCCTTTATTTACTTGGTAGGGCGTGTTGGACTTGAACCAACGACCAAAGGATTATGAGTCCTCTGCTCTAACCAACTGAGCTAACGCCCCCAGCCATGCTCCAGCGCTATACAACGGGGCAAGCACCGTATTGTAGGGGCTTACTTGCGATGGCTGAGAGCGTTGGACACCAGCTTGGAGGTGATGTCCACGATCTGGATCATGCGGTCGTATGGCATGCGGGTAGGACCAATCACACCCAAAGTCCCCACCACCTTGCCATCTACCTCATAAGGGGAGCTGACGATCGAGAGCTCTTCAAAAGGTACGACCTGGCTCTCGCCGCCGATGTAAATGCGTACCCCTTCCGCTTGGCTTGAAATATCCAAAAGGCGAAGGATCTGCGTCTTCTGCTCAAACAAATCGAATGCCCTGCGCAGGTTGCCCATGTCGCTGGAGAAATCACTGACGGAGAGCAGGTTGCGCTCGCCAGATATCACCACCTCGTCCTGCGCCTCCGACCCTACGTTGACTGCCGCCTGCATGAGCGATGCGATCTCTCCGCGCAACACATCGACCTCGGACTTCAAACGCTCTCGCACCTGCTCCATCGCGAGTCCGGCATAGTGGGCATTCAAAAAGTTGGAGGCTTCGACCAGTTGCGACTGGGAGTGATCCACCTCGGTAAAGATCACACGATTCTGTACGTCACCTTCCGGCGACACGATGATGACGAGAAAGCGCTTTTCAGAGAGTCGCAGGAACTCTATGTGGCGAAATACGGAAGTACGCCGAGGTGCCATTACCACACCGACGAACTGGGAAAGGTTGGACAGCAGCTGTGCGGCGTTGGCGATGACCTTTTGGGGTTGCTCCGGAGCCAACTGCGCCGGCATGACCGACTCCCGCTGCACCGTCAGCATCGTGTCCACAAACAAACGGTATCCACGCGCGGTGGGAATGCGGCCTGCGGAGGTATGTGGACTCGCAATCAGGCCCAGTTCTTCCAAGTCCGCCATGACGTTTCTAATCGTGGCTGGAGACAAATCCAGGCCAGACGCACGAGAAAGCGTCCGCGATCCCACGGGCTGCCCATCAGCGATGTAACGCTCGACCAGGGCTTTGAGCAACAACTTGGCACGGTCATCGAGCATGGGATGATTTTACTTTTGTAATCGTGTTTTGGCCCAGCAGCCATGGCCCCAGCCTCCGAGGCGGTGGGGATGGTCACGCAAGCCGCTGAGCGGCATACCGAGAATATCCGCAAGATTGGGCTGGTCGTACCAGCAGGAGCACCAACGCGCGACGGTCTGGGCTGCATCTTCGCCAGAAAAGGCACGCTTCCAGCGCCGTATATTGGCTTCTCGTTGACGGAGAGGTTACACCCACAGTCTGCTAGGGGCCCGCTAGCGTCCCTCGTCGTGGGGCAGAATCCGGCCAGTGGCAGCCGTTCACCGCAAACGGAAGCGGACGCTCAACGACCAAATTCAGATGCCGGAGTACACGATCACAACGGCGGAATCCGGCCACCACGGCCGCCATCGCCTTGAAGCTTGGCCGCGATGGCAATGCCGCTGGGGATTTCAGTGGGCAAGAACGCGGTGTAAGGGAAGGTCACGAAGAGCACGTCCCGTTTTTTGGGAATCGTAAAACGACCGCGGTACAAAATGTTTTTGGTGCCGGCGGTCGTGGCCACCACTTGGTAGTCGCCTGCCTGGCGTCCGATGGCTTCCGAGCCGCTGGCTGGATTGGACTGCTTAAACGCAATGGAAGGCAAGTCGGGCGCCCTCGCGTCGATCATTTCAGTCAGGCCAATGATGTAGAGGTCAATGCTCTGCGCGTTGAACGAGCCGTTGACGGCACGCACGTAGGACTGTTCACCGACCAGATTCTGGCTCGTTGGGTCGTCAATTAGCACCAAGGCGTTCTTGCGCGCCGTGCTCCCTGAGCTGGGCAACGGCACTGAGTCATCGGCCACAGTCAGGATTGTGTACTTGTGGCCGCGCTTGGCTTCGAAATTGATGGTCTGCGAAAACGCGAACTCGGGGTTGGGAGGGTTGCCAGTGTTGACTTGGCCGCTGACATGGTAGTCGGCGCTGCCCGCATCCACAGTGAAGTAGTCCGAGAGGAAGATATTGCTGACGTTGGTCGCCTCTGCGCGGTTGCTGCCATTTCGCGCCAGGGTCAGCGCCGGTGCGTAGGGAGACACATTGGCAAAGCGCAACTGAGGATCGGAGGTGCCGATGGCCTGTGCTGTGTCGCTGCTGCCGCCGCCGCACGCGCTTAGCAGCGCAATCGGCGTGGCAACCAGCAGAATTTTGCTCATCAAATTCATAAATGATTCCTTTAATGATGTAATTTCGTGATGACGTCCAATTTCCGCCATGTCGCACTTATAGGCAAGTATCAGACTTCAGCCGCAGGCGCGTCCGGTGACGGCTCTCGCAGGGCTTTGGAAGACATTGCACATTTCTTGGAGCGCCAGGGATGTGAGGTTGCGCTGGAAGTAGAAACCGCCAGCAATACCGGACTGACACACTATCCATCTTTGAATGTAGACCAGATCGGTGCGCGGTGCGATCTGGGCTTGGTGGTCGGGGGTGATGGGACGATGCTGGGCATCGGTCGCCGCTTGGCGCGCTTTGGAACGCCACTGATCGGCATCAACCAGGGCCGACTGGGTTTCATCACCGATATTCCTTTCGACACCTATCAGACCACACTGCCGCCCATGCTGCGAGGGGCCTACGAAGAAGACCAGCGGCCACTGATGCACGCAACAGTGGTTCGCGATGAGCGTGTGGTGTTTGAAGCCCTTGCCATGAACGATGTGGTCGTCAACCGTGGCGCAACTTCAGGCATGGTGGAGCTGCGCGTGGAAGTGGGTGGACAGTTTGTGGCCAACCAAAGGGCCGACGGTCTGATCATTGCATCCCCGACCGGATCGACAGCGTATTCGCTGTCAGCAGGGGGGCCAATGCTTCACCCCTCCATCCCAGGCTGGGTGCTGGTTCCTATCGCACCGCATACGCTGTCCAACCGCCCCATCGTGCTCTCCGATGCGACCGAAGTAGCCGTTGAAGTGGTAAGCGGCCGTGATGTCAGCGCAAACTTCGACATGCAGTCTCTCGCATCCTTGCTGCATGGCGACCGTATCCTCGTCAAACGGTCGGAACACCGTGTACGGTTTCTACACCCGCAGGGCTGGAACTACTTCGCGACACTGCGCAAGAAGCTGCGCTGGAATGAAGGGGGCTCCTGACCATGGCGTTGCGGCAGATTACCCTGCGCGATTTCGTGATCGTACAAACGCTGGAACTGGATTTGCGCAATGGCTTCACCGTTTTGACCGGGGAGACTGGTGCCGGGAAGTCCATTCTGATCGACGCATTGCAACTGGCCTTGGGGGCGCGTGCAGATGCGGGCGTGGTGCGAGAGGGATGCAGCAAGACCGACATTTGTGCGGAATTTGACTGCCCCGCACACGCCCGCCCCTGGCTGGATGAGGGAGGGTTTGAAGCCGATGACCGGCTGTTGCTGCGCCGTACCGTCGACGCGCAGGGCAAGAGTCGTGCATGGATCAATGGCACCCCTGCTACGGCGTCCCAGTTGCGCTCGCTGGGTGAGATGCTTGTCGACATCCACGGTCAGCACGCATGGCAAAGCCTGACCCGACCAGAGTCGGTGCGAGAGTTGCTTGACGCTTTCGCCGGTGTGAACACCCGAGATACAGCATCCCGCTGGGCGCAATGGCGCGCGGACCTCAAGGCATTGCAACAGGCGCGCGCCGCACAAAACACACTGCAGCAAGAGCGCGAGCGCCTGCAGTGGCAAATCAGCGAAGTGGACAAGCTGGGGCCCGGTGATGACGAGTGGGATGAGCTCGACGCTCAACATAAACGCCTGTCCCATACACAGGCCCTGCTGGACGGAGCACAGGGGACGCTTCAGGCCTTGCAGGAAGACGAAGGTGGAGCTGTTTCCGCACTGACCCGCGCGCATGCCCTTCTTCAAGCCCAAGAACATATAGAGCCAGAGTTCGCTAATCTGGCCGATATCTTGGCGTCGAGCCTGGCGCAGACGACCGATGTAGTGCACTCGCTGCACAGCTACCTGCGCCATGCCGACATCGATCCGCAACGGTTGACAGAGCTGGACGAGCGCATGTCCCAGTGGATGGGACTGGCACGCCGGTACAAACGCCCTCCTGCAGAGCTACCTGCGCTGCTCAAGGACTGGAAAGCATCCCTGCACGAGCTTGATGCCGCCACCGATCTTGACAGACTACAAGCCAGCGAGTCGGCCAGCGCCAAGGCATACCAGGCAGCAGCGCGCACGCTTTCCATAGCCCGAGCCAAAGCGGCCCCCAAACTCTCCGCCTCCATCTCTCAGGCCATGCAGGGACTCGGCATGGAGGGTGGCAAATTTGAGGTATCGGTGAGCAAAGCGGCAGAGCCCTCACCCGACGGGATCGACGATGTCGTGTTCTTGGTCGCAGGGCACCCCGGCATGACACCCAAGCCCGTCGGCAAAGTCGCATCGGGTGGTGAGCTGTCGCGCATTTCGCTCGCCATTGCGGTCACAACCAGCGAGTTGGGAGCAGCCCCTACGCTCATTTTCGACGAGGTGGACTCCGGCGTGGGTGGAGCAGTCGCCGAAACCGTAGGAAGGCTGATGCAACAGCTGGGGCGAGATCGGCAAGTGCTGGCGGTAACCCACCTGCCGCAAGTGGCGGCCTGTGCGCATCACCACCTCAAGGTGGCGAAAAACAAGAGCGCTCAAGGCACAACCAGCACAGTTCTGGTCGTGCAGCAAGATGAACGCGTGGCAGAAATCGCTCGCATGCTGGGTGGCGAGCGCGCTACCGAGACCACGCTGGCACACGCGCGCGAAATGCTGAGCACTGCTGCGCTGGCGCTGACCAGTGCGCCTACCCCGCCTTCGGATTCGTCTATCTCCTCTACCGCCGCGAGGAAACGCTGATGGCCCTTGAGATCGTTGTCATCACAGGCATGTCGGGATCTGGAAAATCCGTCGCCTTGCACGCACTGGAAGATGCGGGCTATTACTGCGTAGACAACCTGCCGCCGGAGCTACTGCCAGCCTTCGTGGCGCTGGAACACAAACACCATGGCAACCGCGTAGCCATTGCAGTGGATGTCCGCAGCGCAACGTCCTTGCATCAAGTGCCTCAAGAGTTGAGCCGTTTGCGCAGTCAGGGCGTGGCCGTGAAATCCCTTTTTCTTGACGCCACGATTGACACCCTGGTGCGGCGTTTCTCCGAAACGCGCCGCCGCCATCCCTTGTCGCACGACGATCTCCAACAAGGGCGCAGGGCGTTGGTCCAGATCATTGAGCTGGAGCGGGAGTTGCTGGCAGAGCTGCGCGAACAATCGCACGTGATCGACACCAGCACCATCCGCGCCTCCCAATTGCAAAGTTATGTCAAAGGTCTGATGTCCACGGCGCAAGGGCAATTGACCTTGGTATTCCAGTCCTTTGCGTTCAAACGCGGCATTCCCATGGATGCCGACTACGTCTTCGACGTGCGCATGCTGCCCAACCCGCACTATGAGGCGGCCCTTCGGGATCTCACAGGACTGGACCAGCCTGTGGCTGATTTTCTGGATCTGCAGCCGGACGTGGCTCTGATGCGAGCGCACATTGAACAGTTTCTGACGCACTGGCTGGACATGCTGGACCGCAACCACCGAAGCTACGTCACGGTAGCCATCGGTTGCACGGGCGGGCAACATCGCTCTGTCTATCTGGTCGAAAGACTGGCCCAGGCTTTCAGCGACCGGTGGACCGCGCTGAAGCGCCACCGCGAACTGGACGGGCGCTGACTCTTACGCTGGCGCCTGATTGCTACGCGCTAACCTGCGCGCAGCATGAGTAACGGGATCTCGGCGCTGGCGAAGGCGGCACAGACATTCGCTGGAACGACATGCGCACCTACCAAAGGGTAGATTGCGTGGTGTCCAGCAACTTGCGAATAGGCGCCGGCAACCCCACCGAAGACCATTGGTCTGGCCCCAGCCACTCCCCCTCTTCTGCTAGGGCGATCATCCCGTTAGCCTGTATCAACAGGGGATGAAGGTGCAGGTCCCGGTGCGTCAGCACATGTACGAAGGGCTGCAGCTCTTGCTGCACCAATTGCTCATTGCCACCCAAGCTATTCACAAAAGTATCTCGGGACTCCAGGTCAGGGAAGACGGGTACGCAGTGCATTCCCGCCCAGATCCCTGTTGGAGGGCGGCGCTGCAGCCAGATGCGGCCCTGGCCATCGCGCAGGATCGCCAATTGCCAGGATTCGGCCCGGCGTGACAGTTTCCTGGTTCTGACGGGATAGCTTTCAGGATTGCCTTCCTTGAAAGCGACGCAATCGCCAGACAAAGGACAATCGGAGCATTTTGGAGCGCGAGGCGTGCACAGGGAAGCCCCCAAGTCCATCAAGCCCTGGGTGTAGCGGGGCATCGCCACATTGAGATCGCGCACAGGCAACAGCGCATCGGCATGCTCCCATAGAAGGCGCTCGTTCTTGGCAGAGGCAAGATCTTTGTCAAAGCCCAGCAGACGCGTCAGGACCCTCCGCACATTGGCATCCAGAATGGGTACGCGCTCTGAAAAACAGAATGCTGCAATGGCACCGGCGGTTGAACGCCCGATGCCCGGCAATGACGCCAGCACCGATGCCGTTCGCGGGAAGGCACCGCCATGGTCGGTCATGATTTGCTGGGCGCAGCGATGGAGGTTGCGTGCACGGCTGTAGTAACCCAAGCCACTCCACAATCCCAGAACTTCGTCCTGAGGGGCTGCCGCTAGGGCACTCACATCAGGAAATCGGTCCAGAAAGCGCGTGTAGTAGTCCAGTACCGTGGTGACCTGGGTCTGCTGCAGCATGATCTCCGACAGCCATACCCGGTAGGGATCTCGGGTCTGCTGCCAGGGCAGATGGTTACGCCCATGTACCGCCTGCCAAGCGACTACCCGCTCGGCCACACCCTCTCGGGAGTCAGCACTCATGCAGAAACCGGATGCGCGTCAGTCAATGCGGGTGTAGCCCCTGGCAGAGCCACCAACTTGGAGGTGAGCTCGTGGAGCTTGCGCTCCAGCTGTCCAAGCTCTTCCTCGCCAGCCTCGATCTCCGAGATCCGTTCCACCAACCCGCTGGCAGCCTGTTGGATACGGTCTACCGCCTCCATGCGACGAGCGAAGCTGCGCCGCCGCTCCCGCAGCTGCGCGTCCAATTGCGCGGTGGCGGATTTGCTCCACAGTTCCAGGTCGTTGGCGGCCGACTCATAGACCGTACGCAACCGCATCGCTAAAGCGCGCACCAGACGCTCGGCAAACTCGGGTTGCGCCAGCTTGAGCGCATTGCCCATGCCCAGGTACTGCAAATGGCTCTGCTCGATTTGGTGCAGGTCTTGCGCAAAATGCTCCAGCTGTGGCGGCGTAGGCACCTGCAAAGAAAAACCAAACTCGGCATTCAGCTGCCGGAAGGTCCCGCTCAGCATGGCCTGGATCTCGGTTCCAGAGGCTTGCGCTTTGTCCAAGGTGCCTCGCAGCTTGTCAAAGGTCTGGACGTATATCTTCTTGACGCCGAGCTTGAGCCCTTTTTGCTGCAGCGTCTGGGCCAGCTCGGCCAGCTCAGCCTTGAGGGCCTTGGCTCCCAGCTGTTGGAACACATCACGCAGCAACTTGAGATGAACCGCGCGAACCGCCTGAATCTTGGCGGTACTGAGGTCGAATTCACGCTGCTCCTGCTCTATGCGATGGCGCATGGATTCGATCACCGATGCATTCTTGCCCCGCAGGCTGCGAAGCTCTGCCATCTGGTCATCGAGGTCCCGCCGCCGAATGTTGATGACCCGCGACGTTTCAGTGCGCAGGCTCGCCACGCCCGTGGCCACAGCAGCTCGCAATATGGACTGGCGCCGGCCCATGATGCCTTTGGCCAGCGCCTCCTCCAGCACGGGCAGTCCACTGGTTTCCAGCAATACATCATCCGCGGTGATCTTGGCGACCAAGCCCTTTTGGGCCGATACCGGCACCACACGATCCAGGGACACACCCAGCATCTCCGCCGAGGTAGCGCACTGCCGCTCCATCTGCGACTGGACTTGCTCGGCGGTGTTGAGCGTGTCCCAGAGCGTATCGATCTTGTTCAACACCACCAAACGCGCTTCCACGCTCTCTGGTGAGATGGCCAAGTGTTCACGCCAGATCGAGAGGTCCGAGCGAGTCACACCGGTATCAGCGCTCAGGATGAACACTACCGCGTGTGCCTGGGGAATGAGATTGACGGTCAACTCCGGCTCCGCACCCACCGCGTTAAGGCCGGGCGTGTCCAGAATCACCAACCCTTGCTTCAAAAGTGGGTGCGGGATATTGATGATGGCGTGGCGCCACATGGGCACCTCCACCATGCCCTGCGCATCGGGCACAGGATTCTCGTCCGTCAGATCGTCATGCCAGAAACCCAGCGCACGCGCGTTGTCCAAACTAACCTTGCGCACCTCCGCCACTTTTTCGAGGGCTTTGGCAATCTGGTCCGCGTTGCCGACGTCCAGGGGAATCTCGTGCCAGCGGTCTGCCTTGACGCGCCACTCCGCCAGACTCTGCATCTGAAGCCGGGTTTCAATCGGTAGCAGCCGCAAGCTGGGCGCCACATTGGCGTCGTAACCCAGCTCGGTGGGGCACATGGTCGTGCGGCCAGCGCTGGCAGGCATGATGCGGCGGCCGTAGTCAGCAAAAAAGATCGCATTGATCAGCTCCGACTTGCCGCGCGAAAACTCCGCCACAAACGCCACCATGACCTTGTCGCTGCGCACCTGATCCTCCAGCCGCTGCAGGCGCTCTTGCACCGCTGCATCCATGAGGTCATGCGTGCCCATCCAATCGGCCAGCCGCTTGAGCTGCTGGGCGAACTCCCGTCGCCAGACGCCATGCTGGTCAAACTGTTCGTTGAATGAAGGTCCCACTTTGCTCCCAGAGATCTATGGATGGCCCGCTAGGCAGGTATATACAAAATATAGCATCGACCGTCCGCCAGCTGTCACAAACCGCCGATCGGACTGTCGGCACCTAAGGGCGTTGACACTGCCGGCAGAAGTAAGTGCTTCTTTGTCCCTGGCGAATCAGCTCGATGGCTGTACCACATGCATGGCATGGCTGACCATCGCGGCCATACACGTTCGCTGCCGTCTGAAAGTGGCCCGCCATTCCGTCGGCATTCGAAAAGTCGCGCAGTGTGCTCCCCCCCATTTCTACAGCGCGGGCCAGCACCGAACGAATGGCCTGATGCAGCTTGTGGACCCGTGCAGCGCCGATGCGGGAAGCCACCGTAGTGGGACGGATGCCTGACAGGAAAAGCACCTCGGAGGCATAGATATTCCCCACCCCTACCACCAAGCGTCCCGCCAGAAGCAATTGCTTGATGGGCATCCGGCTTTTCTTGAGTCCCGCCTGAAAAGTCGGGAGCAGAAACTCCTCTGACAAGGGCTCCATGCCCAACCCACCCAGCAACTTGGCGGCCACGGGCGAATCCTCTGATGGCGCATAGACCACCGCGCCAAATCGGCGTGGGTCGTGCAGGCGCAGCGTGCCCCGGTGGGTGACGAGGTCAAAGTGGTCATGCGGGCCCGCTTCCGGCATGTCAGCAGCAAACCGCAGGCTGCCGGACATGCCCAGATGCAGAAGCAGCAGGCCTTGCTCCATATCCAGCAACAGGTACTTGCCCCGCCTACGCACTCCGACCACTTGCTGACCCACCAGCAATTGCGGGTCACAACCCAGAGGCCATCGCAAGGACTTGCCCATCACCACAGCTTCGATCCGGGCTCCAGTAATCGCGTTAGCAAAACTGCGCCGCGTCACTTCCACTTCAGGCAACTCAGGCATACAAACAACCAGGCAACGGCTTAACAGGCATGGATTATTATGGCCCGATGGTGTTATCCCACAGCTTTCGTACCGTCGCCTTGGCCACCGTGATTGCGGCAGCCGCCCACTCTGCCTGGGCCCAAAAGCCCGCCGGCGAAAGCCGCCCCCCGAGCGAGTCCTCCTCTTCTGTGGCTTCCAACCCCGCGCTGGACGCAGAGCTGTTCTACGAAATCTTCCTGGGCGAGATCAGTGCGCGAACCGGGGATCCAGGCGCCGGCTACGCCTTCATGCTGGAGGCCGCGCGCCGCAGTGCGGATGGTCAGCTTTACCAACGCGCCGCTGACATTGCCTTGCAGTCACGATCGGGCGAATACGCCCTGGCTGCCGCCAGAGCCTGGAAGGAAGCCTTGCCCCAGTCGCGCGAGGCCAATCAATATGTGCTGCAAATCCTGATCGCGTTGAACCGCATCGCCGAGACACCGGAATTGCTGCGCCAGGAACTCGCACAGGCCTCCCCACGGTCCAAGGCTTCTGCGCTGGCCTCCCTGCCGCAACTGTATGGACGTGCGAGTGACAAAGCGCTGGCCGCCAAAGTGGTGGAACAAGCCCTGGTCAACGAACTCACCAATCCAGCGACTGGGCCCGAGGCCTGGGTATCGCTGGGCCGCTTGAGGCTTGCTGCGGGTGACAAGGCCGGCGCACTGGATGCGGCACGCAGGGCGCAGGGCTTGGACAATGCCAGCGAAAGTGCCGCCCGGCTGGCGCTGGAGCTGATGGACGAAGGCTTGCTGGACGCGGAGCCCATCGTGACGCAAACCCTGTCCAAGCAGCCCATCCCGGACCTGCGCATGGCGTATGCACGGGTATTGCTGGGCCTTCAGCGCTACCCAGAGGCCAGCCGCCAACTGGAAACCGTCACGAAGGAAAAGCCTGATCTGACGGAGGCCTGGCTGGTGGCGGCCACTCTGCAATACCAAGACAACCGGCTGCCCGCTGCTGAGGCGTCGCTGCAGCGGTTCATGGAGCTTGCCTCTGCGTCCGCCGATACCGACCTGCGGCGAAAGAGTCTCACGCAGGCGTACTTGCTGCACGCACAGATTGCCGAGAAAAAGAAAGACTTTGCGGGCGCAGAAGCCTGGCTTGCACGCATCGACAACGCAGAGGAAGTCTTTGGTGCACAGACGCGTCGCGCATCATTGCTGGCACGCCAGGGCAAGCTCGCCCAGGCACGGGCCTTGTTGCGCAGCTTGCCAGGCAATTCCCCAGAGAGCCACCGCCTGAAACTCATGGCCGAAGTACAACTGCTGCGCGACCAACGCCTGTACCAGGAAGCCTACAAAGTGCAAACGGAACTGGTGGCCATAGCTCCGGACGATGCGGAATTGGTCTACGACCAGGCCATGCTCGCCGAAAAGGCTGGCCAGCCCGACACCATGGAACAGCTGCTGCGCCAGGTGATCGCGCGCCAGCCCGACTACCACCACGCCTACAACGCCCTCGGCTATTCGCTCGCGGACCGGGGTGTGCGGCTGGATGAGGCCAAACAGCTCATCCTGAAGGCCCTGCAGTTTGCCCCGAACGACCCCTTCATCATGGACAGCCTGGGATGGGTGGAATTTCGCCTGGGCAACAAGGCCGATGCACGCAAGCACCTCGAAGCGGCCTTCAAGGCACGGCCCGATGTGGAGATAGCCGCACATCTGGGTGAGGTTCTCTGGAGCATGGGTGACAAGGACGGCGCAACGCGCGTCTGGAAAGAAGGACAGCGCGCCAGCCCCGACAACGACACCCTCAAAGAGACCCTGAAACGCCTCGGAGCCTCCCTCTGATGCCAGGCCTGTTTGGCAACATCGTCAGCCCACTGACCGGAACGCTTCGCCATCGATGGAGGGGCTGGCTGGTGTTGTGCGCCTTGTGGCTTGCGGGCTGTGCGCAGCCAATGCCATCAGCCCCTGCGGAGGAAAACAGCTGGACCGGTCGCATCGCACTTCAGATTGACGGGCAGGCTTCGCAGTCTTTTTCCGCCATGTTTGAGCTGCGCGGCACCGCCCAGGCCGGTGGACTCGTTTTGCTCAGCCCTTTTGGCAATCGCATTGCGCAACTCGACTGGAAGGATGGGCATGCGCAACTGGTCAGCGGCCAGGACACCCGCACCTCTGATTCCCTCGACACGCTGCTCCAGGACGTGACTGGCACGCGCATTCCCGTGACCGCCCTATTTAGCTGGCTCAAGGGCACCCAGGCCAGTGCGACGGGGTGGCAAGCTGACCTCACCGGCATTGCCGACGGACGGCTGACGGCACGCCGTGACGATCCACAGCCCACCGCCACGCTGCGCATTGCACTGACTCCCTGACGGCCTGCCCTCTGCGACGGCCAGCAGCACCGTTCGCACGGCACCACCTCGTACCACCTCCCCATGCAAGCCTTGTATGACGTGCCGGCCCCGGCCAAGCTCAATCTCTTTCTGCACATTACCGGGCGCCGTGCGGATGGCTACCACTTGCTGCAGTCCGTGTTCATGCTTGTGGACTGGTGCGACACCTTGCACTTCGAGCGCCGAGCCGATGGGTTGATTTCGCGGGAAGACCTGTCGATGGCACTGCCTGAAGTGGATCTCTCGGTTCGCGCAGCTCGCGCGCTGCAAGCCGCCACGGGCTGCAGCGAGGGTGCGCACATCAGCATCCTGAAACGCGTGCCTGCGCAAGCGGGCATGGGAGGAGGCTCGTCTGATGCCGCCACCACGTTGCTCGCATTGAACCGGCTGTGGGGGCTCAACCTGCCAAGACACGCGTTGGCCAAGATCGGTTTGCAGCTGGGCGCTGATGTTCCGTTTTTTTTATGCGGTCACAACGCTTGGGTGGAGGGAATTGGTGAGACAATCACGCCGCTTGAGAAAGCGCACCAGCTGCCGCAAGCGAGCTTTGTGATCGTGAAGCCCGCTGCAGGTTTGGAGACAAAAGAAATTTTTTCGTCACCAAGTTTGAAACGCGATTCAGATAGTGCTACAATCTTAGGCTTTGCTGCAGCACACTTTGACTTCGGTCGAAACGACTTGCAGCCGGTTGCTCAGGCTCTTTGCCCGGATGTTTCGCAAGCCATTGCATGGCTCAGCGATCGCGGTCTCAAAGGCAGAATGACAGGCTCAGGCAGTGCAGTGTTTGCGCAGATGTCACATGCAGTCGACCTGAGCGGAGCCCCAGAGGGCTGGCAAGTGAAGGCATGTGAAAATCTGATGATTCATCCTCTGGCAGGTTGGGCATCAGGAGAAATTTAAGGTTGGTTGCCTTCGGCAATTGACCTGTGTAGGGGAGTCGCCAAGCTGGTTAAGGCACCGGATTTTGATTCCGGCATGCGAAGGTTCGAATCCTTCTTCCCCTGCCAAACGCTTTCCGCGTACGGGCTTTTATTTCAGACTGCTGGGACGCTCATGCAAGCCAACCACCCCGACTTCATGGTTTTCACCGGCAATGCCAATCCTGGCATGGCAGCTGAAATTGCCCAACACCTCGGCACCACCCTCGGTGCGGCTGACGTGGGTCGCTTCTCTGACGGTGAAGTCACCGTCGAAATCAAGCAAAACGTGCGTGCACGTGACGTTTTCGTGGTGCAGTCCACCTGCGCACCCACCAACGAAAACCTCATGGAACTGCTGATCATGGTCGATGCGCTCAAGCGTGCATCGGCTGAACGCATCAGCGCAGTGATTCCCTATTTCGGTTACGCCCGCCAGGACCGCCGCCCCCGTTCGACCCGTGTGCCCATCACGGCCAAGGTGGTGGCCAACATGCTGCAAGCCGTGGGCGTGGCCCGCGTGCTGACCATGGACCTGCACGCCGACCAGATCCAGGGTTTCTTTGACATCCCCGTGGACAACATCTACGCGTCGCCAGTGCTGCTGGGCGATCTGCGTCAGAAGAACTACGAAGACCTGATCGTCGTCTCCCCCGACGTGGGTGGCGTGGTGCGAGCCCGTGCACTGGCCAAGCAGCTGGGTTGTGACCTGGCCATCATCGACAAGCGCCGCCCCAAGGCCAACGTGTCGGAAGTCATGCACGTGATCGGCGAAATCGAAGGCCGCAACTGCGTGATCATGGACGACATGATCGACACCGCCGGCACGCTGGTGAAGGCGGCCGAAGTGCTCAAGGAGCGCGGCGCCAAGAGCGTGTACGCCTACTGCACGCACCCCATTTTTTCGGGTCCTGCCATCGAACGCATCGCCAAGGGCACAGCCCTCGATGAAGTGGTGGTGACCAACACCATCCCGCTGAGCGATAACGCCAAGGGATGTTCCAAGATTCGCCAACTCTCCGTGGCCCCGCTGATCGCCGAAACGATCCAGCGCATTGCCAAGGGTGAGTCGGTCATGAGTCTGTTCTCGGACCAGGACAACCTGTTCTGACGCGCTCCCCCGGGAGCGTTGCAGTCGGATTGCACGCAGGCCTCCTTCGGGAGGCTTGTCTGTTCGAGAGCAATGCGCAGGCCTGCCGCCACAGTGGCGTCACAGGTCTTTTTTAATCGGGATATGACTGGTCGCGGTCTGTCCTTTTCAGGAGCTAACTATGAACTTCGTCGCTTTTGAGCGCGCCAAGCAGGGTACGGGTGCGAGCCGCCGTCTGCGTAATTCGGGCAAGACGCCTGGCATCGTGTACGGTGGTGCTGCCGAGCCCCAACTGATCGAGGTGGACCACAACGCTCTGTGGCACGCCCTCAAGAAGGAAGCTTTCCACTCCAGCGTGCTGGACATGGAAGTGGCTGGTACTACGTCCAAGGTCGTGCTGCGTGACGTGCAATACCACCCCTACAAGCAACTGGTGCTGCACATCGACTTCCAGCGCGTGGACGACAAGACCAAGCTGCACCTGAAGGTGCCACTGCACTACAGCGGTGCGGAAGAGTCCAACGCCGTCAAGGTGGACAAGTGCATGGTCAACCCCGTCGTGAACGAACTGGACGTGACCTGCATGCCTTCGGACCTGCCCGAATTCATCGCTGTGGACCTGTCCAAACTGGAAAAGGGTGCTTCCCTGCACCTGAAGGACATCAAGCTGCCCAAGGGCGTGGTGGCCAAGGTCCGTGGCGGCCAGAACAACAACCCCGTGCTGGTGTCTGTTGTGCCTCCAGTCGTGGTCGTTGAGACCCCTGCTGACGCCGCTCCTGCAGCCGATGCCAAGGGCAAGGGCAAGGGCAAGAAGTAATTCGTCGGTCAACGACCCCGATCACTTCACCCGGTCAACCCGCGTTGCGGTGTTGACCACGAAACGGCCCACTTCGTGTGGGCCGTTTTCATTGGTGTGGCGCACTTTTCACGCCGCACCTCTATCTCGCCGACTGTATCCTCAGGCAGCCACAGCCCTCCCGACGGCCTGACCCCATCCCAGCCATCGATAATCCCGCACATGATCAAGCTGTTTGTAGGCCTGGGAAACCCCGGGCCGGACTACGAAGACACGCGGCACAACGCCGGCTTCTGGTGGATTGATGCCCTGGCGCGCGAACTCAAGACCACGTTGGTGCCCGAGCGCAGCTACCACGGCTTAGTGGCGCGCACCACAGTGCACGGCCAGAACGTGTGGCTGCTGGAGCCGCAGACCTTCATGAACCTCTCGGGCAAGTCCGTGGCCTCGCTGGCGCGCTTCTTCAAGATCCTGCCCGAGGAAATCCTGGTGGTGCACGATGAGCTGGACATTGCCCCCGGCCAGGTCAAGCTCAAGCGCGGCGGAAGCCATGCCGGGCACAACGGCCTGCGCGACATCCACGGACAATTGGGGTCGCCCGACTACTGGCGCCTGCGCATCGGCATCGGCCATCCGGGCGTCAAGAGCGAAGTGGCCAACTGGGTGCTCAAGAAACCGTCGCCAGACCAGCGCACGCTGATCGAGGACAGCATCACCCACTCGCTCAAGGCCTACCCCGCTTTGTTGGCGGGCGACATGGAAAAGGCCACGCTGCTCATCCACACCACCAAACCGCCCCGCCCCAAGCCCCCTCGGCCCGTAGAGGACTGATGGGCGACCGGCACGCTCAGCCGTTACGCAGCGGATTTTGCTATTTATTCAATAGCGTTCCAGGCATGATCCACTAGCGCAAGCGGCCGATTGGATTCAAATTACGTTGACGCAGACGCCTGCAGCCGCTGAAACTTCTGCCACAGGGTTTCACGGCTTTCCACGTGTTGCGGGTTCACGGGGATGCAGGCCACAGGGCAGACCTGCACACACTGGGGCTCGTCGAAATGCCCCACACATTCCGTGCACTTGTTCGGGTCGATTTCGTAGATCTCCTGCCCCAGGTAGATCGCCTGGTTGGGGCACTCAGGCTCGCACACATCGCAGTTGATGCATTCGTCCGTGATCATCAGCGCCATACGGCCTCCCAATGCACGGGGCCAAAAACAGGGGCAACGGAGCGAGCGGCGCGGTTCATGCTCCGTATTATCCCGCGCCGGTGGCATGTGCCTTGCATGCCACACTGCAACCCACCACCGCTGACGGGGACGTTTTTACCGTTATGCTGTGTATACACATTAATTTTGACGCCCCTGCGTCTGACCCACCTGCCAACGCACCCCTCCCATGGGCCTGTTTTTTCTCAAGCGGTTTGTCACCCTCCTGGCCACGTTGATTGGCGCCTCCATCGTCGTGTTTCTGGTGCTGGAAATCCTGCCGGGCAATGCCGCGCAGATCCTCATGGGCCCCGATGCTTCTCCCGACGCGGTCGCGGCTCTGGCCACCAAGCTGGGTCTGGACCAGCCCGCCACCCTGCGCTACTGGCAATGGGTGAGCGGCCTGGTGGTGGGCAACATGGGCGACAGCTACGCCTACAGCTCGCCCGTGCTCGACCTGGTGCTGGAGCGCCTGGCCCTCACGGTGCCGCTGGCCCTGATGGCCATGGTGATCACCACGGTGCTGGCCCTGGCAGCCGGTGTGTACGCCGCAGCACGCCACAACAAGCTGGGCGACGTGGGCGTGATGGGCCTGGCGCAGATCGGCATTGCCATACCCAACTTCTGGTTTGCCATCCTGCTGATCCTGCTGTTCTCGGTGAAGTTGCAGTGGTTCTCGGCGGGGGGCTTTCCGGGCTGGACGGAAGACGCTGGCGGCAGCCCGCTCGAAGCCCTCAAGGCCCTGCTGCTGCCCGCCATTGCGCTGGCCGTGGTGCAGGCGGCCATCCTGGCGCGCATCACCCGCTCGGCCGTGCTGGAGGTGCTGCGTGAAGACTTTGTCCGCACTGCGCGTGCCAAGGGCCTGACGCAGCGCGCCGCGCTGTGGGGCCATGTGCTGCGCAACGCCATGATTCCGGTGGTCACGGTGATGGGGCTGCAATTCGCCAACCTGCTGGCAGGCACCATCGTCGTGGAAAACGTGTTTTACCTGCCGGGCCTTGGGCGCCTCATCTTCCAGTCCATCTCCAACCGCGACCTGATCGTAGTGCGCAACTGCGTGATGCTGCTCGCCGCCATGGTGGTCATCGTGAACTTCGTCGTGGACATCCTCTACGCCGTGATCGACCCCCGCGTGAAGGCTTCCGACATCTGATCCCCATGAGCGCCGCCGTGTCCACCACCTCTTCCTCCACGCCCTCCGCCCCCGGCTGGCTGCACCGCGCACTGCGCCACCGCAGTTTTGTCATCGGCGCCGTGTTGTCGGCGCTGCTGATCCTGGCTGCGCTGCTCTCCTTTGTCTGGACGCCCTGGTCGCCCTACGAGATGGACCTGGCCAACAAGCTGGCGAGTCCATCCGGCACCCACTGGCTGGGCACCGATGCCTTTGGCCGCGACGTGGCCTCGCTGCTGCTGGTGGGCGCCCGCAACTCCATCCTGGTGGGCGTGATTGCCGTGGGCATTGGCCTCACCATCGGCACGGCCCTGGGCCTGCTGGCCGCCGCCAAGCGCGGCTGGGTGGAAGAACTCATCATGCGGCTGGCAGACTTCACGTTTGCCTTCCCCGCCATCCTCTCGGCCATCATGATGACGGCGGTGTTTGGCGCGGGCATCGTCAACTCCATCATCGCCATCGGCATCTTCAACATCCCGACGTTCGCACGCGTCACCCGTGCCTCGGCCAATGCCGTGTGGTCGCGCGAATACATCCTGGCCTCGCGCGCCTGCGGCAAGGGCAGCTGGCGCATCACGCTGGAACACGTGCTGCCCAACATCCTGTCGGTGCTCATCGTGCAGGCCACCATCCAGTTCGCCATCGCCATCCTGGCCGAGGCCGCACTGTCGTACCTGGGCCTGGGCACCCAGCCGCCGCAGCCCTCCTGGGGCCGCATGCTGAGCGAGGCACAGACGCTGATGTTCCAGGCACCGCTGCTGGCCGTGTGGCCCGGTGTGGCGATTGCGCTGGCCGTGCTGGGGCTGAACCTGCTGGGCGACGGGCTGCGCGATTTGCTCGACCCCCGCCTCTCGCGCAAGCGTTGACCCCGCCACGAAGCCTCCCAGATCCCACGATGTCTCTGTTAGAAGTCTCCAACCTCCGCATCCGCCTGCAGACGCACCGGGGCCCCGCCGATGCCGTGCGTGGCGTGAGCTTTTCGCTGGCGCGCGGTGAAACCCTGGGCCTGATCGGTGAATCGGGCTGTGGCAAATCCATCACCGCCATGTCGCTCATGGGCCTGCTGCCCGAGAGTGCACAGGTCACCGGCAGCATCCGCTTTGACGGGCAAGAGCTGGTGGGCCGCACCGATGCGCAGATGTGCCAGATGCGCGGCAACCGCATTGGCATGGTGTTCCAGGAGCCCATGACGGCCCTCAACCCCGTGCACACCATTGGCCGCCAGGTGGCCGAGCCGCTGCGCCTGCACCGGGGCATGAATGCGGCAGCCGCACGCACCGAAGCCATTGCCCTGCTGGACCGCGTGGGCATCCCCAACGCCGCGCAGCGTTTTGACGCCTACCCGCACCAGTTCTCGGGCGGGCAGCGCCAGCGCATCACCATTGCGATGGCACTGGCCTGCGGGCCCGACCTGCTGATTGCCGACGAGCCCACCACGGCACTGGACGTGACCATCCAGCAGCAGATCCTGGACCTCATCAGCGACCTGGTGGCCGAGCGCAACATGGCGCTGATCCTGATCTCGCACGACCTGGGCGTGATCTCGCAGAACGTGGACCGCATGATGGTGATGTACGGCGGCAGCGTGGTCGAAAGTGGCTCCACCGCCTCGGTCTTCTCGGCCATGGCGCACCCCTACACACGCGGCCTGTTCGCCGCCCGGCCCCACCTGGGTGCGGTGCACGCGCCCGGCCAGCGCCCGCGCCTGTCCACCATTCCGGGCACGGTGCCCGAGCTGGTAGACCTGCCCGCAGGCTGCCCCTTTGCGGGGCGCTGCAGCTACACGGTGGATGACTGCCACCACAAACAACCCGAGGCCACGCTCGTGGCCACCGATGCCGACGGCGACCACTTGGTGCGCTGCCTGCGGCGCGAGGCCATTGCCGAGGCGCAGAGTGCGAACGTGGTGAACATCGTCGAGGTGGCTGCATGACCCACGCCAATCACACCGCCGTCGCCCCCACCACCGCGCCGCTGCTCCAGGTGACCGACCTGGTACGCGAATACACCCTGCCCCGCGAGCACCTGTTCCGCCCGCCGGGCAAAGTGCATGCGCTCAACGGCGTGAACTTCTCGATTGCCGCAGGCCGCAGCCTGGGCATCGTCGGCGAATCGGGCTCGGGCAAGTCCACCCTGGCACGGCTGGTGATGGCGCTCGACGCGCCCACCTCAGGCACGGTGGAACTGCTGGGCCGCAACCTGCACCAGCTGCCCGCCGAAGAGCTGCGCCAGGCGCGGCGCGACTTCCAGATGGTGTTCCAGGACCCGTACGGGTCGCTGGACCCGCGCCAGACGGTGGAGCGGATCGTGACCGAGCCGCTGCAGGCGCAAGGCCAGACCACGCGCGCCGAGCAGCGCGAGCAGGCCGCCCAGGTGTTGACCCAGGTGGGCCTGCGCACCAATGACCTGGGCAAGTACCCGCACGAATTTTCGGGCGGCCAGCGCCAGCGCATTGCGATCGCACGCGCCCTCATCACCCGGCCGCGCCTCATCGTGGCCGACGAACCCGTGAGTGCGCTCGACGTGTCGGTGCAGGCCCAGGTGCTCAACCTGATGCAGGACCTGCAGCAGCAGTTCGGCATCACCTACATGCTCATCAGCCACGACCTCGCGGTGGTCAACCATCTGTGCGACGAGGTGGTGGTGCTGTACCAGGGCCGCATCGTGGAGCGCGGCTCGCCCGGCGAGCTGTTCCGCAACGCGCAGCACCCGTATACGCAGTCGCTGGTGGGCGCCGTGCCGCAGGTGTTGCCCGGCCGCGCGCGGGCGCGCCGTGCGGCAGCCGCTGCGGCAACGGCAAAAACCGCATAACCACATGCAGGTGTGATGGTGTAAAAAGCTTCTTTCCTCCCCGGTAACAAATTGCACCGGGGGTCTTTATGGGTTGTTGTCTGGTTTTTTTGTCTGGAGAGTCCGAACATGCTGAACCGCCGTACCGTCCTTGCCACTGGCGCCATCGCCGCTGTGCCCTTGACCACCTCGCTTGGCGCCCTGGCGCAAGGCCGCAAAGATGCGGTAACGCTGGCGATGACGCTGGAGCCCCCAGGCCTGGACCCGACCGCCGGTGCGGCCTCCGCTATCGCCGAGATCGTTCAGTACAACATCTTCGAGACGCTCACCAAGATCAACCCCGACGGCAGCGTGTCGCCCCTGCTGGCCGAAAGCTGGGAGGTCTCGCCCGACCTCAAGACCTACACCTTCAAGCTGCGCCGTGGCGTGAAGTTCCAGAACGGCGAGCCCTTCACCGCTGCGGCCGTCAAGTTCTCGTACGACCGCGCAGGCGGCGAGAAGAGCACCAACAAGGACAAGCGCACTTTTGCCGGCATCACCACCCAGGTGGTGGACGATTACACCGTGGTGCTGCTCAACAAGGAGATCGACCCCGACCTGCTGTTCGTGCTGGGCCAGGCCACCTCCATCATCGTGGAGCCCAAGAGCGCCGACACCAACGCCAACAAGCCCGTGGGTACCGGCCCCTACCAGCTGCAGGCCTGGAACAAGGGCTCGTCGGTGGTGCTGACCGCCTGGGCCGACTACCGCGATGCCAAGGCCATCAAGATCAAGCGCGCCACCTTCCGCTTCATCTCCGACCCGGCTGCCCAGGTGGCGGCCCTGCTGGCGGGCGACGTGGACGCCTTCCCGCGCGTCACGCCGCGCAGCGTGGCGCAGTTCAAGGCCAACCCCAAGTTCCAGGTGGTGGTCAGCGGCTCGCGCGCCAAGACCATCCTGGCCATCAACAACGGCAAGAAGCCGCTGGACGACGTGCGCGTGCGCCGCGCCATTGCCGCCGCCATTGACCGCAAAGCCGTGATCGAAGGCGCAGGCGACGGCTATGGCGCGCCCATCGGCAGCCACTACGTGCCCGGCGCGTTTGGCTACTTGGACACCACGGGCGTGAACCCCTACGACCCCGAGAAGGCCAAGAAGCTGCTGGCCGAAGCCGGCATCAAAACGCCGCTGGAGCTGACGATGACGCTGCCCCCCACGCCATACGCCCGCCAGGGTGGCGAGGTGATTGCAGCCCAGCTGGCCAAGGTCGGCATCGTCGCCAAGATCCAGAACGTGGAATGGGCGCAGTGGCTCAGCGGCACCTACGGCAGCAAGAACTATGACCTGACCGTGATCAGCCACGTGGAGCCCTTTGACTTGGGCAACTTTGCCAAGCCTGACTACTACTGGGCCTACAACTCGCCCAAGTTCAACGACCTGTTCAACCAGATCAAGAACGCCGCCCGCCCCGCCGACCGCGCCAAGCTGCTGGGCGATGCGCAGCGCCTGCTGGCCGAGGACTCGGTGCACGCCTTCCTGTACTCCAACCAGTGGATCACAGTGGCCAACAAGAACCTCAAGGGCCTGTGGAAAGACATGCCCGTGTTCGTCAACGACATCTCCGCGCTGTCCTGGTCCTGACCGCCACGCGCCGCAACACAACGCGGCGCGTGCAGGAGCCAATACTCCTAAAACAATAGCTGCCAGCGCTTGATCCACTAGCGCTTGCAGCCTTTTTTTATTGATAAACGCCGCTACGGCGACCCCCACCCCGCCATGACCGAACTGCACGACCTGCCCGCCCACGACCTGATCGCCGCCTACCGCCAGCGCAAGCTGTCACCGGTTGAGGTCACGCAGGCCGTGCTGGCCCACATCGAACGGTGGGAGCCCCACATCCAGGCCACCTACCTGCTGCGCCCCGAGGCCGCCCTGGCGCAAGCCCGAGCCTCCGAGGCCCGCTGGCTGCGCGGCGAGCCCAAGGGCGCGCTCGACGGCGTGCCCAGCACCATCAAGGAAAACATTGCCACCGAAGGCGACCCCACCCCGCTGGGCACGGCCGCCGTCGAGTTGTTGCCCGCTGCCGCAGACGCCCCCCCTGCCGCCCGCATGCGCGAGGCCGGTGCCGTCATCGTCGCCAAGACCACCATGCCCGACTACGGCATGCTGTCCTCGGGCCTGTCCACCTTTCACCCGCTGTCGCGCAACCCGTGGGATGTGAGCAAGGGCCCCGGCGGCTCCAGCGCCGGTGGCGGCGCTGCGGCTGCTGCAGGCTACGGCCCGCTGCACATCGGCACCGACATTGGCGGCTCGCTGCGCCTGCCGGCCAGCTGGTGCGGCATCTTCAGCCTCAAGCCCAGCCTGGGCCGTATCCCGATTGACCCGCCCTACACCGGCCGCGCCGCCGGCCCCATGACCCGCACCGTGGCCGACGCCGCGCTAATGATGCAGGTGCTGAGCCTGCCCGACGCCCGCGACAGCATGAGCCTGCCCTACCAGGACATCGCGTGGAGCCAGTTCAACAAGGGCGCTGAACGCCTGCGCGGCCTGCGCATCGGCCTGCTGCTGGATGCAGGCTGCGGCCTGCCCGTGGAGCCCGAAGTGAAGGCCGCCGTGGAGCGCGCAGCAAAACTCATGGAAGCCGCCGGCGCCACCATCGTGCCCATGGCGCCCTTCATGACCCAGGCCATGCTCGACGGCATGGACCATTTCTGGCGCATGCGTTCCCACATAGACCTGCAGGCCCTGCCTGCGGCGCGGCGCGACAAGGTGCTGCCCTACATCCGCACCTGGGCCGACAGCGCTGCCGGCATGAGCGGCACCGAAGTCTTTAACGCCAGCCACCAGTTCCACCTGACCCGCGTGAACACGGTCAAGGCCTGCAGCGCGTTCGACTACGTGATCTCGCCCGTGGCGCCCAACGTCGCCTTCCAGGCCGAGCTGCCCTCGCCCACCAACGACCCGCTGCGCCCGCTGGAACACATCGGCTTCACCGTGCCGTTCAACATGTCCGAGCAGCCTGCGGCCTCGGTCAACTGCGGGTACACCCGCGCGGGTCTGCCCATCGGCCTGCAGATTGCGGGTGCGCGCTTTGACGACCTGGGCGTGCTGCAGGTCGCGCATGCCTTCGAGCTCATCCGCGAGCCCCAGCGCGCATGGCCCCAGCCGCCTGCGGCATAACCCTGCGTCTGTCGTGCGCTGTTGTTGGTAACCTTGGGGGATACGCTCTGACGCTGGCACCACCGCTGGAGCCCCCGCCCTACCAACCACCACCCCACACCGCATGGATATCATCATCCTGGCGATCCTCATCGCCACCGGCACCTTCATGCTCAACGCCAAAGAGCAGCGCAAGCGCATTGCACTGCTGGGCAAACACCTGGCCAACTACCAGATCGAAAAGCTGATGGAGGCGCTGACCGACGGCTACCTGCGCGCCCTGGGCGAAAGCACCGACGAGCGCCGCAGCCAGATCTGGAGCCTGCTGAGCACCACCGAGTCGCAGCTGAGCGAGCAGTTCAGCCGCTTTGCCGCCGACTTTGCCAAGGTGGACGAAGCCCACGCGCGCGTCAGCCGGCTCTCCGTGCCGATACCGTTTGCCGACAAGCTGCTGCCCGCCATGACCTTTGACGTGCGCCGAGCCCTGGCCATCCACGCGCGCGGCATTGCCCATGTGGTTCAGAACACCAGCCACCTGTCACCCAAGGACCGCGCCTACATGATGACGGCCGAGCTGTTTCTGATGCAGCACACCTGCCACTGGTACTGCAAGTCCAAAACCGTGGCCAGCGCCCGCATGCTGGCGCGGCACCAGACGCCGCACGAACAACTCGTGGCCTCGGTGTCCGCCGAAACCCGCAACGCCTACCTGACCTTGATCAACGGCGGCTGAGCCCAGCGACCCAACAATGCCCCATGCCATCCTCCACGCACACCCGCATGACCGACAGCCTGGGCAACCCCATCACATTGCACGACGCCACCAGCGCGGCAGCGCTGAATGACTTTGTAGAAGGCTTCATCGCCTGCGAAGCCCGCGCGGTGAACGTGCTGAACGCGGCGGCCGACACCAGCCCCATCGTCCAGGCCAGCTGCGCCGCGCTGCACATGTTTGCCGAGTCGGCCGATGCCCCGCGCAACGCCCGCCCCTTCATCGACCAGGCCCTGGCCCGTGCCACAGAGGCCAGCGAGCGGGAACAACGTTTTGTGGCCGCCATCGCCGCCTGGGTGGATGGTGACCTGCCCCGCGCCATTGCACTGCACGAAGAGCAAGCCCGCCTGCACCCGCGCGACCTCGCCTCCCTCAAGCTCGGCCAATACCATCTGTTCAACCGTGGCGACTCACCCGGCATGCTGCGCCTGGCACTGCAGGCCCTGCCCGCAGCGGCCGAGGTGCCCTACCTGCACGGCATGCTGGCCTTTGGCTGGGAGCAATGCCACCGCCTGCCCGAGGCCGAAAGCGCCGCCCGCCACGCCATCACCCTGTGCCGCAAAGAACCCTGGGCCCACCACGCGCTGGCCCACGTCATGCTGACCCAAGGGCGCATCCGCGAAGGTACCGACTTCATGGCCAGCGTGAGCGACACCTGGACGGGCCTGAACTCCTTCATGGTCACGCACAACTGGTGGCACCAAGCGCTGTTTTTGCTGGAGCAAGACCGACACGCCGAGGTGCTGGCGCTCTACGACAGCCAGGTCTGGGCCGTCGTCAAGGAATACACGCAAGACCAGATCAACGCCGTGTCCCTGCTCGCCCGGCTGGAGCTGACGGGCGTAGCCGTGGGCGACCGCTGGGCCGACGTGGCTGACCACCTGGCACTGCGCCTGGCCGACCATGTGCTGCCCTTTCTGGACCTGCAATACCTCTACGGCCTGGCCCGCGCCGGGCGCATGGAGGCCGCGCGCACGCTACAAAACAACATCGCAGCCCACGCTGCCTCCCGCACCGAGGCGCATGAACGCACCGTGTGGCAGCAGGTGTGTGTGCCCGCCGCCCACGGCCTGCTGGCGCATGCGCAGGGCGACTGGGCTACTGCCGTGGAGAGGCTGGGCATGGCGCTGCCCCGGCTGGTGGAGATTGGCGGGAGCCATGCGCAGCGCGATCTGTTCCACCAGATCTGGCTGGATGCGCTGCAGCGCAATGGGCAGTGGGCGGCGGTGCAGAACGTGTTGCAGCCGTTGGTGAATGGGCAGCCGGAGTCGGTGCGGCTGGCGCGACAGGTGGGGGTGGTGAATAGGGTGCTGAGTTTGCCAGGTTGAGTCCCAAAGCCGCCTCCCAAAGCGCCCATAACAGACGCAGCCAGACTTGGATTTGCGTAACGACTTTCACACCCAGATACAGCCAACAGGCTGGTCAATCTCTGAATCCAGAGAGTCTGGAAATGACAATTGCAGGCCATCCAACTTCATGCCGACCTGCGGGCTCTACTACTCGGCGCATCCACATGCTGCGTCGTAGAGAGCGAGTGAGACACCCAGTCGGCACCCACCATGCCTCTCGTCATTTCCAGCCAGCCCGCAGGCCCGCGCTTCTCCATCACCGCCGAGGCAGAGATGCCCACCATCGTGGTGACGGCGGCGCTACAAAACCAGCCCATGCCCTCGGGTGCCGCCCCCACATACGAGTGGTCGGCCACCCTTGCTTTTGACGGTAGTTCACCAGCCACCAATGCCACCTTTGGCGGCGGAAGAAGCACGCAGCACAGCCGCATCGCTCCTCAGGTCAGTGCCAATGCCAGTTGGCGAATTCCCTTCACGGAAGTGCGGGGCGGCGTGCTGACGGTACAAGTCATTTTGCGCGCCGGAGGGACTGAGCAGCGCGCCCAGGCGACATGGACGATTGCGGGAACAAATCCCACTGGTACGGCCATACGCGCCTTCGCCAATAGCATTGGGGCTAACCGCGCCGTCTTCCGAAAGAAGATGCGCCAGGAAAGCTCGCTCCAACAGTTCCGGACGCCAGGTAACTGGCCGAAGTACAGCAGCGATGGTCTTGGCGGGGTTGGCTTGTGCCAACTGACACGCCCCGCACCTACTGCCGATCAGACCTGGAGCTGGAAAGAGAACATACGCAGCGGTTGGGCGCTGTACTTGGAAAAGGAGCGCATTGCCCGCGCTTACCCTCGCAACGTGCGCAGCGGAGAGCGTTTTCGCAATCTGGTAACCGCGTGGAACCGCGCCCGTACCGCGCAAGGGCTGCCCGCCTTGCCTGTGGAGTTGCCTGACTACACGCCAGAGCAACTTGAGTTGGACACGCTGCGCGGCTTCAACGGATATGCCAATGGCTTGCATGAATACAGGGTACGACTCGATAACGGCGCTCTATTCGTCACTATGGACTCCAGCGGTCAACGGGGTTTCGCCGAATGGGAACGAGTGCCAGTAGCCGCCAGAGGCACGGTCGGCGATCCAAACTATGTAGAAAACGTGCTCGCCCAATCGGACTTCTGAACGTGCTGACAACCTCTGATTCCACTGCGACTCGTCCACGCGGTCTGCTAGCTGCCTCCGGCCTACTGGCCTTGTCTTGGCTTCTCGCGGCATGCTCCCCCGAGACTGCAACCACCGCTTCTCCAACAGGTGCGCCTGCGACGACCAGCGGTACAAAGAACGCACAACATCTGTATGTGGTGTACTGCAATGGCACCGTTGACCACCTGGATCTGGCGAAGCAGATCAAGGTAGCAAGCTTCCAACTGTCAGACCGCAGCGGCAGCCCTCCCGCCGTGGCCAAGCTGCCGGCAGCAGGCGCGCGACCTGACAGCTGCTTGGCCAGACCAGTCTCGTTGACCGAAGCCCTCCCTCAAGACAAGGGGATGGCGTTCATCGTTGCGTCTGCTCGGTTGCAGCGCGACGACACAAGCGGGCGCATGCCCTACAGCCTCCTCAACTTTTCAGTGCCTGCATGGACTTTGCAGGGCCGACAGGATCTAGGCAGCTTTGATGTACTCAATGGAACCCCGCCACGCATTGCACGCGGCTCCGACGGGCAGCTAAAGCGACAACCGGCTGACATCGGCACTGGTTCTGAACTGCATGCAGAGCTCAGCCAGTACGAAGGCGGCACCACGTTGACATTTGCCACCCCGCTCGCGACATCTGCCAACACGGTGCTGATTGGATACACCGCTTCTCAGGATGCCAAGGGTGCGGCGTACGCGTTGCTGCACCGCACGCAGCGCAGCTTCGTACCGATCGAGGGGGTTCCCGGCCGCGATCCTGAGCCTGCTCTCAGCCTGGCGCCGGGCGGACAGTTTGTACTGCACTCGGTGCGCGCCTTCAACGCCAAGCAAGGCATCCGCCAACTTGTGGCTACAGGAGAACTAAGACTGTACGGAGCGGACGGTAAGCTGGTCAGCCGGCACACCGACGAACGTGTTGCTGGAGACTGGTATCCCATCGCACTGACTCCGCAAGGAGTCGCCGTCTATACCGACCGGCAGGGCAACTACCGTTTTGTTTCACTGGGGCGAATGTTTGGTACGGAGCCCGTTCAGGACCCCAGCACTGACGACCTGGACGGTACACGCCCGGGTGTCATCTATGCAGGCGGGTGAAAACCACGGTCAAACTCACCGCACCACCAACTTCGTCTGGTCGTACACCGGCTGATCTGGCAAATCCGCCAGGTGCCGCACATCGGCCCAGTCCAGCACTTCCACCGCCTCGCCGCTCACCCGCACGCGGTTGAGCCCTGCGTTGGGGATGTCGCTCTGGCGGGGGCCGTCCAGCCCCGTGCCACGTGCCGTGCGCCAGATCATGTCGAGCACGCCGCCGTGGGTGACCACCATAACGGTCTGGCCGCTGTGTTGCTGGGCGATGCGGTAGACGGCGTCCATCACGCGGGTGTGGAACTGGCGGGTGGTCTCGCCGCCCGGCATGCCGTAGTCGGCTTCAAAGCGCAGCCACTGGTTCCATGCGTCGGCGTGCTCCTGCTTGACGTCGTCCACGCGCTTGCCGTCTACCACGCCAAAGTTTTGCTCACGCAGGGCGCTGTCGGTGAGGGTGTCGATGCGGGCCGCAGGGAACAGCACCTGCAGGCTGGGCGTGGCGGTCTGCTGGGTGCGGATGAGGTCGCTGCAGATGAGGTGGTGCACAACGGGGCGCTCTGCGGCCAGGCGCTCGGCCAGGCGGCGGGCCTGTTCGTGGCCAGTGGCGTTGAGGGGCACGTCCACGTGGCCCTGAAAGCGCAGTTCGCGATTCCAGTTGGTCTCGCCGTGGCGGATCAGAATCAGTTCAGTCATAGGAGCGTGCTATGTGCTTTTACGTGTCCACGAAAGCCGGGGAAAGGCCCGGCAACTAGGCGCAAGGCGCGCCGCAGTATGCATACTGCAAGCGGCTTGTAACAACGTTGCCGGGCCTTTCCCCGGCTTTCCCACAGGGTTGGGCCAGTAGGCCAGCGCTCGCGGCGTTGCAGACTTCGCCAAGGCCACCAGCCTTGGCAGCAGTCCGCGCCTTGCGATCACTGGCCTACTGGCCCAACGTGGGCACGTAAAAGCACATAGCACGCTCCCGCCATTATCGAATGTACGCACAGCATTGCAAGCTCTTTTGCCCGCAAGCGCTTATGCAATAAGCGCTGATAGCTATGTTTTTTATAACAACCGCCTGTGCACCACCTACCGAGCGACCCATCACCGCATGGGCACAACCAGTACCTTGCGGCGCGGCTGGCAGCCGGGGCCTTCGTAGGCGGCGCTGTCCTGCTCCCAGCCAGGGCCGGGCGAGGTTTGCGCGCACACGCGCTGACCATCGACCAGGCTGCGCCAGTAGTACCAGGGCGCAGGGGCGGCCTGTACCAGCAGCGGGGCTGGCAAGACAAGCAGTGCGAACAGCGCGCACCAAAGGCGGGAGGCGAAAGGCATGGGCAAACGAAGCATCCAACGTGTCCCGCCCATGCTACGCAGCCTGCGGCGGGCCGATGCCCGGAAAAGCGACGGGATCGTCAGTCAGGGCTCAGGGCTTGTCCGCCGTGACGATCCAGCCTTCCAGCGGGTCAAGCCCCGGCGGCAAGCCGTAGAGCGCGTCGCCCTCGGCATGGCGCTGCTGGGCCCAGGCGGCCTGCAGCAGGCACAGCACGGCGTCCAGGCTGTCGCCGCTGGCGTCCTGCACCAACGCATCGCGCTGGGCGTGGCTGAGCTTGAGGCGCAGGCCCAAGCGGGTCTGGCCCAGCTCCAGCGCGTTGACCAGGTCTTTGCGGGCGATGAGGCGGTCGGGCGTTTGCTTGGCGCGGTCGTCGCTTTTGTAGCTGCGGCGCTGCAGCACCTCGCGCGCTAGCAGGCCGGGATACGCCTCCAGCGCCACGCGGCGGGGGTCGCCTGCGTGCAGGCCGGGCAGGTGCGCGCCCGCGTCCAGCAGCAGCGGCAAGCCCGCGTGCAGCATATAGGCCACGGGCGGGTTCACCCATTTCATCGACGGGCTGGAGCCTGCGGGCCCGTCGGTGGCGCGGTGGGCAAACTTGCCGCCCACGGGGCGCGCATCGCAGAACGCCGCAAACTGCGCGCGGATCTGCTCGCGGCTGAGGTGGCGATAGTGCTGCATGCAGGCGTGCCAACTGGTGGGCCAGCCCAGCGCCTGCACCAGCTCGCGCGGCAGGCCAAAGGGCAGATCAAAACCGCCCACCCAGTCGCCGGGCTGCGCCAGCCACTGGCCAAACGCGGCCAGGGTGTCGAACGGCTGCAGCGTGGTGAGCGACACGCGCGCGCCCTGGCGCTGACCCAGCGCCAGCACGATGGGTTTGCGCCGCGTGGGGCTGCTGGAGAAGTCGCAGCCCAGCAGCAGGGTTTGTGGTGCGGCGGCCGTCATCCCAAGGCCAGCGCCGTGACGCCTACAGCAATACACAGCGCGCCAAAAATGCGCGCCACGCGGTCACCCTCGCCCAGCAGGTGCCCACCGATCAGCGCTGCAAACAGCATGGACACCTCGCGCGCCGGAGCCACGTGCGACAGGGGCGCCTGCTGCATGGCGTAGAGCACCAGCACATAGGCCACGGGGCTCACCACCGCCACGGCCAGAGCAAAACGCCACTGGGCCAGCCACAGCGTGCGGGCGGTGGGCAGGTCGCGCAGCACCACGGGCGCCAGCAGGCCCACGCGCACAAAGTTGCCCATGTAGTCCACCAGGATGGGCGACATCAGCAAAAACTTGACCGCATAGCCATCGACCACCGTGTAGCTGGCAATGAACGCCCCCGTGAGAACCCCGTAGGCCATCCCCTTGTGCACCCGTGCACGCGCGGCAGGGTCGTGCGCGGCGCGCAGCAGGCCCGGGCCGCCCGCGATCAAAAACACGCCCCCCACCACGCCCACGATGCCCAAAGCGCCCAGCGCCGAGATCTGCTCACCCAGCAGCGTGATGGCCACCAGCGACGACAGGAGTGGCCCCGAGCCCCGCGCCAGCGGGTAGACCACGGTGAGGTCCGCTACGCGGTAGCCGCGCAGCAGGATGACGAAGTACGCCACGTGCAGCAGCCCGCTGGCGACCACAAAGCCCCACTCCACCGCACCCCACAGCGGTACCGCGTCGCGCCCCAAGTACCAGCCCAGCGGCGCCCAGACCACCATCATGATCACCGAGGTGAAGAACGCAAACCGCGAGTCCCCCCCAGCCTTCTTGGCCACGATGTTCCAGCACGCGTGGATGAGGCCAGCGAGGATGATGAGGGCGAAAGCGGTGAAGGTCACAGGTCAGAAAGAGAGAGGGCTTGAATGCAAAAAGCCGCAGCGCGATGGCGGCTGCGGCTTGGATTGAAGGGCGAGGTACCGCTCACGGCATCTGCAACTGGCGCGGCCCCAGCGGGGGCCACCGTGCAAGAGCCGCCAAGCTGCGCAAGCAGCGCTTCGCTTGCGTGCACTGGTGGCGTCCCCCTGCCCGCACCGCGAAGTGGTGCGAGAGCGGGGGGAAGGCGCGCAGCGCTTCAGGGGGGTGATCTCTATGCTCTTCCGATGATGGAGGCTGTGGCCATCAACTCTTCGAGCAGCGCAAACGACACCTTGCCCGATACCGAATACGGGTCCAGCTCAGGCTTCTCGGAATACTTCAGCAGGATGGAGTGGTTGATCTTGGACAGGTTGACCTGGCCCATGGTCCAGCCGCCAAACCGGCGCTCGGCGATTTCTTCGTAGTGCAGCAGCACCACGTCCTTGTGGCGCGGGTCCTTCTGCATGTGGCCGTACAACTCGCTCACTGCCGAGCGACCGCCCTCGATGGCTTGCAGGAACACGCCACCGCCGTAGCACAGCACGCCGGTGATGCCGGAGCCCGGGTTGTGCTGGCGCGACTGCGTCAGGATGGCTTCGATGGCGGCGGGCGAGGTATCGACCGCGCGACTGGCGTAAAGCAGGCGTACCAGCATGGTCAGTTCTTTCCAGGAATGAGGGACAAAAATTCACGGCGCAGGGCGCTGTCCTTGAGGAACACGCCACGCATGACCGAGTTGATCATGCGGCTGTCGTTGTCGCGCACGCCGCGCCAGGACATGCAGAAGTGGCTGGCTTCCATGACGATGGCGAGGCCGTCGGGCTGGGTCTTTTCCATGATCAGGTCGGCCAGCTGCACCACGGCTTCTTCCTGGATCTGGGGGCGGCCCATGATCCAGTCCACCAGGCGCGCGTATTTGGACAGGCCGATCACGTTGGTGTGCTCGTTGGGCATCACGCCGATCCAGATCTTGCCGATGACGGGGCAGAAGTGGTGGCTGCAGGCACTGCGCACGGTGAGCGGGCCCACGATCATCAGCTCGTTGAGGTGCTCGGCGTTCGGGAATTCGGTGATGGGCGGCTGCGCTACATAGCGGCCGCGGAACACCTCGTTGAGGTACATCTTGGCCACGCGGCGCGCGGTGTTGTTGGTGTTGTGGTCCCCTTCGGTGTTGATGACCAGGCTGTCGAGCACGCCTTGCATCTTGACCTCAACCTCGTCGAGCAGCTTCTCCAGCTCGCCGGGCTCAATGAATTCGGCAATGTTGTCGTTGGCGTGAAAGCGCTTGCGCGCGGCGGCAAGGCGTTCTCGGATCTTGACGGAAACGGGCGTGCCTTCGTCCGGTGAGGTGGGCGTCATATCGGCGGCAGGTTGGCTGGACATGGCTGGCATCGTACCAGCGAACACAGTTTGATCGATTACAAGGGTTTTAGGCAGCAAGCGCTAGTGCAATATGCCTGAGAAGCTATCAATAAAGTAGCAATCTCGACAAAGGCGCCCTCAATACCGCTTGCCCGTCACCCACAGCGCCAGGCGCATGAGGCCAAACGCCACGCGGTCCAGCACCCGCTGGCGCAGCGGGCGGCCGGCATAGCGCGCAGGGTCCATGCGGCGGCCCGCATGCTGCATGGCGTGCACCAGGCGCTGGCGCAGGTCGATGGCAAAGGCGGCGTCTTCCACCACCACATTGGCCTCGCGCGCCAGCAGCAGCGAGAGCGGGTCAAGGTTGGACGAACCCACCGTGGCCCAGGGCCGGTCGCCCTGCGCATCGATGACGGCCACCTTGGCGTGCAGAAAGCTGGGGGCGTACTCGTAGATCTCGACCCCCGCCTCCAGCAGCGCGCCATACACCGGGCGGGCTGCGTGGTACTGCATGAAGTATTCGTACCGCCCTTGCAGCAGCAGACGCACGCGCACGCCCCGGCGCGCGGCCATCACCAGCGCGCGGCGCAGCTTGCCGCCGGGCATGAAGTAGGCGTTGGCGATGATGACCTCGTGCCGCGCCGTGCCGATGGCCTTGCGGTATGCCTTCTCGATGCGGCTGCGGTTGCGCACGTTGTCGCGCAGCACCAGGGTGGCGCGCACGGGGGGGCCGGCATTGGGGTCGCCGCCCTGCTCCGCGTGCCGTGCGGCGCTGGCCGCGCGCAGGGCCCGCAGGGCCTCTGGCAGGCGGCGCTGGCGCGCGTCGCGCACGGCCTGCATGCGCCACCAGAGCTGGTCCATGGTGTCGCTGGCCGAGGCCACCAGGCTGCCGGTGGCCCGCACCGCAAAGTCAAAGCGGGGCGCATCCAGCGTGCCGTGGTTAGGGTCGTGAAAGTCATCCAGCACGTTGATGCCGCCGCAGAACAGCACCCGCCCATCCACCACGCACAGCTTGCGGTGCAGGCGCCGCCAGCGGTGCGGCAGCAGCAGCCCCAGTGGCCCCAGCGGCGAATACACGCTGCACAGCACACCGGCGGCCTGCAACTGCTCGGCCCAGGCCTTGGGCAGAGCCCCGGTGCCCACGCCATCGACCACCAGATGAGTGCGCACGCCGCGCGCTGCGGCGCGCATCAGCGCCTGGGCCACCGTGGCTCCGGCGCCGGTGAAGTCAAAGATGTAGGTCTCGAACTGGATGTCCGCCATGGCGGCATCCATGGCCTCAATCAGCGCCGGGAAGAACTCCTCAGCACCTTGCAGCAGACGGACCTGGTGGTCGTCGGCGGGCCCGGTGCGTGGGGCCTGCGCAAAGGGCTTGCGCCTCATCCCGTCACCCCGCCACCGCACACACCCCGGCAGCGCCTCACAGCCGGAACTCCGCAATCAAGGGCAGATGGTCCGACATGCGCCACCAGATGCGGCCACGGGGCACCTGCAGCGACAGCGGCGTGAGCCCGCGCGCGTACACATGGTCCAGCTGCGCCAAGGGCAGGCGTGCAGGGTAGGTGAAGGTGCGGGGCGCATCCCATTCATACAGGCCAAAGCCTGCCAGCATGCGCTTGAGCAACTGCCCCCAGTCGTTGAAGTCACCCGCCACCACCAGCGGTGTGCCAGGCGGCACCTCGCGCTCGATGAAGCCCTGCAGGCGCTCGACCTGGCGGATGCGGCTGCCCGGGATGAGACCCAGGTGCACCACGATGACATGCACCTTGCGGCCCTGTATGTCCACCTCTACGTGCAGCAGCCCGCGCTGCTCGAAGCGGTGGTCCGAGATGTCTTCATGCTGGTGCCCGATCACCGGCCAGCGGGTCAGCAGCGCATTGCCATGTTCGCCGTGTTTGGTGATGGCGTTGGTGCGGTACACCGCCTCGTAGCCTTCGGGCGCCAGAAACTCGGCCTGCGGCAGCTCGGGCCAGCGCTGAAAGTAAGCCGCCTCGCGCCGGTGCAGCTTGCGCACCTCCTGCAGGCAGACGATGTCGGCATCGAGCTGCTCCACCGCCAGGCCCAGGTTGTGAATCTCCAGCCGCCGCGCGGGCCCGATGCCTTGCACCCCCTTGTGGATGTTGTAGGTGGCTACGCGCAGGATGTCGTCGTGTTGCATGGCTGAATTGTGTCGCAAGCCGCGCGGAAAGCGGGTTTGCCCGACGCGGGCGGGTGGCTGTAGCGCCTTACACTGGGTGTCTTCATATTTTGAGCACGCAGGGACGGCCCCGACCCCCATGGCTACCGAGAGCGGCCCCAATCCCGCCCCACCGACCCAGGCGCTGATCGTGGACAGCAATGCCACATCGCGCAGCATTCTGGTGGGACAGTTGCGCGAATACGGCGTGACCCGCATCGTGCAATGCTCCCGTGTGCAGGACGCGCGCGCCCGGCTGGAGCACACGGTGTTCGACTACGTGTTGTGCGACCAGTTTTTTGGCGAATCCAACTACTCGGGCCAGACCCTGCTGGACGACCTGCGGCGCGCGCAGCTGCTGCCGTTTTCCACGGTGTTCTTCATGGTCACGGCCGAGGCGTCCTACGCCGCCGTGGCCGAGGCTGCCGAGTCGGCGCTGGACGGCTACCTGCTCAAGCCCTTCACACCCAGTGCGCTGTTTGAGCGCCTGAGCCTGGCGCGCCTGCGCAAGATCCATCTCAAACCCATTTTCGATGCCATCGAGGCTGAGGATTTCGAGCAGGCCGCCGCGCTGTGCGTGGAGCGCTTCGAGGCCCGCAAGCCCTACTGGCTGTACGCCGCCCGCATCGGGTCGGAGCTGCTGCTGCGGCTGGGGCGGCACGATGAGGCGCGCACCCTGTTCGAGGCCGTGATCGCGGCGCGTGCCCTGCCCTGGGCCAAGCTGGGCGTGGCCCGTGCGCAGATCGAATCGGGCCAGGCCGCGCGCGCCATCACCACCTTGCAGGAGCTGATCGGCGAGGACGCCTCGTTTGCCGACGCCTACGACGTGCTGGGCCGCGCGCAGGTGGAGATGGGCAATTTTTCGCAGGCCATCGAGACCTACCGAACGGCCAGCACCCTCACGCCCGACTCGGTCGTGCGGCTGCAGAAGCTGGGGATGATGTCGTATTACATGGGCGACCGCGCCACGGCCACCAAGGTGCTGGCGCGCGCCACGGTGCTGGGCATTGACTCCAAGCTGTTCGACTACCAGTCACTGGTGCTGCTGACGTTTGCCTATTACGCCGAAAACGACCGCAAGGGCATTGAGCGCTGCATGGCCGACTTTGCCCGCATCCTGGAGCGCCACCACAGCAGCGCACGCATCCGTCGGTTTGCGGAGGTGGCGCGCGCGCTGCAGCTCATCCAGCAGCGGCAGTTCTCGCAGGCAGTCGAATCGGTGCGTGGCATGGCCCGCGAGATCACGTCCAGCACCTTTGACTTTGAAGCCGCCTGCAACCTGGGCAGCCTGCTGGCCGTGTTGGCCGTCACATCCATTGAGCTGCCCGAGGGTGACAGCTGGGTGCGCGCCCTGGGCATGCGCTATGCCAACACAAGGGGTCTGACCGAGTTGATGGCCAATGCCTGCAACCTGCATGAGCCCTACAGCGAGCTGGTGCGCGACTGCCTGCAACGGGTCAACAAGACGGCCGAAGTCGCGATGGCACAAAGCCTGGGGGGCGACCCGGGCGGGGCTGTGCAAAACCTGCTGTCCGAGGCTGAACGCACCCTCAACTCCAAACTGCTGGATATGGCCCAGCAAGTGCTGCTGCGCCACAGCGCGCGCATGGCCGCGCCCGAGCCGCTGCAGGCAGCCATCGACGCACTGCGTACCCGCATGGGTACGGCCCCGGCAAGGGCCATCCTGGGACAAGACAGCGAGCGGCACCCCGGCGGCGTGGCACTGCGGGTGCGCAGCAGCGGCGACAACGCACCGGCACGCATCCCACCGCCTCCGCAAGACAGCCTGGCACTGAACCCAGCACCCACTGACGAGGCCGACGACCCTGCGGCAGCCCTGCGCCTGCGGCCGCCAGACTCTCCTTGAGACAACGGCGCCTGGCCCGCGGCCGTCCTCGACAACTGGCCAGCGGCCAGTGGCTCGCCGGATTTTCAGGGGCTCACGAACCGGGGCAGCAACAGGCAAGCCTCGGCATTGGAGGCAGAAAAACACCGGTCTGCTGCCTGCTGCCAGGGCAGCCATTCATAGGCATCGTGCTCGCGCGGGCTCAGCACCACGGGTGTCCCGGGGGGTACACGCAGACCAAACACGCGCTCGCGGTTGCGCACCACGCCAGGGGCATAACGGTGCAGCCATTGGGGCCAGATGTCGTACACGTTCTCCAGCGCCCAGTCGGTCAGCAGGCAACCCGGTGCCTGGGTGTCTATGCCGGTTTCTTCGGCAACTTCACGGCGGGCCGTCTCGGCAAAGGGCTCGTCCAGCGTGTCCTTGCTACCGGTGACCGACTGCCAATGCCCTTCGCCCCCGGTGCGGCGGATCAGCAGCACGTCCAGCGCAGGCGTGTGGATCACCACCAGCACCGACTCCGGAAGCTTGTACGGCCGCTGCGGCCCGGCGGTTGCCATGGCTCGGCGCCCTTTGCCTTCAACCGCCCTTGGGGCGCTGGGCTGCCGTGGTCGTGGGTACGGGTGGCGGCAGCTCCTTGGCCTGCAACGCGCGCGCCTGCACCACCAGCTGGTTGTGTGCGTCCAGAAACGCTGCGGCGATGACCTTGCCCTCGTTGGTATTGCTCCAGCCAGCGCCTGCGGCGCCGCCCAGCTTGCCGAATACCAGGCCGCCCACCCCGAGGTCGGTAGTGCGTGCGGAGCCGGTGGCCGCTGCCACCTGCTCGGTGGTTTCGTTGTCGGACAGCAGCAAGGCCGTCTGCGCTTCCTTGAACTTGACCTGCTCCACCAGCCCGGCCAGGCCTGCAATGTCGCGCAGCACCGGGATCATGGCGATCACCCCGGCCAGGCCCCGGCCCGCATCCTGCTCGCTGAACGTGAGGCTGGGCGTGAGCGTGTACTGCGCCTCGTAGCCCTTGCCCTTGGCCACGGTGGAGTTGTTCTTGCGCAGGATGCCCGCGTCCTTCAGCTCCTGCTCCTGAATCGTCCCCTTCAGCCCGGCCGCCCGGTCCACCACCCGGAAGCACCCGCTCTGCTGGGCCAGCAGCTTGACCAGGGGCACCGGTGACGAAGGCAGCTGGTAGCCCGAGCCCATGATGTAGCCGTTGGGGTTCTCGGCCAGCGCCAGGGTGGCCACGGGCGCATCACAACGCACCAGTTCGCGGGCCGCGTTCTGCGCACCCTGCGGTCCAGCCGATCCCGTGACCACCGAGCCGCCCTGCCCCAGTTCGGTTTTCTTCTCGCCACATCCGGCCAGGGCGATGCAGGCGGCCGCTGCCAACAGCCAATGGGAGCGTGTCAACAAACGCATGGAGGTACCTCTTTCAGTCCGTGCCCGGCGGTCAGTGCCTTGATGCGCCGCGCATGAAAAAAGCGGCCCGGGCACCAGGCCCGAGCCGCTTGTTGTGCGATGCATGGCTGCATACGCGAAGGACGTGACGCGTCCGAAATCAGGCCGCAGTCTTGACCGCGTCGGGGTTGCGCAGACGGATATGCAGCTCGCGCAACTGCTTTTCGTCCACAGGGCTGGGTGCCTGCGTGAGCAGACACTGGGCGCGCTGGGTCTTGGGGAAGGCGATCACGTCGCGGATCGACTCGGCACCGGTCATCAGCGTCACGATGCGGTCCAGGCCAAAGGCCAGGCCGCCGTGCGGGGGCGCGCCGTACTGCAGCGCGTCCAGCAGGAAGCCGAACTTGAGCTGGGCTTCTTCGGGCGTGATGTTGAGGGCGTCGAACACCTTCTGCTGCACATCGGCGCGGTGGATACGGACGGAGCCGCCACCCATTTCCCAGCCGTTGAGCACCATGTCGTAGCCCTTGGAGATGCACTTCTCGGGCGCGGTGACCATCCAGTCTTCGTGGCCGTCCTTGGGGCTGGTGAAGGGGTGGTGCACCGAGTTCCAGCGCTGGTTTTCCTCGTCGTACTCGAACATCGGGAAGTCCACCACCCACAGCGGCGCCCAGCGGTCTTCAAACAGGCCGTTCTTCTTGCCGAACTCGCTGTGGCCGATCTTGATGCGCAGCGCGCCAATGGCGTCGTTGACGATCTTTTCCTTGTCGGCGCCGAAGAAGATCAGGTCGCCGTCTTGTGCACCGGTGCGCTCCAGCACCGCTTGCAGGGCGGTGTCGTGGATGTTCTTCACGATGGGCGACTGCAGGCCGTCACGGCCCTTGGCCAGCTCGTTCACGCGGATGTAGGCCAGGCCCTTGGCGCCGTAGATCTTGACGAACTCGGTGTAGGCGTCGATCTCGCCGCGGCTGATGCCGCCGTTTTCCTTGGAGCCGCCGGGAATGCGCAGGGCCACGACGCGGCCGTTCTTCATGTTGGCGGCACCCGAGAACACCTTGAAGTCCACGTCCTTCATCACGTCGGTCAGCTCGGTGAATT
>ERZ778025.757-NODE-757-length-39627-cov-5.916481_pt1 | contig 39627 bp, 35 predicted proteins | sample MGYA00375755_ERZ778025 | MGnify/ENA primary metagenome ERZ778025 (study PRJEB29350, sample SAMN05389825) | bioreactor metagenome | isolation source: Thiocyanate bioreactor | place: South Africa: University of Cape Town | collected 2014-03-17 ... | reverse complement strand
CCGCAGACAGGCCCCCCCCCGCCACGCCGATTTGGGAAAATCCCAGCTCGCGGGCCCACTCCTGCATTTGAGGAACGAGTTGACTGTTGCACCACATACCGGCCAGATTGTAGAAAGCGGCAGCGATGCCCCTGGCGCCCCCCCTGCCGGCACTTCTGCCGAACCCACGCGCCAATTCATCTGGCATGGCGAGGAAGACACCGCCGCCTTTGCCCGGCGCCTGGCCGCACAACCCTTGCTGGCCAACGCCTTTGTGACCCTGCACGGCGACCTGGGTGCGGGCAAGACCACCCTGGTGCGCCACCTGCTGCGCGCCCTGGGTGTGCAAGGCCGTATCAAGAGCCCCACCTATGCCGTGGTGGAGCCCCACGAGGCCCCGGGTCTGTCAATCTGGCACTTCGACTTCTACCGTTTTGACGATCCGCGCGAGTGGGAAGACGCCGGTTTCAGGGACATTTTTGCCAACCCCGGTCTCAAGGTGGCAGAATGGCCGGAAAAGGCTGCAGCGCTTACTCCGCTTGCAGACCTTGCTATTCACATTGAAGCAACGGATGACACCGAAAGGAAGGTCACGCTGCATGCCCCCACCGCCACCGGGCGCAGCCTGCTGCAAGCTCTCTGAGACGCCGTGAACGAACCCACCTTGCCTGCCCGCCAAGCCCCCCTGCCCTCGCGCCGCGCCGTGCTGCGCGCCAGCAGCCTGGTACTGCTGCTGGGTACACAGCAGATTGCACGCGGCGCCACCATCGTGGCCGTGCGCGTGTGGCCTGCCCCTGAGTATTCACGCGTCACCATCGAGTCCGATGGCGCGCTGGTGGCCAAGCAGTTTTTCGTGACCTCGCCGCCGCGCCTGGCGGTGGACATTGAGGGCATCGATCTGAGCCCCGAGCTGCGCGAACTGGTGGCCAAGGTCAAGCCCGACGACCCCAACATCGCGGGCATCCGCGTGGGCCAGAACGCGCCCGGCGTGGTGCGCCTGGTGGTGGACCTCAAGCAGCCCGCCATGCCGCAGGTGTTCACCCTGCCGCCTGTGGCCGCCTACCGCCACCGGCTGGTGTTTGACCTGTACCCCGCAGCGCCCGTGGACCCGCTGGAGGCCCTGATTGCCGAGCGCCTGCGCGATGCCAACGGCCCCGCTGCTGCGTCTGCCCCCTCGCCTGCCAGCGCCCCTGCCACCGCCCGCGCGCCCGCACCGGCTGCCGAGCACGACCCGCTGGGCGACCTGATCGCGCAGCGCGCAAATGGCCCCACCACCGGCAGCACAGGTGCACAGCCGCCCGCCCCGCCACCAGCGGTGGCAGCGGCGCCCGCACCGGGGGCAGCCCCTGCAACGCCGTCACGCCCCGGCAACCGCGCCACAGCCACCGAGACCGACCGCATCATCATCGTGGCACTCGACCCCGGTCACGGTGGCGAAGACCCCGGCGCCATCGGCCCCTCCGGCACGCGTGAAAAAGACGTGGTGCTGCGCGTGGCCCACCTGCTGCGCGACCGCATCAACGCCACCACCATTGGCGGCAATCCCATGCGGGCCTACCTCACACGCGACGGGGACTACTTTGTACCCCTGGGCACCCGCGTGCAGAAGGCCCGGCGCGTGCAGGCCGACCTGTTTGTGAGCATCCACGCCGACGCGTTCACCACCCCTGCCGCACGCGGCGCCAGCGTGTTTGCGCTGAGCCAGGGCGGCGCCTCCAGCACCGCCGCCCGCTGGCTGGCCAACAAGGAAAACCAGGCCGACCTGGTGGGCGGCATCAACGTGCAGTCCAAGGACCAGCATGTACAGCGCGCGCTGCTGGACATGAGCACCACCGCGCAGATCAACGACAGCCTCAAGCTCGGCACCGTGCTGCTGGGCGAGATCGGCAATGTGGGCAAGCTGCACAAGCCGCGCGTGGAGCAGGCAGGCTTTGCCGTGCTCAAGGCGCCCGACATCCCCAGCGTGCTGGTCGAGACCGCCTTCATCAGCAACCCCGAAGAAGAAAAGCGCCTGCGCAGCAGCGCCTACCAGGAGCAGCTGGCCGATGCGCTGATGCGCGGCATCACGCGCTACTTCGCCAAGAACCCGCCGCTGGCGCGCAGCCGGTCGGTGTAGGCAGGTCAAGGACAGGGCGCGCGGGGCAGCCAGACCACCTTGCGCGCACTGCCAACTGCAGGCACAGTAGCCTGCATCGGCCGGGCGCGCACCGCGCCCAGGCCAGCAAGGAGAACTGCCATGGCCCTGCCCCACGCCCAATCTGGCCAGATCGTCAGCGTGCGCCCCCTGGGGGCGCGTTTGGCCGACACCGTCACCACCGCCATCCTCAAAGCCGGCCAGCTCGAAGTCATGCGGGTGGTCCTGCCGGTGGGCAAATCCATGAAAGAGCACCAGACACCCGGCGAGGCCACCGTGTTGTGCATCGAGGGCTTGGTGGAGTTTGCCAGCGACCAGGGCGTGCAGCAGTTGCACCCCGGCGACTTTGTGCACCTGGCACCGCGCGCACTGCATTCGCTCAAGGCGGTGGAGCCTGCGTCCCTGCTGGTGACGATGTGCCTCAAGCCTGCCCCAACGGCTTGAGCCCCAGCCCGCCCAGGCGGTCAGCGCCCCAGCCGGAACACGCTCACGATCTCTGACAACCGCGCCGCCTGGTGCTTGAGGCTATCGGCCGCCGCCGCGCTCTGCTCCACCAAGGCAGCGTTCTGCTGGGTGACCTGGTCGAGCTGCATCACCGCCTCGCCCACCTGACTGATGCCGATGGTCTGCTCGCCCGTGGCGCTGGAGATTTCGCCAATCAGGTCGCTCACCCGCTGCACCTGGGCGACGATGTCTTCCATGCTCTGCCCGGCGTTGCTCACCAGCTGGGTGCCGTTCTCCACCTTTTCCACACTAGCGCCGATCAGGGCCTTGATCTCCTTGGCGGCTTCGGCGCTGCGCTGGGCCAGGCTGCGCACCTCGCTGGCCACCACGGCAAAGCCCCGGCCCTGTTCGCCGGCGCGGGCAGCCTCCACCGCCGCGTTCAGTGCCAGGATGTTGGTCTGGAACGCAATGCCGTCGATCACGCTGATGATGTCGGTGATCTTTCGGGACGCGGCCGAGATGTCCTGCATGGTGGTCACCACCTGTCCCACCACCTCGCCACCCTTGACCGCCGCCTGTGATGCCGAGCCAGCCAGCGTCGCGGCCTTGCGCGCGGTGTCGGCATTGTTCTTCACGGTGCTGGTGATCTGCTCCATGGAGGCGGCCGTTTCCTCCAGGTTGCTGGCCTGCTCTTCCGTGCGCTGACTCAGGTCGGCATTGCCCATGGCGATCTCGCTGGAGCCCGTGGCAATGCTGTCGCTGCTGTGCCGCACATCACCCACAATGCGCACCAGCGAGGTCTGCATGCCCTGCATGGCCCGCATCATCTCGGCCACCTCGCCACGCCCCTGCACCTCGATGGGCTGGGACAGGTCGCCCTCGCCAATGCGCTGCGCCACCGCGCTCACCGCCCCCAGCGAGCGTCGGATGCGCTGCACCACCACCCACGACAGCACCACCAGCAGCGCGAGCCCCGCCACGCCGGCCACCAGCACCGTCATGCGGTAGGACTGGATGAGCTCGGCCGCCTCGGCCGCCTGCTCGGCCGAGCGGCGCACCTGGTAATCGACCATCTTGTCGGCAATGGCGTTGTACTTGTCCAGCACGGGGGCAAACGTGCCCAGCGCATAAGCGCGGGCCTGGGCCATGTCGCCCGCCTTTTTCAGCTCCAGTGACTTGTCGCGCGTCTCCAGGTACGACTTGCGGATGGTGGCCAGCTCTTCCTGGATGCGCAGGCCCTCAGGGCTGTTTTCCAGCTCGGTGTAGCGCTTTTGCACCTTGCTGGTGTCGGCCGTGGTGGCCGCCATCGTGTCCTTGAAGTAGTTTTGCAGGTCATCGCCCTCGGTCTGGGCGATGGAGAACACGCGCGTGGAATTGACGGCGATGTTGCTGCGCCAGCGCAGCGCCAGTTGCAGCCGCTCCACCTGCTCTGATGCGAGATGGTCCACCGTGGCCCCCAGATGCTGCACCCGCACAAGGCTGAGCACCAGCACCACCACCAGCGCCAGCACCGCCACCCCCACGATCAAACCGATCTGCTGCGCCACCGTCAACTGAGCGCCTACGGCCCCCCGGCCGGCGTGCTGGATGTGCTGGGTCATCGCGTGTCCTTGTGTAAGTTTTGTACGCCCAGGAAATGATCTGCCTGCGCAACGCGGTTGGCAACAGCGCCAAGCGCAGGGAAACCCTTAGAGCCTGCTGAGGGTTTGGCCGGGGATCCGTCCACGCGCTCTAGGAGCCTGTCCTACAGCCACCGCCCTCGCCTGCCTACACCGACAAAAAGCATCACGAGCCACAGTAGAGGCACAGGTCGAGCTTCAGCCGCCACTGCGGAAGGGGACCACGGCCTGACTCCACAACCATCAAGGAATCTCGCCATGAAAATCCGTCACATTCTTCTCGCGACCACTTGCACCGCGGCCCTGGCACTGGGTGGTTGTGCATCCAACCCCACCAACGCCCAAGTGGGCACTGGCGTCGGCGCCGTGGTCGGCGGCGTTGCCGGTAACGCCATCTTCGGCGGCCCCGTGGGCACCATCGGCGGTGCCGCAGCCGGCGCCCTCATCGGCCATGAAGTGGGTGAAGACCGCGACCAGCGTCGCCCCTACCGCCGTTAAATTTGCGGGGCGCTGAGCGCTCCCGCTGTATGCCCAACACCTGTTTGGGCATCAAAAAAGCGGCAGGCGCATGATCCACATGCGCCTACCGCTCTTTTTTTGGTAGCAGATGGTCGATCTTCAGACCGTACGCGCCTGACGCCCTGCGCGCCACGCGCCAAAGATGGCGATCAGGCCCGGCACAAAAATCATTGCCCAGATGATCTTGTCCAGGTTCTCCTTGACCCACGCAAAGTTGCCGAAGAAGTACCCCGCCGCGGCAATACCGAGCACCCACAGCAGCGCACCACCCACGTTGTACGCGGTGAACTTGGCACGGTTCATTTCAGCAACGCCCGCCACGAAGGGTGCAAACGTGCGGATAAAGGGCATGAAGCGCGCAATCACGATGGTGATGCCGCCGTAGCGCTCATAAAACTCATGCGCCTGGTTGAACGCCCGGCGGTTGAACCAGCGCGAATCCTCCCACTGGAACACCTTGGGCCCAAAGTAGCGGCCAATCGAATAGTTGCACTGGTCGCCCAAAATGGCCGCCGCCAGCAGCACCCCGCACGCCAGCGGAAAGTTCATCATCCCCGCCCCACACAGCGCGCCCACGATGAACAGCAGCGAGTCGCCCGGCAAAAACGGCATCACCACCAGCCCCGTTTCGACAAACACGATGGCGAACAGCAGCGCGTACACCCACATGCCGTAGGTCTGCACAAACGCCTCCAGGTACTTGTCCACGTGCAGGATGAAGTCGATGAGAAAAGTGACAAGTTCCATGAAGAGGCAGGCCCGGCGCGGCGCGGAAAAAAGGTGGGCGCATTATCCCCATCCCGTCCGCCGCACCACCCGATATCCCTGCACAGCCCCCGCCCTAAAATCCCCCGGGTGAACGACACCACCTCCTCCCTCGCAGCGGCGCAGCCCGCCTCCGGCCCCACGCCCCCCGCGCGCCGCCCCATCCGCGATCTGCCCGATGAGCTGATCAGCCAGATTGCGGCTGGCGAGGTGGTGGAGCGCCCGGCCTCGGTGGTACGCGAGCTGGTAGACAACGCGCTGGACGCGGGCGCCACGCAAATCACCGTGCGCCTGTCTGCAGGCGGGGTGCGGCTGATCACGGTGGAAGACGATGGTGGTGGCATTCCGCAAGAAGAACTGCCCGTGGCCCTGCGCCGCCACGCCACCAGCAAGATCACCAACCTGAACGACCTGGAGACCGTGGCCACCATGGGCTTTCGGGGCGAGGCGCTGGCCGCCATTGCCTCGGTGTCGGAGATGGCCCTGCTCTCACGCCCGGCGGCCCAGGCCAGCGCCTTCTTGCTGGACGCACGCAGCGGCGAGCTGCGCCCCGCAGCACGCAGCACCGGCACCACGGTGGAGGTGAAGGAACTGTTCTTCTCCACCCCCGCTCGCCGCAAGTTTTTGAAGACCGACGCCACCGAGCTGGCGCACTGCATTGAATCGGTGCGCCGCCACGCGCTGGCGCGGCCCGATGTGGGCTTTGCCATCTGGCACGAGGGCAAGTTGGTGGAGCAGTGGCGCGCCACCTTCGTGCCCGGCCAGAGCGATGTACAGGACGCCCATGACGCGCTGGCACGCCGCCTGTCGGATGTGCTGGGCGAAGACTTTGTCACCCAATCGGTTGCTGTGCAGCACCGCGTGGGCCCTGTCACCGTCACCGGCCGCGCAGGGCTGCCCGACGCTGCCCGCTCGCGGCCCGACCACCAGTACTGCTACGTCAATGGCCGCTTTGTGCGCGACAAGGTGCTCACCCACGCGGCCCGCAGCGCCTACGAAGACGTGCTGCACGGCCATAAGCAGCCCATCTACGCGCTGTATGTGGAGATCGACCCGGCGCGTGTGGACGTGAACGTGCACCCGACCAAGATCGAGGTGCGCTTTCGCGACAGCCGCGAGGTGCACCAGGCCGTGCGCCATGCGGTGGAAAACGCGCTCGCAGCGCCCCGGGCCGCCGCACTGGCAGCCGCTGCGGTGACACCCAACCCCTCCACAGCCGGTGATGGGGAGCATTTCAAGCCCCAGACGCCCCAAGCGATAGTGTGGAATGCCCAGGCTGCTATCAAATTTGAAGAACGGGGCCACCGTGTGGAAGACCTGGCGGCCCTGTGGGCGCCGCGCGGTGCGCCCTCCGCGAGTCCCATGACAGACCCGGCGGTTGGCGCTGCGGTGGGTGGGCTGTGGGCACCTTCGGCCCAGGCCGGTGCGAACGCAACGTCCACAGCGCCCGCAATGCCCGGTGAATCCGGCGCTCCTGCCACGGGGTGGGACGGCGCGCAGCCTGCAGAGGTAGCGGCGCCCTCTGCAGCATCCCCGACCGCCTCCCTTGCCAACAACCCGTCCACAGCCTGGCCCGTGGGCCGCGATGGCCAGGAAACCGCCTGGCCCCTGGGCAAGGCCGTGGCGCAGTTGCACGGCGTCTACATCCTGGCCGAAAACGCCCAGGGCATGGTGGTGGTGGACATGCATGCCGCCCACGAGCGCATCGTCTACGAGCGCCTGAAGGCCCAGGTGGACAGCGGCGCGCGCATCGCGAGCCAGCCCTTGCTGATCCCCGCCACCTTCGCCGCCACACCGCAGGAAGTCGCCACGGCCGAAGAGTCTGCCGAAGTGCTGGCCACGCTGGGCCTGGAGGTGGTGCCCTTCTCCCCCAAGACGCTGGCCGTGCGCGCCGTGCCCACCACCTTGGCGCAGGGCGACCCGGTGGAGCTGGCTCGCAGCGTGCTGGCCGAACTGGCCGCACACGACGCCACCACCGTGGTGCAGCGCGCCCGCAATGAAATCCTGGGCACCATGGCCTGCCACGGCGCCGTGCGGGCCAACCGCAAGCTCACCATCGATGAGATGAACGCCTTGCTGCGCCAGATGGAAACCACCGACCGCTCCGATCAGTGCAACCATGGCCGCCCCACATGGCGGCAACTGAGCATGAAGGAGCTGGACGCATTGTTCCTGCGTGGACGGTAGCGGCGGGCATCGCCCCGCCCGCGACATAGCCAGAGCCCTCTCCTCCAGCCATTGCCATCGCCCTCCATGACCCCTCGTTGCAGCACCACCGCCCCTACACCCGCCCTGAACCTGCTGGCGGCCACCACCGCCCTGTGCCTGGCCTGGCCCGCCCACGCCGGGCGCCCCCTGTCCGTGGACGATGCGGGCGTGGACGAGGTGGGCCATGGCCACGTCGAAGTGTGGTGGGAGGGCCAGCGCGGCCAGCCCGGCACGGTGTCCATGGCCCCTGCGTTCACCCCCATTGCTGGACTGGAGCTGGGCGCCGTGTTGGCACGTGACCGCAACGAGCGCCATACCCGCAAGGCCTGCAGGCCAAGTGGCTGTGGAGCCCCGCGCAAGAACAAGGCTGCAATGCAGGCAGCAGCGCCGGCGTCGTGCACCGGCGCCAAGGTGCCGGGCAGAGCGCAGGCAGCGTGATCGCACTCAATCTCATCGGCACCTGCGCCGCGACCTGGGGCGTGGTCAATGCCAACCTGGGCAGCCAGCGCGAGCGCGGCCAGTCCTGGCGCGCCACCTGGGGCGCCTCGGTGGAGCGCAGCTGGGGTGCCATCACCCCGCACCTGGAAGCCTTTGGCACCCAGCACAGCGCCCCCACGTTCCAGACCGGCGCGCGGTGGGAATGGGCGCCCGGCAGGCAGCTCGACGCCACCATTGGCCGCCAGCAGGGGCGCACCTTGCTCAGCGTGGGGTTTGCGCTGGGGTTCTGACCCCGCACCACACCGCCGCATGAAAAAAGCCCGCCGAAGCGGGCTTTTTGACGGGTGTGCAGAACGCTACTCAGTAGCGTGCAGTGACCTCTTTCAGTTATCCCGCGCAGCCTTGGCCGTGTCGGCAAAGTCGCTGAACACGCCGTCCACACCCAGGTTGTAGAACAGCTTGTATTCGGCCTTGGGGTCGCCCTTGAAGTCCGAGGCCAGGCGCTTGGCTTCGTTGCGGAAGGTGTAGGCGTGCACGAAAAGGCCTTCGGCGTGGGCGTTCTTCACCACGTCGGTGGGCGCCATCATCACGCGGTCGCGTTCGTCGATCTTGCCGTCGCCATTCAGGTCGTCGGGCTTGCCGTCCTTGTTGGCATCCACTTGTTTGGAGGGAATCAGGTACGGCTTCCAGGGGCCAATGCCGTCGGCATAGGTCTTGACTTCCTTGAGGCCTGCGGGGGTCAGCAGGCTGGCGAAGGTACGCGAGTCACCGGCCACGGCAAAGTCATAGGGCTTGTCGTACGGGGCCACCAGCGACATGGTGCCATCGGGGTTCACATCGTCTGCGTCCACCAGCTGCACCAGGCGCACCTGGGTCTTGGTGCGCAGGTACTTGAGGTTGGAGACCTCGAACGACTGGATGATGACGGGCGAGCTCTTGGAGGTGTAGCCGTACTTGGCCAGGATGGCCAGCAGGCGGTCTTCCAGCGGCAGGCCTTGCTTGACGTGGTAGGTGGGGTGCTTGGTCTCGGGGTACACGCCCACGGTGCGGCCCGCCTTGGCGCCTTCGGTCTTGGCCAGGTCCAGCACTTCTTCAAAGGTGGGGATCTGGAACTTGCCGTTGTACGACTGGTCGCGGTCGGACAGGGGCTGGATGGCGCGCAGGGTCTTGATTTCGGCCAGGGTGAAGTCGGTGACAAACCAGCCTTCCTCCTCTACGCCATCGACCACCTTCTTGGTCTTGCGGCCCGCAAACTCGGCGCGGGTGGAGACATCCGTGGTGCCCGTGATGTTGGGCTCATGGCGGGCAACCAGCACACCGTCCTTGGTGGCGACCAGGTCGGGCTCGATGAAGTCGGCGCCCATGTCGATGGCCAGCTTGTAGCCTTCCAGCGTGTGGTCGGGCCGGTAGCCCGCCGTGCCGCGGTGGCCGATCACCAGAGGCTTGTCGCCGTTCAGGGTGGGGTACGGATAGTTGTCGCTGCCGCCGCAGGCTGCCAGCGTGGCCACCATGGCCAGCGCGCCCCATTTCACACCAGGGATGTGCATGCTCTTCTCCTCGCTATGTTGTTGGTAGAACCGCCGAACTGTGGCGTCGGCATGTGACAAGGCCATGACGTTGGCTTGACCAACGGATGACGGCCGAACCACCCGCCAAACGCACCAATATGTGGCAAATATCCCGGCCACATTCCCCACCATTGTGCATAGACATCGGCATGAACGTATAACTTTTGGACATAATTCGATGCTGCGGTGCGCCAAACCGGTGCATGACTGCCTTCGATTTGTTGACCCTTTACTGCTGAAAGCCCTTTGAACCATGAAACACGCGACCGCCGAGAGCTTCCTTTCCCACGTGGCGCTCCGCAATCCCGGCCAGCCGGAATTCCTGCAAGCTGTCACCGAAGTGATGGAAAGCCTGTGGCCGTTCATCGCGCAGCACCCCCGCTATGCCGAGCACGGCCTGCTGGAGCGGCTGGTGGAGCCCGAGCGCGTCGTGATGTTCCGCGTGTCCTGGGTGGACGACCATGGCGCCGTGCAGGTCAACCGCGGCTACCGCATCCAGCACAGCATGGCCATTGGCCCCTATAAGGGCGGGCTGCGCTTTCACCCGTCCGTCAACCTGTCGGTGCTCAAGTTCCTGGCTTTTGAGCAGACCTTCAAGAACGCACTGACCACACTGCCCATGGGCGGCGGCAAGGGTGGTTCCGACTTCGACCCCAAGGGCAAGAGCCCTGCCGAAGTCATGCGCTTTTGCCAGGCCTTTGTGACTGAGCTGTACCGCCATGTGGGTCCGGACACCGATGTGCCCGCCGGCGACATCGGCGTGGGCGGCCGCGAGGTGGGCTTCATGGCGGGCATGTACAAAAAGCTGGCCAACAACGCGGCCAGCGTGTTCACCGGCAAGGGCCTGTCGTTCGGCGGCTCGCTGATCCGCCCTGAAGCCACGGGCTATGGCACCGTGTACTTCGCGCAAGAGATGCTCAAGACCCGGGGCCGCTCGTTCGATGGCCTGCGCGTGTCGGTGTCGGGCTCGGGCAACGTGGCGCAATACGCCGTTGAGAAGGCCATGCAACTGGGTGCCAAGGTCATCACGGTGTCGGACTCCAGCGGCACCATCGTTGACGAAGAGGGCTTTACGCCTGAAAAGCTCGCCATCCTCATGGACGTCAAGAACCACCTGTACGGCCGCGTGAGCGATTACGCCGCACGCACGGGCGTGAAGTTCGAGGCCGGTGTCCGCCCCTGGCACGTGAAGGTGGACGTGGCCCTGCCCTGCGCCACGCAAAACGAGCTGGACGAGAACGACGCGAAAACGCTCATCCAGAACGGCGTGGTCTGCGTGGCCGAAGGCGCCAACATGCCCTCGACCATCGAAGCCGCCAAGGCGTTTGAGGCCGCTGGCGTGCTCTACGCCCCCGGCAAGGCCAGCAACGCCGGTGGCGTGGCCACTTCGGGCCTGGAGATGAGCCAGAACGCCGCGCGCCTGTCCTGGCCTCGCGAAGAGGTGGACGCACGCCTGCTGCAGATCATGCAAGGCATTCACGCGGCCTGCCTGCAATATGGCAAGCGTGCCGACGGCAGCGTGAGCTACATCGACGGCGCCAACATCGCCGGCTTTGTGAAGGTGGCCGACGCCATGCTGGCGCAGGGCGTGGTGTAGGCCCCAGCAGGGCCTCAGAGCCTGTTCGCACAGCAAATCACTGGGGCTTCGGCCCCTTTGTTTTTGGCGCGCGGCGCAGTGCAGGCTATGCTGCACCTGGAAACAAATACGCACACTTTGGGGAGTCCGGCATGGAAATCTTCAGCTTCTTGAACGTCATGGTCGAAAAAGGAGGCTCGGACCTCTTTTTCAGTGTCGGCGCGCCGGTCAATCTCAAGATCGAAGGGGTCACGCACCCGTTGAAGATGCCCGCCTTGCTGCCCGGCCAGGTCAAGCAACTGGCCTACTCGGTCATGAACGAAAAGCAGATCGGCGAGTTCGAGGCCAAGCAGGAGATGAACCTGTCGATCTCGGCCGAGAACCTGGGGCGCTTCCGGGTGAACGTTTTTGTGCAGCGCGGCGAAACCGGCATGGTGGTGCGCTACATCAAGAACAAGATCCCGCCACTGGCCGCACTGGGCCTGCCCCCGGTGCTGGAAAAGCTGGTGCTGCGCAAGCGCGGCCTGGTGCTGGTGACCGGCGCCACCGGCTCGGGCAAATCGACCACGCTGGCGTCGATGATCAACTACCGCAACGAGAACGTCACGGGCCACATCCTCACCATCGAAGACCCGCTGGAGTTCTTGCACGCGCACAAGCGCTCGGTGGTGGACCAGCGTGAGGTGGGCATCGACACGCAGTCGTACGAAGAAGCCCTGAAGAACGCGCTGCGCGAGGCACCCGACGTGATCATGATCGGCGAGATCCGCGACCGCAACACCATGAAGCAGGCCATTGCCTATGCCGAGACGGGCCACCTGTGCCTGGCCACGCTGCACGCCAACAACGCCAACCAGGCCATGGAGCGGGTCATCAACTTCTTCCCTGAAGATGCCCACCACCAGCTGCTGATGGACCTGAGCCTGAACCTGGCCGGCGTGATCTCGCAGCGCCTGATCCCCGGCCTGCACGAAAAGCTGGTGCCTGCGGTGGAGGTGATGCTCAATTCGCCCTACATCGCGGACCTGATCGCCAAGGGCGAGTTCTCGGGCATCAAGGAGGCCATGGGCCACAGCACCGAGATCGGCATGTGCACCTTTGACCAGGCGCTGTACCAGCTCTACACCGACGGCCGCATCTCGCTGGACGAGGCGCTACACAACGCCGATTCGCGCACCGACCTGGCGCTGCGCGTGCGCCTGGCGGCGGGCGTGACCACGCAGGATGCGGGGGACCTTTCCATCGACACCTCCTCGCCCATGCAGTCGGCCTCGCGGCTGTCGTGAACGGCGTGCTAGCGCCAGCGATGGGACAGCGCCAGGGGTACCGTCTGCTCTACCACTGCAAGCCACCGGCTCCCGTGCTTGATGCTCACCGAACTTTTGTCCCTGCGCCAGAATCTGTCGGACGATGAAACGAATCCCTCTCATTGCATCCCTGGCGCTGGCAGTGGCCGTGAGCGTGGGTTGCGCCACCCTTGACGCCAAACAGCGCGAATGGATCTTCCAGCCCAGCGACCGCAGCTGGGGTGGCGCGCCGTCCACCGAAGGCATGCAGGACGTGTGGATCGAATTCACCTCCGACGCCAGCGGCAAGGCCGAGCGCCTGCACGGGCTGTGGTTGCCCCACACCAAGGCCAGCGCGCCGGTGATGCTGTACCTGCACGGCGCGCGCTGGAACGTGGCGGGCTCTTCAGGCCGCATCCGGCGCATGCAGGAGCTGGGCTTTTCGGTGCTGGCCATCGACTACCGGGGCTTTGGGCGCAGCAGCGCAGGCCTGCCGTCCGAAGCCACCGCCGCCGAGGACGCCCGTGCCGCCTGGAACTGGCTGGCCGAGCAGCAACAGGACAAGCCGCGCTACATCTTCGGCCACTCGCTGGGCGGCGCCATCGCCATCGACCTGGCACGCCAGGTGCCGGATGAAAAGGGCACCATCGTCGAAGGCACTTTCACCAGCATCCCCGACGTGGTCAGTACCTTCAAGTGGGGCTGGCTGCCCGTGTCGCCCCTCATCACCCAGCGGTTTGAGTCCATCCGCAAGGTGGCCGACATCGGCTCGCCGCTGCTGGTGGTGCATGGCAGCGACGACAGCCTGATCCGCCCCGCGCTGGGCCGCCAGCTGTACGAGGCAGCACGGGAGCCCAAGCAGTTTGTGCTGGTGGAAGGCGGCTCGCACCACAACACCAACTCTGTGGGACAACGGCAGTACCGCGAGGCCGTGGCCTCGCTGTTCCACCTGAAGTAGGCGTATCGTCAACGGCGCACCGCCTGCGCCAGCGCCGCCCAGGCCTTGAGGGTAAGCGGGTGCGTAAAGCCTGCCCCCGCCACAGGGTGGGACGACAGCTTGACCACCACCATCTCGGCGGCAGGGTTCACATGGATGAACTGGCCGTGGATGCCCGCAGCCTCGTAGGCACCATCGGCGTTGTGCAGCACCCACCACTGGTTGCGGTAGCTGTAGCCGGGCCGAAAGGCCATGCCACCCATCTTGAACTTCTCGCGGTCGCCGCCCTTGGCGGTGTCGTCGATCACGGCCTTGTCAAAAATCTTCTGGCCGTTGAAGCTGCCGCCCAGACGCAGCATCTCGCCAAACCGCGCCAGGTCGCGCGCCGTGGCGTTGAGGCCTGCGCCCTGCAGCGGTGTGCCCACACTGTCCACCATCACATAGGCATCTTCCTCGGTGCCCAGCTTTTGCCAGATGTTGTCGCTCATCAGCTCCGCCCAGTGCTTGCCAGTGGCGCGCGACACGATCCAGCCCAGCACCTCCGAATGCACGGTGCGGTACACAAAACCGGCGCCGTGTTCGCCTTCCTTCTTGAGCGTCTTGAGGAAGTCGTACACATTGGTTGGCCCCTGGTAGCCCGGTGGACGGGGCAGCAGACCGCTGGACCAGCTGTAGCCAAAGATCTCGGTGGTGGGGTCCGTGTAGACCTCGCGGAAGCGCACGGCGCCCGTCATGTCCATCACATCGCGCACCTTCATGTCGCCCCAGGCCGATTCGGCCAGCTCCGGCACGTACTTGGTCACCAGCGCCTCGGGGTCGATCTTGCCCTCGTGCACCAGCTGCGCCGCCATGAGCCCGGTGAACGATTTGGTGACCGAGAACAGCAGATGCGGCGTGTAGGGCTTCATCTGGTTGTCGTAGCGCTCGTACACCACGCGGCCCCTGTGCATCACCACCAGGGCATCGGTGTAGGTGCGGGTGAACCATTGGTCCACCGTGATGGGCTGGCCCTTGTCGTCATCGAATGCCACAGCGCCCAACGGTCGCGGGTCGGCGGGCAGGGCCGAGGGAGCAGCACCGCCACGGCGGATGTTGCGCGTGGGCTGCAGCTCGCGCAGGTGCTGCACAGCCCAGCGCAGCTGCGGGTATTTGTACGAGTTGCTCAGGTCCACCCGCTGCGCCCCCTCAGGCGGGAAGGTGCTCATGTAGCCCAGCTTGTCCAGCGTCACAGTCTCTGGCGCAGGCAATGCCGGGGCCTGCGCCTGGGCTGGGGCCGCCAAGGCCACGCCCAGCGCCGCCACGGCGCAAGCGGTTTGCCACAGCGTTGCAGCGGATTTGCCAGAACGCCGGGGCGGTGCAGAGCGCACTGAGGGATGGGGGTACGCCACAGAGGCGCTGTGGATCTTGTCGGTGCGACCTTTGTCATACACAAATCTGCGCAAGTTCTCACGGGCCCACGGCAATCAACCTGCCAGTGGCGCGCCCACCCCTTCTGGTACGCTCAGACAGATATGTCTGCCCCCTCCGCCACCGCAGCGTCTGCGGCCGCCCCTGTCTCGTTCCATCCCGGCCTGGCCATTCTGGTGCTGGCCCTGCTCCTGTCCATCCAGCCCGTCACCACCGACCTGTATCTGCCCGCCCTGCCCGCGCTCACCCGCAGCCTGGGCGCCCCCATGGCGGCCGCGCAGCTCACGCTCAGCGGGCTGTTGCTGGCGTTCGGTTGCTCGCAAATGGTGTGGGGCCCGCTGTCTGACCGCTTCGGCCGCCGCCCTATCCTGCTGGCGGGCCTGACCATCTACACCGTGGCCTCGCTGGGCAGCGCCTTTGCGCCCACCATGGGTCTGCTGATTCTGTGGCGCATCGCTCAGGGGGCAGCCATGGGTGCCGTGGTGATGTGCGCGCGCGCCATCGTGCGCGACCTGTACACCCCGCTGGAGGGCGCGCGCGCCATGTCAAAAGCGCTCACGGGGCTGGGCATCGTGGCCTGCATCTGCGCCCCCATGGGAGGCCTGCTGAGCGAATGGCTGGGCTGGCGCGCTGCGTTGCTGGCGCTAACGGTGTACGCCGTGGTCACACTGGCGCTGGTGGCCTTGCGCTTGCCCGAGACCCTGGCCCACCGCAACCCGCAGGCCCTGCAGCCCCGCGCACTGGTGGGCACCTGGCTGCATGTGCTGCGCAACCCCACCTTCTGGGCGTTTTCGCTGCAGACCACGGCCACCTACGGCGGCCTGTTCACGTTTCTGGCGTCGTCCTCGTTCGTTTACATCGATGTGCTCGGCCTCACGCGCACCATGTACGGCTGGGTCATGGCCTCTGCGTGCGTGGCCTACTTTGGGGGCACCTTTGTGTGCCGCGCGCTGCTGGCGCGCTTTGGCTTGCAGCGCACGGTCGCCATTGCCGGGGCGTTGAGCGCCGGGGGCGGCACGCTGATGGCGCTGGTGGCCTGGATGGGTTGGCACCAGCCCTGGGCGCTGACGCTGCCGTTTTACCTGTTCATGGTGGGGCATGGCATCCACCAGCCCTGCGGGCAAAGCGGCGCGGTGGGGCCCTTCCCCAAGGCGGCTGGCGTGGCATCGGCACTGAACGGTTTCATGATGATGCTGGCGGCGTTTGCCATTGGCGGCTGGCTGGGGATGCGGCTCGATGGCACGGTGTGGCCGCTGGTCAATGGCATCTGGTTCTGGTCGGTGGCACTGGCCGTGATCTCGTGGACCCTGGTGCAGAAGTTTGGAGCGCCCCGTGAGCACGCCTGACACCCTCCCCACCATCGCCCTGGCGGGCCCCACTGCATCGGGCAAGACGGCCGGTGCGCTGGCGCTGGCTGCCGTGCTGGGCAAGCAGGGCCGGCCGGTCGAGATCATCAGCGTGGACTCGGCCCTGGTGTACCGGGGCATGGACATCGGCACCGCCAAACCCACGCCCGACGAGCGCGCCGCCGTGCCCCACCACCTCATCGACATCCGCGACCCGCTGCAGGCCTACAGCGCCGCCGAGTTTGTGCAAGACGCCACCCGGCTCATCGCCGAGATCCGCGCGCGCGGCGCACTGCCGTTGCTGGTGGGCGGCACCATGCTGTACTTCAAGGCGCTGTTTGACGGCATAGACGACATGCCTGCCGCCGACCCCGAGGTGCGCGCCAAGATCGAAGCCCAGGCGGCCGAGCAGGGCTGGCCCGCCCTGCATGCCGAGCTGGCGCGTGTGGACCCGGTAACGGCCGCGCGCCTGGCCCCCGGCGACAGCCAGCGCATCCAGCGCGCACTGGAGGTGTGGCATGTCTCGGGCCAGCCACTGTCGAGCTTTCACACTACCAAAACAGGAGCTAACAGCGCTTTACCAGAAAGCGCTAGAGCACTTTTTTCCTTGGAACCCGACAACCGGGCCTGGCTGCACGAGCGCATCGCCCAGCGTTTTGACGCCATGCTGGCCGGTGGCTTCATTGACGAGGTCACGGCCCTGCGCGCACGCGGCGACCTGCACCCCGACCTGCCCTCGATGCGCTGCGTGGGCTACCGGCAGGTGTGGGAAGAACTCGACTTCCAGGCCAGCCGCCCCGCTGGCACGCCGTTGAACACGGCCTTCCTGCGGGAGCGCGGCATTGCCGCCACGCGCCAGCTGGCCAAGCGCCAGATCACCTGGCTGCGCAGCATGCCGCAGCGCCACGCCATCGCCTGCGATCAGCCCCATGCCGTGGCCCACCTGGTGCAGGCCGTGCTGCAGCGCCTGGAGCTGCGCACACCATGACGCTGCTGCGTGTGCAGAACCTGGGCAAGCACTACGGCAGCACGCCGGTGTTTGCCAACGTGCAGTTCGCCGTGGCACCGGGCGAGTTTGTGGCCATCGTGGGCGATTCGGGCGTGGGCAAGTCCACGCTGCTCAACTGCCTGGCAGGCCTCGATACCTGGGACACCGGCAGCATCACCCACGGCACCACCGACCTGGGCCAGCTGGACGACACTGCCCGCGCCCTGTGGCGCCGCGCGCAGGTGGGTTTTGTGTTCCAGGCCTTCCACGTGCTGCCGCACTTGGACGTGGCACAGAACGTGGCCCTGCCGCTGATGCTGCTGGGCCAAAGTGATGCGGGCCGCGTGCAGCACATGCTGGCCGCCGTGGGCCTGGAAGGGCTGGGTGCACGGCTGCCGCAACAGCTCAGCGGCGGGCAACTGCAGCGTGTGGCCATTGCCCGCGCGCTGGTGCACCGCCCCGCCCTGCTGCTGGCCGACGAGCCCACCGGCAACCTCGACCCCACCACCGCCACGCGCGTGATGGACCTGCTGCTGGCCCAGACGCGCGAACACGGCGCATCGCTGGTGCTGGTTACCCATTCCGACGCCGCCGCAGCGCGGGCCGACCGGGTGCTACGGCTCACGGCCAGCGGTATCGCGGCCTAGGTAGCGCCCCATTGCGGCCAAAGCGGCTGCGGACGCGTGGAGCGGATCACACAACCCAGCGCAGCGGTTCTGGCTAGGCGCTGCGCCGTAGGCAGTACGTTCAGTACGACAAGACGCAGCAACAACGCCAGAAGGGTTGTGTAAGCCGCGCTTACTCGATGTTCAGCCGCTGGGCTGCCTTGTTTACCTTCTTGGGCAGGTTCAGCGTCAGCACGCCGTTGTCGTACTTGGCCTTGGCCTGCGCGGCGTCCACATCGGCCGGCAGCTGAAAGCTGCGGGCCACGGCGCCGAAGTAGCGCTCGCTGCGCAGCACCTTTTCGCCTTCGCGCTTTTCATCGTGCTGACGCACCTCGGCGCGCAGGCTCACCACATTGCCTTCGAGCGAGACATGGATGTCCTCCTTGGCCACGCCGGGCACCTCGGCCTGCACCGTGTAGCCACCTTCTGTTTCCTTCACATCCACCTTGATCTGGCTGGGCGAAGGCAGGTTGTCGCCATGCAGCGGGCGCACGTAAAAGCCGGGGGCAATGTCCTTGAAAAAGTCGTCAAACAGACTGCCACGGGTCACGAGAGAGTTCATGGTTTTGGCTCCTGAAAAGGGGTTGAAACAGACAACTGAGCCAGCGCAGGAGGGCGGGCCCTGACTCCAAGATAGGCCTGCGGTATCGCGGCTTCAAGGGGGTTGAAATGCAAGGTTGATGTGCGTCAAAAACCCAGGCTCCCAACGCCTGCGGCCACAATGCTGGCCATGCTCGCCCTGCTCCACACCTTCTCCTGGCAAGACCTGCGCCACCACCCCTGGCGCAGCGCTGCAGCGGTGGCGGCGGTGATGCTGGGTGTGGCGCTGGCGTTTGCGGTGCATGTGATCAATGCGTCGGCGCTGGACGAGTTCTCGCAGGCGGTGCGCGCCGTCAACGGCCAGCCCGACCTGGAGTTACGCGCCATGCAAGGCAGCCTGCCCGAGGCGCTGTACGAACGCCTGGCCACCGACCCACAAGTGGCCCGCGCCAGCCCGCTGCTGGAGCTGTCGGCCGTGGCGCAGGCAGCCACCACAACGGGCGCGAATGCAGCGGGCGCCAATGACCAGTCCCCTCGCACTCCCACTCCCATCCGCGTGCTCGGCGCCGATGCGCTGCTGCTGCCCACCATGGCCCCGGCGCTGGTGCCACGCCCCTGGGACAGCGCCGACCGCTTCGCCCTCTTCGCCCCCGCCACGGTGTTCCTCAACACGGCGGCGCTGCAGGCACTCGGGCTGCCTGCCACTGCACCCTCTGCATCGTCGCCCCTGCCCCGCCTTACGCTGCAAGTGGGCTTGCAACCAGCGCTCACCGTGCAGGTGGCGGGCACCGTGACCGCCGGCGGCGCGCCGCTGGCCGTGATGGACATTGGCGCTGCGCAAGATCTGTTTGGCCGTGCGGGCGCACTCACCCGCATCGACCTGCAACTGCAGCCCGGCACCGACCGCACTGCGTGGGAAGCCACACTGCGCGCGCAGCCCGGCTGGCCTGCCAACCTGGTGCTGGCGCAGCCCGGCGATGCCACCCAGCGCATCAGCAACCTGTCGCGCGCCTACCGGGTCAACCTGACGGTGCTGGCGCTGGTGGCACTGTTCACCGGGGCGTTTCTGGTGTTTTCGGTATTGGCCCTCAGCGTGGCGCAGCGCGGGCCGCAGTTTGCGCTGCTGGCCGTGGTGGGCGCCACACCGCGCCAGCGGCTGGCACTGGTGCTGGCAGAGTCGGCAGCGCTGGGCGTGCTGGGCAGCGTACTAGGCATAACGCTGGGCACCGCGCTGGCTGCCACAGCGCTGCAACTGCTGGGCGGCGACCTGGGCGGTGGCTACGTTGCGGGTGTGCGGCCCGCGCTGCAATGGAGCGCCCCCGCCGCCCTGGTGTACGGCGCACTGGGCGTGGCGGCCGCCTTGGCGGGTGGCTGGTGGCCCGCCCGCGCCGCGCAGACCCTGCCCCCGGCCCAGACCCTGAAGGGCCTTGGTGCCGCAGCCAGCCAGGCGGACAAGGGCACTCTTGGTATCGTTTTGATAGCTACCGGGGTAATTTTGACTAGCGCTCCACCCATATTTGGCATTCCACTGGCCGCGTACGTCGCCATTGCCCTGCTACTGGTGGGCGGCATCGCCCTGCTGCCCTGGTGCATGGCGCGGTTGCTGTCGTGGCTGCAGCCCCTGGCCGCACGCCACACGCTGCCACTGCTGGCGCTGGAGCGCGCGCGGCGCATGCGTGGCAGCGCGGCCATCGCGGTGGGCGGTGTGGTCGCATCCCTCAGCCTGGCCGTGGCGCTGACGGTGATGGTGTCCAGCTTTCGCGGCTCGGTCACGCAGTGGCTGGACGCGGTGCTGCCGTCGCCGCTGTATGTGCGCTCGGCCCTCAGTGCGGGTGGCACGGGCGGCGGTGAGGCCGCGTTGCTGCCCGCAGGCTTTGCCGAAGCGGTGGGCCAGTTGCCAGGGTTGGACCGCGTGCAGCCCCTGCGCGCCAGCCCGCTGCAGCTGTCTCCTACCCTGCCCGCCCTCACGGTGCTGAGCCGCCCCCTGGGCGATGAGCCGGCGCAGACCCTGCCCCTCGTGGGCGAGGCGCTGCCCGTGCCCCCCGGCCGCACCGGCGTGTACATCAGCGAGGCCGTGGTGGACCTGTACGGCCTGCGCCCCGGCATGGAGTGGCCTGCACTTTCCAAGGCTTTTAGCGCCCAAGCGCTAGAGAATCATGCGCCCGCAGCTATCTTTTGCATAGCAGGCATCTGGCGGGACTACGCCCGGCAAACCGGCGCCGTAGTAATGGACCGCGCCGTGTGGCTGCGCCTGACCGGCGACGCCCGCACCAGCGACCTGGCCCTGTGGCCCAGCGAGGGCACCGATGTGTCAGCCCTGCAGGCGTCCATCCGCGCGCTCGCTGCCACGCAAGCTGGCCGCCAGCCCTCCACTACAGCGGGTGCCACCACGGGCGACAGCGGCGAGGCCCTCGTGGAATTCAGCTCCGCCGCCACCATCCGCGAGCGCTCGCTGCGCATCTTCGACCGCAGCTTCGCCGTCACCTACTGGCTGCAGGCCGTCGCCATCGGCATTGGCCTCTTTGGCGTGGCCGCCAGCTTCAGCGCCCAGGTGCTGGCCCGCCGCAAGGAATTCGGCCTGCTCGCCCACCTGGGCCTCACCCGGCGGCAGATCCTGACCGTGGTGGCGGGCGAAGGGGCCGCGTGGACAGCGGTGGGTGCAGCGGCAGGCGTCCTGCTGGGGCTGGCCGTGTCGGTCGTGCTGGTGCACGTGGTCAACCCGCAGAGTTTTCACTGGACGATGGATCTGGCGGTGCCGGGGGGAAGGTTGCTTGCGCTGTGTGCTGCAGTGGTGGTGTCAGGCACGGTGACCGCGTGGCTGGCGGGCCGGGCGGCGGCGGGAAGGGATGCGGTGATGGCGGTGAAGGAGGATTGGTAATTGATCAAACCCGAGTTCAACTTACACGTCAATCCAATACGCCGCGCTTTCGTATAGGCGGCCGCATTCCGAGGGGCTTAATCAAATAAGGCAATCACCGCACTTGCCCTGACAGATGCTCATGGTTAGCCTCCTCTACCGCCCTATCACCCGAAATAAGTCAATTGTTATCGACGAACATTCCCTTATGCCAATAGACCACGATCAAGCCAAAGCCTTCTTGCGATCACTGTCCCCAGAACAGATTGAAGAGGGCAATCGTCGCGACCAAGCTGAGCACGAGCGACAGGTCTCTGAGTTTCGCAAGGCTTACGCTGAAGGGCGGTGCTATTTATGCGGTGAACCGTTCGATCAAATGCGAACCGCGCATCCGTGCACTCATTGGTTGCTCCGGCGCTGCCGGTTCAAGAAGAAAGATTTTTTGAGCATTGCCGAACGGTACGACTATCACAACATCGCCGCTTTCCTTCGTTGGTGCGCTAATGAAGAATCCATGCTCCGCAATATCAACGACTTGGAATCTGAAAAGTCCGATCGAAAAATTATCAGTTATACAGTCAGATGGAAGAACATTGAATGGACGTTTGACTGCACCGAGAACGACATGCGCGGCCATGGTACGGGAGCGTCCTCCCTCCCGCACTACCATTTTCAGATGCGAATAGACGGTCGGCAGTTCATCAACTTCAATGAGTTCCATGTCCCACTATCTGATCGCGATCTGTTCAATCTAAGCCTCCGAGAAGAGCCGAACATTCATCACAGCTTCGGTGCCGCTGGCTCTGGCATGCAAGATGCCGTCTCGGTTGATGCAGACCTTGTTCTGGAACATACGGCACCCTCAGTTAATGAGGATGAAGCAACGTACCACTTCTCAACCGTAATTGAGTCCTTGGACAGACCACTCTCTGGCGACGAGCTTCACGAAATCATCGAAGAGGCAAAGCGCACCAACAAATCGTTTGCTTTCGTGGCGCAAAAACGACTCCAAGGTCGCGCCCGCATGCAAACCGTTATTTCACCCGCAGATAGCGTGCCGGACATCGCGCATCGAACGGAACACAAGCCTCGGTAGAAAAAAGTCGTTTTCGTGTTGAGGATCGGTTACTCCTTCGACAGCCATCTGCAATAGAAACTGATTCATCTAGCAATCCCCCATGACCCTCCCCTCCCCCTGGCTCCACGAAGCCATCGCCCGCATCGAAGCCGATTACCAGCGTAGTGCCGACACGCACCTCATCCCGCTGCGGCTGCCCGCGTTTGCCGCGCATGGCATTGACCTGTACCTCAAGGACGAATCCACCCACCCCACGGGCAGCCTGAAACACCGGCTGGCGAGGTCGCTGTTTTTGTATGCGCTGTGCAATGGCTGGGTGCATGAGGGCTCGACCATCGTCGAATCGTCCAGCGGCTCCACGGCGGTGAGTGAGGCCTACTTTGCGCGCCTGCTGGGGCTGCCGTTTGTGGCGGTGATGCCGCGCAGCACGTCGCCTGAGAAGATTGCGCAGATCGAGTTCCATGGCGGCCGTTGCCACTTTGTGGACAGCGCGGGCGCGGTGTATGACGCGGCCCGTGCGATTGCCGAGGAGACGGGCGGTCACTACATGGACCAGTTCACGTATGCCGAGCGCGCGACCGACTGGCGGGGTAACAACAACATTGCCGAGAGCATGTTCACGCAGATGGCGCGCGAGCCGCACCCTGTGCCGCGCTGGATTGTGGTGGGCGCGGGCACGGGCGGCACCAGTGCGACCATTGGCCGCTATGTGCGCTACCAGCGCCATGCCACGCAAGTGTGTGTGGCCGACCCGGCGGGGTCGGTGTTCAGCGCTTACCACCGCACGGGCGATGCCCAGCTGACGGCGCCAGGATCGCGCATTGAAGGCATTGGTCGCCCGCGTGTGGAGCCGAGCTTTATCCGCACGCTGGTGGACCGTATGGTGGACGTGGCGGACTGCGAATCCATTGCCGCCATGCGCGCGCTGTCGCAGTTGCTGGGGCGGCGCGTGGGTCCATCTACGGGCACCAACTTTGTGGCCATGCTCACACTGGCCAGCGAGATGCGCGAGCGGGGCGAGCGCGGCTCCATCCTGTCGCTGCTGTGTGATGCGGGCGAGCGGTATCTGCCCACCTATTTCGACCAGGCATGGGTGGACCGCACGTTTGGCGATTGCTCGGCTGCGCAGCAGAAAGTGGATGGCCTGATCGGTTGATGCCAGTCACGCACTGCACCATGCCCTCCCACGCATTGCCCCCAGGTTCTTTGCCGCTCGCCCCCGGCCCCGGCCCCATGGTCACGCGCCGGCAATGGCTGGCGCAGCAGATGCCCTGGGGCCTGGCGGCCGTGGGGGCTGCTGGGTGGCTGCCCCCTGCCGCGCATGCCTTGCCGGCACGCATGCTGGTCTTTCCGCGTGACCACGGCAGCCACCCGGAGCTGCGTACCGAGTGGTGGTACATCACCGGCCATGTGCAGGCGCAGGGGCAACCTTGGGGTTTTCAGATCACGTTCTTTCGCTCGCGGGTGGATGGCACGCAGCAGTTGCAGTCCGCCTTTGCGGCCAAACATCTGCTGTTTGCGCACGCCGCCATCACCGATGTGCGAGGCCAGCGGCTGCTGCATGACCAGCGGATTGCGCGCGCTGGTTTTGGGGTGGCGCAGGCCAGTGAGGCCGACACCCGCATCCGGCTGCAGGACTGGACGCTGGAGCGCAGCAACACCGCACGCGGAAAGCCAGACTTTGCAGCCAGCCGTTACACCACCCGCATTGTGGGCAGCGAGTTTGGGCTGGACCTGGTGTTTGACAGCACCCAGCCTGTGCTACTGCAGGGGCAACAAGGGCTGTCCCGCAAGGGGCCGGACGCCGAGCAGGCCAGCTACTACTACAGCCAGCCCCAACTCGCCGTCGGCGGCACCTTGCAGGTGGGCAAAAAGCGCATGGCGGTGACGCCCGACACGGGCCGCGCCTGGATGGACCACGAGTGGAGCGAGGCACTGCTGCACTCTGACGCCCAGGGGTGGGACTGGATCGGCATGAACCTGCATGATGGCAGTGCGCTCACCGCCTTCCGCCTGCGGCGGGCTGACGGCACCGCGTTGTGGGCGGGTGGATCGTGGCGCCCCCCCGGGCAGCCGGTGCAGGTGTTTGGGACGCAGTCTGTGGCGTTCACCCCCTTGCGGTGGTGGACCAGCCCACGCAGTGGCGCGCGCTACCCGGTGCAATGGCAGGTGCAAACGCCCGCAGGCACCTTTGCAGTGAATGCGCTGCTGGACAGCCAGGAGCTGGACAGCAGCGGATCGACGGGTGCGATCTATTGGGAAGGGCTGTCGGACCTGATGGGTGCCACAGGCCAGCCCGTGGGCCGGGGTTACCTGGAGATGACGGGATATGCAAAGCCGCTGCGCCTGTGAAGGCTGCAGCGGCTTGATGTCAGAAAGATACCGCCAGATCGGGCGGTGTCACTTCTTCAATGCTTGGCAGAGTTGCCTGCGCGGCGTTGTGCCAGCCAGGCGATGATCTCGCCCATGATGCCGCGGCGGAAAGCCAGCACGCAGATCACGAAGATCAGGCCCGTGACCATGGTGACCGACTCGCCCAGGGTCTTGAACCATTCCACGCTGGTCAGTGCGGCCAGCAGGTTGCCAAACTCGCCAATCTTGTTCTCCAGCAGCACCACCACGGCCGAGCCGATGAGCGGTCCCGACAGGGTGCCCAGGCCACCCACGAGCGTCATCAAGATGACCTGGCCCGAGGCCGTCCAGTGCACGTCCGACAGCGTGGCAAAGCCCAGCACCAGCGTTTTGAGTGCGCCGGCCAGACCTGCGATGGCGGCCGACAGCACAAAAGCAAGCAGCTTGAAGCGGTGCGTGTCGTAGCCCAGCGAAATGGCGCGGGGTTCGTTTTCCTTGATGCCCTTGAGCACCTGGCCGAACGGCGAGTGGATGGTGCGCACAATCAGCAGGAACGCAGCGACCACGATGACCAACGCCACGTAGTACATGACCAAGTCACTCTTGAGATCGACAACGCCAAAGAGCTTGCCGCGCGGCACGCCCTGCAAGCCGTCCTCACCGCCCGTGAAGGGGGCTTGCAGGCAGGCGAAAAACAGCATCTGCGCCAGCGCCAGTGTGATCATGGAGAAGTAGATGCCCTGGCGGCGAATGGCCAGCCAGCCAAACAGCAAGCCCAGCAGCGCGCCCCCGGCGGTGCCCAGCAGCAGGCCCACTTCAGGCGTCAGGCCCCACACCTTGATGGCGTGGCCGGCCACGTAGGCAGCGCCACCGAGGAAGGCCGCGTGCCCGAAAGACAGCAGGCCGGTGTAACCAAGCAGCAGGTTGAACGCAGAAGCAAACAGTGCAAAGCACATGAGCTTCATCACAAAGACCGGATACGCACCGAGAAAAGGCGCGGCAATAAGGGCCAGCAACAGCAGGCCGTAACCGATGGTGGCAGTGTTCTTGGAATTCATGCTGGCAGCCCCTTATTTTTCTTTGCCGAACAGGCCGGCGGGGCGAATGAGAAGAACGATGACCATGATGACGAACACCACGGTGGAAGACGCTTCGGGGTAGAACACCTTGGTGAAGCCTTCGATGACCCCCAGGCCCAGCCCGGTGAGGATGGAGCCCATGATGGAGCCCATGCCGCCAATCACCACCACGGCAAACACCACGATGATGAGGTTCTGCCCCATGAGCGGCGTGACTTGGTACACGGGAGCAGCCAGCACACCCGCGAAGGCGGCCAGCGCAGCTCCGAAGGCGTAGGTCAGTGTCACCATCACCGGCACGTTGATGCCGAAGGCTTCCACCAGGCGCGGGTTTTCAGTACCGGCGCGCAGGTAGGCGCCGAGCTTGGTTTTTTCGATCACGTACCAGGTGCCGATACACACCACCACCGAGGCCACGACCACCCACGCACGGTAGTTGGGCATGATCATGAAGCCGAGGTTGGTCGCGCCTTCCAGCAGCTCGGGAGTGTCGTAGCCCAGGCCCGACACGCCATAGATGGAACGGAACACGCCTTCGATCAGCAGGGTCAGGCCCAGCGTGAGCAGCAGGCCGTACAGATGGTCGAGCTTGTAGATCCAGCGCAGCAGCAGGCGCTCGATCAGCACCCCGAACAGGCCCACCACCAGCGGTGCCAGCACCAGCATCAACCAGTAGTTGATGCCGAAGTAATTCATGGCCATCCATGTCAGCAACGCCCCGGTCATGAACAGTGCACCGTGCGCAAAGTTGATGACGTTGAGCAGGCCAAAGATCACAGCCAGCCCCAGGCTGAGGATTGCGTAGAACGATCCGTTGACCAGCCCCAGAAGGAGCTGGCTCAACAGGCCGGGCAGTGAGACACCAAAGATTTCCATGGGAGGCAGCAGCAGGTGGAGAGAGTTCAGGTCAGAGGACCACACCGGGCCCGGCGCCCCGCAGGGACAGCCAGGCCGGCGTGAGCCCTCTCAGGGGTTTACTTCCAGAGCGGGCACTTGCTCTCGGCCTTGGTGGTGAACACGGAGTCACCAGGCAGCTTCTTGATCAGCTTGTAGTAGTCCCAGGGCTTGGTGGACTCTGCAGGCTTCTTCACTTCCATCAGGTACATGTCGTGCACATAACGGCCATCGGCGCGCAGCTGGCCCGAGCCGAAGAAGTCGTTCATCTTCATGCCGCGCCATGTGGTCATGACCTTGTCGGCGTCCACCGACTTGGCGGCTTCCACGGCCTTGAGGTAGTTCATGGTGGCCGAGTAGTCAGCCGCCTGGATTTCGGTCGGCATGCGCTTGGTCTTCTCGAAGAAGCGGGCCGAGAACTTGCGGGTCTCGTCGTTCAGGTCCCAGTACCAGCTGGTGGTGAACTGCAGGCCTTCGGTGTTGCGCAGGCCCAGGCTGTGCACATCGGAGATGAAGATCAGCAGGCCGGCGAGCTTCATGCTCTTGCCGATGCCGAACTCTTTGGCAGCCTTGATGGAGTTGATGGTGTCGCCACCTGCATTGGCCAGGCCCAGGATTTGCGCCTTGGAGTTCTGTGCCTGCAGCAGGAAGGACGAGAAGTCCGACGCGTTCAGCGGGTGGCGCACAGCACCCACCACGTTGCCGCCCTTGGCTTTGACCACGGCGGTGGTGTCGGCTTCGAGAGCATGGCCGAAGGCGTAGTCTGCCGTCAGGAAGTACCAGCTCTTGCCGCCGCCGTCCACAATGGCCGAGCCCGTGCCCTTGGCCAGTGCCACGGTGTCATACGCGTAGTGCACGGTGTACGGTGTGCACTGGTCGTTGGTCAGCGCGGAGCTGGCGGCGCCGTTGTTGATGTAGACGCGCTTCTTCTCTGCGGCCACCTTGGCAATGGCCAGTGCGGTGCCGGAGTTGGTGCCACCGAACACCATGGTCAGGCCCTGGGTGTCGATCCACTCGCGGGCCTTGGAGGCTGCGATGTCGGCCTTGTTCTGGTGGTCAGCGCTCATCAGCTCGATGGGCATGCCCAGCACCTTGCCGCCAAAGTCGTCAATCGCCATCTGGATTGCGACCGCGCCGTTCTTGCCTTCCACGTCCGCATACAGGCTGGACATGTCGGTGATGAAACCGATCTTGACCTTGTCCTGCGCGTGCGCGGCCGACGTGGCCAGACCTGCAACGCCCAGCATCAGTGCCAGCACTTTGAGTTGTTTCTTCATGGATTTGTCTCCTGTTGGTGTGGTGGAAGAAAACGGTGGGGAAAGGATGTGGGCGTGTCTCAGACGCCCAGCAGTTCGTTGAGCACGGGCATCTTGGCCTCCAGCTCGGCGGCGCCGAACTTCTCCACGATGCGGCCGTGCTCCATGACGTAAAAGCGGTCGGCCAGGGGCGCGGCAAAGCGGAAGTTCTGCTCGACCATGACCACGGTGTAGCCCTTCTGGCGCAGCATGGTGATCATGCGGGCCAGGGCCTGCACGATGACGGGCGCCAGGCCTTCGGAGATTTCATCGAGCAGCAGCAGATTGGCGCCAGTGCGCAGGATGCGGGCCACGGCCAGCATCTGCTGCTCGCCCCCCGAGAGGCGCGTGCCCTGGCTATTCTTGCGCTCGGCCAGGTTGGGGAACATGGCGTAGATCTCTTGCACCGACATGCCCGGGGTTTTGGTCTTGAGCGCGGGGGGCAGCAGCAGGTTTTCCTCGCACGAGAGGCTGGAGAAGATGCCGCGCTCTTCGGGGCAGTAGCCCACGCCCAAGTGAGCAATGCGGTGCGTGGGCATGTTCACGGTTTCCACGCCGTTGATCTTGACCGAGCCCTTGCGTGCGCCGGTCAGGCCCATGATGGCGCGCATGGTAGTGGTGCGGCCCGCGCCGTTGCGGCCCAGCAGCGTGACCACCTCGCCGGGCTGGACGACGATGTCCACGCCGTGCAGCACATGCGACTCGCCGTACCAGGCTTCGAGGTTCTTGATTTCGAGTGCAGGAACGCCAGCCATCAGTGCGCTCCCTGCAATTGGCCGTCGGTCGTGCCCATGTAGGCTTCCATGACTTGGGGGTTGTTGGAAACTTCTGCGTAGGGCCCTTCGGCCAGCACTGCGCCGCGCTGCAGCACCGTGATACGGTCTGCGATGGTGGAGACCACCTTCATGTTGTGCTCCACCATCAGGATGGTGCGGCCGGCAGAAACCTTCTTGATGAGCTGCGTGACGCGGTCCACGTCTTCGTGGCCCATGCCCTGCGTGGGCTCGTCCAGCAGCATCAGTTCGGGCTCCATCGACAGTGTGGTGGCGATCTCCAGAGCGCGCTTGCGGCCGTAGGGCAGGTTCACGGTCACTTCATCGGCCAGGTCTTCCAGCCCCACCTCGGTCAGCAGTTGCATGGCGCGGTCGTCCAGCTGCCGCAGGGTGCGCTCGCTGCGCCAGAAGTGGAACGACGTACCCAGTTTGCGCTGCAGGCCAAGGCGGACGTTCTCGATGAGTGTGAGGTGCGGGAACACCGCCGAAATCTGGAACGAACGGATCACCCCGCGGCGTGCGATCTGCGCAGGCTGCTCCCGCGTGATGTCATGCCCGTTGAAGCGGATGACACCCGAAGTCGGCTCCAGAAACTTGGTGAGCAGGTTGAAGCACGTGGTCTTGCCTGCACCGTTGGGGCCGATCAGCGCGTGGATGGACCCGCGCCGAACGGCCAGGTTCACGTCACTGACAGCGGTGAAGCCCTTGAACTCTTTGGTCAGGCTGTTGGTTTCAAGAATGACGTCGCTCATTGCGCCTTGGCCGCTCCGTAAGGTGCTGAAATGAGGAGCCTTGCAACAAGGTCTCCGGGGAGGTTGGATCGCAACGCATCGTATGTCTCCCTACCCTGCGGTAGATACTGGGACTAATGCCTATGTATAAATGCCTACGTACCCGCCCTGAGGGCGCACAGCGCCCGGGATGTGCGGGCGTGGGCAGCGCGCCAGTGCTCAATCTGGCGCCGCGGCAGGTTCAGAAGCTGGCAACTGGTGGTGGCGCAGCGCCGCGCTCCTCACTGACTTTTTGCTGACAGGCCTTGGCATTCACCGCCGTGGGCACCACCTACAGTCATAGAGGGGCTAGACCGCGCCCCTCCTGCAGCGCCCGGCTGCGCCGCCTACACTGCCACGATGCCCTCTCTCCCCTCCTCCGCGCCCGCCCGTGGCGCCCCTCGCTCGCTCACGGGACTGCTGCCCTTCTTGCGCCCGTATCGTGCGCGTATTGCACTGTCGCTGGTGTTCCTGGTGCTGGCGGCGTTGGCCACCCTGGCGTTTCCCATGGCGCTGCGCAATCTCATCGATGGGGGCCTGGTTTCTGCGACGGGTGACCGGGGAGCGCAGGCCATGGCCCTTCGTGGGCATTTTGAAGAGCTGTTTGCCGTGGCTGTGGCGCTGGGTGGGTTTTCAGCCGCGCGCTTTTATATGGTGAGCTGGCTGGGGGAGCGCGTCACCGCCGACCTGCGCAACGCCGTCTACAGCCATGTGCTGCAGCAAAGCCCCCAGTTCTTTGAGACCACCCAGACCGGCGAGGTGCTGTCGCGGCTGACCTCAGACACAACCCTGGTACAGACCGTGGTGGGTTCGTCGCTGTCGATGGGGCTGCGCAATGCCGTGCTGGGCCTGGGAGCCCTCGTCATGCTGGTGTGGACGAATCCCTATGTGATGTCGGTGGTGTTGCTGGCCGTGGTGCTGGTCGTGCTGCCCACCATGTGGATTGGGCGCAAGGTACGCCGGCTGTCACGCGACAGCCAAGACCGCGTGGCGGACTCCAGTGCCATCGCAGCCGAAGTGCTCAACGCCATCCCTGTGGTGCAGAGCTATACCGCCGAGCCCCGCGAGGTCACGCGGTTTGCGCGGGCCACCGAAGACGCGTTTCGCACGGCGGTCAAGCGCACCAAGGCACGCGCCTTGCTCGTGGCCTTCATCATCATTGCGAACGCAGCGCTGCTGCTCTGGGGGCTGTACCGGGGCACAGAGGCCGTGCTGGCCGGACAGATGAGCGCGGGCCACCTGGGCCAGACCGTGGTGTATGTCATTCTGCTGGCAAGCGCCGTGGCCGTGCTGGGCGAGGTCTACGGAGACCTGCTGCGTGCAGCGGGCGCCACCGAGCGGTTGATGGAGCTGCTGTCCAGCCAGTCCCCCGTGGCGAACCCCGGAACACCCCAACGGCTGCCCACTTCGGATCAGGGGCTGGAAGTGCAGTTTGACAACGTGCAGTTTCACTACCCGTCGCGCCCGGACCAGCCAGCGCTGCAAAACTTCTCACTGAACCTGGCGCCCGGCGAGACGGTGGCGCTGGTGGGTGCCAGCGGCGCCGGAAAAACCACGGTGTTTCAGTTGCTGCAGCGCTTTTACGACGTGGATGGAAACGGGCAAACCGGCAAGCCAGGCGCTACGGCGGGACGCATCTTGCTGAATGGCGTAGACATCCGGGACCTGACGCTGGACACGCTGCGCGCCCATACGGGCACCGTGCCCCAGGATGCCGTGATCTTCTCCGCCTCGGCCATGGACAACATCCGCTATGGCCGTCCGGATGCTTCGGACGAAGAGGTCATGGCAGCCACCAAGGCGGCCTTTGCGCATGACTTCATCATGGCCCTGCCCGAGGGCTATCACACGTTTCTGGGCGAGCGGGGGGTACGTCTTTCGGGCGGCCAGCGCCAGCGCATCGCCATCGCCCGCGCCATGCTCAAAAACCCGCCGTTGCTGCTGCTGGACGAAGCCACCAGCGCGCTGGACGCGGAAAGCGAGCGCATGGTACAGGCAGCGCTGGACACCGCTATGCAGCGCCACACGGGCAGCAGAACCACTCTGGTGATCGCCCATCGCCTGGCCACCGTACAAAATGCCGACCGCATCGTGGTGCTGGACCACGGTCAGATCGTGGAGCAAGGCACCCACAGCGCGCTGATGGCGCGAGGTGGGGTGTATGCACGCCTCGCGGCGCTGCAGTTCACCCGCTGATCTCGGAGCCCATGTGCAGAGCCCCAGAACATCGGCGCAGGGGCTACTGCAAGGTTTCCTTGGCTGCCGCTGGCAGGGGCAAAGGCATGACGGCAATGCCCTCATCCAGGAGCTGCAATGCCTCCTGCGCGGTGGCCTGGCCACGGATGGCACGCTCCTGGATCTCGCCGTGGTGCATGCGCCGGGCTTCGTCGGCAAAACGGGCGCCTACATCCTCCGTATTCGCAATGACTTTGCGGGCCAGTTGCAGCCAGGCAGCCTGAAGCGCGGGTGGGAGCGTCGATGCCTCGACCGGTGTATCGGAAGCAGCGTGTGAAACGGACGATGCCACTGGAGTCGCAGCGGGCTCGCGGGCACCCAGATTCAGGCGCGGCGCGCTAAGACGCTTGTCGATGTGGATGTCTGCGCACAAAGGGCACTGCACCAGGCCGCGCTGCTTCTGGCTCTGAAAGTCATCTTCAGAACCAAACCAGCCTTCAAAGACATGGCCGTGCTGACATTGGAGATCCAGTACCTTCATAAGATGCATCGTACGCCGGTCCGCACCATCAAGAGATCGAGGAAACCGGGCACACCAAGGTGCAGGGTTACATACAAGAGTGCTTCGCCCAAACAGCGAAACCGGTAGAGCAAAGGTCGCGGAAGCCCCTACGCTTCAACACGATCCAGCCAAGGCCATCACCCGTGGCGACGCAGCAGATACCGGTAGACGAAGCCTGGAAAGGCCAGCGTCAAAAACATGGTGCCGGTGATGGCGTAGAACTCCCATCCCTGCGGTGCAATCTGGCCTGCACGCCGCTCCAGCAGCAAGGCCAGACCGCCCACCAAAAAATACAACAGGATCAGTTCAGCCAACCGTCCGACCAAGGGCTTGCCGTGAGCCGCTGCAGGCCCCACTACCAACCACCGCTGGTTGATGAATGGGAGATTGGCAGCGATCAACGCTGCCACAATCACGAGCCAAACCGATCCGGTAAGTGACACAGGGAAACTGATCGAGGAGAGAAATTCGACGGATGAACAGTTGCCCGCACGGTGCGAGCGCCTGCTCTCCCGATCAGGTCGCCAGTGCGCGCACCACGGCGTCTGCGCACAGGGCCATCAAACCACCTGGCAGCAAGCCCAACACCAGCACCAGAGCGCCATTGATGGTCAGCACCACGCGCACATCCACCGGGGCAGACACATTGGTCGCTGTGAGCGGTGCATCGAAATACATCACCTTCACCACACGCAGGTAGTAGAAGGCTCCGATCAGCGACATGATCACGGCGAACACGGCCATCGCCATGTAAATTGTCTGGCCCGAGGCCACCAGGGCCTGCAGAACCGCCAACTTGGCGTAGAAGCCAACCAGGGGAGGAATACCTGCCATGGAGAAGAGGCAGACTGCCATCACACCAGCGTACAGGGGGCTGCGCTGGTTGAGGCCTGCGAAATCGGAGATTTCTTCGCTCTCGAATCCTTCACGGGCCAGCAGCAGGATGACACCAAACGCTGCGAGCGTGGTCAGCACGTAGGTGATGACGTAGAACATCGAGGCGCTGTAGGCGTTCTCCACCGCAGTGGCGTCCACATTGCCGTTGATGACCCCAGACATCAGGCCCAGCAGCACAAAACCCATCTGGGAGATGGTGGAGTACGCCAGCATGCGCTTGAGGTTGGTCTGCGCAATGGCTGCCAGGTTACCCACCAGCAACGAACCAATCGCCAGCACAGCCAGCATCTGCTGCCAGTCGATGGCCAAGGGCAGCAGGCCGTCCACCAGCAAACGGATGGCGATGGCAAAGGCAGCCAGCTTGGGCGCGCCGCCAATCATCAGGGTCACGGCCGTGGGGGCGCCTTGGTACACATCGGGAATCCACATGTGGAAAGGCACCACGCCCAGCTTGAAAGCCAGACCGGCCACCACAAACACCAGGCCGAACACCAGCACCTGGTGCTTGATCTGACCGGAGTTGACGGCCTTGAACACCTGGCCGATATCCAGCGAGCCCGTGGCACCGTACACCATGGACAAGCCATAGAGCAGGAAGCCACTGGCCATGGCGCCCAGCACAAAATACTTCATGGCCGCTTCCGTGGCCGTGGCGTTGTCGCGGCGCAATGCCACCAGGGCATAGCTCGACAGTGTCAGCAGCTCAAGACCCAGGTAGATCACCAGGAAGTTGTTGCCCGAGATCATGATGAACATGCCGAGCAAGGCGAACATGGACAGCGTGAACAGTTCGCCCCCGCGCAGCATGTCGCGGTCGGCAGCATAGGGGCGGCCGTACACCAGGGTGACCATCATGGCCACGGTGGCAAAGCACTTGAGCCAGTTGCCCATGGCGTCGCTCACCACCATGTTGCCAAAACCATAGAAGGTGTTGCCGCTGCTGGCATACATGCCCTGCAGGGCTGCCACCACGGCCAGCGTGAGCATGGTCAGCACGTAAGTGCTGGTGCGGCGAGGGCTGTGAACACCCAGATCGACCAGCGCAATCACGCAGGCCATGGTCAACAGCACAATTTCGGGGTAAATCGCTAGCCAGCTGATGTTGTCAATCATCTCGAATCTCTCAGTTCAGTCTGGTCTGTTCAGTTCAGCTTGGTCTGCGCGACATGCTTGAGCAGTTCTGCCACCGAGGTGTCCATCACATCGGTGAACGGACGGGGGTAGAGGCCCATGGCCAGCACTGCGATGCCCAGAACAGCCAGCACCAGGAATTCGCGGCTGTCGATGTCCGTCAAGCCCTTGACGTTGTCATTGCCCACGGGGCCCAGGTACACACGCTTGAACATCCACAGGGTGTAGGCAGCACCAAAAATCAGCGCCGTGGCAGCGGCCAGACCGATCCAGAAATTGGCCTTGACAGCACCCAGGATCACCATCCATTCGCCCACAAAACCAGCCGTGCCCGGAAGGCCGCAGTTGGCCATGGCAAACAGCAAAGCGAAAGCCGTGAAGTTGGGCATGGTGTTCACCACGCCACCATAGGCGGCAATCTCACGCGAGTGAACACGGTCATAAAGCACGCCGATGGACAGGAACATGGCGCCGGACACAAAACCGTGCGCAATCATCTGGACGATACCGCCAGAGACACCCAGATCATTGAAGATGAAAAAGCCCAGTGTCACAAAGCCCATGTGCGCCACCGACGAGTAGGCCACCAGCTTCTTCATGTCCTTCTGGACCATGGCCACCAGACCCACGTAGATCACGGCGATCAGCGACAAGGCAATCATCAGCCATGCCCACTGGCGTGCAGCGTCAGGAGCGATCGGCAGAGAAAACCGCAGGAAACCGTAGGCACCCAGCTTCAGCATGATGGCGGCCAGCACTGCGGAGCCACCGGTAGGCGCCTCCACGTGCACGTCGGGCAGCCAGGTGTGGACTGGCCACATGGGTACCTTCACAGCGAAGGCGGCAAAGAAGGCAAAGAACAACAGGGTCTGCGTACGGCCGCTCAATGGCAGCTGGTGCCAGGTTGCAATGTCAAAGCTGCCACCCGACTGGTTGTACAGGTAGATCAGCGCGATCAGCATCAGCAGCGAACCGAGCAGCGTGTACAGGAAGAACTTGAACGCCGCGTAGATCTTGTTGGGGCCGCCCCAGATACCGATGATCAGGTACATCGGGATCAGCGTCGCCTCGAAGAACACGTAGAACAGGATGCCGTCGAGTGCACTAAAGACACCGATCATGAGCCCCGAGAGGATCAGGAAGGCGCCCATGTACTGGTTCACGCGCTCGGTGATGGACTCCCAGGAAGCAATCACCACGATGACGGTGATGAATGCAGTCAGCGGCACGAACCAGAAGGAGATGCCGTCCACCCCGAGGTGGTAGTGGATGTTGAAGCGCTCGATCCAGTCGGCCTTCTCCACGAACTGCATGGCTGCCGTACCCAGCTTGAAGCCATCGTACAGAGGCAGCGTGACCAGGAACCCAATAAAGGCTCCCACCAGCGCCAACCACCGCACTGCACGCGCATGTTCGTCGCGCCCGATGGCGAGCAACAGCGCACCAAACGCAATCGGTGTCCAGATTGCAAGACTCAACAGACCCATTTTTATTCTTCTCCTACTTGTTGAGCCAGACGAAATACGTCATGAGCACAAAAACACCCAGGATCATGACCAGCGCATAGTGGTAGATGAAGCCCGACTGCACCCAACGCACGGCACCGGCCACCCAGCGCACCAACTTCCAAGAGCCATTGACCAAAGCGCCATCGATCACCGCCTGATCTCCGCCCTTCCAGAGACCCACGCCCAGTGCACGGGCACCACGGGCCAGGATGTTCTCGTTGATCCAGTCCATGCCGTATTTGTTTTCCAGCAGCTGGTAGACCTTGATCGATTCGAAGAAGCGCTTGAGTGCCGCAGGCACCGCGGGGTTGACCATGTACATGTAGTACGAGGTAGCCACACCCGCCGCAGCAAGCCAGAACGGGGCCGTCTTCAAGCCGTGCAGAGCCATCTCCCATGCGCTGTGGAAATGTTCAGCGATATGTGCCATGGACGGGTGCTTGGCCGCATCCACAAAAATGACATCCTTGAAGAAATCACCGAACAGCATGGGCTGGATGAACAGGAAGCCCACCACCACCGACGGGATGGCCAGCAGCACCAAGGGGACCGTGACTACCCAGGGCGACTCGTGCGGCTTGGCATCATGACCGTGGTGGTCATCATGGGCATGGTGATCGTCGTGGTGAGCATCCGGGTTCTGGTCGTAACGCTCCTTGCCATGGAAGACAAGGAAGTACATCCGGAACGAGTAAAACGCGGTGATGAACACGCCTGCCAGCACAGCGAAGTGTGCGAAGCCCGCACCTGGCAGGTGGCTGAAGTGCACGGCCTCAATGATGCTGTCCTTGGAGTAGAAACCCGAGAACAGCGGGGTCCCGATCAGGGCCAGTGAGCCGAGCAGCGAGGTGATCCAGGTAATCGGCATGTACTTGCGCACGCCGCCCATCCAGCGAATGTCCTGATTGTGGTGCATGCCCATGATGACCGAGCCAGCCCCGAGGAACAGCAACGCCTTGAAGAACGCGTGGGTCATGAGGTGGAACACGGCCACCGAGTAGGCCGAAGCACCCAAAGCCACCGTCATGTAACCCAGCTGGGACAGGGTGGAGTAGGCCACCACCCGCTTGATGTCGTTCTGGATGATGCCCAGGAAACCCATGAACAATGCCGTGATGGCACCGATCACCAGGATGAAATTCAGCGCGGTGTCCGACAGCTCGAACAGCGGTGACATGCGCGACACCATGAAAATACCGGCCGTCACCATGGTGGCCGCGTGAATCAGTGCCGAAATGGGGGTTGGACCTTCCATCGAATCGGGCAGCCAGACGTGCAGCGGGAACTGGGCTGATTTGCCCATCGCACCGATGAACAGGCAGATGCAGATCACGGTAACGAGCATCCAGCTGGTGCCGGGGAAAGACAGCGCGCCCAGATCACCAGCCTTGGCGAAGATCTCGCCATAGTTCAGGGTGCCGGTGTAGGCCGCGATCAGGCCAATGCCCAGAATGAAGCCGAAGTCACCCACGCGGTTGACCAGAAACGCCTTCATGTTGGCGAAGATGGCAGTAGGCTTGTTGAACCAGAAGCCAATCAGCAGGTAGGACACCAGGCCCACCGCCTCCCAGCCGAAGAACAGCTGCAGCAGGTTGTTGCTCATGACCAGCATGAGCATGGAGAACGTGAACAGCGAGATGTAAGCAAAGAAGCGGTTGTAGCCCTCGTCCTCTTCCATGTAGCCGATGGTGTAGATGTGAACCATCAACGACACGAAGGTCACGACCACCATCATCATCGCGGTGAGGCTGTCGATCAGGAAGCCCACTTCCATCTTCAAGCCACCCACCACCATCCAGGTGTACAGAGTTTCATTGAAGCGGGCACCGTCGAGCGCTACGCTCTTGAGCGTCATGGCCGACAGGATGAACGCAACCAGTACGCCGAGGATGGTCAGGGTGTGGCTCAGACGACGACCGATCCAGTTACCACCGAAGGTCGTACCGAAGATGCCGGCCAGCACGGCGCCCGCCAGCGGTGCCAAAGGCACAGCCAGGAGCGTTGAAGCAGAGAGGGTTTGACTCATTCTTGAGAACCTTGGGAATACTCGTGACCCGTCAACCCTTGAGGGTGTTGAGGTCTTCCGCGTTGATACTGGATTTGTTGCGGAACAGCAGCACCAGGATGGCCAGGCCGATCGCCGATTCAGCGGCTGCCACGGTCAGGATAAAGAACACGAACACTTGGCCGTGCATGTCTCCCAGGTAGTGGGAGAACGCCACGAAGTTCATGTTCACGGCCAGCAGCATGAGCTCGATCGCCATCAGCAGCACGATCAGGTTCTTGCGGTTCAGGAAGATGCCGATCACAGCGAGTGCAAACAGCATGGCGCCCAGCGACAAAAAGTGGCCCAGAGTCAATGTCATGCTTTTTTCTCCTCGGCAGCAGCTTGAGCAGGCTCTTCCGCCGCAGGCTTTTGGGTGGCGGCCACCTTGACCACAGCCAGACGATCGGCTGCACGCACACGAATCTGCGTGGATGGATTAATGGCCTTGCTGTCCTTGCGCTGACGCAGGGTCAGAGCGATGGCTGCAACCATGGCCACCAGCAGAATGACTGCCGCTATCTCAACGGGGTACAGATACTGGGTGTACAGCAGCTTGCCCAGCGCCTTGGTGTTTGAGTAAGGGACGACATGGCCAGCCGCATCGACCACGGCAGCGATCGCCTTGGGCTCTTCCATGCCCCGGAATCCACCCATCAGCACCGCCGCCATTTCCAGGGCGATGACCGCCCCGATGAGAGCCGCCAATGGGAAGTGTTTCCAGAACCCCTTGCGCACGGTATCGATGTGAATGTCCAACATCATCACCACGAACAGGAAGAGCACCATGACCGCGCCCAGGTACACCAGCACCAGTGCAATCGCCAGGAACTCGGCCTTGAGCAACAGCCAGACAGCCGCCGCCTGCGAAAACGCAAGGATGAGATACAGCACCGCGTGCACGGGGTTGCGCGCAGTGATCACCCGGAAGGCCGCGAACAGCAGCACCACCGAGAAGAGATAGAAGAAACCAGTCTTGGCGTCCATGAATCGGGTCTTTATAGAAAGTCTGGCAAAGAGGCTGAACCCCGCACCGCTCAGCGGTACTTGGCGTCTGCAGCCTTGGCTGCCGCAATTTCACCTTCGTACCGGTCGCCCACGGCCAAGAGCATGTCCTTCGTGAAATACAGGTCACCACGCTTTTCGCCGTGGTACTCAAAGATGTGTGTTTCGACGATCGAATCGACCGGACAGCTCTCTTCGCAGAACCCGCAGAAAATGCACTTCGTCAGGTCGATGTCATAACGCGTGGTGCGGCGCGAACCGTCGGCACGCACATCCGATTCGATGGTGATGGCCATCGCAGGGCATACGGCTTCGCACAGCTTGCAAGCAATGCAACGCTCTTCGCCATTGTCGTAACGGCGCAGCGCATGCAGTCCACGAAAACGTGGCGACAAAGGCGTCTTCTCTTCAGGGAACTGCACGGTCACCTTGCGGCGAAACGCATAGCGGCCAGTCAGGGCCATCCCCTTGAGCAACTCCACGAGCATGAAGCTCTTGAAGAAATCCTTGAACGAAAAAGGTGCAGCAGCAGCAACAGCAGTCATTTGTGTCCCCGCTTATTTCCAGATATTCCAAGGCGAGAGCAACCACCCGCCAACAATCAACAAGTACACCAGCGTGACCGGAATGAAAATCTTCCAGCCCAGACGCATGATCTGGTCATACCGGAACCGTGGGAAGGTGGCCCGGATCCAGATGAACATGGACACCACGAGGAAGGTCTTGAGACCCAGCCAGATCCAGCCCGGCACCCAGTTGAACAGAGCGCTGTCGATCGGAGGCAACCA